>ERZ779623.338-NODE-338-length-19090-cov-20.908589_pt1 | contig 19090 bp, 19 predicted proteins | sample MGYA00514189_ERZ779623 | MGnify/ENA primary metagenome ERZ779623 (study PRJEB29562, sample SAMEA4376712) | mouse gut metagenome | isolation source: Cecum | study: EMG produced TPA metagenomics assembly of the A DSS colitis mouse model was used to assess the... | reverse complement strand
TGGCCAGCAAGAACCAGAAAAAGATGAAGGAAATGAACGAGATCCTGTCCGGCATGGGGGTGGAGGTGTGCCTCCAGTCCGACGTGGGCATCGACATCGACGTGGAGGAGACGGGGACCACCTTTGAGGAGAACTCCCTGCTGAAGGCCAAGGCCGTCATGGAGGCGTCCGGCCTGCCCGCCATCGCCGACGACTCCGGCCTGTGCGTGGACGCGCTGAATGGGGCACCCGGCGTGTACTCCGCCCGGTACGGCGGGGACGGGCTGGACGACACGGGGCGGTACAGGCTGCTGCTGGCCAATATGCCCCGGGGGGCGGCCCGGACGGCGAAATTCGTGTCGGTGATCACCTGCTGCTTCCCCGGCGGGGAGGTGCTCACCGCCCGGGGGGAGTGCCCCGGCACCATCGCCTTCGCCCCCATGGGGGAGGGCGGGTTTGGCTACGACCCGGTGTTCTTCCTGCCCAAGCTGAAAAAGACCTTCGCTCAGCTCGCGCCGGAGGAGAAGAACGCCGTCTCCCACCGGGGGCGGGCGTTGGAGGCGTTCCAGGCCAAGCTGGAGGAGTATTTGAAGTGACGCAAACAGGCGGAAAGGAGTGCCGCGTATGAAAAACACCAAGGTCTGCCCCAAATGCGGCGGGCAGGAGATCGCTGTGATGCGGGGAAAGCTGGACACAGGATACGGTTCCCGTCTGCGGGGCAGGCGTGACAATCCGTATGTGGACCGCTATCTGTGCTGCGCCTGCGGCTATCTGGAGAGCTGGGTGGACCCGGACGAATTTGTCCGCTCCGGCAGTAAGGAATACTGGGAGAAGCTGGAGGGACGGACCGCCGCAATCGAGCAGGAGCGGATTGAGCTGGATAAGCGGCGGGCGGAGCGGGAGGCCGCGGCCCAGCGGGAGCGGGAGGCGGAACAGCGGAAGAAAGCCAGGAGGGACGACCCATGGAATTGACCAGCAAGCAGAGGGCGCAGCTGCGCTCCATGGCCAACGATCTGGACACCATCGTCCACGTGGGAAAGGATGGCGTGGGGGAAAACCTGATCAAGCAGGCGGACGATGCCCTGGAGGCCCGGGAGCTGATCAAGGGCAAGGTGCTGGAGAACAGCCCCCTGTCCCCCCGGGAGGGGGCGGAGGAGCTGGCGAAGGCCACCCGGAGCCAGGTGGTGCAGGTTATCGGGACGAAATTCGTGCTCTACCGGGAGACCCACGGCAAGCCAAAGGAAAAACGGATCAAGCTGGTGAAATAGCTTTTTCTCCCGCCCGAAAGGGCGGGGGAACAGTCGGGGACAGCGGACCACGCTGGTGAAATAAACTGATTTGGGAGGGTGGTTCCCATGAAAATCGGCATCTACGGCGGCAGCTTCAACCCGCCCCATTTGGGGCACCTGGCGGCGGCGCGGGCGGCGGTGTCCGCCCTGGGGCTGGACAGACTGGTGTTTGTTCCGGCGGGACTGCCGCCCCACAAGGAGCTGCCCCCCGGCAGTCCCACGCCCGGGCAGCGGCTGGCAATGACGGAGATCGCCGCCGACCAGCTCCTCCTGCCCGAGGTGACAGAGGTGTGGGACGTGGAGCTTCACCGGGCGGGCAGGAGCTACACCGCCGACACCCTGGAGGCGGCGGCGGAACGCTGGCCCGGGGCGGAGCTGTGGCTGCTCATGGGGACGGATATGTTCCTCACCCTCCACCAGTGGCACGAGCCGGAGCGGATTCTGGCCCTGGCGGGGGTGTGCGCCTTCGGACGCACCGAGGCTGACGGGGAGGCGGTGTTCGCCCCCCAGCGGGAGTACCTGTCCAAAACCTATGGGGCGAGGATGACCACCATCTCCATCCCCGGGCTGGTGGACGTATCCTCCACCCGGATGCGGGAGGAGCTGGCGGCGGGGGCGGGCCGCGAATTTTTGCCGGAAGCGGTGTACGGTTACATTTTGCGGGAAAAACTATATGGGACCAACGCCGACTTGAAGCGGCTGTCCCTGGAGGATCTGCGCTGTGTGTCCAGCTCCATGGTGTACGCCAAGCGGCTGGCCCACATCCGGGGCTGTGAGGAGGAGGCGGCGCGGCTGGCAAGACGCTGGGGCGCGGACGAGAACCGGATGCGCCGGGCGGCCATCCTCCACGACTGCACCAAGTACCTCAGCCACGAGGAGCACCTGGAGCTCTGCGGCAGGTACGGGATCGCGCTGGACCCGCTGGAGCAGGCCACCGACAAGCTGCTCCACGCCAAGAGCGGCGCGGCCCTGGCCAAGCACGTCTTTGGGCAGGAGGACATCTATGACGCCATCCTCTACCACACCACCGCCCGGGCGGGGATGAGCCTGGAGGAGAAGCTGTTATACATCGCCGATTACATGGAGCCGAACCGGGACTTCCCCGAGGTGGAGGAGCTGCGCCGCCTGGCCTACAGCGACCTGGACGGGGCGGTGGGCATGGGGGCGTCCCTGTCCATGCAGGAGATGGTTCAGCGGGGGAAGGAGCTTCACCACGACACCCAGGGCGCGTATGATTTTTACGGGAAAGGAAGCAAAGCATGAGCGATCGCGCCAACAGGCCGGAGGGGCTGCCGCCGGAGCGGTCCGGGCCGGGGAAGCGGCTGGAACGCCGGGAACCGGGCCGCAGGCCGCCCCTCACCCCGGAGGAGGCCAGGAAAAAGAGAGAGAAGCGGATCATGATCCTCATGATTGTGCTGGCGGCGGTGATGGTGCTGGCGGCGGCGGGGGTGCTGGTTTACAGCCGCCTGTTCAAGAAGCCGTCCATACCGCCGGGGCCGCTCAATTCGGGGGAGCCGGACCCCTCCCTCCGGCCGGGGGAGACCCCCGCGCCCACCCTGGACATCGACGCCATCCAGCCCAAGGTGGGCGGGGAGCGCAGGAGCGAGGCCATCTACACGGTGCTGATCTTCGGCACGGACGAGACCTCCGGCCTGACGGACACCATGATGGTGGCCACCTACGATGTGACCAACCAGCGGGCCGCCGTCATGTCCCTGCCCAGGGATACCCTCATCAACAGCAGTGCGCGGCCCAACATCAACGCGAAGAAGCTCAACGCCGTCTATAACGTCTACGGCAGGGGGGACGACGGAATCCAGGCCCTGCGGAGCGAGGTGTCGGAGCTGGTGGGCTTCACCCCGGACTACTACGTCCAGATCGACTGGGAGCTGGTGGGGGAGATGGTGGAGGCCATCGGCGGCGTCTGGTTCGACATTCCCTACCACATGGACTACGACGATCCGGAGCAGGATCTGCACATCCACTTCGACCCCGGCAGGCAGCTGCTGAATGGCGAGGACGCCATGAAGGTGGTGCGCTGGCGGAAAAACAACAAGTGGAGCCCCTACTATGGAGAGGGGGGCGGCGGCGACATCACCCGGCTCAACGTCCAGCACGGCTTTTTGAAGGCGGTGCTCAAGCAGACCCTCCAGCTGGGCAACCTCACCAAGATCAACCAGCTCATCACGCTGTTCAACAGCCGGGTCAAGAGCGACCTGGAGGTGGCCGAGATGCTCTGGCTGGGCCGGGAGGCCCTGCTGGGCGGGCTGGATGTGGACGACGTGGAGTTCTGCACCATGCCCTACGCCATGGGCAGCTACCGCCAGTTCGGGATGGATTTCAGCTTTGTCTATCCCAAGCAGGAGGAGCTGCTGGCCCTCCTCAACGAGTCCTTCAATCCCTTCGTGGAGGAGGTCACCATCCGGCAGCTGGACCTGATGAGCCAGGGGGCGGACGGCTCCCTGCGCTCGTCCACCGGGCGGCTGGCGGACCCGTCCCTGGGCGGCGCGCTGGTGCGGGCCACCGATCCGCCCGCCAGCAGGCCCCCGAAGCCAAGCCCGCCGCCGGAGAGCGTCCCGCCGGAGCCAACCGGGCCGGTGGAGACGGAGCCGCCCCCGGAAAGCGTCCCGCCCGTGGAGACGGAGCCTCCCGCCACCGAGCCTCCGGCGGAGCCGGACCCGGCGGACGGGGAGGACGCGGCGGACGGTTAGAACCTGGATTGGCGGACTCGAACGCCGTCCGGCGGGGAATACGGCCCTCAAAATTGACAAACAAAGGAGACGATCATATGCTGAACGCGAAGGAGATCATCGCCGTGGCGGTGAAGGCTTTGGACGATAAGAAGGGAAAGGATCTCAAGGTGCTGTTCACCGCCGATCAGACCACCCTGGCGGATTACTTTATCATCTGTACCGGAACGTCCAACACCCAGGTGCGGGCGTTGGCGGAGGCGGTGGAGGAGACCCTGTCCAAGGCAGGGGAGGAGCCCCACCACATCGAGGGACACAGGGGAGGGCAGTGGACGCTGCTGGACTACTCCGCGGTGGTCATTCACGTGTTCACCGAGGAGGGGCGGGCGTTTTACGATCTGGAGCGGCTGTGGTCGGACGCCAAGCCGGTGGACGTGTCCCAGTACCTGACGGCGGACGGCGAGTGAGAAGGAAGGGCGTGAGTTGAAATGGAAAACCAAGGGAAAAAGGTGATGCTCTCCGGTATCAAGCCCAGCGGGGATCTGACACTGGGCTCCTATCTCGGCCCCCTGCACCACTGGCCCAAGATGATCGAGGAATACGACTGCTACTATTTTATGGCGGATCTGCACGCTATCACCGTGCGCCAGAATCCTGCCGACCTGCGCCGGCGTACCTTGGAGCAGCTTGCCCAATACATTGCCTGCGGCCTGGATCCGGAGAAATGCACCCTCTTTATCCAGTCCCACGTCCACCAGCACGCGGAGCTGGGCTGGGTGCTGAACTGCTACGCCATGTTCGGCGAGCTGTCCCGCATGACCCAGTTCAAGGATAAGTCCGCCAAGAACGCCGACAATATCAACGGCGGACTGTTCACCTACCCCAGCCTGATGGCCGCCGATATCCTGCTCTACCAGCCGGACTTTGTCCCCGTGGGCGACGACCAGAAGCAGCACGTGGAGCTGGCCCGGAACATCGTCCAGCGGTTCAACGGCGTATACGGCGAGGTGTTCAGGATGCCGGAGCCCTATATTCCCAAGGTGGGGGCCCGGATCATGAGCCTCACCAACCCTGCCGCCAAGATGAGCAAGAGCGATAATGGGGACACGGGCCGGGTGACGTTGATGGACGACCCTGCTGTTATCATGAAGCAGTTCAAGCGGGCCGTTACCGACAGCGACACGGAGCATTGCGTCCGCTACGACCCGGAGAACAAGCCCGGCGTGGCCAACCTCATGACCATTTACTCCGCCGTTACCGGCAGGAGCTTTGACGAGATCGAAAAGGAGTTCGACGGCCTGGGCTACGGTAAATTCAAGCCCGCCGTGGGCGAGGCGGTGGTAGAGATGCTGCGCCCCATTCAGGAGGAAACCCGCCGCATCCTGGCGGACAAGGCGTACCTGGAGGGTGTGTACCGGGCCGGGGCGGAAAAGGCGGAGTATGTGGCCAATAAGACCCTGCGCAAGGTCTATAAGAAGGTGGGCTTTTTACCCCGGTGAGCGGGAGAGAGAAAGACGCTGGGTAAAGGAGCGAAATTCACTTGAACGATATAGGTAAGGTCCTGGTGTCCCAGGACATCTGGTATGTGCTGCTGGCGTTGGCGGCGGCGGCGGTGGTGTCCTGCGCCGCCACGCCGGTGGTGAAGGTGCTGTCGGTGAAGTTCGGGGCGGTGGACGTGCCCAAGGACGGGCGGCGGATGCACGACCACCCCATTCCCCGCATGGGGGGGCTGGCCATCTTCTTCGGCTTCCTGGCGGCGGTGCTGGTGTTCGTCCCGCTGAACGCGGAGAAGAAGGGGATGCTGCTGGGGGCGGTGATCATCGTGGTGCTGGGGGTGCTGGACGACAAGTACGCCCTGCCCGCCAAGCCCAAGTTCCTGGTGCAGATTGTGGCGGCCCTGGTGGCGGTGCTGTCGGGAAACGTTATCGACGTGCTGTCCAACCCCAATATTTTCAGCGCGAACCCGGAATGGCAGCTGGGCTGGCTGGGCTATCCGGTGACGGTGATCTGGATCGTGGCCATCACCAACGCCGTCAACCTCATCGACGGGCTGGATGGGCTGGCCTGCGGCGTGTCCACCATCAGCTCCGCCACCATGCTGATCATCGCCAGACTGGTGAGCGAGTTGGACGTGGCGGTGATGATGGCGGCTCTGGTGGGGGCCTGCATCGGGTTCCTGCCCTATAACTTCAACCCCGCCAAGATCTTCATGGGGGACACCGGCTCCACCTTTTTGGGCTATATCATGGCCACGGTGTCGGTGAACGGGATGTTCAAGCAGTACACCTTTATCTCCTTTGTGGTGCCCTTCCTCATGCTGGGCCTGCCCATCTTCGACGTGTGCTTCGCCGTGGTGCGGCGGGTGTCCCACGGGCAAAGCCCCATGCAGCCCGACCGGGGGCACGTCCACCACCGCCTCATCGACATGGGCTTCTCCCAGAAGCAGGCGGTGGGGGTGCTGTACGTGATCTCCGCCATCCTGGGCCTGTCCGCGGTGGTGCTCACCGCCGGGGGCGCGGCCCGGGCCATGCTGTTCCTGGCAGCCATGGGGGTAGCCGTGGCGGTGGCGTGGCGGGTGTTTCTGGTGGGGCCCTCCGAGGAGGACAAGGGCGGTTCCGGGGAGGAGGATGAGAGGGATGGATAAGCTGAAGGTGATGACCATTTTCGGCACCCGGCCCGAGGCCATCAAGATGGCCCCCCTGGTGAAGGAGCTGGAGCGTCGGCCGGAGTTTGAGAGCTGCTGCTGCGTCACCGCCCAGCACCGTCAGATGCTGGACACGGTGCTGGATATCTTCCAGATCAAGCCGGAGTTCGATCTGGATATCATGGAGGCCAGCCAGAGCCTGTCCACCATCACCAGCAAGTGCCTGCTGGGGCTGGAGGAGGTGTTCCGGCAGGTGCGGCCCGATCTGGTGCTGGTGCACGGGGATACCTCCACCACCTTTGCCGGGGCGTTGGCGGCGTTCTATCAGCAGATTGCCATCGGACACGTGGAGGCGGGTCTGCGGACGGGGGAGAAATACTCACCCTATCCAGAGGAGATGAACCGATCCATGGTGGGGCGGCTGGCGGATCTGCACTTCTGCCCCACGGAGAGCAACCGCCGAAACCTGGAGGCGGAGGGGGTGTCCAAGGGGGTGTTCGTCACCGGGAACACGGTGATCGACGCCCTGGGCACCACGGTGCGTAAGGACTTCACCTTTGCCGAGGACGTGCTGAACCGGCTGGACTACGGGGAGAAAAAGGTGGTGCTGGTCACCTGCCACCGGAGGGAGAACTACGGGCAGCCCATGGAGGATATCATGGCGGCCCTGGCGAACATCGCCAGGACCCACCCCGAGGCGGAGCTGGTCTACCCGGTGCACCTCAGCCCGGTGGTGCAGGAGTGCGCCCACCGGCACCTGGACGGCATGGAAAACGTCCACCTCATCGCCCCGCTGGACGTGGAGGAGATGCACAACCTGATGGCCCGGAGCTACATGGTGCTCACCGACTCCGGCGGCTTGCAGGAGGAGGCCCCCGCCCTGGGCAAGCCGGTGCTTGTCCTCCGAAAAGAGACGGAGCGGCCCGAGGCCGTGGAGGCGGGGACGGTGAAGCTGGCCGGGGTGGAGTACGGCGAGATCGTCCGGCTGGCGGACGAGCTGCTGGACGACCCCGCCGCCTATCAGGGGATGGCCCACGCCGTCAATCCCTACGGGGACGGGACGGCCTGCCGCCGGATCGCCGATGGCATTCTGTACCATTCCGGGCGGAGGGACACGCCGCCGGAGCCATTTAAAAGCCGGTAAGAGCCTGTTTAAAATCTGGCGGAATGCCAGGCAGGGACGGATTTTTTCGCTGGGCAAGGCGATTTGGCGCAGGAATACTTTGTGTATTTCCAGTCAAGTCAACGCGGTCCAGCGGAAAAAGATGTGCCGGGATGGCGTTTTGATAGATTTTAAACAGGCACTAAGAGGGATTCCGGCGGCGGGGAAGGGGGAGGCGTTCCATGGAGGATAGAAAGCGCACGGCGTTGGCGGCGGTGATCATTCTGGTGGTGCTGGCGGCGGTGCTGTACAGCTTTTCCATGAACCTGTTCGGCCCCACCCCGGAGCTGGTGCTCCCCGACCCGGACGCCACAGCCAGCACAGGTCCCAGCGCGGAGCCCAGCGGCGGGCAGGGGGGCGTGCTGGTGGAGGTGTCCCCCCAGACGGTGCAGAGCCTCATCGCCTCCCTGAGCCGCTATGAGAGCTACAGCAGGACGGCGGCGGTGGAGTATTTTGACGGCGGACAGTCCGTGGGAACGGCGTCCGCCAGGGTGTGGGCGGACGGGGGCTGGATCCGGACGGACGTGACCCTGGCCTCCGGGCGGGTGGAGCACGCCATCCTGGGGGACGGGCGGCTGTGGCTGTGGTACGACCGGGAGAGCACGGTGTACCAGGGCCCCGCAGAGGACTTGTCCGCCGATCTGATCCAGCGCGTGCCCACCTATGAGGATGTGCTCGCGCTGGACAAGCAGAGTATCTCCGCCGCGGGCTATGTGGAGCGGGACGGCCTGCCCTGCGTCTATGTGGAGGCCAGATCCCCGGAGCTGGGCTATGTGGAGCGGTACTGGATCTCGGAGACCAGCGGCCTTCTCATGGCGGCGGAGACGGAGAAGGACGGGGAGCTGGTGTATACCATGTCCTCCCAGGAGGTGGTGAGCCCCCTGGATCAGGCGGCGGGGGTGTTCGCCCTGCCGGACGGGACGCAGCTTTACGCGGCGGAGCGGTGATCACGGCTCCGGCTCCTTGGGCTTGTCGTCCCCCAGGCCCAGCAGGAGCATGAGGCCCAGGGTGATCACCAGCTCCAGATTGTCCCCCTCCAGGTAGAGGAACAGGATGATCAGCACCAGCAGGATGTCCCCGGTGTCGAAGTTTTCCAGGGAAAAGTGCTTCAGCACCCCGTCCAGCAGCTGGCCCAGCCCCCCGGTGATCTCGCCCATCAGGTCGTTTTTGGACTGGCCGGGCCGGGGGCCGGGGTGGTTCTGGGGGCGGTGGGACGGCCCGGGCGCGGGGCGGCCGCGGTCCTGGGGACGGTGCTGCCCGGGGCCTTGCGGCTCCGGCTCCAGCAGGACAAAGTCGCTGCCGTCCAGGTATTGGTTATACATGGCTGGCCCCCTCCCCGTGGGCGGCCTCCCGCTGGGCCCGGAACAGATCCAGTCCGGAGCGGATCAGCCGGGACAGCTTGGCGATCTGGATGGCCTTGTCCAGCTTGGCGTACCGCTGCTCCTTCACGAAGGGGCGCAGGGCGGTGAGCAGGGCCACCCGCTGGTCGTCCCCGCCGCTGTTGAACTGGCCCAGCAGGCCCGCGGCGGCGGACAGCAGCTTGGGGTCCAGGGAGCCAAGCCCGCCCAGGAGGCCGCCCAGGCCGTCCCCCGCGCCCCCGGAGGCGGGAGGCGGGGGAGAGGGCGCAGGGGCCTGGGCCGGGGCGGGAGACGCCTGCTCCGGGTTGGGGGACGGCTCCCCGGTCCCGGCGGGAGGCGGGGTTCCGCCGCCGTTCAGCGACTGGGCCAGGGACATGATCTGGGCCATGGCCTGGGGGTTGCCGAGGATGTTTTCCAGTTTTTCTTCCAGTTCGCTCACGGCTTCCCCCTCCTGACTACCTTATTTCAAGCTGTCCTTCATCTTTTGGATGAGCCGGGCCCCCTCCGGGTCCTGCATGAGCTGGCGGATGGCGTCGGTGAGCTGGGCGGCATCCCCCTTGGCGGCCCGCTCCGCCGCCGACTCCAAATCTCCGGTGGAACGGCTCAGCATGGAAAAGATCTGCCGGGTCTCCGGCGCGTCCCGAAGCTGCTCCAGCTTTCCCTTGTCGCCCAGGAGCCGGGCGGCCTGCTTGCCCTTGATCAGTTCGTCTAAATTCGGCATAGGACTCCCTCCAATCATTTTCAGTATATGTGCGGGGGAGGGAATGGTGAACAGTATGAAGATTTTAGTTTTTTCCGATTCCCATGGGCGGCTGGGCTTGATGCTGGACGCCATCGAGAAGGAGCGGCCCCAGCGGGTGTTTTTTCTGGGGGACAATTACCGGGACGGGCAGGCCCTGGCGGACGCCTGCCCGGATTTGGCCATAGATATGGTGCAGGGGAACTGCGACTTCTGCGCGGGGCCGGACGAGCTGCTGGTGGAGGCGGAGGGGGTGCGGTTTTTCCTCACCCACGGCCACCGGTTCTATGCCAAGAGCGGGACGGACCGTCTGGTGGACGCGGGGAAGCGCAAGGGGGCGGCGGTGGTGTGCTTCGGGCACACCCACCAGGCGTTGAACCAGCCGGAGCAGGGCGTGTGGCTGCTGAACCCGGGAACGGCGGGCGGGGTGCGCAGCCGGCCGGGGTACGCGGTGGTGACGGTGCGGGCGGGAACGTACCGGGCGGAGCTGCGGTGACGGGCAGTAGACGATTGCGGACAAAATTTTTCATTTTCGTATTGACATACCCGGTATTGTTTGGTATAATTGCTTTCGCCGTCTGACAAACGGAGGAACAAATTGGGGAGCATAGCTCAGCTGGGAGAGCACTTGCCTTACAAGCAAGGGGTCACAGGTTCGAGCCCTGTTGTTCCCACCATACTTTTGTGGCGCGGTAGTTCAGTTGGTTAGAACGCCGGCCTGTCACGCCGGAGGTCGAGGGTTCAAGTCCCTTCCGCGTCGCCACATTCTATGCCCAGGTAGCTCAGTTGGTAGAGCAGCGGACTGAAAATCCGCGTGTCGCTGGTTCAACTCCGGCCCTGGGCACCATATGCGAGTGTAGCTCATCTGGTAGAGCGCCACCTTGCCAAGGTGGAGGTAGCGAGTTCGAGCCTCGTCACTCGCTCCATGTTTTTCTGTTGCCGTATTGGTCAGTTGCCGTAGAGGTGCGCAAGAGAGGGACGAACTCGTTGCCTCCGCCTGGGAACGCGGTGTGCCGCGTTCCCGTGCAGTCAAGAGGTGCGGGGTCCCCGCGAACGCAGTTCGTGGGGTGCGGAAGCGGGTTCGAGCCTCGTCACTCGCTCCATAAAAATTTCAAAAAGGAGTGCTAAAGCACTTCTTTTTGAATATAATATAGTGTTCGGCGCCATAGCCAAGTGGTAAGGCAAGGGTCTGCAAAATCCTGATGCCCCAGTTCAAATCTGGGTGGCGCCTCCAGAATGTGAGGGCGGGCTGCGGCCCGCCCTCATGCCTTTTTGAATGGAATATCGGGGTGTGGCGAAGTTTGGTATCGCGCTTGGTTCGGGTCCAAGAGGCCCCGGGTTCGAATCCCGGCACTCCGACCACCGGCCCTCGGATTTCTTTGGGAATCCGAGGGCTTTCTCTTGCTTTACGTCACTTTTTTAGCGAATTGAATTTTTGGAGATTTGGTTTGACCCAAACAAGACCCATACGGGGAAAATTTTAGGGAGTACCGGGCTGGTTGGCTCGGTACTCCCTGATGATTTTTGTGTTTTTACGTGTTACTTTTAGACCGTCTGAGCCATAAAGCTGCCCATTCGCTGGGCGGCTTCCCTCTGCATCTCATTGGTCACGTGGGTGTAGGTGTCCAGGGTGAAGCCCGCACTGTAATGGCCCAGGATGGTGGACACCGTTTTGGCATCTACTCCCTGTTGGATTGCCAGCGTGGCGAAGGTGTGACGCAATCCGTGGAAGGGGATGTTTTCGGTGATTCCGGCCTTTTTCAGCAGGTTTTTGTGCAGCCGTCCGATACAGTCTGGCCCATAGAGCTTGCCCGTCACTGGGGAGGGGAACATGATGGGGTTGGTGGGATGTTTGGCGTGTTCCTGGATGAGCAGATCCACCGTTTCCTTTGGCAGGAAGATCGTCCGCACCGAGTTGGCGGTCTTGGGCTGAGTTACCTTCACCTCTCCGTTGATGCGTCCGGCGGATTTGGAGATGCTCAGTGTCTGGTTTTCTGGATCAAGGTCATCCCAGAGGAGGGCCACCAGCTCACCCCGCCGGATGCCTGTGGTCAACTCCAGGTAGAACATGGGGAGGACGCCATGCTCATCAGCGGCGGCGAGGTAGGCACTGATCTTGTCTGCTGGAAGGGTGTGCATCTCCTTCTTTTCTTTGGGAGGGAGCTTGCATCCAGCGGCGGGGTTGTAGGGGATCAGCCGCGCCTGCACCGCTTGGTCGAGGCACTGGCGGAGCATGGCGTGAAGGCCGCGGATGGTCTTGTTGCTGAGGCTCAGATTCTTCATACCCTCGTACCGCTTGACCCGGCCTTTGGTCTTGGCCTTGTTGTAGAACTTCTGGATATCCAGTGTGGTGAGCTTGCTGAGTTTGATTTTGCCGATGTTGGGCACGATGTGCTTGTCGATGTAGTTCTTGTAATAGGCGGCGGTGGTCTCGCGGATAGAGGGCTTGGCATAGTTTTCGAACCAGGTTTCGGCCCACTGGCCTACCGTAAATTGGCCCGTTTTGCTGGCATCGATTTTTCCCGCCAGCTCCAATGCCGCAGACAGTTTTTCTTTGCATTCTTTCTGGGTTTTTGCCAGGACGTTTTTGTAGATGGCTTTGCCTGTTTCCGGGTCGTGGCCTGCTGTGTAGCGGCCCTCCCAGCGGCCGTCGCTCCGTTTGCGGAGGCTGCCCTCGCCGTTTGCCCGCTTCTTGGCCATGGTGTCTCACTCCTTTCGCAACGTCAGACCATACCATACCTGGTTGGGAATAGCTACCGCAAACGGCGAGAATTATCACTTTAGACACATCTTTTTTTATTTCCCCCGACGGGCCTTCTCTTTGGTAACACTGGTGCAATTCGCAATCTCTTGCAACAGTACTTTTTGACGCAGATGGTTTTTCGCCAGCAGGCTTTTTCCTTGTTTATTGCGGCCCAGATTCTGAGGGGCATTCCTCTCTCTGCACTGCACTTTTTCTCCCCTTTAGGAGCAGGGGGTGCCGGAGGAACGCCCCGGCGAGTGCGGGCGGCGTATAGCCGGACGCGATGCTTGCCCCACCCAAAAGGGTGGGCTTCCGCCCCAACGGGGCGTTTCTGCGTTGCCCTCACTTACTGCTCCTACCACATTTTTTGCGTACAACGTGTTTGTCCGCACTGCGGGCAGACGTGGACTCAGTTTATCCCGCACGAAAATCGAACGCCCTGCTTTGCCCTTGCCCTGGGCATTTTACCGAAGCAAAATCGGGTACCGTCGGGGCAAAAAATGCGCCGGGAGGTTGGGTACACTTGCCCAGCCTCTCGGCGTTTCTGTCTGCGTAGACGCTTCCGTTTTTGGGGAGAAAACCGCTCCCCATCACAATCGCCCACAAAGGGGCCAACACCGCGTTTTTCCTCTCGGAGGTGTACGGGGATGCCACCCGCCCCGCAGGAGGGCCACACAAGCCCTCACAAGGGCTGACACGGGGTTCTACATTTTTGGGTTGCAGAGTTCAACTCAGATGGGCGGTCATTGGCGGAGGATGCCCTGAAGAACATCTGCTGTCGACACTAAGATTTTCTGAACTTTTCCAAAGCGTCCTCATTTTTTGGGGGATCTCCCTTCCTTAAACAGCCCCCCAGCGACCGTCTTTGTGTATACAGATATTGCCTTCCCCGCTGGCGTGCTTTTTTGCCATGTGGATTCGTTTCTCTCTTAAAAACAGGTGAGTTGCTCATGCTCGTACTGCCATGCAGATTTTTCCGGCGTTCTCTGCCGCCGCGCTCCAGGCACGATATAACCGGGGCCGGCCGTCTCAGCAGACAGCCGGCCCCGGTTTGGTTGGGACGGTTCAGTTGTAAGCCCGGTACAGGAAGGCCGCGATCTCGCCCCGGCTGCAAACCTTGCCGGGCTGGAAATCGTTGTTGCCGAAGCCCTCGGTCACACCATTGGCCACGCCCCAGTTTACCGCCGCGGCGTAGGACGCGTTGGCGGGTACGTCCACGAAGGAGCTGGCGGGGGCAGACTGCTTGCCGAACACCTGCCAGATATACACCATGGCACTGGAACGGGTGCAGGAGCCTTTGGGGTCAAAGGACCCGTCGATCATGCCCTCCCCGTAGGCCCAGTCCACCGCGCCCTGGTAGTAGGACTGCACCGTAAAGGGGGATTTGGCCTTGGCGTCAGGCGTATTGGCGGCCCGCCAGAGGAAGGTGAGGATCTGGGCGTTGGTGCAGGGATCATCGGTGCCAAATTTGCCATTTCCGTAGCCCTCGGCAATGCCGTTCGCCTCCGCCCAGCTCACCTCTGCGGCGAACCAGCGGGGCACGTCGGTGAAGCTGGAGGCGGGCGGGACAGCCTCCGCCTCCACGGTGAAGCTAACGGACACAGAGGCGGAGGCCTTGCCATCGGCGGTCTTCACGGTAATGGTCTCGCTGTAAGTCCCCGCTTTCAGGCCGGCCTTGGGGCGGACGGTGAAGGTGGCGGAGGCGCCGGCGTTGAGGGAAGTCATGCTCAGACTGCCCAGCTCAAAGCTGCTGGCAAAGGGCTGGGGCAGGGCGACGGAAGCACTGCCGGTGTTCTTCACCGTCACCGTCTTGGCGGCGGGCTGGGCGTAGCCCTCCTTCACACTGTCGAAGCTCACCTCGCCGGGGGAGACGGTCAGATCGACCTTGCCCTCGATCCAGTGGGGGTACAGCATATGGTTGGAGCTATTGGTCACGATGGTGGAGGCGTCCACCTTGCTGCCGCCGGTGAGGGAGGTGTACCAGCCGTCGAAGCTGTAGCCGTAACGGGTGGGGGTGGGCAGTTCACCATAGGGGGCGCCCACGTTGATCTTCTTATTTTGAGAGGCACTGACACCATAGAAGGCCACTATCACCTGCTTGGTCGATATGATATCGCCGTCCGTACAGTGCACCACAGCCTTTCGGACGCCCGGATTGGCTTCGGCCGCTGCCTTACTCAACTCCAGCCACTGGGCCTGTGTGCCTTTATATGTAATATTTGTTACATAGTCCCATCCAAAGGCAAGATTGTCGATGGAGGTCACGCTGCCGGGAATGGTGATGTTCTGACATTTTTTAAGCCCTCGAAGCGCATATTGACCAATACTGGTCACACCATCCGGAATATCGACGCCGGTCAGGGATTGACAGTCAGAGAACAGACCGTTTTCAATGGTTTTGATCCCATCACCAAGCTTTACATCAGTCAGATCCCAACACCTGAAGAATGCATAGCCGCCAAGACTGGTCACGCTGTCAGGGATGGTGATGCTGGTCAGACCCGACCCGAAAAATGCCTGAAATTCAATGGTAGTGACACTGTCGGGAATGGTCACATTGCGCAGGCTATCGCAGTTGCCAAAGGCGGTGTTCCCAATTGTACGCAAACTATCAGGAAGGGTGACGCTGGTCAGTTCAGTACAGTCGGAAAACATAAAATCGGAAATTTCCGTGATGCCGTAGGAGAGGGTCACGCTGGTCAGGTTAGCACAGGATACAAACACACGTCCGTACACTGCCGGCGAGTCACTGGGATCGCCCAGCTGGGTCACGCTGCCAGGAAGAACCACGCTGGTCAGGCCGCTCCCAGCAAACGCCATGTTTCCGATGCTGGTCACACTGTCGGGAATCGTCACCTGGGTCAAGTTTTTGCATCCGTAAAACGCACTGTTTCCGATGCTGGTCACACTGTCGGGAATCGTCACCTGGGTCAAGTTTTTGCATCCGTAAAACGCACTGTTTCCGATGCTGGTCACACTGTCGGGAATGACCACATTGCCGCCGGGGCCGTTGTAGTCTCTCAGCACGCCGTTTACGATCACAAAGTCGGAGGTGCCGGGCGTTTCGGGCTCAGGCCCAGGCTCGGTTGCGGTTTCGCCGGACTCGGTGGCGTCCGGGGTCTCGCCGCCCCCTTCCGCCGCGAAGGCGGCGGCGGGCAGCAGCCCCAGGCACAGCACCAGAGCCAGCAGCAGAGCGGGCAGACGCTGGCCCCACATTGTTTTTTTCATCGTTTTTCCTTCCTTCCTTTTTCTGCGCTTCGCGCAGTATGTCATGCCCCAATCATACCAAAACATGGAGGGGAAAACAATTAACTGGCTGCATAGGGTTTCGGGCTTTTCCGTTTCCGGGCAGGCAAGGATCCGGTGCGCTCAGGACAGGGTCTTTTCATTCTCGGCGAACAGGGCCTCGTTGATCTCCCTGAGTGTGTGACGGTGGATCAGCCCGTGGCTGATAACGGCATCCCGCCTCAGCTTGGGGTAGAGCTGGGCGTATCCCGCCTGCCGGAGCACCTGCTGCGCCTCCTCCAGGGACGCGCCCAGCCCCACGCACAGCGACAACAGCCGGTCCCGGGAGGGATTGCGCCGCCCGGAAAATACCTGGTGAAGATAGACCTCGCTCATGCCCGACCTGCGGGCAATCTCCGCCTTGGACAGCCCGCAGCGTATGCGCAGGGCCTCCAGCAGGTCCAAAATGCCCGGCTCCACAAAAATGGACTGGTTATCGCTGAGATATGCTTTGATATTTGGCTGCTCCATCAGCTCCTGCTGGAGCTCGCCGGTGGTTTTGTCCGCCATGTCCGCGCCTCCTCTTTACTTTCCGGATGAAATCGTGTATACTTACTTTACTAAAACGGCGCGGATAATACAATATGCCGGCTGCATAGGGTTGTGGATTTTTTTGATATGGCAGGAGGGTGGCCGCGTTGTATACCTGGCTGGAGCAAGTCCTGGAGGAAGAATATGAGCAGTGCCGCCTGCTGAAGGAGAACCCCCGGGGCGGCGTTTTCCTGATCCGGCACAAAAGCTCGGGGAAGCGGTTCATCCTCCGCCGGTTCACAGGGAATGGAGAGGTTTACAAAAAGCTGTTGGGCTATTCCTGCCCCAACCTGCCCCTCATTATGGAGGCGGCGGAACGGAACGGGGAGAATCTGGTGGTGGAGGAGTTCGTTGAAGGGGATAATCTGGGTTTTCTGCTGAAGGGGGCGTTGTTTACCCCCAGGGAAACGCAGGATATCGTGAAGCAGCTGTGCATGGCCCTGTGGGTGCTCCACTCCATGGCGGCGGTCCACCGGGATGTCAAGCCGGAAAACGTCATCCTCCGGGGGAACGAGGCGGTGCTCATCGATTTTGACGCCGCCCGGCTCCACAAGCCGGGGGCGGAGATAGACACCCAGGTGCTGGGCACCACCGGCTTTGCCGCCCCGGAGCAGTATGGGCTGTCCCAGTCCGACGCGCGGACGGATATCTATTCCCTGGGGGTGCTCATCAACGTGATGCTCACCGGGGAGCACCCCGCCAAGCGGCTGGCGGAGGGGCATCTGGGCCGGGTGGTTCAACGCTGCACCCAGGTGCCCCCCCAGAAGCGGTATAAAGATGTTTTGCGTTTGATGGAGGCGGTTTGATATGAAGTCCTGCCCTCACTGCGGACGCTCCCTCCCTGAGGAGGCGTCATTCTGTCCCTGCTGTGCGCAGACCGTCAACGTCCGGAAAGGGGTTTGTCCTCCCCGGTATATACCGGGGAGGGTGCTGTACAGCACCCTCATTGTCTTTGCCGCCGCCGCGGTTCTTGTGCTCCTGGCGTTTGGGACCCGCAGCCGTCCCAAGGTCTATGACAACGGCAACGCCGAGGTGATTTACACCAGCCAAGGGACAGCCTACCAGCTGTGCGTTGCCTGGGCCGATGCCCCCTTTCAGCCCGCGCACCAGCGTTATGCCAATGGGCCGGCAGATGAGGTATACCGCTACCCCGTCCTGCTTTATGCCAATCTGGCGGGCAGTGAGACCTATGCCGACGAGGCGTTTTTGGAGCTGGTGGACCATATGACCGCCGAGGTCACTGGACTGGACAAGGAGTTACAAATGATCTGCGCCCAGCCTGTACGCGACACGGACTATGTTCCCAACAGTGCCGCCATCGTCTATGTGAATTATGTGGCCACCGCCACTGGCGAGCATACGGCGGAGCTGACCATCTCACTGCATATGAAGAACGGAGACGTTATCCGGCTCCACCAAATGCAGATGGTGGAGATTTACGGGACCCATGACTATACCGTCGAGGATGCGCCCATGGACACCGTTCAGGATCTGGAGGCCCTGCTGAAGCATATCGAGGAGACGGTGGATCAAAAGGAGCAGGTGAACATCCACCTCCCGCCTGTGACCTATACGGAGAAGCTGGTTTTGGATGGGCGGCCTGTTAATCTCACCGGCAGCAGGGACGAGTCGGGGAACCGAACCACCTTTACTGATACAGTCCAGGTGGACACGCAGTCAGGCACCGTCTGGTTCTTTGAGGATATCGACTTTATGGGCCAGGGAAGTGGCACCGGCCTGTCCGCCTCCGCCCGGGTGTACCTGACGGACTGCCGCTTCGCCGGATGGGACACCGGGGTGCTGGCCCATACCAATTCCTGGGTGGTGGCCCACGAATCCATTTTCGAGAACAACGGCGTGGGCTTCCATGTCAACGCCGAAAACGGAAGCCCATCCGACAGCCGGTTTTTGGACGATGTTTTCCGCGGCAACGGCACCGCCGTGCTGCTGGAGCAGGTTCCCAATCAGGTGCCGCTGAAATTCTCCGGCAGCCAATTTGAGAGCAACGGCCAGGACATCGATAACCGCTGCGGGCAGAAGCTGGAACTGGAGGGGGCCGTGTTCAAGTGAGGCGCGGGTGACGGTTTTGGTTCAGACCCAAATGGTGACCCAGACTGTGGGGGGAGCGGATAGAGGGATTGGAGCGGAGATACTTGGGAAGTACTTTCTGCTGGAACAAACGGAACAAAACGGGGCGGAGCGCACCCCCTGACTTTTCAGCCGAATCTTCGGGTCCAAGAGGCCCCGGGTTCGAATCCCGGCACTCCGACCACCAGCCCTCGGATTTCTTTGGGAATCCGAGGGCTTTCTCTTGCTTTCCATCACTTTTTTGGCGAATTGAATTTTTGGAGATTTGGTTTGACCCAAACAAGACCCATACGGGAAAAATTCCAGGGAGTACCGGGCTGGTTGGCTCGGTACTCCCTGCTGATTTCGGTGCTTTCCTGTGCTGCGTTTAAACTGCCTGGGCTATGAAGGCACCCATTCGCTGGGCGGCTTCTTTCTGCATCTCGTTGGTTACGTGGGTGTAGGTGTCCAAGGTGAAGCCTGCACTGTAGTGACCCAGGATGCTGGAGACGGTTTTGGCGTCTACTCCCTGTTGGATCGCCAGCGTGGCGAAGGTGTGCCCTTATGGCATAATAAGGACAAATCGGAAAACCCTTGCGTTGC
>ERZ779623.333-NODE-333-length-19259-cov-24.150750_pt1 | contig 19259 bp, 17 predicted proteins | sample MGYA00514189_ERZ779623 | MGnify/ENA primary metagenome ERZ779623 (study PRJEB29562, sample SAMEA4376712) | mouse gut metagenome | isolation source: Cecum | study: EMG produced TPA metagenomics assembly of the A DSS colitis mouse model was used to assess the... | reverse complement strand
GCTCCCAGTTGGCGTCGTCAAAGGCGAACTCCAGCATATCGGTGACGTCCCGGACGATGGGGCTGGTGAAGAAGAAGCCCTCCCGCTGGCGGCAGGTATAAGGAACCCCCTCCCGTTCCAGCAGGTCGATGAGGGGCAGGGCACTGTCATTGTTGCGGTAGAGGACGGCGGTCTGTTCCTTGCAGCTTTGCGCCACCTTCAAGAGGTAGTTATACTGGCGGTTGTAGTCCGCCAGTGCCACCCTTCGGATGGGCGCGCCCTGGGGATTGTCCGTGCGCATATGCTTGGGACGGCGGCTCCCGTTGCGCTGGATGAAGGAATCCGCCGCCTCCACGATAGATTTTGTGGAGCGGTAGTTGGTCTCCATCATCAGCACCTTGGCCCCCGGCCACACCTGGTCAAACTCCAGCAGTGCCTGGGGCCACGCCGCCCGGAAGCCGTAGATGCTCTGATCCTCGTCCCCCACCATGAAGATGCTGCGGGACTTGGCCGCCAGCAGGCGCAGGATGGCGTGCTGAATCTTGGACGTGTCCTGGGCCTCGTCCACGCAGAGATAGGGCCAGCGGTGCTGGAAGTGGGCCAGAATGTCCGGGTGCTGCCGGAAAATGCGGTAGGTGAACACCATCTGATCGTCAAAGTCCATGAGGCGGTGCTTCAACAGAAACGCCTGGTAGCCCTTGTAGACTGACGGAAAGTCCATGCCGTCCACCTGGCGGGCCTCCACGTCCGCGTCACTGAACATCATGTTTTTACAGTAGGTGATCTGGGTGCGGGCCTCCTTCACCTGCTGATCTGGAGGGTATCCGCCTCCGCCCTTGGCCAGCAGCTCCCGGACCACCGCGTTGAGCTGGGCCTCATCGTCCGCCAGGGCGAAGGGCTGGGTGCCCTTTGTCCGCGCATAGTGGTGGATCGCCACCGCGCACAGGCCGTTGATGGTGCGGAAGGTGAGCTTGTCCGCCTGCTCCTCCCCGAAGATGCGGACAAACCGGGCCTTCATATCACGGGTGGCGGCCACGGTGTATGTCACGGTGAGGATGTTCTCCGGGCGGATGCCTTTACAATAGATCATGTATCCCAGGCGGGTGACCAGCACGGTGGTCTTGCCGCTGCCCGGCACCGCCAGGAGCAGGACGGGGCCGTCCACCTGCCGCACCGCCGCCTCCTGCTGGGGGTTGAGGCGGATCTGATATTGGGTTTTGAACTCGCTGCAGGTCATGGGCCCGCCTCCGCTTCCTCATTTGAAAACACCCCTGGCGTTGAACGCCAGGGGCATCATTATATCACAATGCGAGGTGATTTACTATTTTTATTTGGGACTTCGTGGCCTCCACCGTCCTGGACGAACTGCTGGACTGGGCATACAGCCAGACGGTGGGGTTCCTGGGGGCGTTCTTCGCCCTCATGGGCAATATGGGGGTGGAGCTGTTCGACCTGATCTGGGTGCAGGCCGTGGTGCGGTTCTTCTCCCAGCTGGGCTGGGCCCTGTTCGCTGTCAGCGTGGTGGTGTCCTGCTTTGAGTTCGGCATCGAGTATTCCTCGGGCCGTGGGAACATCCGCCATACCGCCATCAACTGCCTCAAGGGGTTTCTGGCGGCCAGCCTGTTCTCCGCCGTCCCCGTCCGGCTGTACGCCCTGTCCGTATCCCTCCAGGCCAGCTTTACCGCTGGCATCACCGGGCTGGGGGACATCGGGGGCATCGGACAGGGCATCATTGAAAAGCTCACCACCTCGGAAGGGCTGATTGCCTCCGGGGTGGACTTCATTTTCGGCGGGCCTGCCTTTAATCCCGTCATGATGCTGTTCTGTGTGATCCTGATGGCCTACGCCGTGCTCAAGGTATTCTTCGCCAATCTGAAGCGGGGCGGCATCCTGCTCATCCAGATCGCGGTGGGCGCGCTCTATATGTTCAGCGTCCCCCGGGGCTACACGGACGGCTTCACCCAGTGGTGCAAGCAGATCGTGGGCCTGTGCCTGACGGCCTTCCTCCAGGCCGCCATCCTGACGGCGGGGCTGATGGTGTTCAGCGACCACGCCCTGCTGGGGCTGGGGCTGATGCTGTCCGCGGGGGAGGTGCCCCGGATCGCCGGGGCCTTTGGGCTGGACACCTCCACCAAGGCCAGCCTCACCTCCGCCGTCCACACCGCCCAGATGGCGGTGAGCACCACCAAGGTCATCGCCAGCGCGGTTGGCGGAAAATAGTTCAAAGAAGGAGCATGATCATAGATGAGAAAGCTGGTATACATTGCCTCCCCGCTGTCCGGCGACCGGATCAGCCCCGGCATGGCCGCCGAGGAGCAGCTTGCGAAGGGGCTGGGCATCCCAGTCCAGCACGTCGGCACGGAGGAGATCCTGTACCGCCCCCCTGACGAGCTGTGCTGGGAGGACGAACCGGAGCCGTTCACCGGACCCGCGATGGACACGCTGTACTGATCCCTCTTTGATGGGAGCGGCGGCTTTCTCCTGACGGCGGGGCCGCCGCTGTCCGGGGGCGAGGTGTCCACACCGCCCAGACGGCAGATCATAATAGAAAGGAATCATTCATCATGAAATACACGAAAGAAACCGGGCCGGTTGACATTACCCCGCCCAGCCTGTACGTGATATGGGCCGCCGGGACGCCCAACGGCCCCCTCTCCGGACAGTCCGGCTGTCTGGCGGAGAACGGCAGGCGGCTGTTCTTCCGGGAAAAGGAAGCTGCGGAGAAGAAGATCCGCGACCTGCGGAACCGCTGCATGAACGGCAGTCCCGCCGCCGCTTATGAGTGCCGCACTTATCCCGGCGAATATCCGCTGGATCGCTCCATGACGGCGGAGGAGATCGGCGTCCATGACCTGCGGCCCGGGTTTGATCCCTTTGAGTACCAGCTCCAGGATCAGGACTACGGCGATACCGGGGGCCGCTGCATGGTGGGCTCCACGTCCTACCTTCTGCCCAGCTTGAACAGGACCGTCTGGCTGGACTGCAATGACGAAGGGGTGTCTGTTTTCTCCGCGGATCAATATGGGAGCTGGGAGCGGTATGAGGACGTCCTGCTGCTCACAGTGCAGTTTACCGACGCAGGCCCCGGGGATCTGGGCCCGTGGCTGCCTATGGTGCTGGACACGCTGGCCTACACCGCCACCCAGCAGACCGCCCTGGGGATGACGTTCCAGCTCCCGGAGTCCTGGCGAACCGCGCTGGAGGAGCAGGGCCAGCCCCCCGGCCCCGCAATGGACGCGCCATGCTGACCATGGGCTCCCTGTTCGACGGCATCGGCGGCTTCCCTTTGGCGGCGGTGCGCAATGGGATCGTCCCGGTATGGGCCAGCGAGATTGAGGCGTTCCCTATCCGGGTGACCCAAAAACACTTCCCCGATATGATCCATGTGGGGGATATCACGAAGCTGAACGGGGCCAAGCTGCCCCCGGTGGACATCATCTGCGGGGGCTCACCCTGTCAGGATCTGAGCGTGGCGGGCCCCCGTTCCGGCCTCGCGGGGGCCAGATCCGGCCTGTTTATGGAACAAATCCGCATCGTAAAGGAGATGAGAGCGGCAGATGTGCAACGTGGACGGACAGGTGTGTCTATTCGTCCAAGACTGCTGTGCTGGGAAAACGTCCCAGGCGCGTTCAGCTCGGGCTCCCCGAAGGGGGAGGACTTCCGGATCGTCCTCGAGGAGATCTGCAAAATTAGTGGCTGTCCCGTTCATGTCCCTCGACCTCACACCGGGCCATGGCAACCTGCTGGGCGAATACGAGTGGGAGATTCTTTCTCCCTGGCTTGGAGAGTCCTGGACGCTCAATACTGGGGCCTCGCCCAGAGAAGGGCGCGCGTGTTCCTTATCGCAGATTTTGGAGGACTCACCGCCCCGAAAATACTATTTGAGCCGGAAAGCCTGCCTGGGTATCCTGCGCAGGGCCCGTGAGCGGGGCAAGCCCCTGCCGCCCCAGCTGGAGGCGGCGCTGAAGGCCCAGGCGGGGCTGACCGTTTACCTCATGCCGCTCCCAAACGCCGGGGACGTGGCGGCCTTTGCGGCAAATCAGAGGGACGAAGTCCGGGATCTGCATGATGCGGCGGGGGCGTTGAGTGCCCAGCCGGGGATGAAGCAACAGACATTCGTAGCAGGTGTTGTGACCAAGGGGAACGGCGATTGTTTCCTGACCCCGGAGTGTCATACATCCCTCAGCGGTGGCGGCGGGCAGGCCGGACAGGGTTATCCCTGCGTCCTGACATCCGACTGCCTGAACCCCTGGGACACCCAGCAGGCCCGGGTATTCACCCCGGACAGTGTTGCCCCCACCCTGGCGGGGGCGGACGGAGGGGGCGGCCGCAACCCTGCGGGAGTTGTTTTCACAGCAGGCTTCTGCGCCGGGGCGGGACCGTCTGCCGGGAGCATCGGCTACCACGAGGAGCTGGCCCCCACCCTGAAGGGTTCATCCAGCGGCAATATGATGCCATCCGTGTTGTGCTTGACCGACCATGGCGGACAGCGCATGGATCTCACCGAGAACATGACGCCCACCCTCCGGGCGCAGATGGGGGTGCATCTGCCCTTGATCTGCCTGAACGACCAGGGCGGCGGCGTTATGTCCTGCTCGGAAAACATTGCGGGGACGCTCCGCGCCCAGGAGCATGGGCACCAGCCCCTGGTTTTCGAGAACCACGGGATCGACACGAGATATACCGGCCCCCACAGCGTTACCCCGACCATAACCGCCAGATTTGGGACCGGGGGAAATAACTGCCCGTTGGTAACGCAGGAGGATCCTGTGCTCTGCATCGCCGGGAACGTCATCGACCGCCATCCGGAAAACGGCGGAAACGGCCTCGGGGTCCAGGAGAATACCGCCTGCGCCCTGACCGCCGTGGATCATCACGCGGTGTTTTCCCGCCAGAGGGTGGATGCGTTCCAGGAGGGCGGCGTGTCCTCCACCCAAAGTGCCAGACAATACAAGGACGCCGCCGACCTTATCTACCAGGAAACCACTGGACCGCTCACTGCCAGCGACAGCAAAGGCCCCAACGCCCAATATGTCTCATCGGACAAATTGGTCGTGGAATCCCCTTTGCTGATCAGAAGGCTGACCACACGGGAGTGCGAACGGTTACAGGGGTTCCCGGATGATTGGACCGCCCTGCCCGGCGCGGCGGACTCCCCCAGGTACCGCGCGCTGGGGAACAGCGTGGCCATCCCCTGCGTGGAATACCTGATGCGGGGGATGGCCCTGGTCCTGCTGGCGGGGTAACTGTTGGATATGCTTCCTTTCGGCGGGAATCTTTGTTGCTTGTTGTGAATAGCTATTTGCCCCGGCTAACGGTATGCTTACGTCACAAAACAGAAAGGAGGACACCAATATGGCGGAAAACCAAAAGAACCTGTGCGCCATGATCCCGGAAGATCTCCACAGCCGGGTCCGGGCGGCGCAGGAGCAGGCCGGGGTGACGCTGAGCGCGTACATCACCGGGCTGCTGACCGACTATTATGAGGGGGGAAAAGAGAAGATGGAAAAAGGGATGCGCACCATGGCCTTCCAGATGCCGGAGGAGCTGTTCCAGCGGCTGAAGGGCTATCTGGAACGGGAGAGCACCCGCACCGGAAAAAAGCTGACCCAGAAGGAGTTCGTGCTGGGCCTGATCCGGCAGACGCTGGACGAGGCGGAGCGGCGGGAGGCGGACGCCGGGGAGCGGGAGGAGGCGGACGGCCATGCTGACATGGGATGAGAGCACCCGCAGGGATCAGTCCGGGACAATAGCCAGTGTCAGCTATACGGCCCAGATCCCCCACTGGGGGCGGGCCAGCATCCATCCCCACATCCACCACCCGGGCGGGATGTTCCTGGACTGCCCCGCCCTGGGCATCGATATGCACCCGCTGGGGCAGGTTCTGGCGGAGGACGCCTGGGAGCCCGCGAACACGGTGCTGCTCCGGACCCTGCGGGATCATGGGATATGGTGCCTGGAAGCCATGGCCGCCATCGGCGGAACGGACGAGGCCGAAAGCCATTGACAAAGCGGCGGTCCACAGGTATAATCATAGCAGAAGGGCACTGCTACAGCGGTTAGCCCTTAACCGTCAACAAGAGCGAACTCATGCTGACCGCTTGGGGTCCAGCCAAGCGGTCAGTACGCTTTTGGGGCTGTGGCTATCATCAGCAACAGCACGATGATGAACCAAACTACGATACGCAGGGGGTTCGCCCAGCGTCCGTGTCCCATCAGCCATCACCCCCCTTCACAAGGGAGTGGCCAACCGCTTTTATGTAACAGTGTCCTTCCGGCCCCTCGCGGGGCATTTTTCATTATAGCTGACAATTAGAATCTTGTCAATTTTCGCCGCCCTTCATTGGGCGGCTTTTTCATTTTCCGGAGGTGACAGACTATCTACATCTACCCCAACAACCTGAAAGCCAAGCCCACCCTGTGGCTGTGGGCCCTGCGGGATGTGGCGGTCATCGGCGTGGGCTTCGTTTTGTCCGTGCTGGCCCTGGCCCAGCTTGGGCTGGTGCCGCCACTGATTGCCACGGTGCTGTACGCTTTCCTCAGCATCCGGCTGGAGGACGCCAGTATTCTGGATTTCCTCCGCTACGCCATGTACTTCCTGTTTTTGAAGCAGCAATACTTTGAATGGAGGGAAAACGAGACTTGAACCGAAAACAGAAAAAAGAGCTGCGGGAGCGCCAGTCCACCCGCCAGCTCATGGGCATTAGCCAGCTCACCGATCACGGCGTGAAAACCGCCAAAGGGGAGCTGGTCTTTTTCATGCTCAGGCCGGACAACCTGTCCGTGCTGTCCCCGGAAGGGGTGCGGGGCCGGGTCACCGCCCTCACCAACCTGCTCCGGGCCACCCCCGCGGTGCGCTTCCTGGCCCTGGACTCCCGGGAGTCCTTCCAGGCCAACCAGGACTTCTACCGCCGCCGTCTGGAGGAGGAGCAGCTCCCCGCCGTGCGGGAGCTGCTGCGGCAGGACGCCGCCCACCTGGACGACATCCAGGCGTCCACCGCCTCGGCCCGGGAGTTTGCCCTGGTTTATCCCGTGGATAAGGACAGCGCGGCGGATCCCCGTCAGACGGAGAAAAGCCTCCGGGACGGGGGCTTCCACGTCCGGCTGGCGGACGCCCAGGACATCAAGCGTATCCTGTCCGTCTACTACCAGCGGGACATGGCCACCGAGACCTTCCCTGATTTTGACGGAGATGAGGCGGTGTGCCATGGCTAAGAAAGTACAGAAGAAGAAACCCGCGCCCAAGCCCGCACCCGTTTCCCGCCCCAAGGACTTTCTGGACATGGCGGCCCCCTCGGTGGTGAAGTTCAACACCGACCATGCCATCATCGGCGGCGGGTACCACACCTTCCTGGCCCTGCGGGGGTACGCCGCCTCCACGGAGGAGCTGGCCCTGCTCAGCCGCCTGGGGGCCAGGGACGGGGTGAACCTGTCCGTCTACGCCCGGCAGGTCACCGCCGCCGAGGAGAAGCAGATCATCCAGAACGCCAGCAACAAAAACCGCCTGACCCGCTCCAACACCAGCGACCTCCAGCAGTCCGTGGCGGCGGAGAGCGACCTCCAGGACGTGGCCGCCCTGGCCGCCCAGATGCACCGCAGCCGGGAGCCGCTGATCCACTGCGCCGTATTCCTCGACATCAGTGCCCCGGATCAGGCGAAGCTGTCCACGCTGAAGGACTTTGTCACCGCCGAGCTGGCCCGCTCCAAGATCACCCCCGATCCCCTGCTGCTGCGCCAGCGGGAGGGCTTCCAGGCCGCCAACCCCGCGGGCTTCAACGCCTTCGGCTCCCAGTTTGAACGGGTGCTGCCCGCCGGGTCGGTGGCGAATTTGTACTTCTTCAACTACTCCGGCAAGACCGATCCCCTGGGCTTCTACGTGGGCCGGGACCGATACGGCTCCAACGTCATCGTGGATTTAGACCGGAGGGCGGAGGACAAGACCACCGCCAGCGTCCTGATCCTGGGCAACTCCGGCCAGGGCAAGAGCTACCTGCTCAAGCTCCTGCTCTGCAATATTTTGGAGAGCGGCAAGTCGGCCATCTGCCTCGACCCGGAGCATGAGCTCATCGACCTGTGCCACAACCTGGGCGGGTGCTTCGTGGATCTGATGGACGGGCGGTACCGCATCAACCCGCTGGAGCCCAAGGCGTGGGACGTAGGGGCCCCCATCGAAGCCCAGCGAAGCGGGTTCGATGGGGAGAGGAGCCGCAGCGCAATGAGCGAACTCCCGCCGTCAGGCGGGAGTGAGGGATATGAAGCTTGCGGCGACGATGAGGACGACGGCCAGGCCCCCGAAACCTTCCGCCAGCGCACCCTCCTGAGCCAGCACATCAGCTTCCTCAAGGACTTTTTCCGCTCCTACAAGGATTTTTCCGACGCCCACATCGACACCATCGAACTGATGCTGGAACGTCTCTATGCCAAGTGGGACATGGACGACGATACTGACTTCGCCGCCCTGTCCCCCGGCCAGTTTCCCATCCTCTCCGACCTCTATGACGTGATCGAGGACGCCTATGAGCACTACGGGGACGAGTCCAGCCCCCTCTAACCAAGTCCGTCACCCCCGGCAAGGCGGTGTCCTCCACGGAATATGACCGCCTGGGCCGGACCACCAAGGCCACCGACGCCAGGGGCTTTGCCACCCAGTATGTCTATGACAAGCTGGGCCGGGTGACCCAGGTGACCTATGCCGACGGCACCACCGTGGGCTATACCTACGACGCCAACGGCCAGGTGCTCTCCACCACCGATCAGCTGGAGGGCGTCACCAAGTACACCTATGACGCGGCGGGCCGTCTGCTCACCGCCACCGATCCCATGGGCGGGGTCACGGCCTACACCTACGATGGCATGGGCAGCGTGCTCACCATCACCGATCCCATGGGCTTCGTCACCGCCTATACCTACAATTCCCTGAACAAGGTTGCCACCGCCACCGACGCGGAAGGCGGCGTGGTCAGCTATACCTATGACAGCCTGGGCCGGGTGGCCTCCGTCACCGACGCCGAGAAGGGCACCACCAGCTACCAGTACGACGGCGACGGCAACCTCACCCGCGTCACCGATGCCGAGGGCGGCGTGACCGTTTACGCCTACGACCTGCTGGACCGGCAGACCGGCATGACCGACGCCCGTGGGAACACCTGGACCTATGCCTACGACGGCGAGGGCCGACTGGTGTCCACCAAAGATCCTCTGAACTACAGCACCTCCAAGACCTATGACGCCATTGGCCAGCTGATCCGCGAAACCGACGCCAACGGAAACGTCTGGGCCTATGAGTATGACGCGGACGGCCACATGACCGCCAAGACCGATCCTCTGGGCAACAAGACCACCTATACCTATGACCCCAACGGCAACCTGCTGAGCACCACCACCGCCCTGGGGCTGAAAACCTCCCAGGTGTACGACTCTATGGGCCGGGTGACCTCCATCGCCGACCCCATGGGCCATACCGTCACCTTCCTGTATGACGCGAAGGGGCGGCTGGTGGGCCTCACCAATCAGGACGGCACCAAGGTGGCCACCACCTATGACGCCAACGGCAACGTGCTCACCGTCACGGACGAGGAGGGCTATGTGGTCTCCTACGTCTACGACAAGGACGGGCGCATGACCCAGATCACCAACGCCCGGGGCTTCAAGACCGCCTATGCCTATGACAAGGTGGGCAACCTGGTGAAGGTAACCAACGCCATGGACGGCGTCGCCGCCTATGTCTATGACAAGAACGGGAACCTGCTCTCCGAGACCAACACGGACGGCGGCGTCACCCGCTATACCTACGACAAGCTGAACCGTGTGACCTCCATCACCGACCCCGAGGGGGCCGTGACCCGGGTGGAGTACGACGCCAACGGCAACATCACCAAGGTGGTGCAGGCTGACGGCAAGTCCATCACCTACTCCTACGACGCCCGCAACCAGCTCGTCAGTTACGTGGATCCCGAGGGGTACACCTTCTCCTTTACCTACGATGGGAACGGCAATATCACCTCCTCCACCGACGGCAATGGCAACACCACCCGCTATACCTATGACGGGCTGGACCGGATCACCCAGCGCACCGATGAGGAGGGCGGCGTGGCCACCCAGACCTTCGACGCCGACGGCCGCCTGATCAAGACGGTGGACGAGGAGGGTGCGGAAACCAGCTATGCCTATGACGCCTGCGGGCGGGTGGTGAAGATGACCGACGCCCTGGGCAATTCCACCACATACACCTATGACGAGATGGACCGCCTGCTCACCGCCACCGACGCCAAGGGCGGCGTGACTGCTTATACCTACACCGACCGTGGCGACGTAGCCACCGTCACCGATGCCGAGGGGTATGTGACCTCCTATGAGTACGACGGCAACCAGAACCTGGTGAAGCTGACCACTCCGGACGGCGTCACCACTTACGAGTACGACCCGCTGGACCGGCTCATCAAGACCACCACCCCGGACGGCAAGAGCGAGCACATCACCTACAACGGCGAGGGCGATGTGACCTCCAAGACAGACAAGGCGGGCCACAAGACCAGCTATGTGCTGGACGCCAATGGCCGGATTGTGGAAACCATTGACGCTTTGGGCAATTCCACCCTGTTTGAGTACGACCCCATGGGCCGCCTGACCAAGACCTCCCTGCACCGGGTGGACGCCCAGGACAAGGCGGACGAGTGGGAGATCACCCTCTACGAGTACGATGGCCGCGGCCTGGTGACTAAGGAGACCAACGCCCTGGGTGCCGTCACCGCCTACGCCTACGATGGCAACGGAAACCTGGTGTCCAAGAAGGACGCGGACGGCTATGAGACAAAATACACCTATAATGCCCTGGACTTTGTGACCCAGATCAACTATAATGGGGGCAAGCAGGCTTCCTACCGCTACAACAAGGTGGGCGAGCTGGTGGAGATGGAGGACTGGACGGGCACCACCTCCTTCGAGGTGGACCTGCTCCGGCGCATCACCCAGGTCACCGACCGCAAGGGCAATGTGGTGGAGTACGGCTACGATGAGGTGGGCAATCAGACCTCCATCGACTATCCGGACGGCACCGGGGTGGACTATGCCTACGACCTGCTGGGCCAGCTCAAGACCGTGACTGAGGACGATGGCCGCGCCACCGCCTACAGCTACGACGGCATGGGCCGCGTGGTGAGGATGGAGTACCCCCACGGCTGGGTGGAGGACTATGTGTACGACTCCATCGGCCAGCTCCTGCGGGTGGACGACACCGACCCCACCCGGAAAGACATGAAGCAGCAGAAGCACGTCTACAAGTACGACGACTGCGGCAACATGGTCTATGAGTATATGCGGGGCAACGGCACCGGCGAGGCCACCACCGAGAACACCTATACCTATGACGCCCTGCACCGCCTCACCCGGGTGGACGAGGTATACGGGAAAGCCTGGCGGGAGTACCAGTACGACAGCCTGGGCAACCTGACCTACGAGAGCAACAGCAACAATGTCCACTACGACTACAAGCTGAACAACCTCAACCAGATCACCCAAAAGACCTACAGCAGCAACGACAAGGAGGGCACCCTCTACACCTACGACGGCCGGGGCAACCTGGTGCTGGAGCAGTACGGCAAGCTCAACGGCAACGGGAACAACAACGGCAACGGCCAGCGCACCACCGTGGGGCAGTACACCTACGATGAGACCAACAAGATGGTGCTGGGGGTCAATTCCAGCGGCGAGAGCAGCGCGTACCTGTACAACGGCCTGGGCGCGCTGGTGGAGGACACCTGGAAGATCGCCAAGAACGGCTACGGCTACCACGACGTGGACGCGGGGCTGGGCGACGCCGATCCCAACAATGGCCGTGGAGGCGGCGGCAGCAACGGCCAGGGTAACGGCAACGGGAACGGCCAGGGCAACGGCAATGGCAGCGGCGACAAGCCCACCGGCAGCCTGGTGACCAGCTTCAGCACTGTGGTGAAGCAGTTCGTGGTGGACTACACCAGCCCCACCTTCGAGCCGCTGATGGAGCACGAGGTCAACGGGCTGGACTACCGCTACGTGTACGGCAACGACCGGCTGAGTGTGAACATCACCGGGGTGGAAACCAGCTCGGGCAACCTGATCGAGAACGGGAACCAGATCCGGCTGTACTACCACATGGACTACCTGGGCACCACCGACTACCTGACCAGCCCCGTGAGCCTGAAGGTGACCAGCTGGACGCACTACAACGAGTGGGGCGAAATCACCCACAACGCGGTGCTGAAAACCGGCAAGCGGGAGCTGGATTTGGTAAAGCGGTACGCCACCCACGACTATGACGCGGTGCTGGGTATGTACTACGCCAAGGCCCGGTTCTATGACGCGGAGAATCGCAGGTTCGCAAGTGTGGACCCGGTGAAGGGCGAGATTACTAACCCCCTGACTATGGTGCAGTATATCTATGCCATTGACTGCCCGCTGGTCTACGTGGATTTGGGCGGCGAACAGGCTGTGGCAAATACAGACATTGGTGGCGGAGGTGCCCCGTCGAAGCCTTCGCCCGATCAGCCATCTGTTCCAGGTGTAAGTGGCGCTGTTACTGGAATCAGCATGACACAGCTTATTGTTACAGCAGATCAGGTGCGTATGCGTACGGCTCCGAGTCTGAACAGCTCGACTGTTGGTTATCTGAACAAAGGGACTTATGTGACAAATCTGAACCAGACGGTTGACAAGGATGGCTACACCTGGCGGAAGGTTAAAGTCAACGGAAAAATCTGCTGGGTGGCGGATCATTATTTAAAAACTGTGCAGCAATCGTCACCACAAGACCCAGCGACATTGAAGCCTCAGCAACCTTCGACAACAAAGCCGCATACTAATACAACTTCAAACTCATCTGAAGCTACTGGCAGCAACGAGAATAATGGTCCTAAACCCGGATATCGCTTTGTTGGATTTGGAATTCAGCTTGAAGTGTCACTTGCTGGTTTGCCTGTGTGTATAGGTGCTGAATTGATATTTTACACTGACGCCTGGGTTCGAACAAATAAAAACAAATGGTACAATTTATGTCTATATGCATATGCAGGGGCGTCCATTTCCGGTGATAATATTCAAACCATTTTGGAGAATCTTGCAGGGAACCCATCTGCATTAACGAGTTCTGCGTCTTTGGCCAATATCCTACCAAGAAAGGCGACAGGATCAATAAGTGTATTTGCAATTATTGGGAACGAAACTTTCACGTCACCAAACGATTATGCTGGGCCATTCGATTCAGTATCTGCAACGATTAAAAGGGTAAAGGGTTTTGTTGCAGTTAGTAGTAGCTGTTTTGCCGTTGGTATAGGGTATGATACCCAGTTTATAGGATGCGGATATGCGAAAACCGAATATGTTCTTTTGGCAGCGAACATAAGTGATATTTTCGATGAGTTGGCTCGAACGGCGCAAGGAATTGCAAAAACTAAAGCTGCAGAGTATTTGACATGATGAGATTTTAGCCAAGTTAGAATTTTCTCAAATGCTCTAATGCTATGTCAAAATGTTTGCTGTAGTTATAATGTATCTATGCCATGACTTGACAGAGATACTTTGGACAGGCTGCTTATTAACCATTTCTTCTTGGATTTACGTCTCATTAAGGTGTTGACTTAATATGAAGCAATTTTTGTCAAAAAAGCAGTTACTTTATATGATCATTCGTTTGTCAGACGTATTGTGTTTGCTACCTGTCTGCATTGCAGGCTTTGTAATGGTGTCTACTTTGTTGGGATTGATTGTGGATACAACTAATTATTCATTTTGGCGTATGGTTATTATTACTGGGCGAATTTCGGTTTTTGCAAGTCTCTTACTAAGCGGTGTTGAGTATTTCCTTATTCGTAGTCATCTTGGTAACAATATTATCTTGGGGAATAGGTGGATTAGTAAATATCTAAGAACGGATCGTATTAACACACTTGCGCATCTGCTTGTGTTAACTTATTTGATTTTCTTGTCCTATGCTCAATTTACAATTTGGCGTAGCGATGGTCATGGATTATACGGAACTTGGCTGTATTTCGCTGGGGTTGCTCCTTCTGAACTGAGTATACTATCCACACTACCGCTTTTGGCACAGGTTAAAATCAAGAAAAAGATAATCGAAATATTGGATTAGCTTTATTATAGCACAAGTACCGTAGCTGATTACTCTAAACGAACCACACAGTCTCCGTTCTTTTTGCCACACAACCCTAAAAGGAGAACAGATGCCAAGCCCGACCTGCCCGCAGCTTTTGGGGCAGTCAGTCCGTCCCGCCGCCGCTGACCGTTGAAATACGGCCAGCGGCGGCGGCCCGTCTTACGCCCCACACCCCCAGCCGCACAGGCAGCAAAGCTGCCTGTGCGTTTTTTGTCCCCAGTGACATCTCAAATTATCCCAAAGACGGATCCGCAGCCCGCGGCTCCGTCTTTTTCTATCCCCGCACCCACCCAAAACAGAACAACGCCCAGAAGGAGAGAGAACCAGATGAAAACTGGCAAGCCCCCCTGCCTCCCGGTTTCCCGCGATATCCTCTGGCACATCCTGCTGGCCCTGGCCAGCTACCGCGTCCCCAGGCCCGTAACCGAACGAGTGGTGTTTCCCGACTGCTCCGGTGCCCCTTCCTATTACGTGTGTCCCAGGTGCGGGATCACGCTGGAGCGGGAATTCGCGGCCTTCTGCGACCGCTGCGGCCAGCGGCTGGGCTGGCGGGGCTGCCGGGAGGCGAAAATCATTGTGCGGCGGGCCGTCCGCCGCTGGCCGCTGAGTTAAGACAGGTTAGCTGGGAGGCCCGCCGTCATAAGGCTTTATGGGAAAAAATATCAAGGAAGGATCCGGCCATTATGGCCGGCACTTTTTTTGCTCTCGCTTTGGAAAATTTTTATATTTTATGTCAGGAGTTGTATTTTCTGGTCATAAACAGATGAACGGCAAAACAATCTCTCGAAATCAGCCGGTCATATCTGCCCGCTGGGGCCGAGAGGGCGGGAGGAGATGGTTCCTATGAAAAAACCGTGCGGCTGGGACTCTGGCTCACAGCACGTACAGACGTAAAAATCATGAGAAAGGAACGCCTGCACATGAAGCTCCGCGACATTTTCATGACAATGGCCTATCCAGCGATGCGCCAGCTTAACGGCGAGCCGTCTTCGGCCACCATCGCGAATCGCTGAGCGGCTCCGCCGCCACAGCGAGGCCAGCCATCCAGCATACCGCTGGCGGTCTGGCACTTAACCCCCGCTGCCGGGGGCCTCCGGCTTCTGAAGTCAAGCCCTAACAGATTTCAGAAGAACAGGAGGTCAAACGCATGGGTTTTCACTATGCGAGAGAAAAGAGGCAGTTTGATTTGGAATGGAACAGGCTCCAGAAGGAATACGCAGATGCCGGTATGGAGCCATCCGCAATTGAGGAAATGCGTAACTATGATTGGACAGTGTTCCTCTCCCGCCGAAATTATGAAAACCACACGCAACCCCTGCCGGATACATACCTGGGCGATGAGACGGATGGTCAGAGAAGCAGACTGTTGGACAAGTTCTCCTCGCTTTCCGTGACTTTTGATGAGGGAGATTTCCCAGGCCGGTATGCGTGGGTCAGTGCCATCAGCAGTGTCGATCTTAGCATAAAGGTAGCTATGCTTCAAGCAAAAGACATAGAACTGCTTACATTTATTGTGATTGAAGGGCACGATCAGTGCGAGTTAGCCGAAAAATGGTGCTGTTCACAGTCCGCAATTTCTCAGCGTCTGAAAAAAATTAAAAATTTTTTGAAATGAGCTTATAAAAAAGGCCCTCTCGCTGCCTACACAGTGAGGGGGCTTTTTTCTTCCCCCCCGCCGAACCTTGAAAAACACCGGGCCAAGCCCGGTCACATCCGGCGACTGAAATACGTTCCCTGACGATGCGCCCGAAAGGCGCGAAGCGACCCTGGAGGGTGCGCCAAGACCCGCCTGTGGGGATTCCCCCATAAAAGACGGCCAAATAAGGCGGCGAGCGGTACCCACCCGTCCAGAAACAGCGGACAAGCTGTTTTTGCCATGACCTCGTCAGTACATAATGATACTCCTGCCTGCGGGCAGCTCGGAGCGATCCTCGGAGGGGTGAAATTCCCGTGACGCGCACAGCGCGGTTTCAGTCTGCCGCCCATGCCCGGGGGAGTAGTGTCGAATGCGGGCATATGGAGGACAGAAATACAACGTCCTCCGGAAAGAACTGATTTACAGATATCCAGGGGCCGTCCGGCCCCATAAGGTACCGGACGGCCCCCATGTCTGCACGAGCAGAAACCCCACCGCCCAGGGACTTCCCCCAGCAGCGGCAAGCCGCTGGGCGGTGGAATCCGAGCCTGATCGAAGGGTAGCTTCATGCGCCCATGGCACAATTGAACAAAAGAATCTCTTTCAAAAAATAATTTGGGCAATAGGCTTGCGAAAAACGGCCCTATGTCATCCGTAGCACTCCTTTTCGAAATTTTTGGGCGGCAGTATGCCTGCCAGCCAAAAATTCACGATTGACATCTCCGTCCGATATGCTATAATACGAACATACATTCGGAGAACACTTGTTCTATCATGTAAGGGACAGGAGGCGTCGTGATATGGTAAAACGGGATCCTGAATCGCTGAGCCGTGCCGACATTGAGCGGATCGCGGGGAGGATCGTGACGGCCTACCTGAAATTGCCCGCAGTCCAGGAAGAACCGGACGGTATGATACAACCGGGGATTCTGATCCGGGAGCTGCTGGGCCTGTCTGTGGAATACCGCACCCTGTCCCGGAACGGCTCCATCCTTGGCCTGACCTCCTGCGGGGAGGTTTTGGTAACCGTCTATGATGATTCCGGGCATCCGGAATACTTCCCTCTGGACGGTAAAACCCTGCTGATAGACAGCGGGCTGGCTGCGGAGGGGGCGAACGAAGGCCGCCGCCACTTTACCCTCATCCATGAGGCGTGCCACCAGATCTACAGGATGCTGTTTCCCTGGGCATACCGGGACAGCATCGCGGAACGGCGTGTTTACTTCTGTACCCCGCACAGATCCAAGGGCCGCAGGGACTGGGAGGAATGGCGCGCCGACACGCTCACCTCCGCGATTCTAATGCCTCCCGCCATGACACGGGACAATATGAACGCCTTCGGCCTGGGGGAGAAGCTTCTGCGGTTAAACCGGGTGTTTGCCCCCCGGGAGTATGCCTGTTTTTGTGAGATGGCCGCCCATATGGGCGTATCCAGGCAGGCCCTGGCCATCCGCCTCAAGCAGCTCGGCCTGCTGGAGCAGGACTACCTGAAGGATCCATACGCCCTCGTCAATGTCTTTCCCAATGATGGGGAAAGACCCGGATGAAAAGGAATGAAGCATGGCAAAAGTGAATATCCGCCAGACCGACCCTGTCCGATATGCCCGGGTTGCCGCTGAGCAGGACGCGCTGAAAAAGACCTACGGCAGCCAGATGCAGATCGCGCGCCTGTGCCCCTACTGCGGGCATAAGGTGGAGCACCTCTGCCGCGGGACACACAGCGGGACTTATACCAAGTGCCCCAGCTGCGGGGAAACCGTATTTTTCCCGCCCGTCACCTTCCGGCGGGCATAGCGTCCCAACCGCCCTGCCTACAATTTCATAATAAGCAAACAAGATTCGTGCCCCGGAGCCGCTTGAAGCGTTGACTTCCCATGTGCCGCTTGGTGATTGGCCTCTGTCCTGACAGGACAGGGTTAAACCAGCGCGGCATGACGGGGGTCAACAAATCAAGCGGTCTATTTTTACGCTCATTCGGTTCCAGAAAGGAACTTGAATGAGCGTTTTTCATTGGCTGGCCTATATTGCCGGATATCCGTGACCCCCAGTTTCAGATCTGACCCAAACATCTGAGACTGGAGGTTCACCCGATGGCTGAACAGGAGAACTATTACATCCGCGTCCCCCATGGGCCGCTGGTGGAGGTTGCGGAGGAAGTGTACCGGGCCTACCACCAGGAGGAACGGCGGGGCCGCACGCTGGAGGAAAAGGATCAGCGCAACGGCCTGGTCTCCTATGACGGACTGGACACTGGAGAGCTGACGGGCCAGGAGATGATCCCGGACCGCGAGTCCGCCAGCGTGGAGGACACGGCCCTTCACAAGGTTATGCTGGGCAGGCTCCGCCGCTGTCTGGCCCAGATGGACGGGCCGGAGCGGGAACTCATCCAAGCCCTTTACTTTGAGGGCTTGAGTGAACGTGAGTTTGGCAAAAAAACAGGGATTCCGCAGAGAACAATCAATGATCGCAAGCAACGGACTCTGCGGAGGCTGAAATATTTTTTAGAAAATTAAAAATTTTTCCGCTCAACCACCCCTTGAACTCGGCTTAGTAGTGAGGGGGCTGCTCCAGGCCCCCGCCGAACCTTGAAAAACACCGGACCAAGCCCGGTCATACCCGGCGACTGAAATACGTTCCCTGACGATGCGCCCGAAAGGCGCGAAGCGACTCTGGAGGGTGCGCCAAGACCCGCCTGTGGGGATTCCCCCATCAAAGACGGCCAAATAAGGCGGCGAGCGGTACCCACCCGTCCAGAAACAGCGGACAAGCTGTTTTTGCCATGACCTCGTCAGTACATAATGATACTCCTGCCTGCGGGCAGCTCGGAGCGATCCTCGGAGGGGTGAAATTCCCGTGACGCGCAAAGCGCGGTTTCAGTCTGCCGCCCAGGCCCGGGGGAGTAGTGTCGAATACGGGCAGACGGGGGACAGGAATACAACGTCCTTCGAAACTGATTTACAGTTACCACGGGGGCCGTCCGGATCTATGGGATACCGGACGGCCCTGCGTTTACCATGCGGGGCCCTGACTCCAACAGCGGTTCTGCATGGTAAGCGCAGGGCTCTGACTCAAGCAGCGGCCCTGTGCAGTTAAATGCTTCAACTGTACCAGCCCGCCCCAAGGGCGGGCTGAACAGAATACATGATGAAAAGAGGAACAAACATGAGGCGAAAAATCATCCCCGCCCTGCTGGCGCTGGCCCTCACCGCCGCGCTGGCCCCCGCCGCGTTCGCGGCACCCCCGCCCAGCCCCTGCTACCCCACTTCGGTGAGCCGGAGCGAGGACGGGACCCAGATCCGCAAGGTGTACGACCTGGGCCCCGGGGACGACCCCGCGGGCATCTCCCGCTCCGACTTCGAGCAGGACGGCTTCCGCTATACCCTCACCGACCTGCTGAAGCAGGAGGCCCCGGAGCGGGAGGAGCGGTTCCACACCGAGACTGTCACCCTGGACAGCAAGTCCAAGGACATGGAGTCCGTGCTGGCCCTGCTGCCCGCCCAG
>ERZ779623.330-NODE-330-length-19355-cov-20.884249_pt1 | contig 19355 bp, 22 predicted proteins | sample MGYA00514189_ERZ779623 | MGnify/ENA primary metagenome ERZ779623 (study PRJEB29562, sample SAMEA4376712) | mouse gut metagenome | isolation source: Cecum | study: EMG produced TPA metagenomics assembly of the A DSS colitis mouse model was used to assess the... | reverse complement strand
TCCCCAGGTGGTGGACCGCAAGGTGCAGCCCATCATCGACCAGAGCGAGGTGTACAGCGGCTGCTACTGCAATGTCAGCGTCACCTTCTACGGCTACAACAGCAATGGCAACCGCGGCATCGCCGCTGGCCTGGGCAATGTCCAGTTTGTGAAGGACGGCGAGGCCCTGGGTGGCCGCACCAAAGCCTCTGACGATTTCGAGGCGATGGCTGACGAGGACGAGGATTTCCTCTCCTGACAAACACACGACTCGGCGGGAGGGGTGGAGAGCCTCCACCCCTCTTTGCCTTATCTGGAGGCAGCTATGAGCTTATTGGCAATCGACATCGAGACCTTTTCTGATGTGGACCTTCCGAAGTGCGGAGTCTACGCCTACACAGATTCCCCGCTGTTTCAAATCCTCCTCTTTGCCTATGCCTTTGACGATGAACCTACCCAGGTGGTCGATCTGGCCTGCGGGGAGCAGCTCCCGGACCGGGTGCTGAAAGCACTGGAGGATGTGACCGTCACCAAGACGGCTTTCAACGCCGCGTTCGAGCGGACGTGTATCTCCCGCCACTTGGGGCGGCAGCTCTCCCCGGTGTCCTGGCAGTGTACCGCCGTCCAATCCGCGATGCTGGCCCTTCCCCTCACCCTGGACGGGGTGGGCGAGGTGCTGAACATCAAGCGGAAAAAGCTGAAGGAAGGTGTGGCTCTGTTCCGCTACTTCTCCATGCCCTGCAAGCCCACCAAGGCCAACGGGGGGCGGACCCGCAACCGCCCGGAGGATGCCCCGGAGTCGTGGGAACGGTTCAAAGCCTACTGTATCCGTGATGTGGACGCCGAGCGGGAGATCAGGGAAAAGCTCCGCAACTACCCCATCCCGGCCAGCGAGATGGAACTGTACCGGTTGGATCAGGAAATCAACGACCGGGGCATCATGGTCGACCAGCAGCTTGCGGCCCAAGCTGTACGCTGCGATGCAGAGTTCAAGGAACGGGCCACCGCCCAAGCCCAGCGGCTCACCGGCCTTGCCAATCCCAACTCACTGGCGCAGATCAAGGGCTGGCTGGCGGAGGGGGGCATCGAGGTGGACAGCCTCGACAAAAAGGCCATCAAGAGCCTTCTCCCCCAGGCCACCGGCGAGATGCTGGAGATGCTGGAGTTGCGGCTCCTGTTGGGGAAAACTTCTGTAAAGAAATACGAGGCCATCCAGCGGTCGGTCTGCTCGGATGGGCGCGTCCACGGACTGCTCCAGTTCTATGGCGCCAACCGCACAGGCCGCTGGGCCGGGAGGCTGGTGCAGGTGCAAAACCTCCCCCAGAACCACATCCCCGACCTGGCGCTAGCCCGGAGCCTGGTCAAACGGGGCGAGTTCGACCAGGTGGAGATGCTCTACGACTCCACCCCCGGAGTCCTCTCGGAGCTGATCCGCACCGCCTTCGTCCCCAAGCCTGGGTGCCGCTTCATTGTTGCTGACTTCGCCGCAATCGAGGCGAGGGTGCTGGCCTGGTTCTCTGGGGAGCAGTGGCGGCTGGACACCTTCCAGCAGGGCGGCGACATCTACTGCGCATCGGCCTCCAAGATGTTCCATGTCCTGGTAGAGAAGCATGGGCAGAACGCCCATCTCCGGCAGAAGGGCAAAATCGCGGAACTGGCCCTTGGCTATGGCGGCAGCGTGGGTGCGCTCACCTCCATGGGCGCTTTGGACATGGGGCTGGCCGAGGAGGAGCTTCAGCCGCTGGTGGACCAGTGGCGCGGTGCCAATCCCCACATCGTGAAGTTCTGGTGGGATGTGGATGCCGCTGCGGTGAAGGCGTTCCGGGCCAAGACGGAGGTGCGCCTTGGTTCGCTGTGTTTCTCCTGCCGCTCCGGGATGCTGTTTATCACCCTCCCCTCCGGGCGGCGGCTCTCCTATGTCAAGCCCCGGATGCTTCCTAACCGTTTCGGTCGGGAGAGCCTTACCTATGAGGGTGTGGGAGAAAACAAAAAGTGGTCACGCATCGAGACCTACGGGCCGAAGCTGACCGAGAACATCGTCCAAGCTACCGCCCGTGACCTACTAGCCCTGGCCATGCTCCGGCTGCGGAACGCTGGCTTTGAGATCGTCATGCATATACACGATGAGGCCGTGGTGGAGGTGCCGGATGGTGTCTCCTCCGTGGATGAGATTTGCCGCATTATGTCCGAGGCTCCGGCCTGGGCCGCTGGCCTTCCTCTCCGGGCGGACGGTTATGAGTGCGAGTTCTATAAGAAAGACTGAGGTGTTTTGATATGGATGAACTTGTGAAAATCAACTACAGCGGCGGTGACCGCCCCACCGTCAGCGGTCGGGAGCTGCACCAGGCTTTGCAGATTGGCACTAAATACGCCGACTGGTTCAAGCGTATGTGTGACTATGGTTTTGCCGAAGGCATCGACTTCACAACTTGCTTCTCAAATTTGGGAAGCGAGATGCATGGAGGTCAGAACAAGGTAGACCACCAGCTCACCATCAATATGGCGAAGGAGCTGTGCATGATCCAGCGCAGCGACATCGGGAAGCGGGTGCGGCAGTATTTCCTCCAAGTGGAGGCCGCATGGAACAGCCCGGACGCGATTATGGCGCGGGCCTTGCAGTTCGCCAATGACCGTCTGGCGCTGCTGACCCGGCAGAACACCGAGCTGACCGGCACCATCGCCGTCCAGAGCCAGCAGATCGCGGAGCTGCGGCCCAAGGCCAGCTACTACGACCTGGTGCTGAACTGCAAGGACCTCATTTCCACCTCCGCCATCGCCAAGGACTATGGCAAGTCAGCGGTCTGGATGAACCGCTGGCTCCATGAGAAGGGTGTGCAGTTCAAGCAGGGCGACATCTGGCTCCTCTACCAGAGGTACGCTGAGAAGGGCTATACCAGCACCAAAACCCACAGCTATTTCGGCACCGATGGAGAGCCGCACACCAAAGTGCATACCTACTGGACGCAGAAGGGCCGTCTGTTCATCTACGGCCTGATGAAGGAGGACGGCATCCTGCCGCTGATCGAGAAAGGGGCTTGATTATGGGTATCAGCAGATACAACTCCGAGGGGTACGCAGACCCCACCGCATACGAGGCCATCCGCAACATTGAGTCCTTCCGAGTGGACCATCCCAATGGCTACATCGAGGTCAACGTTGAGACCTTCTTCCCCTGCACGAACACCAAGGCCAAGAAGCTGTTCCGGCTCGTCCGGGCCTACTGCTCCGAGGCCCAGCAGGAGGAGCTGCTGGCGGCTTTGGTCCGCAAGGCCAAGTCCTGCTTGGCGGAGGCCATGAGCATGGAAGGGTCCCTGGACGAGCTGCCGTGTGACCCGAAGGAGTACCAGGAGCGGCTTCGGCGGTTCAAGGCCCTGACCCGGCAGCACACACAGCTCACCCGGAACATCCGTGACCTGACAGCGGGGAGGCAGCTATGAAGATCAAGGTATCTATCGGCAACAGCCGGATGGACAAAAAGTGGAGGCTGTCGGAAATGGAGCTGGACGAGTTCCGCGACCGCATCTTCCAGACCAAGGTGACCGCCGAGACATTGGCGGAGTTCAAGAAGATGCCCAAGGCCCAGCAGGATGCCATTAAGGACATCGGCGGCTTTGTCCTCGGCACTCTGAAGGGGGGCCGCAGGAAGAAGGACTGTGTGTTGACCCGCTCGGCCCTGTCGCTGGACATGGACTACGCCTCCCCGGAGGTCATTGAGCAGGTGGAGATGTTCTTCTCCTTCCACTGCTACTTCTACTCCACGCACAAGCACACCCCGGAGGCCCCCCGGCTCCGGCTCATCATCCCCTTGTCCCGCGAGGTCGGGCCGGACGAGTACATGGCGGTGGCCCGGAAGGTGGCGGAGGAGATCGGCATCGAGCAGTTCGATGACACCACCTACGAGCCGAGCCGCCTGATGTACTGGCCCTCCACCTCCTCGGACGGCGAGTTCGTGTGTAAGGAGATCGATGGCGACATCCTCGACCCGGACACCATTCTGGCGAAGTACACCGATTGGCGGAACACGGCGGAGTGGCCTGTCTCCCGCCGCCAGCAGGTCATTGTGCAGCGGGAGATCAAGAAGCAGGCCGACCCGCTGACCAAGGCAGGGATGGTCGGGGCCTTCTGCCGCGCCTACTCCATCACCGCAGCCATCGACACCTTCCTCCCGGACGTCTACAAGCACAGCTCCATGCCGGGGCGGTACGACTACATCCCCGCCGACTCCCACGCTGGCGTGGTCATTTACGATGACTGCTTTGCCTACAGCCACCATGCCACCGACCCGGCCTGTGGTCGGCTGCTGAACGCCTTTGACGTGGTGCGGCTGCACAAGTTCGGCGCTCTGGACGGCAAGGCCGACTCGGACGATCCCCCCTCCAAGCTGCCCTCCTTCCAGGCCATGCAGGACTTCGCCGTCCAGGACACCCAGGTGAAGCTCCAGCTTGCCAAGGAGCGTCAGGCTGTGGCGGAGTCCGAGTTCTCCGCCCAGACCGGGGACGATTGGCAGGCCGAGCTGGAGCTGGACAAGCGGGGCCGGGTGAAGGACACCCTCACCAACATCGCCGCCATCGTCCGCAACGACCCCAACCTCCAGAACATCGTCTACAACGAGTTCAAGGGCATGGTGGATGTGATCGGGCCGCTGCCCTGGAAGCAGGTGCATCCCGGCTGGAATGATGCCGACCTCGCCAACGCCAAGCTGTACTTCGAGCGGGTCTATGGCGTGTGGTCGCCCTCCAAGTTCAAGGACGCTCTGCTGGCGGTGGTGTCCGCCGAGCGGCTCTACCACCCGGTAAAGGAATATCTGAACGGCCTGACCTGGGACGGGACCGAGCGGCTGGACACCCTGCTGGTAGAGTACATGGGTGCCGAGGACACGGCCTACGTCCGGGCGGTGACCAGGAAAACTCTGTGTGCGGCGGTAGCGAGGATTTATGAGCCGGGGATCAAGTTCGACTCCATGCTCGTCCTCAACGGACCCCAGGGAATGGGCAAGTCCACCTTCTACGCCCTGCTGGGCCGGGAGTGGTTCTCCGACTCCCTCTCCATTGCCGATATGCGGGACAAGACCGCAGCCGAGAAGCTCCAGGGCTACTGGATTCTGGAGATCGCCGAGATGAACGGCATCAAGAAGGTGGATGTGGAAACGGTCAAGTCCTTTCTCAGCCGGTCGGATGATAAGTTCCGGCAGGCATATGGCACCGTGGTGGAGAGCCATCCGCGCACCAATATCATTGTAGGCTCCAGCAATGCTGACCGGGGCTTTCTCCGGGATGTGACCGGCAACCGCCGCTTCTGGCCCGTCAATGTCACTGGTCTGGGGGCCAAGCACCCGTGGGAGCTGCCGGAGGTCGACCAGGTGTGGGCCGAGGCTCTGGATCGGTACCGGGCCGGGGAGGAGCTGTACCTCAAGGGCGATGTGGCGGAGGAGGCTTACCAGGCCCAGCAGGATGCCATGGAGACCGATGACCGCGAGGGGCTGGTGGAGCAGTACCTGGAATGCCTTCTCCCGGAGAATTGGGCCAGAATGGACCTCTACCAGCGCAGGAGCTATCTGGGCGGAGGTGAGTTCTCCGGCTCTGCCGCTACCGGCACTGTGCGCCGGGAGCGGGTGTGCTGCATGGAGATTTGGTGTGAGTGCTTCGGCAAGGAGCGCGAGAACATCAAGCGGACGGACTCCTACGAGATCGAGGGCATCCTCCAGAAGATCGGCGGCTGGGCCATCACCACTGAGAACAAGTTCGGCAAGACCCGGTTCCCTCTGTACGGGACGCAGAAGACCTTCGTGCGGGGATAGATTGCGTTTCTACTGTTTCCAGTATCACGGTAGAAACAAACACAGAAACAGGGAGAAAGTCAGTATCCACAGGGGTTTCCGGCTCCTTGTTTCTGTGTTTCTATCTTTCCTTATGGAGTATTGAAATAGATAAAAAGAAGTAGCGGAAACACGCCTATATGCGCGTATAGGGGTTTTGGAGCTTAGAAACACAGATAGAAACAGGAGGCCGGAAACAGTGAAGGAAAGTGCCATCGAGCGAAGGCTCGTCACCGAGGCAGTTAAGCGTGGGGGGCTGGCACCCAAATTCGTGTCACCTGGTTTGGATGGGGTGCCCGACCGCCTCCTGCTGTTCCCTGGTGGTAAATTGGCCTTCGTGGAGGTCAAGGCTCCTGGGGAAAAGCCCCGGCCCCTCCAGCGCAGACGCATCGAGCAGCTTACCGCTCTGGGCTTCCAGGTGTACGTCCTGGACAGCAAAGAGCAGATTGGAGAGATTATGGATGAAGTACAAGCCTTATGATTACCAGACCTTCGCCACGAACTTCGTACTGGAGCATCCGGCCTGCGGCCTGATCTTGGACATGGGCCTGGGCAAGAGCGTCATCACGCTGACCGCCCTCTGGTTTCTGCTCCTGGACAGCTTCGATGTGGGCAAGGTGCTGGTGGTGGCCCCCAAGCGAGTGGCGGAGAACACCTGGCCCGCCGAGCTGAAAAAGTGGGAGCATCTGGACGGCCTCACCTGGTCGCTGGTGCTGGGCAGCGAGAAGGACCGCCGCGCCGCCCTCCAGCGCAGGGCGAAGATTTACATCATCAACCGGGAGAATGTCACCTGGCTGGTTGACAACTACCGCTGGGATTTCGACACACTGGTCATTGATGAGCTATCATCCTTCAAGAGCAGCAAGGCGCAGCGGTTCCGGGCTTTGAAAAGGGTGCGGCCCCGTATCAGCCGGGTCATCGGCCTGACCGGGACCCCGCAGCCCAACGGCCTCCTCGACCTGTGGCCCCAGATGTATCTTCTGGACATGGGCCAACGGCTGGGTCGGTTCGTAGGTGGATACCGGGAGCGGTTCTTCCTGCCGGATAAGCGCAACCGGGAGGTCATCTACAGCTACAAGCCCAAGGAGGGCGCGGAGGAGAAGATCTACGAGCTGATCTCGGACATCTGCATCTCCATGAGGGCTGCTGATAATCTCGATATGCCGGAGCTGGTCGCCAGCAGGGTCGAGGTGCAGATGAATGCCAAGGAACGGAAGCTGTATGAGGGGTTCGAGCGGGATATGGTCCTCCATCTGAAGGACGGCGACCTGGATGCCGTGAACGCCGCCGCCCTCTCCGGCAAGCTGGTGCAGATGGCGAACGGCGCGGTCTATGGCGAGAACCGCAAAGTCCACCATATCCACGACCGAAAGCTGGATGCCTTGGAGGACATCATCGAGGCGGCAAACGGCAAGCCGCTCCTGGTGGCATATTGGTACAAGCACGACTTGGAGCGCATCCGCCAGCGGTTCGAAGTCCGCACCATCGACACCCCGAAGGACATCGCCGATTGGAATGAGGGTAAAATCCCTGTCGCCCTCATCCATCCCGCCTCTGCCGGACACGGCCTCAACCTCCAGGACGGCGGTTCCACCATCGTATGGTTTGGCCTCACCTGGTCGCTGGAGCTATACCAGCAGTTGAACGCTCGACTCTGGCGGCAGGGCCAGAAACACACTGTGGTCGTCCAGCACATCGTGGCGGCGGGGACCCATGACGAGGACATCATGAATGCGCTGGAGAAAAAGGACATGAGCCAGACCGCTCTGATTGCTGCGGTCAAGGCCCGGATTGGAGGTGTCACATGAGTGAACGAGTGGAAAGGATGATCAAAGAGTACCCCAGCATGGTCATGGAGCGGGACTGCCTTCGGCACCAACTCGCCAACTTTCAAGGGATCACCGAGGAGGAGGTCATTGACTCCATGACCTTCTCCTCCCCGGAGGGGGAGCGCGTTCAGACCAGCAACATCACGGATAAAACGGCCTCCATCGCCATTTCCTTCCGTGACCGGGTCCACCGCATCAACCGGGATTGGATCGACCACTTAACCGTTAAGCTGCTGGCCTTGGAGGAGGAGATCGACTTTTTCCATTCGGCTCTCCGGGCCATCTCGCCAGAGCTGGCCCCGCTGATGTGGGATTTGACCGTGGAGCGGCTCACCTGGGATGCCGTGGAGGAAAAGCACCACATTTCCCGATTCACGGTTTCCAAATATCGAAAAAAGGCCATTTGCGAATTGGACTCGCTCTACGCCATCCACGATAAGGAGATGGCGGAGTACATACTGCGATAGGAGGCGGCGGAAAATGTGTAAACGAGGGGATATTTACTTTGTGAACTGCGGATGCGACACCAGTAGCTCCTTGCAGTGTGGTGTGCGCCCGGTTTTGGTGGTGAGCAACGATGCGGCGAACGCCCACTCCCCGGTGGTGACCGTGGTGCCGCTGACCGGCCAGATTCGGAAAAAGCGGTCGTTGCCCACCCATGTGCTGATCCCCTGCTCCAAGCGGCATGGCCTCACCCAGCCCAGCGTGGCCCTGGCAGAGCAGGTGACCGCCATCGACAAGAACAAGCTGGTAGAGCGGCGGGGCCACATCAAGGATCACGGTATAATGGCGAAGGTGACCGAGGCTCTGCAAATCCAGATCGGAGCAATCGCTAACTAAGTGCTAACTGACTTTTCATTTCTCCTGTGCTATGATTAAAATTGCAAAGACTGTACGGACCCGGAGGCGACCGCCTCTTGGGTCCTTTTTCTTTGCCGGACGCGGCTTCTATCCTTTCCCCGCGCCCGTACATAGGAAAGGAGAGTGTGTTTCATGAAGCGACTGGACACAGGCGGTGGTGGCTGACCATGCCGCGCCGTCCGAACATCCCCTGCAAGCATCCCGGCTGCGGTCGGCTGATCCCCTACGGCGGGATGTACTGTGAGGAGCATCGACCGCTCCACGCACACGACAGAAAGACCACCACCGAGAAGGGATACGGACGCCGCTGGCAGAAAGCCCGCGCCGCGTTCCTCCACGCCCATCCGCTGTGCGCCCGATGCCAAGGGTCGGGCCGACTGGTCAAGGCTACTGTGGTTGACCACATCGTTCCTCATCGCGGCGACTCCACTCTGTTCTGGGACACCGACAACTGGCAGGCTCTGTGTAAGCGATGCCACGACCATAAAACCATGACGGAAGACCGCTACCAGGAGTTTCGGTACTGAGCAGCGCACCCCAGGGGCGGTCTGAATCTCAACAACCTCAAGCCCCCAGACCGGCGCGGGGTCTTTTGCGAATTTTCGCAGAATTGGCAAGGGGGGACACCCCCGGAGCCAGAGCCGGAGTGCGGGAATCCCCACCGCACCGTAGGTTTGCGCAAATCGAGCAGACTGCCGTTTTGCGGAAAAGTTCACCTTGTCTGCCGCTTGGGATGAAGTTTTGACGCTTCCCAGCGGCATTTTTTACGCCCTCAAGAAAGGCAGCACAGCCATGACGGAAGACCAGGAACGCCAGATTCGTGGGCTTCGGATGCAGGGTACAGGCTACAAGGCCATCGCCTCTGCCACCGGGCTGTCCCGCGACATCGTGCGCAACTACTGCAAGAGCCACAGCCTGGAGGGACTGGCCTCAGAGTTCACCATGAACATGAAGGAGCAGATCGAGAAGGGCCTCGCTTGCGCTGGTTGCGGCAGGCCGCTGGAGCAGCCCCGCACCGGCAGGCGGCGGCGGTTCTGCTCAGACCAATGCAGACGGCATTGGTGGGCGGCTCACCCAGAGCAGAGCACACACAGTGCCGAGGCCACCTACCACGGCACCTGCGCCTACTGCGGACAGCCCTTCCAGTCCTACAGGAACCAAACCAGAAAATATTGCAGCCATGAGTGCTACATCCGCGACCGTTTCTGTAGACCGGAGAATGGTGTACCCCGGCTGCGTCAGGAGGAAACCACATGAGTGAAATGCAATGGCAGACACTCCCGCTCGGTCAACTGCGTCCCGCGGCCTACAACCCCCGGAAGGCGCTCAAGCCCAGCGATAAGGAGTACCAGAAAATCAAAAACTCCATCCAGGAGTTCGGCTATGTGGAGCCGATCATCGTCAACTACGACATGACGGTCATCGGGGGCCACCAGCGGCTGACCGTTTTGAAAGACCTCGGCTACACCGAGGCGCAGTGTGTTGTTCTGCACATCGAGGACGAGGCCAAGGTCAAGGCGCTGAACATCGCCCTCAACAAAATCTCCGGCGAATGGAACGAGCAGCTCTTGGCTGACCTGCTGGTGGATTTGCAGGACGCACAGTTCAACCTCGACCTCACCGGCTTCGAGGCCCCGGAGATCGACCAGCTTTTCTCCAAGCTCCACAATAAGGACATCGAGGAGGACGACTTCGATGTGGAGGAGGAATTAAAAAATCCTCCCTTCTCCCAGGCCGGGGACATCTGGACGCTGGGCCGTCATCGGGTCATCTGCGGTGACTCCACCCTGCCGGAGACCTTCAAGCTGCTCATGGAGGGCAAGAAGGCCAACCTCGTCCTGACGGACCCGCCCTACAATGTGAATGTGGAGGAAACGGCTGGCAAGATCAAGAATGACAATATGCCGGATGCCGACTTCTACAACTTCCTGTTCTGCGCCTTCGTCAACATGGAACAGAACATGGAGCAGGATGCCAGCATCTATGTGTTCCACGCTGACACCCAGGGGCTGACCTTCCGGCGGGCATTCGCCGATGCTGGGTTCAACCTCTCCGGCTGCTGTATCTGGAAAAAGAACGCCCTGGTTCTGGGCCGCTCCCCCTACCAATGGCAGCACGAGCCGTGTCTGTTCGGCTGGAAGAAAGGCGGCAAGCACCTGTGGTATTCCGACCGAAAGCAGACCACCATCTGGGAGTATGACCGGCCCAAGGCCAGCAAGGACCATCCGACCATGAAACCCATCGCTCTGATGGCCTACCCTATCAAAAACTCCACCATGACCAACTGCATCGTCCTCGACCCCTTCCTCGGCTCCGGCTCTACGCTGATCGCTTGCCAGGAAACTGGGCGCATCTGCTACGGTGTGGAACTGGACGAGAAGTTCTGCGATGTGATCGTCAGGCGGTACATCGAGCAGGCCGGTTCCTCTGACGGGGTGTCGGTGTTGCGGAACGGTGCCACCTACACCTACGATGAATTAGTAGGTGAGGATATTCCGCTATTTTGATGGAGGGCCTATGGAACGAAAAAACACGCTGACCCTCGGTAGCCTGTTTGACGGCTCCGGGGGATTTCCTTTGGGCGGACTGCTGGCTGGCGTCACCCCAGTCTGGGCCTCAGAGATCGAGCCGTTCCCCATCCGGGTAACCACGCGGCGGTTCCCCTCCATGAAACACTACGGCGATATCTCCCAGATGGATGGCGGGAAGATCGAGCCGGTGGACATCATCACCTTCGGCTCCCCCTGCACCGACATGAGCATCGCGGGCAAGCGGGCGGGGCTGGATGGCGCCCAATCCTCGCTGTTTTACCAAGCCATCCGCATCATCAAGGAAATGAGGTGTGCCACCAATGGAAGATACCCGCGATGGATATGCTGGGAGAACGTTGTCGGCGCTTTCAGTTCAAACCGGGGCCTCGACTTCAAAGCGGTCCTCGAAGCGGTCATCGGCATCGCCGAGCCGGGGGCCGAGGTGCCTATGCCTCCGAAAGACCGCTGGCCCTACGCCGATATTTACATGGGAGAGCGATGGAGCGTTGCGTACCGCACTTTCGATGCGCAACATTGGGGAGTCCCCCAGCGAAGACGCCGCGTCTACCTTGTCGGCGATCTTGCAGGCCAATGTGCCGGACAAGTATTATTTGAGTCCGAAGGCTTGTCTGGGTATTCTGCGGAGGGCTTCCGCTCGTGGCAAAGAGCTGCCAGAGATTCTGCGGCTGGCCTTGGAGCGGCAGGCGGCGTCTGTCTGAACGACCAGGGCGGGAGCTGCATGGATATTTCCTTCGGTGTGTCCGGGACGCTCCGCGCCCAAATGGACGGTCATCCTCCCTGCATCGTGGAACCAACTGCCGCCGTCTATGAGAACCATAGTCAGGACACCAGATACACCGGGCCGTTGGACACGGCCCCAACGGTCAGCTCCACCTACGGCACCGGGGGCAACAACCAGCCCTTCGTGGTGGAGGCCGACACGCCCAAGACGCTGAAAATCCGCTCCGGCTGTGAGGGCGGCGGAAAGGGACCGCTCATCCAGGAGGATGTGTCCGCCACCCTCTCCTGCAACAACGACCAGACGCTGTTCGTGCCGAAGTGCTACAGCATCGGCGCGGCTTTCAGCGAGGGGATGCTCTCGGACAACCCTCATAGCGGTATCTACAAGGCGGACACCTCCCGGACGCTGGATCAGAGCGGCGGCAACCCCTCCTGCAATCAGGGCGGCATCGCCGTGGTGGAGGGGCCGACCTACGCCATGACTCCCTGCACCTACACACAAATCGAGAAGGAAAAGACCCCCACGCTGAATGCGAGGGATTTCAAGGACCCCACCTTTGTCAATGCTGGTTACAGTGTGCGGAGGCTTACCCCCACCGAATGCGCCAGGTTGCAAGGGTTCCCGGATTTTTGGTGCGCTGGTCTGGACACGCCGGAGCCAACCGAGGAGGATATCGCTTTCTGGACGGAGGTCTGGGAAACCCACCGCCGGGTGGTGGGCGGCTCGACCAAGGCCAAGAGCCGGAACCAGATCGTCAAGTGGCTGCGGCATCCCCATTCGGATTCCGCAGAATATAAAATGTGGGGGAACGGAGTCGCGCTACCGAATGTATTTTTTGTGCTGGCGGGCATTGTGTGGTCTACACAATTATCCAGCCAGTAATTTGTCGAGGTCAGGGCGAGAAACAACTTGCTATATCCGCCGGGTAGAGCGAATATGTGACTACCAAAAAAAGGGGGTTTCCACCATGACGATCAACTACAACGTGACCGGCAACCAGCGCAAGCGCCTCGCCGACTACATTTCCGGCTTCATGGGTACGGAGAAAAAGTACCTGGGTGCGCCGACCTTCGCCTACCAGATCGGCTACCTCACCGTCAGCAAGGACGGCGCGGTCAGCTTCGAGAACCGGGGCTGCAACAGCGACATCGACGCGCTGATGGCGGAGCTGGAGGGCCAGGGGTTCCACACCGAGGACACCATCGCCAAGGCCGACACCGCCGAGGCGGAGGCCGCTCCCGCAGAGGAGGGCGTCACCCAGCCCCACGGCTTCGACCTGACGGTCACCCTCCCCGCCGACAGCCTGCCCTCCGAGGCGCTGACCAACCTCACCAGCCTCCTCGCCGCCAAGGGACGGCTCATCCGCAAGGCCCTGGGTGTGGCGGCCCTCCCGGTGGAGGTCGGTCCCGACACGGTTTCCTTCCCCTGGTTCGAGGGCCGCGACCTTGATGCCGATGAGGTCAAGACCTACACCCACTTGATCGCCGCCCTCTGCGACATGGCTCGGAACCAGAAGCGCATCACCGCCAAGGAAAAGGTGACCGACAACGACAAGTACGCTTTTCGGTGCTTCCTCCTCCGGCTGGGCTTCATCGGGGCCGAGTTCAAGGACGAGCGGAAGATCCTGCTCCGCAGCCTCTCCGGCAACAGTGCGTTCAAGTCCGGCCAGCGCCACGCCGAGGCCCTCCGGCCAGAGCCTCCCGCCTCCGCCGATGCGGTGGAGGTCCAGGGCGACCCGGAACTGGCCGAGGCCCTGGCGGATGAGCTGCTGATCCAGCAGGTCAACGCCTCCTTCGGAGAGGAGGCGGCATCATGAGAGCCATGACCCCGGAAATCCTCGCCAGCCTGCGTGAGCGGTTCCCGCAGGGGGCGCGGGTGGAGCTGCTCCGTATGGACGATCCCCAGGCCCCGCCCATCGGCACCAGGGGAACGGTGAGGGGTGTGGATGATTCCGGCTCCGTCATGGTGGCCTGGGACGGCGGCGGTTCCCTCCATGTGCTGTATGGTGTGGACGAGTGCAAAAAGGTGGTGGAGTGAAATGCGGAGCATCATCCGTGAGTTCTACCTGGGCAATCTCTCCCCGGACGCCACCGCCATCAAGCAGACCTCGGAACTGAAAAAGGCGGTGCAGGAGATGTCCGATGCCGAGTCCTTCCTCCGGGAACACTTGGAGGCCGAGTGCCTCGCCGCGCTGGAGCGGCTGGTGTCCGCCCAGCTTACCACCAGCACCACCACGGCGGAGGAACGCTACTTGGACGGGTTCCGTACCGGAGCCAAGTTCATGCTGGACATTCTGGAGGGCCGCAGTGAAAACCTGGCCCCGCTGGTGCAAATTGACTCATAAACTACACAATTTCGCTCCAGAATCCTTGTGTACTTTACGAATCGAATCAACTTGCTATATCTCCGTTTTAGAGCGAATATGGGTACACCGAAAGGGGGAAACACCCCGCCGGATACACAAAAACGGAGGTCAGCACCATGAACGAGAAAATGAAAAACCAGGTCGCCGAGATGAAAAAGCAGACCATCGGGGTCGAGGTGGAGATGAACAGCATCACCTGCCAGAAAGCCGCCAAGCTCGCCGCCGAGTTCTTCGGCACCGGGCGGTTCGAGGACACCGCCTGCCGCAACGGATACTACACCTGGTCGGCCTGGGATGCCCAGGGCCGCGAGTGGAAGTTCCAGCGGGACGTGAGCATCGAGGGGCCGGACAGCGAGAAGTGCGAGATGGTCACGCCGATCCTCACCTACGCCGACATGGACACCCTCCAGGAGCTGGTGCGGCGGCTGCGCAAGGCCGGAGCCAAGAGCGACTACACCAGAGGGTGCGGGGTCCACATCCACATCGGGGCCAAGGGCCACACCGCCCAGACCCTCCGCAACCTGGCGAACATCATGGCCAGCCACGAAAACCTCCTGGCGGATGCCTTGGCCCTCGACCACTACCGCATGAGCCGGTACTGCCGGACGGTCAGCCCTCGGTTCATCGAAACGGTCAACAACCGCAAGCCCACCACCATGAGCGACCTGGCGGACATTTGGTACAGCGCCAACAACGCCACCTACGGCAGGAACCAGCACTACAACGACAGCCGCTACCATATGCTCAACCTCCACGCTACCTTCACCAAGGGTACGGTCGAGTTCCGGCTTTTCCAGTTCGACGCCCCCACCGCCGAACGCAGGAACGGCCTCCACGCCGGACAGCTCAAGAGCTACATCCAGCTTTGCCTCGCACTGAGCCAGATGGCGAAGTCGGTCAAGACCGCCAGCCCCAAGCCCCAGCAGAACGACAACCCCAAGTACGCCATGCGCACCTGGCTCCTCCGCCTGGGCTTCATCGGCGAGGAGTTCGCCACCGCCCGCGACCTGCTGACCCGCCGCCTCGCTGGGGACGCTGCCTTCCGCAACGGGCGCGCCGCTTGAAGGACTTAGGTTAAACGCCCCGCCTTAACCCGCCACCGAGCGGGCTTAAGGTGGTAGAAGGGCAAAAGCCCAAGGAAAGGAAGGTACAGAACATGGCAAAAGCGAAACGGTACTACATCGCCTACGGCAGCAACCTCAATGTTCCGCAGATGCGGATGCGCTGCCCTGGGGCGCGGATCATCGGCACCTCGGTCATCCCCGACTACGAACTGCTATTCAAGGGGAGCAAAACCGGCTCCTACCTCACCATCGAGCCGAAGGCTGGGGCCAGCGTCCCGGTGGCGGCGTGGGAGGTCAGCGAGGATGACGAGTTGGCCTTGGATCACTATGAGGGCTACCCCACCTTCTACTACAAGGCTGAGATGGTGTTGCCCATCAAGGGCATCCGCTCCGGGAAGGTTCGCCGCCGTAGGGTATTCGTCTACATCATGCATGAGGAGCGGAGCCTTGGACTGCCCTCCGCCCGATATGTGGCGGTCTGCCGGGAAGGGTACGATGCCTTTGGCTTCGGCCAGCGGTACTTGACTGATGCCATCCAGCGGAGCATGGAGGGGATGAAATGAAAGACAACATTTTTCGGATTTTGCTCTGCCCCAGGTGTGGGCAGACCTACACCGCACCTCCGGCTACGGCCAGAGACGGCTCCGGCCCCATCTGCCCAGACTGCGGCACCAGGGAGGCACTGGAGAGCATCGGGGTGGACACCGCCGAGCAAGACAAGATCATTGACACCATCCACCGCTGCCAAAGGGGATGATTTACACAGTTCCGGCCCCGGATATTTGTGTAGATTATGCTCGGAATTGACTTGCTATTATCTCCGTTTAGAGCGAATATGGGTACACCGAAAGGGAAAACCACACTTTGAAAACGGAGGAACCGAACATGAAAAAGCAGAACACCAACAAGGCCCAGACCTACCGCCTGCCCCAGACCACCACCCCGGAGAACCTCGAAACCCGGCTGACGCGCAACGGCGGAACCCTCCTCACCTTCGGCGACCGCATTCTGGTCGCGGGGTACTACTACAACCCCAACGGGCGCAGCTACTACGGGGCCATCTACCGCTTCACCACCGCCGACCACACCTGCGAGGGCCGGGTGGAGCTGGTCAGCATTTCCGAGGACACCTTCGAGGACAACGGCCACGCCATTGCCTGGGCGATGGCTCGCTGAGGGAGGTGTGGACGATGACGAGGCAGAAAAAGGAGATCATCAAGAAGATCGACGATCTGGAGCAGTGGATCGAGGTTGACGAGGAGCTTGGATGCGGATTCGCGCCAGCCGGTGCCTACGATGAGACGTACCGGGAAATCGACCGGCTCCGGGGGGAACTGGCCCGGCTCCAGCACTACGCCAGCGTGGAGGATATGCTCTACGACACGAGGGGTTGCGAGAACAGCGGATGCCCCTGGTGAACTGAACCAGAACCGAATACACCGAAGCACCAGCCCTCCGGGGCTGCTGCTCGTTATGAACCGTCTTATTCGTCCCACGACCGGCCCTCTGTAAGAATCTCGTCCAAACAGCCGTCATCGTAGGAAGGACTGTCGCCCTTGTATGGCACAGCGCGGGGCCTGCCCATTTTGTAGAACTTGCAGGATTTGGGTCCATAGCAGAAACTTTCAAAGCGGTATTTCTGCCTGACGCCCCAATCATACTCAATGGCCACCACCGCCATGGTGGCCCAGACACACTGAAAGCATTTCCCCTTGTAGCAGGGGGTGCTAAGCATCCTGGCACCCCGCCGTTCACAGGTAGCCATATCCGGCAGCGGTGCGAGATAAGGCGGCGGAGAACCTGCATCCTGCGGCTCTGCGGCGCGTTCCACCACCTTCAGCGCCCCGGCGCGGTAGTAATCGGCATACTCCGTGACCGCATACATCTTCGTCCAGGCAGTTCCCTTTATCTTATCGCCGATACGAAATTGTGCTTTTTGTTGCTGCTTTTCCGAAATTGCCACAGAAAAAGGCCCTGCCAAACCGTTGACCTCTCCGTCCAGGAACAGATTATAGCCGATGTGTGAGTGGGTGCGGTTGTCCAGCCGGTACCTCCAGACGGTGGTGCGGGGCTGGATGGAAATGATGGTGCCGGACCATGTTCGCTTTTCCGGTTCATTTCTCATAACGAGAACCGCCTTTCCGATATGTGATTTGCTTCATTATATCGCGGGCTTGTCCTTTTGTCGACCACTTGCCGCTGGGCAGGTCATTTTTTTACACTTTTTTTCAGAAAGGAGGCGGTTCCGATGGCGACACGAGGCCGCAAACCCAAGCCCACCGCAATCAAAGAGCTGGAGGGCAACCCTGGCAAGCGCCCGCTGAACGCTAACGAGCCGAAACCGGAGCGCAAGGCTCCCCGCTGTCCGGCTTGGCTGGACACCGAGGCCAAGCGGGAGTGGCGGCGCATGGGCAAGGTGCTGGAGCAGATGGGCATCCTCACCGAACTGGACATGGCTGCCTTCGCTGGCTACTGCCAAGCCTACGCCCGATGGAAGGAGGCAGAGGAGTTCATTACCCAGCACGGCTCCATGATCCGCACCCCCAACGGATACCTCCAGCAAGTGCCGCAGGTGTCCATCGCCCAGACCAATATGAAAATTATGCTCCGTTTCTGTGAGCAGTTCGGCTTGACTCCCTCGGCTCGGAGCCGCATCATCGCCGGGGACGGCTCGGTGGAGCCTGCGGACGAGATGGAGAAACTGCTGGGGGGTGGCTCCTGATGGCATACGAATACACACCCTCCAAGTTCATGCTCCCCACCTCCCGCTACGACAAGACCAAGGCGGACCGGGCCGTCACCTTCATCCAGAATCTCTGCCACACCAAAGGGAAGTGGGCCAGGACCCCGTTCATGCTCCTCCCTTGGCAGGAGCAGATCGTGCGGGACATCTTCGGCATTGTGAAGGAGAACGGCAAGCGGCAATTCCTGACCGCCTATGTGGAGATTCCCAAGAAACAGGGCAAGTCGGAGCTGGCGGCTGCGGTGGCACTGTATCTGCTCTACGCTGACAACGAGCAGTCGGCGGAGGTCTACGGTGCGGCCTGCGACCGCAACCAGGCATCCATCGTGTTCGATGTAGCAAAGCAGATGGTGCAGATGTCCCCGGCGCTCATGCGCCGCTCCAAGATCACCGCCGCCCAGAAGCGCATCGTGAATTACAGCAACAACGGCTACTACCAGGTGCTTTCGGCGGAGACCGGCACTAAGCATGGGCTGAACGTGTCCGGGCTGGTCTTTGACGAGATACACGCCCAGCCCAACCGCCAGCTCTACGATGTCCTCACCAAAGGCTCCGGCGATGCCCGTGAGCAGCCGCTATTCTTCATCATCACCACCGCTGGCACCAACAAAAACAGCATCTGCTACGAACTGCACACCAAGGCCCTCGACCTGCTGGATGGCCGGAAGAATGACCCATCGTTTTATCCCGTGGTGTACGGCCTGAGTATAGAGGACGATTGGACGGATGAGACCAACTGGTACAAGGCCAACCCCTCCCTGGGACATACTATTTCCATTGACCGGGTGCGGGAAGCCTACCAGAACGCCTTGGACAACCCCGCCGAGGAAAATGTGTTCAAGCAGCTCCGCTTGAACATCTGGACTTCCGCCACCGTGTGCTGGATACCGGAACACATCTACGACCGGGGCAACCGCCCTATCGACCTGGATGACCTCTATGGCCGGGAGTGCTTTGGGGGCCTCGACCTCTCCAGCACCTCGGACATCACCGCCCTCTCGCTGGTGTTCCCACCCCGGTCAGAGGATGAGTCCTACATCGTGCTGCCCTTCTTCTGGCTCCCGGAGGATACGCTGGAGCTGCGCTGCCGCCGCGACCATGTCCTCTACGATGTGTGGAAACGGCAGGGCTTCATCAATACTACCGAGGGCAATGTGGTCCACTACGGTTTTATCGAAAAGTTCATCGAGGATTTGGGGGAACGGTACAACATTAAGGAGATTGCCTTCGACCGCTGGAACGCTACGCAGATGGTGCAGAACTTGGAGGACATGGGCTTTACCGTAGTCCCCTTCGGACAGGGGTACAAGGATATGTCCCCGCCCTCCAAGGAGTTATACAAGTTACTGATGGAGGGCCGCATCAACCACGGCGGCAACCCGGTCTTGAAGTGGATGGCCCAGAATGTGGTCATGCACCAGGACCC
>ERZ779623.327-NODE-327-length-19540-cov-11.016885_pt1 | contig 19540 bp, 16 predicted proteins | sample MGYA00514189_ERZ779623 | MGnify/ENA primary metagenome ERZ779623 (study PRJEB29562, sample SAMEA4376712) | mouse gut metagenome | isolation source: Cecum | study: EMG produced TPA metagenomics assembly of the A DSS colitis mouse model was used to assess the... | reverse complement strand
GACGTGAAGCCCGGCGGCACCTTCCTGATCAACTGCCAGTGGAGCGACGAGGAAGTCAACAAGCACATGCCCGCCGTGGCGAAACGGTATATCGCCAAAAATAATATCCAGGTCTACACCATCAACGCCATCGACCTGGCTAAGGAAATCGGCATGGGCAAGCGGACCAACACCATCCTCCAGTCCGCCTTCTTCTCCCTGGCGAAGGTCATGCCCGAGTCCGAGGCCATCCAGTATATGAAGGACGCCGCCACCCACTCCTACCTGAAAAAGGGACAGGACGTGGTGGATATGAACCACAAGGCCATCGACGCCGGAGCCACGGCCTATAAGAAGTTCGAGGTTCCCGCCGACTGGGCCGACGCCCAGGATACCCCCGACACCACCACCCTGACCGGCAAGCCGGAGCTGGTGGAGCAGGTCAAGACCATCCTGAACCCCGTGGGCAAGATGGACGGCGACAGCCTCCCCGTCTCCGCCTTCGTCAAGCACGCCGACGGCCAGTTCGAGCTTGGCGCCGCCGCCTATGAAAAGCGCGGCGTGGCCGTCTCCGTCCCCACCTGGATGCCCGAGAACTGCATCCAGTGCAACCAGTGCGCCTATGTCTGCCCCCATGCCACCATCCGTCCCTTCGCCATGACGGAGGAGGAAGCCGCCAAGCTCCCCGCCGCCGCCAAGGTCATCGACAAAACCGGAAAGGGCAAGGGCTACAAGTTTACCATCGCCGTGTCTCCCCTGGACTGCATGGGCTGCGGCGTGTGCGTGGGCGTCTGCCCGGGCCGCAAGGGCGAGAAGGCCCTGAAGATGGTGGCCCAGGAGCAGGAGGCCAAGCAGCAGGAGGTCTTCAACTACTGCGTGGCCGAGGTCTCCGAGAAGAAGGATCTCCAGGACAACACGGTCCCCGGCAGCCAGTTCCACAAGCCCCTCCTCGAGTTCTCCGGCTCCTGCGCCGGCTGCGCCGAGACCAGCTATGCCCGTCTCGTCACCCAGCTCTTCGGTGACCGGATGTATATCTCCAACGCCACCGGCTGCTCCTCCATCTGGGGCGGTCCCGCGGCCACCTCTCCCTACTGCACCAACGCGGACGGCCACGGCCCCGCCTGGTCCAACTCCCTGTTCGAGGACAACGCCGAGCACGGCCTGGGCATGTATCTGGGCCAGAAGGCCATCCGGGACCGCCTGGCGGACCTGACCAAGCAGCTGATCGCGGTGCCTCACGCCTATCAGGGCCTGAAGGACGCCGCCCAGAAGTGGCTGGACACCATGGAAGACGGCAAGGCCAACGCGGAGGCCACCACGGAGTATGTAAAGCTCCTGGAAGAGAGCATCATGCCCGTGGACGCCGTCGTGGCCTTCACCAGCAGCCCCGACGCGGCCAAGGTCTTTGGCGACCAGCTTCCCAAGTTCCAGGCCCACGCCAAGGAGCTCAAGGACAGCGGCGCGAAGTTCTGCGACTGCGACGCGTGCAAGCTGGTGGCGGAAATCCTCAAGGACAAGGAGTATCTCTCCAAGAAGTCTCTGTGGATCTTCGGCGGCGACGGCTGGGCCTACGACATCGGCTTCGGCGGCGTGGACCACGTCCTGGCCTCCGGCAACGATGTGAACATCTTCGTCTTCGACACCGAGGTCTATTCCAACACCGGCGGCCAGGCCTCCAAGGCCTCCAACATCGGCCAGGTGGCCCAGTTTGCCGCCGCCGGCAAGGAGATCAAGAAAAAGTCCCTGGCAGAAATCGCCATGAGCTACGGCTATATCTATGTGGCCCAGGTGGCTATGGGCGCCAACCCCGCCCAGACCCTCAAGGCCATCCAGGAGGCCGAGGCCTATCCCGGCCCGTCCCTGATCATCGCCTATTCTCCCTGCGAGATGCACAGCATCAAGGGCGGCATGATGAACTGCCAGGCGGAAATGAAGAAGGCCGTGGAGTGCGGCTACTGGAACCTGTTCCGCTTCAACCCCGCCGCCGAGGGCGCCAAGTTCACCCTGGATTCCAAGGAGCCCGCCGGCGGGTACCAGGAGTTCCTGATGAACGAGGCCCGTTACAGCCGCCTGACCCGCGAGTTCCCCGACCGGGCCAGCGAGCTGTTCCAGCGCAACGAGAAGGCGGCTATGGACCGCTATCAGCACCTGCTGAAGCTCAAGGAAATGTACTCCTGAGGCGTCGCAAAGTCCGCTAAGCTCCGTTCCCGCCGCCGGCCTGCGGCCTCTGGCGAGAACTGCGCCCGCTCCCTTGCTCCGCCTCTCTTCAAGGGGGAGCAGGCTCCCCCTTGAGCAACCCCCATCCCCTGCGGGGGGACGGGGGGCGAAGGACGGGGAGTGGGAAGTTTCCTGAATAAAAAGAGGACCACGGGTATTGCCCGTGGTCCTCTTTTGTGCGGGGATGGATTGGAACCTTGGTCGAAATGCTCCCGGTGATCGGTAGGCCGGAGCACTCTCTTTGAGGGGCCTGACCAAGGGGTCAGGCCATTCCCCCCAGTGTCTGCCATTCAATCGAGCAGGGCTTTCAGCCCAGCAGCCAGCTCCTCCCCCTGGGTCCGGGTGAGGCCCTTAGTGAAATCCGCGTCCTTGGGCAGTAGGCCCAGGTCCCAGGCCCGGGTTACGGCCGTCTGTTCCCAGCCCTCCGCCAGGACGGTGGGAATGGGGCCTGTGCGGGTTGCCGCCGGGTCGGGCGCAATGTCCAGGGCCTCCGCTGTCCGGCCCAGGAACACGGCGGCCTCCCGCCAGGTGATGGGCCGCGCGGCGGAGAAGGTTCCCTCTGTGCCGCCCTTGGCAACGCCCTGCTCCTTGGTCCAGGCCATGGCGGGGAGGTACCACTCGATGCCAAAGCTGTCGGCAAAGGGGAGCTGGTCAAGGCTTACCTCCGGGCTTCCCGCCGCCTCATAGAGCTGCCCGATGAACCGTCCCCGGGTCAGGGGCGCGTCGGAGTGGTTCGCGGGGACCAGCTGCTGGTCCGGGGCGGCGAGGCACCACTCCGCCAGGGTATCCTTTCCCGCCAAGGTGTCCTCCAGGGTCTGGTACACCAGCACATCCGGCTCCAGGGCCACCACGCCCCGGCCCGCCGCCGCGTCCAGCAGGGTGTTCAGGTCCAGGTACTTGCTGGAAAGCTGGCCCCGGACCGTGGAATTCGGCAGGGAGAAGGTCTGCACCGCGCCGAAGTGGCAGACGCTGCCCCCGGCGGGCTCCCCGGCCAGTACGCCGCCCATCTCTTGGATTTCCACGGCGTTGATGAGGGCGGAGGAGAAGGTGGCCTCCCCAATGAGGCCCACTAGCTTTACGCCGCTATCCATGGCCCTCCGCAGCGTCTCAAAGAGGGGCCAGATCACCCCGTCGGATCCGCCGCCGTTGTTCCGGAGGTCCAGCAGTACCCGGCTGTAGTTCCCGGCGTTCAGGTCCTGTTCCACGGCGGCTGCAAAGTCCTCCATGGAAAGGTCCTCCGCCTCCCGGCAGATGTTGTACTGGATATAATAGACGGAATCCGTCAGGGGCTTGGCAAAATAGTAAGCGTCCGCCGCCGCCGTCTCCGGCGCGCCTTGAATGCGGTCGGAAATCCGCACGGCCTCCAGCTCGTTCATGGCCTCCAGGCCCATGGGCTTCAGAGACAGCGTTTTCCCGTTTTTCAAGGTGACGGTCAACGGCTCCCCGGCCTCCACCAGGCCCAGGTACTCATAGATATCCGCCACGTTGCACGCCTGGCGGAAGGACCGCCGGAGGTGGACCGGGTTGTCGGAGGCGAACACCGTCCCGAACGCGCCGATGACATCTTTGACCGGCTTCCCCGCCAGCCCCATGATTTCCTGACACAGCAAGTTCTCGTCCTCCGGAGCTGCGGCGGAGAGATACCAGCTCTCGCCCTGCCGGACCATGGCGAAGGGATAGGCCCGGAAGTCCGCCGCGCCGCCGATGGCGATGCTGGTGTGAGAGTCTCCCACCAGCGCCGTCAGGCGCATAAGGTCCAAGAGGAATTCGGCGTCGCTTTCGGTTTCCAGCCGCCCCTCGATCTCCGTTTTCAGCGCCAGGAATTCGCCCTCCGGCGTGTTGGCGAACACGTCCGGGTGGTGCTCCACCAGGACCGTTTCATAGAGGAAATCTAGGTCCTCCAGCCGCTGCTTCGCGCTCAGCGGCTCCGCCGCCAGGGCCGGGACCGTCAGCAGGGCCGACAGGCACAGCCCCAGAGCCCGCCCGGCCAGTTTTTTCAGCTTGTTCATCAGTATCGCCCTCCGCTTTCCTAGTTTAATAATACAATAGTACACCTGGGACCCGCAAAAGTCAAGCCTCACATGACAATACGAGACAGCCTGGGAAAATTCTTCAAAAAAGGACCGCCTTTTCAGGCGGTCCGGGAAAGCTACAGCTCCCAAGGGGGCTTCCGGTCCTGCACGGACCAGGGGTCCGGCCCGGTTTCACGTCGGGATGCGTTCTGGTTCTGCCGGAGAGACCAGGGGTCCAGAGCCTCCCGACGGCGTGCTTCCGCCCGCTCCTTCCGGGATGGCCGGGCGCGGAGCCGGAGCACAAGGGCCAGAGCGGCCAAGCCGAAGACACAGAGAAGCCAGCTGCTCCCCGGGACGCGGACATCCCGTTTCCCGACCCAGGAAACCGCTTTTCCATCCAGATGGTCCTCCAGCGCCTCCGCCAGGGCGGGGACGGTCTCCCCGTCAAAGATGTCCCGAAGGCCCACCTCCTCCGCTGCCGCCATGTAGGGCAGGGAGAGGGACAGGGCGGACAGCTCCAAATAGACCTCCCTGGCCTCCCGGGGATTCTCCAGATAGAGGAACCACAGGTCCAGGGCGGAGAGGGCGGAGGTAGCGTAGCTGATAAAATAGAGGGGGCTCTGGAAGTTATGGGCGTTTTCCACCCAAGTGGGATCCTCCTCCACACCGGGGCCATAGGAATAGCCGTAGTCCTCCGACAGCTCTTTGAACAGGACGTTCAGCTCTTCCACGGTCATCTCCGGGGTTTGATAGGCCGCCGTCTGGAACTCGTCATAGAGACAGCCGTCCAGGACGGAATCCAGGATGTTGTAGAGGATCACATCCCGGTAGACCTCCCCGTACTGCTCCCCGAAAAGCTCCCCGGCCTGTTCGGTGAACATCAGCTCCAGGGCCTGGGAGTCGATCTCCCCCACGTCGATGTTGAACGTCGACCAGAGGTCGTGCTGGGTGCAGTGGAAGGTTTCGAAGAAGTGGCCGAACTCGTGGACCGTGTCGCTGAGGTCCTGATAGTCCCCGTAGGGACTGTTGAAGATGAAGGCGCTGCCGTAAGCGGGCAGGGCCACGGTGTAGCCGGTGGGCAGCTTATCCGCCCCATACTCGATATCGTAAAGGTGGAGGTCCCGCAGACAGGAAAAGGTCTCCTTCATTTCCCGGTCAAAGTTCTCCGCAAAGGGCTGGATGGCGTCTAAAACCGCCTCGCCGTCCATCCGGCTCCGGACGCTGAGGGCCCGAAGCTCCTGCTCGCTGGTCTCCTCCAACAGGCGGAGCTGGAGCGGGAGAATATACCGCTTCGCCAGCTCGTGGAGCTCCGCCGCGTCTTCCAGGCTGTAGTCCCGGGTGTAGAAGGACTCGTAGGCGTATCCGGCGTAGTCGTCATAGCCGGCCAATTGGGCCAGCTCCGTCCGCAGGCGGACCAGCTGGAGATAGAGCTCCCCGGCGGCCCGGTACCGTCCGTCTGCCAGTGCCTCGCTGACGGCCGCGTAGGTCTCCGCGTCCACTTCGGCACCCTCCAGGGCCTCCGCCGTCCAGACGCTTCCCGCCGCCTGGACCGGGACCCCCTTTTCGATGATTTGGTCGTAGTCCTGAATCAGCTGGTCTTCCTCCTCATAGAGGGCGGCCTCTTCCTCCGTCAGGCCCTGGTAGCCCAGGAGGCTCCGGACCGTGCCCTCCCCGGCGTCCTCGTCCAGAATATCGCGGTAGGGGGAGGCGGCCATGGCGGACAGGGCCCGGTAGCAGCGGTCATAGAGCCGGGTCTGCTGAGCGGAGAGCTCCCGGTACAGCGCCGCCGCCTCGGGAGCCCCGCCGGCAGCGTCGTATTGGATGCTGCTGAGATTTGCCTTGGTGGCCAGGAGGTCCATCTCCTCCAGAATCCGGTCGTAGAGGGCCTGGACCCGCCGGCGGGTCTCCTTGGCGTCCCGGTCCCGGCTGTGGCGGGAGCAGACGCCCTCCAGCTCCTTCAGGGCGGTCAAAAGATCCGTCTCGTCAAAGCCGGTAACAGGGAGCATATCATCGTAATGTACTGCCGTGTGGGCGGAGGCGGGGAATTCCCACTTCACCGCCCCGGCCGCAGGGCCGGAGAGCAGAGCGAGGGCCAGCAGCAGGCTGAGGGTTTTTTTCAGCATAGGGGAAACCTCCCAAAGGGTCAGGATATTCTCCGCCGCCGGAGCAGGAGGAGCGTGCTGAGTACGTCCAGTACGGGGATGAACTGGCAGACGCTGTGGAGGATGGCGGCATCCTCCCCGGATTCCCGGAGGCAGCGGATGTACAGCCAGCCGGTGACGCCGCTCTGAACGACCATCAGCCAGGTGAGGCAGATGGGAATGGGGACCAGCAGAATAAAAGTCCCTCTGGAGGCGGTCACCAGGGCCCCCCAGACCAGGACGCTCCAAAGAAAGTTCAGGATATAAAAGGGGATGGCCCCCAGCTTCAGGGCTCGCCAGCCGGACAGGAGCCGGGCCATGTCGTTCCGGCGGTAAGCCAGAATCGAGGCCCCCGCGCTGGTCCAGCCCAGCAGCTGGACCAGGCCGACGGCCAGCAGGTACACCAGCAGCAAAGAGCCGTTGGAGCGGTTCCACCCGGCCCCGCCCCAGCCCAGGTACAAAATGCCGATGGGGGCGGCGACGCTGAGGACCAGGTGGAGGTACATGCCCGCCAGGAAGAGCTTTGCCGTTTTCATACGCCCTCCTCCGCTCCGGGCTTGGCGGCCTCCCGGCCCCGGGCGGCCAGCACGTCCGCCGCCGTCAGCTTCATCAGGTCCTCCCGGGTGACGTTCTCCTGTCCCGCCAGGCGGTTCGCCTGGCAGACCAGGATGCGCTCAAAGACGTTCCGCACCCCCCGGGCGTTGCCGAAGGACTCCGGGTCCCGGTTTTCCTCCCGGAGGAAGTCCCGGACCAGCCCGGCGGCGTCCTCCTCCAGCTCATAGCAGCCCTTGCCGCAGCGCATTTTGAAAATCTCCAGCAGCTCCTCCGGCGAGTAGTCCTCAAAATGGAGGAAGCGGTTGAACCGGGATTCCAGGCCGGGGTTGGAGTGGATAAAGCGGTCCATCAGTTCGTCGTACCCGGCGGCGATGACCACCAGGTCGTCCCGGTGGTCCTCCATGGCCTTGAGGATGGTGTCAATGGCCTCCTGCCCGAAGTCGTTCCCGGAGGAGCTGTTGAGGGCGTAAGCCTCGTCGATGAAGAGTACGCCCCCCAGGGCTTTTTCAACGGCCTTTTTGGTCTTCAGGGCCGTCTGGCCCACATAGCCCGCCACCAGCCCGGCCCGGTCCACCTCCACCAGCTGGCCCTTGGAGAGGATGCCCAGGGAGTGGAAGATCCGGGCCATCAGCCGGGCGATGGTGGTTTTCCCGGTGCCGGGACTGCCGGAGAACACCATGTGGAGGGACAGCTCCGTCACCGGGAGGCCGTTTTTCTCCCGAAGCTGGTGAATCTTCACCAGGTCAATGAGGTTCCGGACCTCCTTCTTCACAGCGGACAGGCCAATGTAGCTGTCCAGCTCCTTTTGCAGGTCCTCCAGCTTCTCCGGCGGGAAGGCTTCCTTCTGGGGCCCGGCGGTTCCGCCTGCGGCCTGAGGGGCTTCCGGGGCGTTCGGTTTCTCCTGGGAGGATGCCGGGGCCGTCCCGCCCGGCTCCTTCGGCGCTTTGGCCTCCGGTGCGGGGGGCGCGCCCCAGAAGTCCGTCCCCATGCGGCGGAGGTTGTGCTCCGTCAGGGTCTGGATGACCTCCAGCTGCTGGAGGATGATTTCGTCTTTTTTGTCCTTCTTGTCCATAGCCGTCAGCCTTTCATGAGATTGGTGGAGCGCAGCCCTTGAAACAGGCAGGCGGAGGCCAGTCCGGTCAATCCGCCGGTGAACAGGGATACCGCAAGCAAAACGGGCAGATAATAGAGGGGAGCGGAGCTGCCCAGGGTCAGCATGGCGGCGGCGATCTGCCCGCAGTTGTGGGCCGCCGCGCCGCCGGCGGACACGCCGTAGATGGAAAGGCCCCGCAGCCGGGAGAGGAGCACCATGGCTCCCATGGCGCTCAAGGCCCCCAGCAGGGAGAAAACCAGCGCGTTCATGTTCCCGGCGAAGAGGGCCCCCAGAAAGCACCGGGCCAGCAGGATCAAAAGCGCCTGCCCCGGCCCCATGGCGTAAAGGGCAAAGACCGTCACAATGTTGGCAAGGCCCAGCTTGACCCCGGGGATGGGAATGGCCAGAGAGAGGGGGAAGAGGTTTTCCAGATAACTCAGCGCCAGGGCCATGGCGGTCAGCAGGGCGCAGAGGGTGAGCTGCTTGGTGGTCAGTTTCATGCTGCGCCTCCTAACCTAACACCGCGTCCACGCCGCCGTCTTCCGCCCTCCCGCCCTCCAGGCGGATGATGATCCGCGCGGGGAGGCAGACAATGCTCTGCCCGCTTCTTGCAATGATTCCGGTGTGAACGCAGTCCTGCGTAGGGCAGTCGGAGGCGGCTGCACGGAGACCGGACTCCCCGGAGGGGGGCATGGCGTTCCGGGCCGGACCCTCGTAGTCGATGCCGAACACCACTGTCAGGGTGTACCCGTTGCCGGTATAGGTTCTGGGATGTTCCAGCAGGTCCTTCGGCGAAAAGCGGTCTACCTCCGCTCCGTCCACGGATACCACCGCCGTCAGGGCCTGAGACTGTCCGCCCCGCCACTGGAACACGGCCAGGCCGACGGCCAGGGCGGCCACGCACAGCACCACCAACGCGTCCCACGCCGTGGGCCGGAGCTTAGGAAACGGCTTCATACGTGTATCCGCTGTCCTCGTCCAGGGTGAACCGGTCCGCCAGGCCCTCCGTGACCAAGACCCGGCCGTCCTCCGTCACCAGCACCAGGCCGAAAGGACATCCCTGCTCGCCCCACCGCGTTTCATCCCGCCAGAAGGCGAGAGCCTGTTCCTCCCCCATGATAAAGAGGGCGGTGGAGTAGGCGTCGCACATGGTCCCGGGGAAGCCGCTGCCGTCCCCTTCTCCAAGAGCGGCAACAACGGTGACGGAGGTCAGCCCGCTGTCCGCCGGGTATCCGGTGGCGGGGTCGATGATGTGGTGATAGGTTTTCCCGTCCTGCTCAAAGTACCGCTGGTAGCCCCCGGAGGTGACGGCGAAGGCGTCCGTCAGCTCCAGCACGCCTACGAAGGCGTTTTTGCCGCCGGGCTTCGCCGGGTCCTGGATGCCTACCCGCCAGGGGGTGCCGTCGGGCCGGTCGCCGTAGGCCAGGACGTTGCCGCCCAATTGGGCGAGTCCCCGGGGGACCTCATACTCCTGGAAAACCTCCACGATCTTGTCGGCGGCGTAGCCCTTGGCAATGGCTCCCAGGTCAATGGACTGTCCCGGCCCCAGGGCCACGCCCTCCGGCTCCTCCCGGAGCGTGAACCCATCCACCAGCTTCAAAAGCTCGTCAATCTCCTCCTGAGAGGGGACCTGGAAATGGTCCTTCGTAAAGCCCCAGGCGGAGGCTGCCGGCGCGATGGCGATGTTGAAGGCCCCGCCAGTTGTGAAATTGTAGTAGGCAGCGGCGTCCAGAAGGGCGCTGAGGTCTTCTCCAATCACCGTCAGTTCCTTCCCGGCATTGTTGTTGAGCCGGGAGACCTCGCTGTCCTCAACGGTCCGGGAGAGCTTGGCCTCCAGGTCCCGGATAACGTCCTCGCAGGCGTAGGCGGCGGCGGGAGAGCGTTCGCCGTAGGTGGTGATGAGCATGGCGGTGTCCATGGCGATGACCTGGATGCTCTCCTGGGCCTCGTCCGGGCTCAGCTGAGCGCCGCAGCCGGAGAGAAGCAGAAGCATCAGGAAAACATATGCGGTAAGATGTTTCATAGCAATCCTCTTGTCTGTCTGATCGTGATTTCTATAGTATAGCACGTCCCGGGACGCTTCTCAACGAAAAACGGCAGACATCGCGAAAAAATAAAAAACCTGGCAGGAAGAGCCTTGCAAAAGGAGGAAAAGTCTGATATACTATTTAAGCCTGTCGGCGGAGGCTGGTCCGCCGGGCATTTTTAGAAGAAAAAACACCTTGGAGGTCTTGATAAATGGCAAAGAATCCAAACGAAAAGTCCACGAAGTGGGATAATTCCCTGTACGGCGCGACCCTCTTCTTCTTTGCGGCCTGCCTGGCGGAAATCTATCTGCTGGTTCTCCGCAGATATTACATCCACGGCAACGTGGTGAATGAAGCCCTAGTCTGGCATGACCGGCTGCTGATTTTCGCGGGCCTGGGAGCGGCGGTTCTGGTTCTGGGCGTGGTTTTGAGCGTGCTGTGGAAGGCGGAGCAGCGGAAACGCCTCATCGGCTGGTGCCTTATCGGCCTGGGTGTGTTCTTCGGCGGCGGCAGCGTGCTGATCCGTTTGTATTTCGAGTCCGCCGTGACCCTCCTCAGCGTGGTGGTGCCGGTGGTAATGGTCCTGACGGTCATCTGGTCGTTCTACGACCGGGAGTGTTCCGTGTCCATGACGGTCCTGAGCGGGACGCTGATTCTCCTGTGGATGTGCCGCCGCCTGTTCAACCACCTGACCCTGGGCCTGCCCGTAAAGGTGCTGGCCTTGGTCTATGTCCTGCTGCTGGCGGGCCTGTGCTGGCTGGCGAAAAACAAGAAGCTGGGGAAGCTGCTCCCCCCGGACGCGGACCTGCTGCCCATCTATGGCGCCATCGGCCTGTCCGCCGTGGCGGTGGTGCTGAGCCTGTTCAGCTCCGCCGTGGCCTATTACGCCATGTGGGCTCTGGGAATCGTGGTCTTCATTCTGTCGGTGTACTACACCGTGAAGCAGCTGTAAGGTGCCGTGCGTTTTCCCCTGCCCTTCCCGAAGTGAATGTAATGTAAAGAAAGCCCGCCGTCTGTGGACGGCGGGCTTTTTACGCGGATAGTGCGCTAGTGGAACTCCCCCAGGCGGATGTCCATACCGATCTCAAAGGCCCGGTCCCAGGGGAAGCGGTAGTTCTCCAGGGCGATGCCGCCCCAGTGCCGCTCTTCGGTTTCCGCGTCAGGGGAGATGGAAGAGAGGAAAGAGCTCCGCTCCAGATTGCGGATGACGGGGACGGTTTCCTTCTCCATACCCTCCTCCAGGCGCTGGAGCAGGTTCTCACGGTCCAGCGCCGGGTCCCAGAAGTTGTTGGGGTCGCCGCCCAGGTCGTTTCGGATATAGGCCAGCAGGTCGTTCCGAACCACGCCCTTGTAGCAGAAGTCCTTGAGGATGCTGTCCGCCAGCGTCCGGGCCCAGGCCCGGTCCATGTAGTCCGTATTGTCTCCGTTTTTCAGCACGGCGTACCGGGCCGCGCCGTGGCTCAGGGCGGTGCCGGTGACAATGGCCATGTCCAGCATCCCGGAGTAAGCGATGAGGGAGCCCAGCTCCGCGTCCTTGACCAACGCCTCATAGACGGAGGTTCCGAAGGTCCCGTTGCTGGCGTCCATCAGGACCGTGGGCCCCCGGGCCTTCTCGGATTCCCGGAGGGCAGCGATCAGCTGCTTGCGGCAGCCGTCTTTCTTCGTTTCGTCCTCCGGCTGGGTCAGCACCAGGATTTGCAGCTCCGCTCCGGCGGCCTCCTTCAGGTCGAAAAAGGCCAGGTGTTCTTCCATGATTTCCGTCAGGGGCTGGAAGTCGTACTCACAGGCGGGCCGGTTCTCTGTGCCGCCGAAGAATTGGAGGCTCACGCTGGCCCCCTGCCAGTCCGTCTCGTCCAGATACAGCCGGGCCACGGCCTTAAAGGCCAGATCGTCCACCCCGGAGAGGAGCCAGTCTAATTGCGTCCCCTCGCTGTCCGTTCGAAGCCCTTGGCGGAGGTAGGCAATTTCGTTTTTCTGGATGCAGTCCTCCAGGGACGAGTCGTCGATGCCGATTAACAGGCGGAAGTTCTCATAACCGGGTTTGGCCAGCGTGTCCTGCACCACGTAGGAGAGCGTCATCTTCCGCGCCCGGGACCGCACGTGCCGGAGGGCGGCCTCATAGGTGCCCTCTTCCTTCGTTCGGGAGCGGAGGTTCTCCCCATTGGGGCCCCACCAATAGCTTTCGTCCAGGTTCTCCAGGTTCAGCGCCTTCCCCTCCAGTGTCCGCCGGGGCAGGGCGCCAAAGGCCCGGATTGCGTTGTAGTCCTCCAGCGTCCCTCCCTCGTAGCCCACGGTGGGGGCCAGCCGCATCACGCTGTCCAGCAGCCAGACCACGTTCTTCTCGTCGGCGGAGAGAGCCGCCAAAAGCTTTTCCAGCATGGAGTACACCCGGGCGGTTCCGCCGCCGGGAAGCTCGATGCCGTATCCCGTCATGGAGCGGGAGGCCACCAATCCCCCGGAGTGCATCTGGTCCAGGGAAAGAATATAGCGGTCGCACCCCGCCGCTTCCTGCTCAAGGACCCAAGTGAACAGGGACCAAGGCTCCCCCCGCTGGAGAGTGTCAAAGTTTTTCGGCTGGCCGTCCAACGCTGTCCGGTACAGGACCTTCTCCGGCATCACCAGGGCATACCCCAGGGATTCCGCCAGATACTCCACCCGCTCCACGTTGTCCGGCCGGTCGTCCAGGGGCACATAGGCAATCGTCTTCCCCGGTTCCGAGGCGGCGGGCTCCGGGTAGGGCAGGGGCTCCGTCCTCTGATAGCCGCAGCCCGCCAGCAGAACCAGGGCCAGCAGCGCAGCCCAAAGGCGCTTTGTTTGTTTCATAAAACCTCCTTGGAAAAAAGGCGGGACCGTCCTGGCCCCGCCCTTCGCTCAAAGTCCCAGTCCGCCCAGGTTCAGCCCGCCGGTGATGCTGTCCATGGCCTTGTCCATGGCGTCCCCGGCCTGGCGCAGGGCCTCGTTGACGGCGGAGACCACCAGATCCTGGAGCATCTCCACGTCCTCGGGGTCCACGGCCTCCGGCTTGATGGTGAGGGCCGTCAGCTCCTTCTTGCCGCTGGCCACGGCTTCCACCGCGCCGCCGCCTACGCTGGCGGTGAAGGAGCGGTTTTCCACCTCCGTCTGGGCGGCGTTCATGGCCTCCTGCATCTGGGCGATCTGCTGCTGGACGGCGGCCTGGCGCTGTGCGCCGGTGGCCTTCAAATTGCCGCTGCTGAAGCCGCGGCGGGCGCTGTATCCCATAGTGATGTTCTCCTTTGTTTATTTGATTTCAATGTTGTCAAACTGCCGGCTGAATTCCAGCAGGTTTTTCAGGTTTTCCTCCGGGGAGGACTTGGGGGGCTCCCCCGCGCGGAGCGCCAGCCGCACCGGATGACCGGTCAGGGCTTCCGCCTCCTGTTCCAGGGCCTCCCGGACCCGGTCGTTGTCCAGGCGGCCCAGGGTCAGGTCGTCAGGGGCGCAGACCGTCAGCAGGTCCCCCTCCAGAAAGCCGGAGCACATGCCCAGGAAGGGCCGGTACATGGGGGACAGGCGGCCCTTGCAGTTCTCCGCCAGGGTCCGCCACCAGCCGCCGTTCGGCGGCTTTGCGGGGGCGGCGGGGGCCGGTTCGGCGGCAGGGACCGCCGGAGAGCGGTCCGCCTTCTTTGGGGCCGGCGGCGGGGGAGCGTCCTCCGGAATGTCATAGACCCGCTGTCCCGGCTCGTCCATCAGGGGCGGTTCCTCCGGCAGGGGGGGATCGTCCCAGGGGGGCGGGTCCGACTCAGTCATCCCGGCTTCCGTTCGGGGCGGCGGTGCGGGCGCTTGCTTCAGCGGCGGGGACGCGGGCCGCTGGGCCAGCTCCGCCCGGGCGGACTGGTTGTCCTCCAGGCGGCGGATCCGGGCCTCCAGGGCCGTCAGATCCCCGGAGAGGCTCTCGTCGCACAGGCGCAGGAGGCAGAGCTCCGTATCCAGACGGCGGTTGACGCTGGCGTACAGCTCCGCCGAGGCTTTTTGCAGGGTAGAGGCCAGGTGCAGGAAGCGCCCGGCGGGCACGCCCTTTCCCAGGCGGTCCAGGGCGGCGGCGTCAAAGCCGCCGGAGAGCAGGGCCGCGCCGCCCTTGGGGGCGGTTTTTTGCAGCAGCAGGTCCCGGGTGAGGGTGGACAGCTCCGAGAGCACCGCCCCCATGTCCTTGCCGCCCTTGTAGAGCTCGTCCAGCAGAAGGAGGGCCCCCTGGGCGTCCCGGGCCAGAATCAATTCCATCAATTTGGCGGTCTGGAGGTTCCCCGCCAGCCCCAGCACGTCCAGCACCGTGGCGGCGTCGATGGTCCCCCCGGCGGCGGCGCACTGGTCCAGCAGGCTGAGCCCGTCCCGCAGAGCTCCGTCCGCCAGGCGGCTGAGGACTTCGGCTCCATCGGGCCGGAGGTCGATGCGTTCCTGTTCCGCCACAAAACGGAGCCGCCGGGCCACGTCCTCCGGCCGGATGCGCCGGAAGGAGAACCGCTGGCAGCGGGAGAGAATGGTAGCCGGAACCTTGTGGAGCTCCGTAGTGGCCAGAATGAACATCAGGTGTTCCGGCGGCTCCTCCAGAATCTTCAGCAGGGCGTTGAAGGCGGCGGTGGAGAGCATGTGGACCTCGTCCACGATGTAGACCCGCTTTTTCACGTTGGCGGGGGAGTAGACCGCCTCGTCCCGGAGGGCCCGGACCTGGTCCACGCCGTTGTTGGAGGCGGCGTCCAGCTCCAGCACGTCCAGGAAGCTGCCGCTGTCGATGCCGAGGCAGGAGGGACACTTCCCGCAGGGGTCCCCGTCTACGGGGGACTCGCAGTTCACGGCCTTGGCCAGGATTTTGGCGCAGGTGGTCTTTCCGGTGCCCCGGGTGCCGGTGAAGAGGTAGGCATGGGAGGTCCGCCCCTCGGCCACCTGGCGGCGGAGAGTCTCGGTAATATGCTCCTGGCCGATGACGTCGGCGAAGGCCTTGGGCCGCCACTTTCGATAGAGGGCCTGATACACCGTCTCACCTCCGAAAATCGTTGTTCAACGTGCCAGTAAATGCAGAAATCCCAGACAACGGGAAGGAAGGGTGTGTGCGGGACTGTGTCCGCAGACACGTTTCGGAGCGCAACCGCCGTTTGCGGCGGCTCCTGGCGCGGAGATAACCCAGGAGGGGGTTCCTGCACCGTTTCAATCATAAATTTTCAGACCTCCGCAGGTCTGAAAACTGGCGCCGTCTGCTGAAAGCAGACGGCGTCCTCCACACGCAGCTGCGGAGCCGGTTGCCTCGCGGCACATGAAACATTCCGCTTAATGCTGCTCGGTTCCCCGCCTGACATGGTTCGCAGAGCTTCATTGCGCGAGACCGGCTCCGCAGCTGCCTGCGGAGGACTGCCTTTGTATTCTACTATATTCTTTCCCAAATGGCAACAAAAAATTTTCCAATCTGCAAAAAAGGTCCCGCCGTCCTGAAAACGGCGGGACCTGGTTCATGGAAATCCTTACTTGTTGTCCACAGAGAACATATAGGCGATCAGCTCCACCATCTTGTTGGCGTAGCCGGTCTCGTTGTCGTACCAGGAGACGACCTTGACAAAGTTGTCGGTCAGGGACAGGCCGGCCTTCTTGTCGAAGATGGAGGTGAGGGGGCAGCCCAGGAAGTCGCTGGAAACCACGTCCTCGTCGGTGTAGCCGAGGATGCCCTTCAGCTCGCCCTCGCTGGCTTCCTTCATGGCCTTGCAGATGTCCTCATAGCTGGCGGGCTTTTCCAGGCGGGCGGTCAGGTCCACCACGGACACGTCCAGGGTGGGAACGCGCATGGAGATGCCGGTCAGCTTGCCGTTCAGCTCGGGGATGACCTTGCCCACGGCCTTGGCCGCGCCGGTGGAGGAGGGGATGATGTTGCCGGTGGCCGCGCGGCCGCCCCGCCAGTCCTTCATGGAAGCGCCGTCCAGCAGCTTCTGGGTGGGGGTGACGGAGTGGACGGTGGTCATCAGGCCCTCGACGATGCCGAACTTCTCGTTCAGAACCTTGGCGATGGGGGCCAGGCAGTTGGTGGTGCAGGAGGCGTTGGAGACATAGGTCATGTCGGAGGTGTACTTTTTATTGTTCACGCCCATGACGAACATCGGGGTGTCGTCCTTGGAGGGGGCGCCCATGATGACATGCTTGGCTCCGGCCTTGATGTGGCCTTCGCACTTGCTCTTTTCCAGGTGCTGGCCGGTGCACTCGCAGATATACTCCGCGCCGACGGTGCTCCAGGGAATGTCGGAAACTTCCTTGGCGGTGAACACCTTGAACTCCTTGCCGTCCACCACCAGGGCGTCGGCGGTGTAGGAAACCTCGCCGGGGAAACGGCCATGCACGCTGTCATATTTCAGCATGTAGGCCATATACTCGGGGTTCATGAAGGGGTCGTTCAGGCCGACGACCTCGACGTCGTCACGCTTCAGGGCGGCGCGGAACACGATGCGGCCGATGCGGCCAAAACCATTGATGCCGATTTTCGCTTTCATAATACAGGAACTCCTTTCGATATTTGGGTACAAATCGTACCGGAATGCCATATAAACGATTGCGCAAACGATTTGTTTGGGTCTTTTCCAGAAGTAATGGTATCACAACGTGAAGTTTTTGGCAATCATCATTTCGAACAACAATTTGAAAGGGCCATTGTGAATTTTTGATAATAAAGGAAGCACTGATTTAATCAACGCGTGCAGATTTGCGCCAGAAATTTTTGCTGGCAAGGAAGAAAATTGCAGGAATCCTGGCAGATTTCAAGATTTTCTGACGCAGATCAGCGGAAATTTATGGCGTAAAGATGTGCGCGGGGATTAAATCAGTGCTTCCTAAAGCATTGCTTTTCCAAACCGGCTGAAACGAATGGCATTGCTTCCCTGGAAAAGGATTCCCAAAGAGACGGAGATTATGCGGGGCAAGCGGCGGCAGGCGGAACGCCATTGGTGATTCTGCTGGAAACGGAGAGACAAAACTGGCGAAAACACAAAAAACCCAAAATAGGTTGACCTTTTTGCGGAAGGGCCTTGCGCTCAGAGGAGGAATATGCTATTCTTGAAAAAGAATAACGAAAAGGAGGGACTGCCATGCGCCAGCGGGTCCCGCGCTGCGTGGTGTCCTTCCACACCACCGCCGGAGCCATGGCGGCGGAGCGTCTCTGCCGCCGGGAGGGCCTGGAGGGAAAGCTGATCTCCGTGCCCCGGAGCGTTACCTCCGACTGCGGGCTGGCCTGGTCCGCCCCGCCGGAGCTGCGGGAGATTCTGGAACGCCGCTTCCGGGAGGCGGGCATCGAGGCAGCGGGCTTCCATGTGCTGACCCTTTGAGGGGTCCTTTTTCCGAAAAGCGTTATTCTAAAGAAAGAATAGCAGATTGAGGAGGAACTTTATGAAAGAAAACACCTTTGCCCGCCGCTATGGCCTGATGATCCTGGCTGGGGTCGTGGTGGGCGCGGCGGCGCTGATCTTGACCGCCGCCGGGAACCCCAAGAACATGGGCTTCTGCATCGCCTGTTTTGAGCGGGACATCGCCGGGGCCCTGGGGCTCCACAGCGCGGGGAAGGTCCAGTACCTCCGCCCGGAGATCCCCGGCATCGTCCTGGGGGCGCTGCTCTCGGCCTTCGCCTTCCGGGAGTTCAAGGCCCGGGCGGGGTCCTGCCCCGCCAGCCGCTTTGTGCTGGGGCTGTTTGTGATGATTGGCGCGCTGGCCTTCCTGGGCTGCCCCCTGCGGATGGTCATCCGCCTGGGCGGCGGGGACCTGACCGCGGTGGCGGGCCTGATGGGCTTTCTGGCGGGCATTCTGGTGGGCGTGGCCTTTTTGAAAAAGGGCTTCTCCCTGGGCCGGGCCTATCCGGTGAAGCGGGGGGAGGGCCTGGCCCTGCCCGCCGTGATGGCGGGCCTGCTGGCCCTGCTTTTGCTGGTCCCGGGGCTTTTGAAGTTCTCCGAGGAGGGGCCGGGGTCCATGCGGGCCTTCTGGCTGATTTCCCTGGCCGCCGGGCTGGCGGTGGGCTTCCTGGCCCAGCGCAGCCGCCTGTGCATGGCGGGAGGGCTCCGGGACGCGTTCCTGATTCGGGACTTCACGCTGCTGGCGGGCTTCCTGGCGATTTGGGCCACCGTCACCGTGGGAAATCTCATCCTTGGGAATTATAATCTCTCCATGCTCTCCCAGCCCGTGGCCCACAGCCAGCACCTCTGGTCCTTCCTGGGCATGGCCCTGGCGGGCTGGGGCTCCATCCTGCTGGGGGGCTGCCCCCTGCGGCAGCTGATCCTGGCGGGCGAGGGCAACGGCGACGCCGCCGTGACGGTGCTGGGCATGATCGTGGGAGCCGCCATTGCCCACAACTTCGGCCTGGCGGGGAATCCTGACAGCGTGGTGGACGGCACGTACCAGGTGGGCGGCATCGGAACGGCGGGCATGATCGCCGTGGTGACCGGCTTCGTGGTCCTGCTGGTGGTGAGCCTGCTGCATCTTCCCGGAAAGGAGGAAGCATGATGATTGACGCGAGAGGACTGTCCTGCCCCATGCCCGTGGTGATGACCCAGAAGGCCATCCAGAAAGGCGCCCCCGCCTCCCTGGAGGTCCTGGTGGACGCCCAGGTGGCGGTGGAGAACGTCACCCGCTACGCCCAGTCCCAGGGCTATCAGGTGAAGGCGGAGCCCCAGGGGACGGACTTTAAGCTGGTTTTGAGCAAATAAGGCCGTTTGGAAAAGACAGCGCCCGGTTCCGGGCGCTGTCTCTTTTCAGCGTGTGGAGTCTTGCGGGTATGCAGGGGACCGGTAAAACGGGCAACCCTATTCATAATAGGCCCGGTCGAGAAAATCCTTTACCACCCGCTCCATCGACTTTTGCAGCAATTCCCCCAATAGGCGGCGGGACGCCTCCTGTTCTGTGAGCAGCGCGGTTTTGCAGGAACAGGCGCGGCTTGCCCAGGCGCTGCCGAAGCGCATGGTGGAGGTCGCCTTGGTCAGGGTTTTCGCACGGTGGATGATGGCGTCATACTTGATGGAAGCCGGCGATTTTGCGTGCTGGAGAGATTCCTCCCAGGTGCCTGTCTGGGTAATCGTCTCCAAACGGGGAAGCAGGCGGGAGAGCGTCTGCTCTGCCTGGGCCTGATATTCACCGGCCTCGTCTATGAAGAACAGGGATATTTTATCAAAGCGCACCCCGGACTGCGGGTCATACAGCGGGCATCCGAATTTGGACATGAGGGACGAGAAGCGCTTCATGTCCTCCTGCTTCATCGAATAGCAGTCAAAGCGGACGGTCTGCGGGGTAGCAGAAATTTGAAAAGAGCCGCACCCAGCCTTCTCGTAATCAAAGGGATCCGCCGTTTTCCAGTCGTAAAAAACGGCGGCGGTTTCGCTTAAAATTTCATCCAGCGGCAGGGCCTCCAACCCCTCGGTTTCCATTCCGCCGCAGCATGAGGCCTGATATACGGCCGCGGGGTCCAGGTATGTACCGTTTTGATATTTCCAAAAAGTTAAGGAAGCACTGATTTAATCCCCGCGCACATCTTTACGCCATAAATTTCCG
>ERZ779623.326-NODE-326-length-19598-cov-7.618636_pt1 | contig 19598 bp, 19 predicted proteins | sample MGYA00514189_ERZ779623 | MGnify/ENA primary metagenome ERZ779623 (study PRJEB29562, sample SAMEA4376712) | mouse gut metagenome | isolation source: Cecum | study: EMG produced TPA metagenomics assembly of the A DSS colitis mouse model was used to assess the... | reverse complement strand
TCGTTTCCCTGATAGTCGATGTTGTGGTCCAGGGACACCGGGCCAATCACCAGAACGTCATATTGCTGTTTCATTCTCTCGCTCCTTCCGGCAGTCACCGGGCCTTGACGGCCCTGGCCTTATAGTTCTTCCAGGCAAACAGCAGCACGGAGCCCACCGCGATTAGGATAAACGCACAGCTGATAGGCCGGGTGAAGAAGATTTTGAAGCTGCCCTCGGAGATGACCATGGCCCGGCGGAAATTCTTCTCCGCCAGGGGACCCAGGACAATGCCCAGCAGGATGGGCACCAGCTGGAAGTCCATGCGGCGCAGGAAATAGGCCACAATGCCGAAGATCAGGATGATAAAAATATCATAGACCCGGTTGTTGGTGGAATACGCGCCCGCAATGCAAAAGGTCATGACGATGGGGGCCAGAATCTCATAGGGCAGACGGGTGATATGGGCGTAAAAGCGGGTGAAGCCGCTGCCGATGATGTACATGAAGACGTTCACCACGATCAGGCCCAGCATGATGGCGTAGAGGATGTTCCCCTGCTCGGAGAAAAGGGTGGGGCCGGGAACCATGCCGTGGAGCATGAACGCGCCCATCAAAATGGCCGTCGCGCCGTCTCCGGGAACGCCCAGGGTCAGCATGGGAATCATGGTCGCGCCGCAGGCGCCGTTGTTGGCGGACTCCGAGGCGGCCACGCCCTCGATTTCGCCGTGGCCGAAGGTCTCCGGATGCTTGGAGGACTGCTTGGTCTGGTTGTATGCGATAAAGGCCGCCAGGCCTCCGCCGGTGCCGGGGGTGGCGCCGATGATGACGCCGATCAGGGAGCCCAAGCCGATGGGCTTCCAGCAGCGCCGGTACTCGTCTTTTGTGATTTTGTCTTTGGTGATGGCACTGGCGCTGATGGTTTTGTGGTCCGTTTTTGGATTGTACTTGGACTTCATCAGAATCTCCGAGATAGCGAACATGCCGATCAGGGCGATGATGAGGTCAATGCCCGCCATGAGCTTGCGCTGCCCGAAGATGAAGCGGGCGGTACCGCTGATGTTGTCTACGCCCACCGTGGCCATAAAGAGGCCGATGCAGGCGCCGATGAGCCCTTTGAAGATGCTGTTGTTGGACACGCCGGCGATGACGGACAGGCCGAAGACCGCCAGGGCAAAATACTCCGCCGGGCCAAACAGCAGGGTGATCTTCGCGATCAGCGGAGCCAGGAACAGCAGGGCAAAGGCGCTGATAAGCCCTCCGATGGTGGAGGCGAAGAGGGCCATTTGCAGCGCCTTGAAGCCCTGGCCCTTCACGGTCATAGGATAGCCGTCAAAGAGCGTGGCCGCGTTGGCGGAGGTGCCGGGGGTATTGATGAGAATGGCTGTGATGGACCCGCCATAGGTGCCGCCGCAGTAAATCGCCAGCAGCATCAAAATCGCCATGGTCGGGTCCATACCGTAGGTCAGCGGGATGCAGAGGATGATGCCAAGGTCGGAGGTCAGGCCCGGAATGGCCCCCACAACAATGCCGATGGCAAGCCCCAGAGGAATGACCAGGAGGTTCTGCCACTGCATCAGAATGCTCAGTCCACCTAAAAATTGTTCCATAAGCGGTCTCCTTTCCAATCAGGGCAGAGAGACATGGAGCAGCACCTTGAATACATAGTACACGATGCCCACCATGGCCAGAGGGATGGCGTAATAATACCACTTCCGCGCGCCGTAATAGACCATCACCGCCAGCACCAGCAGCACCGTGGAAGCCACGAACCCCAGGGGCTGGATAATCAGGCAGTAGGCCGCCAGGAAGAGGCAGTAGACAATGGAGCGCAGCTCCTTTTTAAAGGCGGCGGAGCGGAAGGACTCCGCAGTGATCACCAGTTCTTTTTTCTCCTTGGCGAACAGTCCCTCCAGCAGCAGCCCCACGGCAAAGAGGACCATCCCGCCGATGGCGATGCGGGGCAGGGTCTGGGCGTTGACGGCTCCCTTTTCCATGGTCTGGATCTGGGAGGGGATCAGCAGCCAGAGCACGGCTCCCACCACGGCGAAGACCGCCCCGGAGATGATCTCCGTGTTGTATCTGATTTTCATTGCGTTCACCTCGTTTTGAGAGTGGGCGCCCCATACCCTTGCGCGGACATGGGGCGCCGGAAAATCACTGGACCAGAGGGATGTACTTGGCCATGGCGTCGGTCTGGGCGGACACCATGCCCAGGATCTCGGCGGAATCGGCCTCCCAGGCGGCCATGCCCATGTCGGCCATGAACTTCTGGAAGTCGGGCTCGGCGTAGACCTTCAGGACAAAGTCCCGGAGAATCTCCTGCTTCTCCGCATCCACGGTGGAGCGGACGGCGAAGTAGTCCATGCCGGTGAACTCAATGTCGATGCCCTGATCCTTGAAGGAGGGGATGTGGCCGATGCCGTCCACGTCCAGCCCCTCGGGGATGAAGGTGCCCAGGCAGTTCAGCTCGCCGTTGATAACGTAATCCCGGTAGGTCGGAGGAGAACCGATGGCCACGTCCACATGGCCGCCCACCAGGGCGTTGATGGCCTCCTGTCCGCCGTCATAGGGGACCGCCTCGGAGGCGATGCCCAGGGTGGCGAACAGGGCGGAAATCATGGTGAAGCTGTCGTTTCCGGGGCCGCCGGTGGTGGCGTATTTCACCGTGTTTCCGGCGTTGGCATAGTCAATCAGGCCCTGGATATCCGTGATGCCGCTGGAAGCCTGTGTAAGGATGACGAACTCCGTGATACGGATGCCCACCAGGGGGGTGATGTCCTCGATGGTGTAGTCTACACTGATGAAGCTGGGGGTCAGGGAGAACAGGGGGCCGTTGCAGCAGAAGAGGGTGTAGCCGTCGTCCGCCGCCTCCAGGAAGTCGTTCATGCCGATGGTGCCGGAGCCGCCGGTGTGGTTTTCCACGATCATGGGCACGCCCAGGAACTTGTCGCTGTAGGAGGCGATCTGCCGGGTAATTACGTCGGGGCCGCCGCCCAGGCTCCAGGGCTGGATGATCTTGATTTCCTTCTCGGGCCATTTGGAATCTGAGGAGCCGCCGCTGGGCTGGGAGCTCTGGGCGGGCTGGCCACCGCCGGAGCTGCCGGAACTGCCGGAGTCGCCGCCGCAGGCCGCCAGGCTCAGGACCATGAGGAGGGCGAGGGCGAGAGACATCAGTTTTTTCATCGTTTCTTTCTCCTTTTCATGTGTTTTTTATAAATTCCGGCGTAATCCCGCCGGAATCTATTTTGAGGGTAATCGCCTGGAATCCGTCAGGCTGGGAGAAGTAAGGAGGATAGCTTCGCTCGTCGGAAAACAGGAACTTGGGCGGATGGGGGGCCCGCCACTGGGTCAGGCTCTGATAGACCTGGGGATTGGCGCTGTTGTAGCGGCGGTCGGAGCTCGCGGTGGTGATGACGTACTCCAGCGGCATATTCCGCATAAATTGTTCCGAGATTGAATCAATCTGTCCATGATGCGGCAATTTGAGAACGTTCCCATTTTCAAGCAAAAAAGAAGGGACCTCATCCCACTCCCGGGGGCAGCTGTCAGCCGCTGCCAGGAACACGGCCTTCTCCGTCTCAAACCGGAGCAGCATGCTGGTCTGATTCGAGGCGGCGTCCAGCTTTGCGAGGAGTTCCGTTACCGCGGCCTCCTGGCCGGCGGAGGCATAGGCCGCTTCCACCAGCTCCATGTACGCGCGGACCGTCCGGGGCTTGGGGGCCAGAACCTGCGCGGTGAGCTCCGGGCCTAAGCAAAAGGCATCTCCCGGCTTGACAACGGTGACGGCTGTCCCGGCTTCCCCGGCCCGCAGGAGAATCCGGCGGTAGGCGTTCAGCGCATTTGTGTACAGGGGGACGCTTCGGAAGGCGTCCGGCGCGGGCCGGAGCTCGCAGCCCCCCAGGAACGGCTCCACGGGATAGGGTACATACAGCCGTTTTACGAAGCACCGCTCGAATACGGCCTCCAGGCCGCAGACATGGTCCTCGTGGATGTGGGAAATCAGCACCGCGTCCAGCTTGGTGACGCTCTCCCGCCGCAGGTAGTCCGCCGCCCGGACGCGGTAGGGGTCTCCGCTGAATTCCGACTCCAGAGCGCTCCCGCCGTCCAGCAGGGCGGCGAAGCCTCCGGAACCCCGGAACAGGATGGCGTCGCCATAGCCCACGTTGATGAAGGTAATCTGCATCGCTTCACCTCTTTCCTATGTTCGATTTATTCCAAAAGGAATTTGCCGCGCTAGCTGGATCTGCGCACGATCAATTCCGTGGGAATCACAATTCGCTTCTCGGCGGAGGGAATGCCCTCAATCAGGTCAAAGAGCTTTTCCGCCGCCAGCCGCCCCATCTGGTCCATGTCAATGCGGACCGTGGTCAGCTCCGGCTCCACAATGCGGCTGACAAAGCTGTCGTCGAAGCCCACGACGGCCATGTCCTCCGGGATGCGCAGTCCGGCCCGGATCACCGCCTTCATGGCCCCCGCCGCCACGGTGTCGTTGGTGCAGAATACAGCGGTGGGCCTCTCCTCCAGCTCCAGCAGGCGGGACATGGCCTGTTCCCCCGCCTCCAGCGTAGGCTCAATCTCCAGGACATACCGGGCGTTTGCCTCCAGGCCCCGCCTCGCCAGGATGTCAAAATAGCCTTTATAGCGGGCCTCGTTGACCTGGGGGGAAAAACGTCCGGCCAGGAGGCCGATCCGGCGGTGTCCCCGCTCATACAGGTGGTCCACGGCGCTCACCGCTCCCTCGTAATGGCTGGTGGTGATGCACAGCAGACGCTCCATGTCCAGGCAGTTGTTCAGCAGAACCACCGGAATCTTCTGCTCCCGCAGCTTGCCGATCATCTCGGGATCTGCCTCCCCCACAAAGATCACGCCGTCCATCTGCTTTTTGATATACACCTCGCCGTTGGGAAGCTGGACGTCCTGATTGGTCATCACGAACACGCTGTAATTCCGGCGGGCGCTCTCCCGCATGACGGCCTCCAAAATGGGGGAGTAAAACGGATTCAGCACGGCGGGAGACTGCTTTTCGTGGATAATAAAGGCGATGTTTTCCGTCCGCTGCCGGACCATGGCCCGGGCAATGGCGTTAGGCGTATAGTTGAGACTTTTTCCGGCGGCGTATATTTTGAGCTTGGCTTTCTCGCTTACGCGGTCGGGTTCCGCATAGGCGCGGGAAACGGTCGCCTTCGAATACCCGCATTTTTTCGCTACGTCAATGATGGTGGACCCCATATGGCCTCCAATTGAGAACGTTCTCATTTTGGTGTTGATATAAGCATACTCTAATATTTGGAAAAAAGTCAATAGGAAATTCCTGCCTTGACGGATTTTTGGGGGATCTTCCAAAATCAGCCATTTTGTTTGGGTAAATTACCTTAGAACCTGTATTCATAACTGTGGGATGCCGGATGGACGAGGATGTTTCCCGGCAGACAAGGAGATTTTCCGCAGCCATACTGACGTATGGCAAGGGAAATCGACGCAGTATGCTGGGAAAAAGACCGGCCAGACGGCGTTCAACGGTTGTGAATACAGGTTCTTAGCCCCACTCCGGCAGCCCAAAACCGGGCGGGCCGCTCAAGACGAAAATCCGCCTTGAACGGCCCGCCCGCCCTGGAATATACATAGATAAACATAGAAGCTCCCAGCAAGCGGCCTGACAGGCCGCTCCCGCTCAGAAGGCCCCGGCGGCGTTCAGGAGGCGGATCAACTCCTCCTTCCCCGTCCCCTTCTCGGCGGAAAAGGGCAGGAGTACGTCCCCCTCTCCCAGCTCCAGGGTCTCCCGGATCAAGGCCAGGGCGGGGTCGATCTGGCTCTTTTTCAGCTTATCCAGCTTGTTGGCCGCCACGATCTCCGGGCAGCCCGTCTCCCGAAACCAGCCGTGCATGGTCAAATCGTTGGCCGTGGGCTTGTGCCGGGCGTCCACAATCAATACGCCGGTGGTGATATGGGCCTCCTGGAAATAGCTCTCCATCAGGCGGCCCCAACGCTCCTTCTCCGCCTTGGAGACCTTGGCATAGCCATAACCCGGCAGGTCCACCAGATAGGCCCGGCCGTCCACCAGGTAGTAATTCACCTGGGTGGTCTTCCCCGGGGAGGAGCCCACATAGGCCAGGTTCTTCCGCCCCAGGAGGCGGTTGATTACCGAGGACTTCCCCACGTTGGACCGGCCCGCAAAGGCAAACTGAGGCAGGCCGTCCCAGAGGAACTGCTCCCTGGCCCCGGCGGAGCGGATAAATTCCGCCTTTCCAAAATTGATGGGCATGGTTCCCCTCCTTTACTGCCGGAGAACGGCTTCCGTTTTCTCCCGGGCCATCGGGGTGAAGACCGGCTCCGCCGTCTCCTCCCGGACCGTTTCCGGCATGGGGGTCAGCGCGGCGTCGAAAACCTGGTCGATGGTCTCCACCGGGATGAACTTCAGCTCCGCCCGGACCGTCTGGTCGATTTCCTCCAGGTCCCGCAGGTTGTCCTTGGGAATCAGCACCGTACCGATGCCGCTGCGCAGGGCGGCCATGGTCTTCTCCTTCAATCCGCCGATGGCCAGCACCCGGCCCCGCAGGGTCACCTCCCCCGTCATGGCAATGCCCGCCCTGACCTTCCGGCCCGTCAGGGCGGAGAGCATGGCCGTGGTCACGGCAATGCCCGCCGAGGGGCCGTCCTTGGGCACCGCACCCTCGGGGAAGTGGACGTGAATATCCTTGTTTTTGTAGAACTCCGCCTCCACGTCCAGCACCGCCGCCCGGCTGCGGATGCAGCTCAGGGCCGTCTGAGCGGATTCCTTCATCACGTCGCCTAAGTTTCCGGTAAGCTCCAGCTTGCCGGTGCCCTCCATTACATTGACTTCCACCTCTAAGATCTCGCCGCCGGTCTCCGTCCACGCCAGGCCGTTGACCACGCCGATCTCCTCGCGCACCGTGTGCAGGGCGGGGGGATAGGGCTGGCAGTCCAGGAATTTGGGCAGGTCCGCCTCGGTCACCGTGACCCGCTTGGTCTCGCCGGAGACCAGCTTCATGTCCGTCTTCCGGCACAGGGCCGCGATGCGGCGCTCCAGCAGGCGGACGCCGGACTCCCGGGTATAGTCCCGGATGATGGCCCGGAACACGTCGTCCCCCACCCGGAGGGTGGTTTTTTTCAGGCCGTGCTCCGCCAGCTGCTTGGGCAGCAGGTGGCGGCGGGCAATCTCCACCTTTTCCTCGTCGGTATAGCTGCTGAGGCGGATGACCTCCATCCGGTCCAGCAGGGGCTGGGGAATGGTTTCCGTGGTGTTGGCCGTGGTGACGAACATGACCCGGCTCAGGTCCACGGGGATCTCCATATAGTGGTCCCGGAAGGCGTGGTTCTGCTCGCTGTCCAGCACCTCCAGCAGGGCGGAGGCCGGGTCTCCCCGGTAGTCGTTCCCCAGCTTATCGATCTCGTCCAGCAGCAGCAGGGGGTTCATGGACCCGCCCCGGATGATGGCGTCGATGACCCGGCCGGGCATGGAGCCGATGTAAGTCCGGCGGTGGCCCCGGATGTCCGCCTCGTCCCGGACGCCGCCCAGGGAGAGGCGGGCCAGCTTCCGGTTCAGCGCCTTGGCGACGCTGATGGCGATGGAGGTCTTGCCCACTCCCGGCGGGCCCACCAGGCAGAGAATCTGCCCCTTGCCCTTGGGGTTCATCTGCCGGACGGCGATGGTCTCCAAAATGCGCTCCTTCACCTTCGCCAGGCCGAAGTGGTCCTTCTCCAGCACCTTCCGGGCGGCCTCCACGCTGACCCGCTCCCGGGTCTCGGTGTTCCAGGGCATCTCCAGGCACACGTCCAGATAGTTTCGGATCACCGAAGCCTCGGCGCTGCCGTAGGGCTGGCGGGAGAGCTTCCCCGCCTCCTTCAAAAGATGCTTTTCCGCCTCTTCCTCCAGGTGCAGCTCCAAAATCTTGCGGCAGTAATCCTCTACCTCGTCCTCGTCGTCCTCCCCCAGCTCGTTCTGGAGGACCCGGATCTGGGTGCGGAGAATCTGGTCCCGCTGGGTGCGGATCAGCTGGTCCCGGATCTTGCCCTCCATCTCGTGTTCAAAGCCCAGGATGCTGCACTCCCGGGCCAGCAGGCCGTTCAGCTTCCGCAGGCGGACGAAGGGGGCCAGCTCCTCCAGGATTTCCTGCTTGTCCGTGTGCCGCAGGGGGATGTTCTGGGTGATGAAATCCGCCAGATGGCCCACGTCCCGGCTGTCCATCACGGCAGTGACAATCTCCTCCGGCACCGCGCCGGAGAGCTGGGCGTACTCGCTGAACAGGCTCCAGGCCTGACGGAGCAGGGCCTCCGCCCGGGGGCTCCGGGCCTCGGAGGGGGGCTCCTCCGGCAGCTCCTCGACGTTGGCCTGAAGATAGGGAGAGGACTGCCACAGCCGCCGCAGCCGGGCCCTCCGGCGGCCCTCCACCATGACCCGGGCCGAGCCGGAGGACAGGCGGAGAATCTGCCGGATATGGGACACCGTGCCGATCGGGTACAGGTCCTTCTCCTCCGGCCGCTCCACGCCGATCTCGCGCTGGGTGACCAGGAAGACCTCCTGATCCCCCTCCATGGCCCGTTCCAGGGCCGCGATGGAGATGGGGCGCTCCACGTCAAAGGTCAGATTCATGTGAGGGAACACCGTCAGGCCCCGGAGGGCCAGGACGGGCATATTCATCGTGGTCGGTTCCATAGGCGTCATAGGGTTCACGCTCCTTTCCAGGGGCTGGGAAATAATGGCAAAGAATGGAATCGGGCCTTACAGCCCGAGAGGAAGGGACGTTACTCCCTTCCTCTCTTCCGCTCCGGCGGAGCGCCGGATGCTCTTTTGTATTGGGGCCTGTTCACACAAGCGTTAGGACGCGGACTTGGGGGGGCGGGACTTGCCGCCCTTGCCCGGGTTCAGCTTCACGGAGTAGCTCACCTTCTCCGGGTCCTTCGTCAGGATGGGCTGCCCCGTGCCGTCCACGCAGTCCCTGGTGATGACGGCCTTGACGATGGTGGGGTCCGAGGGAATGTCGTACATGATCTGGGTCAGCATGCCCTCCATGACGGCCCGGAGGCCCCGGGCGCCGATGTTCCGCTCGATGGCCTTGTCGGCGATGGCGTCCAGCGCCTCGGCCTCAAACTCCAGCTCCACGTCGTCGTATTCCAGCAGCTTCTTGTACTGCTTTACCAGGGCGTTCTTGGGCTCCTGGAGGATGCGCACCAGGTCCTCCCGGCGAAGGCCGTTCAGCGGCGCGATGACCGGCAGGCGGCCCACCAGCTCGGGGATGATGCCGTATTTCAGGATGTCGTGGGGCTGGACCTCGTGGAGGATCTTGCTCAGGTCCTTGTCCTTTTTGCCCTGGATATTCGCGCCGAAGCCGATGCTCTTCTGGTCCAGGCGCTTTTCGATAATCTTCTCCAGCCCGTCGAAGGCGCCCCCGCAGATGAACAGGATGTTCTTCGTGTTCATCTGAATGAACTCTTGGTGGGGATGCTTCCGTCCGCCCTGGGGCGGGACGTTGGCCACGGTCCCCTCCACAATTTTCAGCAGCGCCTGCTGCACCCCCTCCCCGGAAACGTCCCGGGTGATGGAGGTATTTTCGCTCTTCCGGGCGATTTTGTCGATCTCGTCCACGTAGATGATGCCGTGCTCGGCCCGTTCCACGTCGAAGTCCGCCGCCTGGAGCAGGCGCAGGAGGATGTTCTCCACATCGTCGCCCACGTAGCCCGCCTCGGTGAGGGTGGTGGCGTCGGCGATGGCGAAGGGCACCTTCAAAATTTTGGCCAGGGTCTGGGCGAAGAGGGTCTTGCCGGAGCCCGTGGGGCCCAGCATCAGAATGTTGCTCTTCTGGAGCTCCACATCCTCGTCGCCGCCGAAGAAGATGCGCTTGTAGTGGTTGTACACCGCCACGGACAGGGCGATCTTCGCCTCCTCCTGGCCGATGACATACTGGTCCAGCACGTCCCGGATCTCCCGGGGCGTGGGCAGCTGGTCCGGCAGGTCCTCCAGCGCCGGGGCGTCGGGCTCGAAGCCGTCGTTCAAAATGCTCATGCACAGGTGGACGCACTCGTCACAGATGCGCACGCCGGGGCCCTGTATCATGCGGTGAATCTGCTGCTCATGCTTGCCGCAGAAGGAACATCGCAGGGTTTTCTTGCCGTCGTCGTTCATGGTTTCTACCTCTCTATCGGGGATGGGGCTTCGCGTTTAGGCCTCGTCCTTTTTCTCTTCCTTGCTGACCAGAATCTTGTCGATCAGGCCGAACTCCTTGGCCTCTTCGGCGCTCATGAAGTTATCCCGCTCGCAGGCGTCGGTGACCTCCTCGATGGACCGGCCCGTGTTCTCCGCCAGGATGCGGTTCATCCGCTTCTTGATGGTCTCCAGGCGTTTCAGATGGATGGCCATGTCGGTGATCTGGCCCTGGGTTCCGGCGGAGGGCTGATGAATCATAATCTCCGCGTTGGGCAGGGCGATGCGCTTGCCCTTGGCTCCGGCGGAGAGGAGGAAGGCTCCCATGCTGGCCGCCATGCCGACGCAGATGGTGGACACGTCGCATTTGACGTACTGCATGGTGTCGTAAATCGCCATGCCGTCGGTAACCGATCCGCCGGGGCTGTTGATATACAGCTGGATGTCCTTATCCGGGTCCTGGGCCTCCAGATAGAGGAGCTGGGCCACGATCAGGCTGGCCGTGGTGGCGTTGACCTCCTCGCCCAGGAAGACGATCCGGTCGTTCAGCAGCCGGGAGAAAATGTCATAGGACCGCTCACCCCGGTTGGTCTGTTCGACTACGTAGGGAACTAGACTCAATTTGATAACCTCCAGTCTTTTGTGCGGGTCTGCCAGGGGTGAAGCGCGCTCCAGCGCCCGGCAGTTATGCCCATATAACCATTTTCACATGATACCACAGGCATCATGTGAAAATGTGTCGAATCTGTGAATCCGCAAGTAAAGATTCGGCTTATTCGGCGTCCTTCGGTTCCTCGGTCTCCTCCGTCTTCTTCTTACGGGGCTTCCGGGCAGGCTTTTTCTCTTCCGCGACCGGCTCCGCGCCCTCGGCGGCGGGCTCCTCGGTCTTCTTCTTGCGGGGCTTCCGGGCGGGCTTTTTCTCCTCGGCGGCGGGCTCTTCCTCGGACTTCGCCTCCCCGGCGGGCTTCTCCTCCGGCTTGACGGCGGTGGCGCTCTCCGCCACCACGCCGATGGCCCGGCGGCTGCAAATCTGATCCTTCACCTGGTCCGCCTGGATGTACTTCTTCACCATCTCCACATCCATGCCGAACTGCTCCGCCAGCTTCTTGTACTCTTCCTCCACGGCCTCGTCACCGGCCTCGATGTTTTCAGCCTTGATGATGGCCATGACCGCCAGATCCATCTTCACCTGGCGCAGGGCGGGCTCCCGGGCGTCCTCCAGCAGCTTGGACTCCTGGATGCCGGTCATCTGGAGATACTGGTCATAGGGGATTCCCTGCTGGGCGATCTGGGTGCGGAAGTTCTCCACGAACTGCCGGGCTTGGCCCTCCACCATGGCGTCGGGGATCTCGGCGGTGATGCCCTGGGCCACCTGCTCCATCAGCGCGTCCTCAAAGCCGCGCTGGGCGTCCTTCTCCCGCTCCTCCTTGATCTGCTTTTCGAGATCCGCCTTCAGCTCGTCCAGGGTGTCGAACTCGCTGACGTCCTTGGCAAACTCGTCGTCCAGGGCGGGGACTTCCTTCTCCTTCACCTCGTGGCACTTGACCTTGAAGACCACGGCCTTTCCGGCCAGGTCCGCGTGGTAGTCCTCGGGGAAGGTGATGTCGATATCTTTCTCGTCGCCGGCCTTCATGCCCGCGACCTGCTCCTCAAAGCCGGGAACAAAGCTGTGGGAACCCAGCTCCAGGCTGTGGTTGGTCCCCTTGCCTCCGTCAAAGGGCTTTCCGTCCAGGAAGCCCTCGAAATCGATGACGGCGGTATCGCCCTCCTTGGCCTCCCGCTCCACGGACACCAGGCGGGTGTTCCGGTCGGTGAGGGTCTGGAGGCGGCGGTCCACGTCCTCGGCAGTGACCTTGACCTCCTCCTTGGGAGCGGTCAGGCCCTTATACTGGCCCAGGGTAACCTCGGGATACACGGGCGCGACAGCCTTGAAGGTAAAGCCCTGCCGGGTGCACTCGCCCACCAGCTCCACGGACGGATAGCCCACCACCTGGAGCTCCTTCTCCTTCACGGCGGCCTCATAGGCGTCGGGGAAGGCAATATTGATGGCCTCGTCGAAGAACACCTCCGCGCCGTACATGCCCTCGATGATCTTCCGGGGGGCCTTGCCGGGACGGAAACCGGGGACGTTGATCTTGCCCCGCATCTTCCGGTACGCCTTTTCCATGGCGGCCTCAAACTCCGCGGCCTCCACCTCAATGGTCAACGCGACCTGGCTTTTTTCGATCTTCTCGCAGCTTTTCACACTCATGTCTGTTTTCCTCCGTTCATTCCCGGCGCTCAAAACGTATATGGCCGGGCAAATAAGTATTCTATCAGAAAAAAATTGAAAATTCCAGTCCTTTTTCCTTCAATCGCAAATTTTTTTTGGAACAAAGCCCAGATAGTCGGCGGAGATCAGGGAAAATTCCGTTTCCCCCCGCCTTCCCTCCAGCCGCCGCCGGATGGCATGGCCGTGAAGATGGCCGTAGCAGCACAGGGAAACATGGTATTTTTCCAGGGTTTCCAGGATCTCCGGGCACTCGTAGCCCTGGTAAACGGGCGGGTAGTGGAGGAAGCACAGGATGGGCTTCTCCCCCGCCGCCTTCAGGGAGGTTTCCAGCCGCCCCACCTCCCGGTTCAAAACCTTCACGTTGTGGGCGTCCTCCTCCAGAAACCAGCCCCGGGTGCCGCAGACGGCATAATCCCCATAAGATACGCAGTTGTTATGGAGGAGGTCTAAGGTATGGATGCCCTTCCCGTCGAAGAAGCGGTGGAGCTTGGCGGCGGTGGTCCACCAGTAGTCGTGGTTGCCCTTGACCAGGTACTTCTTGCAGGGGAACTGATCCAGGAACCGGAAATCCGCCTCCGCCTCCTCCAGGCTCATGCCCCAGGAGGTGTCCCCCGCCAGGACCAGCGTGTCCTCCGCCGTCAGGGCGGAGAGGCTTTCCCCGATGCGGGCCGTGTAGTTCTCCCAGGCGGGGCCGAAAACCTCCATGGGCTTGTTGGCCGTCAGAGAGAGGTGCAGGTCCCCGATTGCGTAGAGGGCCATGACAGCTCCCCCCTTTCCGTTCAGGTTTTCTCGTATTCCAGCTCGTCCTCAAAGACCAGGGCCGCGCCGCAGCGACCGCACCAGCGGGTCTCCCTCCTGCGCTGCCAGGGGGCGGCCAGGCCCCGGCCGCAGACGCGGCATTTCAAGCGGCGGCGGGTCAGAACGTCCGAGGCTATCAGGAGGACCAATCCCGCCAGAAACGTGTAAGCCGCGATGTCGCGAACGGCCCAGATGGTCTCAATCGCGTTCCAGAGCTCCTCCTCATTCTGAGGCCGGGGCATCAGCAGCTCAAAGACCAGGCCCCCGGCCGCCAGGCAGGCCAACCCGGCGATCAGCACCGCCAGGCTCAACCGGGCCCAGCCCCGTTTCAGACGGTAACGCGGACGCTGGTTCAGGGGTGTCTCCTCCTCGTGGATGGGACCGTCATCAAAAGGCAGGACGTGCCCGCAGCGGGAGCAGTAGGCTTTTAGATAGACCCAGCTCAAGGGACCGCCCCGCTTTCCGCAGTGGGGACACCGGGCCGTCAGACGCCAGAGGACGGGGCCCATCAGCACCATCCCAACGCCGAGCATCCCAACGCCAAAGGTCGAAATGTTGAAGTCCCGCTCAAGCAATTCGCCGAAAATCAGGCTCACTACGACAAACAGCCCCCAGCCCAGGTAGTGCAGAACCAGGGAAACCCGGGCCCACTTGCGTCTCAGCGGCTTCATTCCGCTTCCCCCTTTTGCCGTCCCTTATTTCAAGAACTCCAGCACCACGTTGTCCATCTCCGCCTTCTCCGCCGTCAGGCCGAAGCGGCGCTCCTTGCCCTTTAAAGCCGCCAGCCGCCGGGGCACCGCCACGCCGGTCTTTTCGTGGAGCTGGTCCAGCAGCTCCACGCCGTCCCCCTTGGGCTCCTCGCCGATGGCCCGAAGAACGTGGTCGCAGAATTTATAAGGAGAGGCGGTGGAGGCAAAGACCGTCGGCGCCTTGTCCCCGGTCTCCGCCCGGTACTGCTCCAGCACCCCCGCCGCCACGGCGGTATGGGTGTCGATCAGATAGCCGTACTCCTTATAATACCGGGCAATGGTTTCCGTAGTGCCCGCCTCGTCGCAGAAGCCGCCCCAGAATTCGTCCGCCAGGGCCGCCTTGATCTTCTCGGAGACCTCGTATTTTCCCTGCTTGCTCAGGGCCTCCATATAGCCCCGGACCTCTTCGTCGTTCTCCCCGGAGAGGTCGAACAGCAGCCGCTCCAGATTGCTGGAGACCAGGATGTCCATAGAGGGGCTCATGGTGGTGTGGAAGGGCCGGTTTTTGTCGTACACGCCGGTGCGGAGGAAGTCCGTCAGCACGTCGTTCTTGTTGGAGGCGCAGATCAGCTTCCCCACCGGCAGGCCCATGCGCTTTGCGTAGTACGCCGCCAGGATATCCCCGAAGTTGCCGGTGGGAACGCAGAAGTTCACCTTGTCCCCCATCTGAATCTCCCCGTCCCGCAGCAGATCACAGTAGGCGGAGATATAGTACACCACCTGGGGCAGGATGCGGCCCCAGTTGATGGAGTTGGCGGAGGACAGGAGATAGCCCCGCTTAGCCAAGGTCTCCCGGATGGCTTCATCCGAGAAAATGCGCTTCACTCCCGCCTGGGCGTCGTCGAAGTTGCCCTCCACGGCGCAGACGCCAACGTTCTCCCCGTCCTGGGTGACCATCTGGGCCTCCTGGACCTTGGACACGCCGTCCGTGGGGTAGAAGACCATGATTTTCGTCTGAGCTACATCGGCGAAGCCCTCCATAGCGGCCTTGCCGGTGTCGCCGGAGGTGGCAACCAGGATGCAGACCGTCTTGTCCTCCCCGGTCTTGCGGAGGGCGGCGGAGAGGAGCTGGGGCAGCATCTGGAGGGCCATGTCTTTAAAAGCAGAGGTAGGCCCGTGCCACAGCTCCAGGCAGTGGGTGGAGCCGTCCACCTTCCGCAGGGGAGCGGCGGCGGGGTGGTCGTACTTGTCGGGGCCGTAAGCGTTATTGGCAAAGGCCAGCAGCTCCTCCTCACTGTAATCCGTCAGGTAGAGGGCCATGACCTTGGCCGCCCGCTCCTGATAGGAGGCCCCGGTCAGGCTCTTCAAAAACGCTTCGCCGATCTGGGGGACGGCCTCCGGCGTCAGCAGTCCGCCGTCCCGGGAGAGGCCCAGCTTCACGGCCTCCGCCCCGGTCATCCGCAGGGCGCGGTCTCTGGTGCTCAAATATTTCATGTCTTGTATCTCACCTTTCTGGTCGTTTTTTATGCAAAGGCGTCTTCCAGGTACTCCACCCAAAGACCGCCGCCTTTTTCCTCGTAGATCTCCGCCACGTCGAAGCGGGCGGGACAGTCCAGCTCATGAAATCCCATGTAAAGGCTCGCGGCCCGGCGGAGCCGCTCCCGCTTCCGTCCGTCCACAAACTCCCGGGGCAGGCCGATGGAGCCGGGCCCCCGGCGCTTCACCTCCACGAAGCAGAGGACGCCCCCGGGGCTTTGGGCCACAATGTCCAGCTCTCCAAAGCGGCAGCGCCACTGGCGGTCTAATATGGTATAGCCCCGTTCCTCCAGATACCGCCCGGCCAGGGCCTCCCCCTGGTCCCCGGAGGTCTTTGTCCGGCTCATGTCCGCCTCGCCTCCCACTTTTTCAGAAAGGTCTTCCGGTGGGCCGGGCAGGGGCCGTATTCGTCCAGGGCGGCGTAATGGGCTTTCGTGCCGTAGCCCTTGTGTCTGGCAAAGCCGTATTGGGGGTACAGCCCGTCCAGCTCCCGGGAGACGCAGCGGTCCCGGCTCACCTTCGCCAGAATCGACGCGGCGGCGATGGAGGCGCTTTTCCCGTCTCCCCCGACCAGGGTCATATGGGGCGCCTCGATGGAGACCCGGCTTCCGTGGTCCCGGTTGCCGTCAATGAGGCAAAGGTCCGGCTTGACGCTCAGGCCGTCGATGGCCCGCTGCATGGCCAGAATCCGGGCATTGAGGATGTCGATTTCATCGATCTCCTCCGCCGCGGCAAAGGCCACGCTCCACGCCTCCGCCTGAGCGGTAATGAGGCCGTAGAGAGCCTCCCGCTTTTTCTCCGTCAGCTTTTTGGAATCGTTGAGCCCGGGAATTTCCAGCTCCCGGGGCAGGATCACGGCGGCGGCGTACACCGGCCCCGCCAGGGGGCCCGCCCCCGCCTCGTCCACGCCGCAGAGAAGGCGATAGCCCTTATTCCACTGTTCCCGTTCCAGGGTCCACAGGTCCATGGGCCGTCTCTCCTCTCGTTTTGGCCCGGCGGCGGAGCCAGGTGAAATACAGGAAATGGAGCAGGCAAACGAACAATGCCGCCCCGCATCCCCCGCTGTACCGGACAATTGCCGGCAAGCCCGCCAACTCTTTCGACAGCAGCCACGTAAAGGCCAGCAGCTGATTCAGCGGCGTCAGGAAGGAACAAAGCACCCCAAAAACAAGAATCCCATTCACATCCCGGATCAACTGCAGTTCCGCCGCCAATATCACTCCCGCAGCCAGCGCGGCGCTGAACCCCCAGTACCACTTCACAAAACGGAGCAGCCCCGCTCCCCCGGAGACAAGCCGCACATCCAGAACCAGCAGGCCCGCAAGCCATACCACCAGCAAAATCCAAAACCGCGTTGTATAAGTTTGATACAAGCCGTATCCAAACGCGCTGACGCTGGTATACAAATGCAGGGCCACCCACAGAAGAGACTCCGCGTCGGCGGCTGTCCATCTCTTGCTGTCTCCCATTACGGCGCCTCCAGCGTAAACCGCCCCAGCTTGCCGGAGCGGAACTCGTCCAGCAGAATCTTCGCCATGCGCTCGGTGTCCACCTCGCCGCCGGAGATCAGGAAGCCCCGCCGCCGCCCGGCGGCCTCCAAAAGCCGCCAGCCGTAGGCCACGTCGTTCTCCTCCCCCTCCCGCTCGGGAAGGGCGGGGAGCTTGTAGCCGGTTTTCAGCGCCTCTGGGTAGTGCTCCGCAAGATACGCCATCAAATGGCACCCCAGTGTCTCCGTATCCAGAATCTCGTCCTTCACCGCGCCGGTAAAGGCCAGATGGAGCCCCACGTCCCTGTCGTCCAGCTTGGGCCAGAGGATGCCGGGGGTGTCCAGCAGCTCCAGCCCCCGGTCAACGGGCACCCACTGCTTGGAGCGGGTCACGCCGGGGCGGTCCTCCGCCTTGGCGGTCTTCCGGCCCGCTGCTTTATTAATAAAGGTGGACTTCCCCACGTTGGGGATACCCAGGACCATGACCCGGACCACCCGGCCCGTCTGGCCCTTTTCGGCGTAGGCCCGGAGCTTGTCCGCCAGCAGGTCCCGGACGGCGGCGGAAAACCTTGCCGTGCCCGCGCCGCTTTTGGAGTCCGTCTCCAGCACCGCCCAGCCCTTTTCCCGGAAATGGACCGCCCAGGCCTTCGTGGCCTCCCGGTCCGCCTGGTCCGCCCGGTTCAAAACCACCAGGCGGGGCTTCCCCGCCGTCAGGCCGTCCACGTCCGGGTTCCGGCTGGACCGGGGGATGCGGGCGTCCAGAATCTCGCACACCGCGTCTATGTTTTTCAGCTGTTCCCCGATCATCCGGCGGGTCTTCGCCATATGCCCGGGATACCATTGAATTTCCACTAGCCGATCCCCCCGATCCGTCCGTAGTCCCGGACCCCCGTCACGGCGTCCGGGCCCGGGAGGGCCAGGAACACAGCCCGGCCGATGATGTAGCGCTGGTCTATCGTGCCCAGCTGGGCGCTCCGGCTGTCGGTGCTGTGGTTGCGGTTGTCGCCCATGACGAAGACGCAGCCCTCCGGCACCGTGAGGGGAAACTCCGTCCCCTCCGCCGTGAACGTCAGCTCATTGATATAGTCCTCGTGGAGGCGCCGGCCGTCCACATAGACCACGCCGGAGCCGAAATCAATATCCACCGCCTGCCCCGCCGTGGCGATGACCCGCTTGACGATGGGCGTGGGGAGGAAGCTCTCCTTCCGCAAAACCACGATGTTCCCCGGCTCATAGCCGCCGCAGAGCATGGAATTCAGCACCAGCAGCCGGTCCCCGTCCTGGAGGGTGGGCACCATGGAATGGCCGTCCACGCCGATCAGGCGCGCGCCGAAGGTGAACAGCAGCACCACCGCCAGCACGGAGCACACCAGGGCCTGGACCCACTCGTAAGCCTCCCGGCTCTTTTTCTCTTCCGGCTTCGCCCGCCGTGTTTCTTTCTGCATATCTCTTTACTTCTCCTCGCTCCCGGGCGCGTCTGTCAGAGCGTCCCGACGCGGCTCCACTCCCGCATCCTCAGGCCCTCCGTCTCCCCCGGAAGCAGCAGGAACACCGCCCGGCCAATGAGGCAGCGCTCGTCCACCGCCCCCAGCTCCGGGGCCCGGCTGTCCCGGCTGCCGTTGCGGTTGTCCCCCATGAGGAAGACGCACCCCTCCGGCACGGTGAAGGGGAACTCCGTCCCCTCCGACAGGTAGGTCGCCTCCCGGATGTAGGGTTCCTCCAGGGCCTGGCCGTCCACATAGACCACGCCGCTGTCGAAATCAATGTCTACAGTCTCCCCCCCGGTGGCGATGATCCGCTTGACGATGGGCTCCCCGGATTCAAATTCCGCCTTGGCGGCGATGACCACGTCGCCCCGCTCAAACTCCCCGCAAAGGGCCCGGTTCACCACCAGCAGCAGATCTCCGTTTTGCAGTGTCTCCCGCATGGAGCCGCCGGAAACTCCCACCACCCGGGCCCCAAAGGCGAACAGCACCACTGCCGCCAGCACGGAGCACACCAGCGCCTGGGCCCAGTCGTAGAGCCCCCGGCCCGGCTGCTCCTGCTTCTTTCCGTCCTTCTTTTCCTCCGGCATCTTCGTTCCTCCGTTGGCGCAAAATTTTCAATCTTTAATAGTATACCAAGAAAGTCCTGAAATCACAAGAGGGTTTTCCAAAAATGGAGGGCGTCAATTTGTAGGAGTACAATACATGTTGGACAAAAGAGGAAGAAAAAAGTAGAAGGATGAGGCCAAATCGGTTAAAGTTGAGTTGTCACACTTAACACAACCGAGAGGAGGCCACATCCTTCATGAGAAAGAGTATAACACAGGACATGGCATACAGACAATCCCTAATGAAATATGCGGAGAAATATGGTGTCAGCCGGGCCAGCCGGAAGTACAACAAGAGCCGGTCCTATATCTATTTCTGGCGTGCTCGCTGGGATGGGCGTGTTGAATCCCTAGCCTGCCAGTCCCGGCGGCCTCACAGCCATCCAAACCAGCATACCGAAGCAGAACTGAAGCTCATCCGGGATATGCGTCGCCGCGATCCACAGCTTGGCCTGGTGGAGTTGTGGCACCGCCTGAAGCAGCGCGGCTACACCCGCCGACCCGAGAGCTTGTTCCGGGTCATGCGTAAGCTGGGGATGTTCCCACAGGAGAAGAAGAAAAAGGCTTATACGCCAAAACCTTACC
>ERZ779623.325-NODE-325-length-19763-cov-15.423077_pt1 | contig 19763 bp, 23 predicted proteins | sample MGYA00514189_ERZ779623 | MGnify/ENA primary metagenome ERZ779623 (study PRJEB29562, sample SAMEA4376712) | mouse gut metagenome | isolation source: Cecum | study: EMG produced TPA metagenomics assembly of the A DSS colitis mouse model was used to assess the... | reverse complement strand
AGATGTAGACGCGCTTATCGCTGTCCATCCAGCCGTTTTTCACCGACAGCCCCATCCGGTCCAGCAGGAGGCCGTAAAGGACCTTGGCCTCGATGGAAACGCTCTTGTAGCGAGGGTCGGTAAGCAGGGTCTTGGGAATACGGTAAAAGCTGTACTGTTCCGCTTCGTTGCCGTAGTAGTAGTCCAGATTCAGATTTGACGGCATGGTGATTGCCTCCTTTGTGATGTGCGGAGAAACAGAAAAAGCGCCCCGGTGACTGTTGATAGTCACCGGGGCGCTCATGCTCCTGCCGCTTGTTGGTTTGTCCGTAAACGCAAAAAACCCGCCCCCAACTGATAATTGGTCAATTGAGGGCGGGTTTTGGGATGTTGTTACCACTTTTCGCCTAAAATGCTTCTCTTACCTCGGATGTAATCGGTCAGAAATACGCTGTGACAGGTCTGATAGGTGAAAAACTGCCATATGACGAGTTTCCCCATTTCCAATTTAACCTTGAAGAAAGGAAACAACAGATTGGTCCGGCCATCATTCTGGAAAACCATGACCTTCTGGAACTCGCTCCTCTCCAACAGGATACCTCCATGTGCAAATGTCTGATTGACCACATTTGCCGCTTCATGGGGGTTCATGTCACAGTCCTGGATGATAAGCCCCTCTCCGTACTGCCGCACCATTCCCGGCAGAGCATCTACGGTGATATTGCTAACCGTGATCGCCATATACAATCTCTCCTCTCTATAAATGTTGGACACTCCACGCTTCCAGCAAGGACACAATGACTTCTTCCATCTGTTGGGCGGTGTAGGTCTGCGGAAAATATTGATGAAGTCTCGCTTGTTTGAGAACCACCTGCACAGCGGCGGGATGCTCCGCTTTCAAAAGAGTTTCAATAACGGTGATAGTCAGGGTGCCATCTTTGCTATGTTGCTTGATTTTTGTTAGTTGGCCTCTCCCTGGAATCACATTCAGCTTGTCCATCACCGATACAAGATCGGTTTGTTCCTGTTTTGTCAGATCGGAAATGTAGTCAGCGGCAGTGCTAACCGCCAGTTTATCCTCGTCTACCAATACCAGCAATGGAGGAACTAGCTTGGTAAGAGCGATATACCGAGCAACAGTCATACCGGATTTTTCCCCGGCATCTTGGGCGATCTTATCCCGTGTGGTCAACTTCTGCACCGTCGGTGCAGAAGTTAGGTCCCACCGCTTACCCTGATGCTTCAAGGCTTCCAGTTTCATCTTGTAGGCAAAGGCTTTCTCACTGGGCAGGATTTTCTCGCGCTGTAGGTTGGAATCGACCATGATAATAGTCGCTTCATCATCGTCCAGAGTCCGAATGAGTACCGGCATAGTGGATTTGCCAGCCAGTTCACTTCCCCGCTTGCGCCGGTGGCCCGCTATGATCTCATAGCCGCCCTCTTGCCGGGGGCGAACGATACCAGGGGAGAGAACACCGCTTCTTGCGATACTCTCCACCGTTTTCTGCATCGCTTCATCATCCCGCACCTGAAAGGGATGATTTTTGAAGGGAAACAGTTCTGACAGCGGAATCTCCTGCACCAGATCACCGTTGGCCTTTACCGGATCACTTGTCTGAAACAAAGCGTCATAATCGGTCAACTGTATCTTGCTGGCACTGCTTTTCATGCCAGCACCTCCCGCGTCAACGCTGCGTATGCGGCGGAGACTTTACCCGCAGGGTCATGGAGGTAGATACTCCGGCCCTCTGCACTGGTTTCTGCCGCTCGGATGGACAGCGGAATAATGCTGTCAAATATCCGCACACCGCTACCATAGGCGCTTCTCAGCAGCTCCACAATCTCGCGGGAGTAGTTGGTCCGCATATCCGCCATGGTTATGAGAATACCCGCAATATCCAAGCAGGGGTTGATTTTCAGCTTCACTTTTGATATGGTATGGATAAGCTGTTCAAGGCCCTTGATGGAGAGGTAGTGTGCCTGCATGGGAATTACTACTTCGTCAGCAGCGGCTAAGGCATTGATGGTCAGCATACCCAGGGACGGGCAGCAGTCCAGCAGAATCACATCGTACTGTTCGCGGACACTGTTCAGATACTCCCGCAGGATTGTCTCACGGCTCATGGTGTTCACCAGCGTGACCTCCAGACCGGACAGCTCAATGTTAGCGGGCAGCAGATCAACACCCTCCGCCTGATGGATAATACCCATTCCGGGGGACACAGGCTTATCCGTAATGATAAATCCCAGCACATCGGCAAGGGTCTCTTCAAGTTGGTCCGGCTGCTGATAGCCCAGGCTGGCGGTAAGCGAACCCTGCGGGTCTACGTCCACCAGGAGGACCTTCTTGCCTTCCCGTGCCAGTCCGATTCCCAAATTGACCGTTGTTACAGTCTTGCCAACTCCGCCTTTCTGGTTACAGATTGCCGTAATTTTGGCTGTTTTGCTCATTTTGGCCTCCTTCTATGTTCATAGAATAAAAACAGGACTAAACCAGAGCGCCCCTTGCTGTGGGGTGTTTCTGATTTAGTCCTATTTTAACAGGCCCGTCTGTGTATTCCTTGCAGTTACCGCCTTTCAATTCGTATTTGCAAAACTCAATCTGGCTTTCAATGGAAATGCTGTCCTTTTTGTCCACCGATTGTCTTGCATAAATTGCGTCTATTCGATTGTTCATTTGTCGCTCCTTTTCTTCAAAAAGAAACGGAGCTGCTGACAATACTATTATACCGCCAGCAGCCCCGTAAATCAATGTTGTCGTTGGAAAACCTTACGACCCGGTTTCCTCCGCCCGCCGCTTGTCGGCGTATTTGCGGAACACGTCATAAAGCTGCTGTTCCAACTCCCGGCGCTTTACCGTTTCCTGCTCCGGCGTGAATACCGGAGAGAGATTTTCCAGCGTGATTTCTTTTCCTTGAAAGGTCACGACCTCTGTTTCTTTTCTATATCTGATACCGCTTATAAAATCACCTATCCTTTCCATACTGCTGTTGTTGTTTCAGTTCCGCTAGCACATCGGGCGGAATACGGTCAACGAGCCGCTGGATATTATGTAATTCGCTTTCCAGCTTCGCCCGTTCCATCGTGTCTTTCATCTTGCCTTTTTCGCTGGCCTTTGCCCTTGCTTCCAACTTCTTGTTTTTTTTCAGCAGGTCGGCAATCGTGACCTTGTACTTTTTCAGTTGCCCGGAAAAGTCCTCCATCTGCGGGAACCACTTTTTCAGCATGGAAAGGGCTTCCTCTTTCTTCTTCCCGGCGTTCAGCGGGTTAATGCCGTCCAGCACCGCTTCAATGGCCTTTGCCTGATTCGAGAGATTGACCGCCTGTTTGAATAGCCGGGTGGGGATATGTTTCCGGCCCGTCTTGCTGGCGCTCTCCCCACGCTCCAAGTCTGGGTAATTCTCCACCATATAGGCGTGAAAATCGTCCTGCCACTTTGTAAGGCTTGCCCGGTTGCCCAAAATCTCTTTGGCGCACAGGCGGTTGTCTTGCGTCAGAGGAACAAAGGTTAAATGCAGATGGGGCGTTTTCTCGTCCATATGAACCACCGCCGACACGATATTCTCCCGGCCTACCCGCTGGATAAGGAAGTCAGCCGCCCGCTGGAAAAAGGCTTGTATCTCCTTTGGGGGCTTGCCCCTGAAAAACTCCGGGCTGGCGGTTATCAGCGTGTCCACAAACCGGGTGCTGTCCTTGCGTGTCCTGCACCCGGCCTGTTCAATGCGGCTCTGAATGAAGTGATAATACCGACCCTCTGGCTTGACGATATGGAAATTGTACTTGCTCCTTGCCGTGTCAATATCCGGGTTGCTGGCGTACTTTTCTTTCTGCCTTTCGTGATGGGCTTCCAGCGGCCTTGCCGGGTTGCCCTTGTGCTTTGCAAATCGCAGGATTGCGTATTGCGGCAATCTATCAATCCTCCCTCCTGCGGACGGTTCGGGGGCGGTTTCCGGGGTGGAGCCTACAAACACACAGCCCCGCCCCGGATAGCCCGGAAAAGTCCTTGATTTATGGGCTTTTGTCAGCCCCTATTTGTCCGTTTCCCTGCGCCTCTTCCTGTCACTGGCGTTCTTCTGCCGCCTATGTACCCGTCTGGCGCAGGCTTCGCAGTATTTCGCCCGGTTGGAACGGGGGACGAAAGCCGCCCCGCACTCGGCGCACCGCTTCACGCTGACGCTGCGGAATATCTCCGCTTCCAGCGCCTTGTCCTGTGGCAGTACCGCCCAGCGGAACCACTTGCAGCAGACGGAATAGGAAATCGTCTGTGGGCAGACACATTCCTCACCATCGTCCAGCAACAGGCAGTTGCCGTTATCGTAGTTACAGCAGGTTTTCCGAACAAGGGCGTTTGCCCGTCTGCGCTGTGCCGGGGTCATGCGTGGCAAGCCGCCGCCCGGTGTGCGCTCTATCTCTGGTGGTTTTTTACTCATGCGTTCCTCCGCTTTTTCATATTCTGCCGTTCTCCCCGAAAGCCGTTCCTGCCCCATTTCTGCGGCGTGTCCCGGTGTTGGTACGCTGACCTGCTTCGGGCCAAGTTGACCCGAAGTGACTTCTGGACATTTTGTCCAGAAGTGGCGGCGTTATGGCGTGCTTCCCCAGCCGGTAATATCTCTTTCGGACGGTCATTCACTTGTGCTTGTCCATCGATGAACTAACACAAGTCTACACTTTTTTGACCGCCCGTCCCGTATATCCGAAAGGTTGGAAATACCGCTGGAAAACACACTATTTCCACGCTCTCGGATTTGTGGTAGAATGGAAAAAAAGCAGAACGATAAATATGAAGTTGTGAGGGAAAAAATAATGGCAAAAGAAAAGGTTTTATTCAAAGAGTTTCTATCGGCAGTTGCGCCAGAACACCAAGCGTTTGTTGAGGAACTTAATAACAAACTTATTGAACAGGGTTGTGACCTCGTAATAAAGGAGGTAAAAAGCGGTTATGCGGCTTCATACCAACTAGAAAAGAAAACAATAATGAATTGGGTGTTTCGCAAGTCAGGTGTTTTGGCACGAATTTACGGTGACAATGCTGGCAAGTATGAGGATACACTCGCTTCTCTGCCTGCTGATATGCAAAAGAAAATGACTGCTTCTCGTGATTGCAAGCGGCTTATTGACCCTAATGCTTGTAGTGATACCTGTGTGAAAGGTTTTGTTTATACCTTGAATGGCGATACACATAAAAAATGCCGTAATGACGGAATGTTCTTCCTGTTGACAAATGAAACAGCAGAGTATATAGCTGGGCTGGTCTGTGCAGAAGTTACCGCACGCAAGTCGGCTTCATAGCGACAGGAAGGTTAAGCCCGATAACTCCCAGTTTATCGAGGAGGCAAAGCAAGGAGGGATAGCTTGGCTTTAACTATACAGGAACGCCTGAAAGACCTGCGTGTGGAACGTGGACTGACGCTGGAACAGCTTGCGGAGCAGACACAGCTTTCCAAGTCTGCGCTGGGCAGCTATGAAGCGGACGACTTCAAGGACATCAGCCATTATGCCCTTATCAAGCTGGCGAAGTTTTACGGCGTGACCGCTGATTATCTGTTAGAGCCTGTTTAAAATCTGGCGGAATGCCAGACAGGCGCGGATTTTTTCGCTGGGCAAGGCGATTTGACGCAGGAATACTTTGTGTATTTCCAGTCAAATCAACGCGGCCCAGCGGAAAAAGATGTGCCGGGATGGCGTTTTGATAGATTTTAAACAGGCTCTTAGGGCTGAACGAAACGAGAAATCACCCAAACGCCGATCTTGCAGACCTGCGTTTGAGTGACGATATGATTGAATTGTTGAAAAGCGGACGGATTGACACCGCCTTGCTTTGTGAGCTGGCGGCGCACCCGGATTTTGTGAAGCTGCTGGCCGATATACAGATTTATGTGGAGGGTATCGCCGCCACACAGATACAGAACTTGAACGCATGGGTAGACGTGGCGAGGGCTGAAATCGTGGAGAAGTATCAGCCGGGGGAGCATGACAAGACCGCTGGTGTGCTGCAAGCTGCCCATGTACGAGAGGGCGACTATTTCAGCAGCCGGGTACATCACGATATTGACGCTATCATGGAGGACATACGGCAAGCCCACAGGGGCAGGAGCGACAGCGCCCCGGAGAATACCATTGTGGACGAACTCAAGCGGGATTTGGAGGAAGTGGCGAGCTTCAAGGGCAGTCGGGCGGAACACCTGTTGATGGTGTTCTGTAAGCAGACAAAACTGCGCTACACCAAGCTGACGGAGGAAGAAAAACAATGGCTGACCCGGATTGTACAAAAATCCGAGTTGACGAAAAGCTATGTGCCGCAACGGGGAAAACGGAAATAGCGAGCGACAATCGAGAAATTGCGAGGTAAAAAGTAATGTGTGGATTGATGTTAGTTAGGCCATGTAAACTTTATGCAGAACAAGTAATGTCATACAAAGAAGAAATGTCACAAAATGGGGATAGCTTTGACGGTTGTGCAGGACTTGAAGATGTCTATTCATTTGATGAATGGATTGATTTTGAAGGAAGATTAAGAAAAAAGTATAAAACTGGATATGTTCCATCAGAAGTGTTTTTAGCGGTAAGACGAAGTGACAAATTTCTTGTCGGAATGATAGATTTTCGTCACCCATTATCGGATTTTCTTAAAAATTATGGGGGCAATATTGGATATAGTATTCGTCCATCAGAAAGGCAAAAAGGGTACGCGTCTGAAATGCTAAAACTGGTTTTGCCCATTTGTCGCGACTTCGGAGAAAGTAAGGTTTTATTAACCTGCGATAAAGGAAATGTAGCTTCACAAAGAACGATTATTAAAAATGGTGGGATGTTGGAGAACGAAATTTCTGATACAGTAGGTTTAAGTAAAAGTGGAATAATACAAAGATATTGGATTTCATTATAACATCTTTCAACAATTCCTCGTCTGGGAGATAGCAAAGCCAGCCGAGCCAGTCAACGACAAGATGAACTGCGCATAAATGCACCGCCGTTGACAGTCTCGCCCGTCTTTGCTGATGGGTAATCAAGGCGGGAAAGCCCTAAAATGGCTTCCCGCCCATTCCAATTCTGAGAGGTCGGACAACTCCAAAATAGCTTTGATGGCGGACAAGCACAGTATCATGAATGACCAGATCAGTCTGAAAGAGTATGTAGACCCGTTTACGGGTGCGCCAGTGAAACAGGGCAAATAAGAACAGCCCCCGAGTAGGGGGCTGCCCGTGATAAAAGTGTGATTGCCAGACCTTTTCGGTGCCCCCTTTAGGGGGCGACCACAAGAGTTAGGCCCTTACAGGGCCTGTTCAAACCACCCGTTCAACGGGTGGTTTTGATTGTTCTAATCACTTTTTCTGCGGCTTCAATTTTTGGCTTTCCCCCTTGACCACATAAATGACCACAGACAGAAAAAATCTGCCCCCGGTTGGGGGGCAGTCAGAATGTGGCTGTTTTTTGCGACGGCGGGGTCAATCCTTACTGATTACAGCGTGGTAAATCTTTCCCGGTTTTTTATGATCCCGCTCCATCTTGGTCTTTTTCACGGTGCACAGCAAAAATTACCATCTGTTCTCATCCATTATGCCCTTGATTGCCAAAAGAATACTAAGAAGCACCCGCTTTTCGCGTTCGCTGCAGTCTGCCATAATAGATGAACATTGATGATTCATCGCTTTCGACACATTGTCAAGGCTGTCCATCAACAGCTCGTCTGCGCTGGTACCAAGCGCGTTTGCGAGCTGTACAAATTTCGCAAGGCTCAGACTCCTGTTCCCGTTCTCTATGTAGCTCAGGTGGTTCGGGGTGCAGTCGAGTGCTTCCGATAGCACCAGTTGTGACAGCCCTATCCGCTTCCGGGCCGCTTTGATCCGCTTTCCCAGTCTAATGTTGTCCAATCCCATGATGAACCTCCTAAAAAAGTTTTGAAGGTTCCATTATAGGGCAGGATTTTACCAATGCCGATGATCCTAATAGCCTGGCAGTCAATTTCTTTGCGAATTTTGATCAAATCTAAACCAAAAGTTCCTGATGTAACAGCCAGTTGTTCGCCTTTTTACTAAGCTTGGATTATAATAACCAGCAGACAAAAGGATCTGTTTATGCGATGGAGGCGGCAGATATGGGCGAAATGGAACTTTACAGCAGACTTCACACCTTATCAGGATCGTCCGCACCCTTATTCGTAGGTGATGGGCGTGCGCAGGAGCTTGCCCTGCACAAAATTTGGCTTCAGGGCATCCGGCGCGAACGGCCCAGCACGGAAAAGCATTTCAAGATCGGCGTTTACATCCGTTACTTCAATCAGACAAAGCATAGCGACTATCTTTCCTATCATAAGAAACAGTTTCGGGATACCATCGAGCTCTGCCCTGCCTGGGAATTAGTTGGGTTTTATGTAGACGATGGTTCAACGCCGCCCAATATGGAGTCTGCGCCCCAATGGGGGCAGTTGCTCCAAGACTGCATGGAAGGGAAGATAAATCTGATCATCACACAGAAAATATCCAACGTGTCAAAGAAAAGTCATGAGATTACCCTGTGTGCAGAACTGCTGGCCCAGCAGGATCCCCCCATCGGCATCTATTTTATCTCGGAAGATATATTCACACTGGCTTCTTACTACTTGGAGGATATGAGGGATATCCATTTCCTCCCCGCTCCCAACTGGAAGCCGTTAGCCGATGCCACCACCGGGGAGGGTAACTAATGATTGGTAAAGATAAAGGTGATGAGAAGGATCAAGAGAAAGAAAAAATCCGTAAAAGGATCCACGCTGCTGTGGATCGGGACAACTATGAATATTATCCTGGAGAAAAGCAAACCGACTTCTATGATCATGATACGCCTCAGCGTGTGGCCGTATATGTGCGTGTGTCCACCGACGATATCCGTCAGACAACTTCATACGAACTGCAAAAGAAATATTACGAGGATTTTGTGGTGCGCCATCCAAACTGGACGCTGGTAAAGATCTATGCAGATGAAGGCATTTCCGGAACGTCGATGGCCCACAGGGACGCGTTTCAGCAGATGATCCGCGACTGCAAAGCCGGAATGATCGACCTGATCGTCACCAAAAGCGTGTCCAGATTTGCGCGCAACGTGGTGCTGTGTGTCGGGATCGCCCGCGATTTGGCAGAGCTGGAGCCGCCAGTGGGCGTGTTTTTTGAGTCAGAGTGTATATTTTCGCTGAATGATGACTCCAAAATGGCGTTTACGTTTCAGGCTGCCATGGCGGAAGAAGAGTCGCGGATCAGGAGCCGCAGCATGGAAAGCTCCCTGCGTATGCGGCTGGACAACGGCATCCCGCTCACGCCCAAGCTGCTGGGCTACCGCCACGATGGGGACGGCAACCTCATAGTCAACCCGGATGAGGCCCCCACGGTTAAGCTGGCGTTTTATATGTACCTGTACGGGTACTCAACCCAGCAGATCGCGGACGCGTTTACCGCTTTGGGGCGTAGATCCTATCTTGGAAATACAAAATGGACTTCCGGCGGCATCCTGCAAATATTGCGTAATGAGCGTCACTGCGGCGATGTTTTGACCCGGAAAACATATACGCCGAATTATTTGACCCATCTCGCCAAGAAAAACCGGGGCCAGCGCCCACAGAGCAGATACCTCAACCACCACGAGGCCATTATCTCAAGGGACGATTTCAATGCGGTGCAGCAGATGCTGGACAACGCGAAATATGGCAACCGCTCCATCCTGCCGGAACTTCGGGTCATCGACAGCGGAAAACTGAGAGGGTTTGTTATCATCAACCCCCGCTGGGCGGGTTTTCAAAGCCAGGAGTATTTTGTCGCGGCCCAAAGCGTCATGCCGGAAGATATCCACACAACAGATCCAGGAAGCCCCGCCGATGACAGCCCCCGATCGGAAGCCGGAGGCTTTGACCTGCGCGGCTTTGAGGTCACCCGCTCGGAGTTTCTTGACACCCATCGTCGTCCGCGGGTCACTTTTGGGAACAAAAAAATCTGCTTCAGCGCGGAATGCGTCCGTCAAATCGGCGGAACCGGTCACGCCGAGCTTTTGGCAGACCCCATAGGCAAGCGGTTTGCCGTCCGGCCCACTGACGCAAAAAATCGAAACGCCGTCCGCATCGCCCGCCCATCTGAAGCTGGTTTCCAGCCACGAGATATTGCGGCATCCGCATTTTCCGATACGCTTTTTGCCCTGTTCGGCTGGGATCCGGCCCACAAATACCAAATCACAGGCGTCCGCTGGAAAAAAGGCGAGGAGCTGGCATACGTTTTTGACACAACTGATGCGGAGGTCCTGATCCGCCAGGGCGCGATATCAAATGCGGAAACCCCGCCCTGTGATGCCGCGCTACAGCCCCTCGCCTCCGAAGGGAAACACATCCGGGCGATTCCCAAAGAGTGGACGACCAGCTTTGGCAAACAATTTTACCTCTATGAGCAAGACGCTGCCGCTTTGGGATGCCAAAGCGAGGAGGATTGGAAACTACGGTTGGATGGGCGTCTTTTTGAGGCGGGAAAGAAGCTGAGCATAACAGGATTTGAGAAATTACAAAGGTTTATCAAGCGGGAGCTGGGGACGATCGAATTCCAGGAGGGGCGGCCATGAATGAACATGAGGACGAAATATTGGAGTTGGGGGACGATTTTGATTTCGATGGTTTTCAAGTTGTCCGCCGGGAGTTTTTTGCCCATACGACCGAGCCGGCGGTTTCTTTTAACAACTGCAAGTTCTATGTGAACTCGGCCTGTCTGTCCAAGTTCCCGGACACGGATTATGTGCAGATCCTCATCAACCGGCAGTCGCGGATCATGGCCCTGCGCCCCTGTCAGGAAGGGGACCGGGATTCCTTCGCGTGGTGCGGCCTGTCCAAAGGGAAGCGGAAACCAAAACAGCCTACCTGCAAATTCTTCTTTGCCCAAATGGTTTCTATGATGGGCTGGGATCCGGAATACCGCTACAAGATTTTAGGACGCCGCGCCCATGCGAATGGAGAAGGCCTGTTGATTTTCGACCTGACGGCCACAGAGATGTACCAAAGGGTATCCGCCCAAGGTGAAAAAGCCAAAACTTCAAGGATCCCGGTTTTCCCGGAAAACTGGAAGGGTCAATTTGGCCTGCCCTTCCGGGAGCACCGCCAGTCTATGCAGATCAACATTTTTGATGGATACGCTGTCTACGCGATCAAGAACAACCAGCCGCCAGACGCAGGAAGCCAAACAGCGCAGGGAGATAGCAGCCATGGAGAAGAATGAAAACCGCCTAAACGCCACCATGTCTATTGATACCAAAAGAAGCCGGATACGCATCCATAAAGCCATGCTCCATCAGCTTGGCGATCCGCAGTATATCCAGCTCCTGGTCGATCCCCACGGCACGGCCGTTGCTGTGCGGTGCGTGGACACACCCCTTTTCAGCGATGCTGCCCACGCGGTCAGCAGAGAGCGGCTTTGCTCTGATTTCTCCTATGAGATATACAGCCGTTTTTTCGTGGCAAAGCTGAGCTCGCTGAATCCAGCCATGGGGGAAGGACACCTGTACCACATGAGGGGCAGAATAATGCCAGCGCAGAGAATGGCGGTGTTCGATTTGAGCACATTAAAAACGGCGGGAAGCTGAGGATATATATGGAAAAACACACTTACACAGAGATCCAGATCGACAGACGGTTCCAAGAGTTGGTATACCCGATGGATCGGCAAAGCTTCGCACAGCTGGATGCGGACATCCTTTCCGGCCGCCGCAGCGAGCCATTGGTCGTCTGGGATGGCTTTCTGCTTGACGGGTTCAGCCAGTACGAGATATATTTGGAACACAGTCTACCGTTCTGTACAAAGGGCATGGAGTTCAACTGCCGGGAATCCGCCGTTGCCTGGATTTGTGCCAGACAGCTCAAGCGAAGCGATATCCCGGACGTGCTGAGAAGGTTTTTGATCGGCATACAATACCGGTCAGAGGCGGCAGCGGTAAAATTGTTTCAAGATGAAAAGGCATGGTTTCAAAACGGACGCAAACCAATATGTCAGCAAATCGCCACGAGGATCGCAACGGAAAATCACATAGCGTTTGAAACGGTAAAACGCTTTTCAAGCCTTGCGGCGACTTTGGAAAGCATCCGTCTCAGGGCACCGAAAGCCGCGGAGGAAATTATGCACGGCAAAGTTAAAATTGCCGATAAGCATTTGCTGCGGCTTTCCAGGCTGGATGACCGTTCTTTTCAGCGGACACTCCGTCAGCTCGGCTCCACACAACGGTTTCCGGCTTCAAGAAACGCGAACCATCAGATCGTCAAAAATTCCGGCGGCGCTTCTGGCCACGTTGTCCTGGCCCCGTCCGTGAAAGATATGCCCGCCTTTGATCCAGATGCCGAAGTCACCGGGCTCACACTGACGATCCCCTCCTGGTCCGGTTCCATTGATAGAACTATCAGCAGGAGCGATCTCAATATCGTTTCGGCGGAGGCAAAGGCACGGCTGGCGTCCGCACTGCTTGACCTTCAAGAAAAAGCATCTGAGATGCTGATGGCGATCGGGGGGGAATAAATGGAAGATTTGCGTGCTTTCGTCCCCAACGTCCACTTTGAGCAGATCCCCATCAAAAACCTGGTCTCTAACCAGGAGTATCAGCGCACCCTCTCCCAGACCCATATTGCCCGGGCCGCAGCCAATTTTGACCTTTATCAGATCAACCCGGTGAAGGTGAGCAGGCGGGAAGGGATCAACTACGTTTTTAATGGACAGCATACGGTAGAGATCGTTGCCACAGTATCCGGTTCCCGGGATACGCCAGTCTGGTGCATGATCTATGATGACTTGGTTTATGAGCATGAGGCCGATATTTTTGCCAATCAGATGAAGTTTGTAAAGCGGCTCCAGCCTTATGAAATATTCAAGGCCAATGTGGAAGCGGGAAATGATGTACAGCTGATTATCCAGGGAGTGGTTGAGGCATACGGCTTGAAGGTGGGCTCTAAGCGAACTCCAGGTGTTATCTGCGCCGTTACAACCCTGGAAAACATCTACTTGACCCATGGCTATCACGTTTTGAACCGTGTTATGAGGCTGATCGTCGGCACTTGGGAAGGTGATATTAACTCATTTTCATCCAATATGCTGAACGCTGTAGCGCGTCTTGTCACCGCTTTTGGCGATGATATGAACGACGAGATTTTCAAAGATCGTGTGGGAAATATTTCTGTCAAGCAGCTGATCCGGGCCGCGAAGGATCGGCGTTCCGGTTCGGCAGGGCTTGCTGAGACAATGCTGATAGAATACAACGGGAAGCGAAAAAATCCGGCAGGAAAACTGTCGGTTAGTAAACTGCGTTCCATGGAATACACATTTTTCCGTAAGCGCAGTAATACACACGCGCCAACGATCGAGGCACAAACCGCTGTAGACGGCCAAACCCTTTAAGAGGATACTTTTACACTTGAGGCCATTCCTTCCTCACTCCCCTCGCTTTTTTCTGCCCTGCCAGTGCCATGGCCGCTTCCCACTTCCCCTCAGTGGCCAGACGCTTTGCCTCCGCAACCTCCGCTTTCATCTGCCGGATCAACCCGGCCAGCTTCTCCTCGCATTCTGCCTTGGTACTGGCGTAGATACTGCGGGAATGCTTTTTGCCATCGGGCCACTTGGGGGAGAATTTCCCCTCCCACAGATGGTCGTTGATCTGCGTCACACAGCCCGTCCCTGGCTTGCGGATCTTGCCCTTGTAGGGCGCAAAGGGGGCCTTTGGGGGCGCATCGGAGATTTGGGCAGATAGCCTCCCATCGGAGGTGCTTCTCGGCTCACACTTGCCGATTCCTTGGTCGATTTTCGCCGCCGCTGTCTGCCGCATGGTATCGGTAACATGGGTGTAGACGTTCAGTGTAGTTTTGGTGGATACGTGCCTGGTGATGGCAGACAGGGTTTTCACGTCCATCCCGTTTTCCAGCGCGGTGGTCACAAAAAGGTGGCGCAGGTCGTGAAAGCGAACCCTTTTGCATCCTGCGTGTTCCAAGATGGTCTGGAGGCGTTTCCGAACAGTGGCGGGGTCGAGGGGCGAGTCCTCCTTCGCCGGTGATGGGAACATCCAGCGGGAATCCACCTGTTGGCGGTATTCCTCCAGCACACCCACCAAGGCACGCGGCAGGATGATGGTACGCAGGGTGGCTTTTGTCTTGGGCGCGGACACCACCAGTTCCCCGTTGGCCCGGTAGACCTGGCGTTGGATGCGAAGTTCCCCGGTGTTGAAGTTCAGATCGTCCCATTGGAGGGCCAGCACCTCACCCCGGCGCAGACCCGTGGCAAGCTCCAGCAGAAATAACTCGTAATATCCTTCCTCCTTGGCCTGGATCAGAAACCTCTGCATTTCCTCCCGCGTCAGGATATTCATATCCTTGGTTGTTTGGCTGGGAAGTTTGCAATCAGTAGCAGGGTTGACGCGGATGAGGCCATCCGCTATGGCGCGGTTCAGTGCCGTGAGGCACCGGGTGTGGCAGGCCCGCACCATGCGGTCTGACAGCCCCTCGCCATAAATCTGGGTGCGGATCAAACGACCGCTTTTCTTCATCTGGGCATAGAATTGCTGGAGATCATTGGCTGTCAGTTCCACCAGCAGGATCTTACCCAATGCAGGGATAATATGCCGGTAAATGCTGTTTTCATAGTCAAGCTGCGATTTGGGCCGCAACCTGGGCTTTGAGTAGTTCTGATACCAAAAATCCAGCCACTCGCCAAATGTCATATCCGGGCGCAGATTTTCGTTGGGTTTCTCACCGCGGGATTCCTTCAGCAGTTTCAGCTTGTCTAAACACGCTGTTTTTGTCTTAGCCAGCACGTTTTTTGTGATAGGCAAGCCCTTGTCATCGTAACCGACTACCACCCGGCCCTCCCAGCGGCCATCCTTTCTCAGGTGGACGCTTCCGCCCCCCGTTTTCTGCGTTTTCCCAAGGTTTCAGCTCCTTTCCGAAAATGTCCTCCATAAAGTCACCCACAATAGCCGATGCCTGCCGCTGCATATCGCCAGTGACGTGGGTGTAGGTGTTCAGCGTGAACGCAGCATCGGTGTGGCCCAGGATGCCGGAGAGCGTTTTCGCGTCCATGCCAGAGGCCAAGGCGCGTGTGGCAAATGTGTGTCTCAATCCGTGGAAGGGGATGTTTTCCGTGATCCCGGCCTCGCACAGCAGGGCCTTTAATCGTCGGTATGCCGCATCGGGAGAGATGGGCTGCTCCGGCTTGAATGGGTTGGGGAAGATCCACTTGCCGGGGATCGTTTTCTGACGCTCCCGCAGCAGGTTCGCGGTACTGCCCGGCAGCAAAATCTTGCGTTTTCCCCGCCCGGTTTTCGTTTCGCCCGTCTCAAATCCACCGTTCGCTTTTCTATGTAGGGTTCGGTTGATTTGCAGCGTCCCCGCCCCGGCGTCAAAATTCTGCCACTGGAGCCCGCAGATCTCGCCCCGGCGCAGGCCGGTGGTGAGTTCTGTGTAGAAGAAATCGTGCCAGATGGGGTCAGCCTTGATGACCTCCATGAATTTGTTCAGCTCCCGGTCTGTGAGGACACGTTTGGCCGGACTGTCTGCTCTCGGCAGCGTCAACCCCTCGGTGGGGTTGCGGGGGATGATATGGGCTCGAACCGCGTCCGCCATAGCCCGGTGGAGCATGGTGTGGATGCGGCGGACGGTGCCGGAGGAGAGGGCGCGGCCATGCACCGGGTGTTCCCGCACACGCCCCTCCTTTTTCAGCTTTGTGTACATTCTTTGGATGTCTGCCGGGGTGATTGAGTTCATCTTCTTGTTCCCCAGACGGGGCTTGATGTATTGTTCGGCATACATACGATAACCGCTCATTGTGCTCTCCCGCAGACGCAGGGCGGCGTACTCGTCCAGCCAACGATCCAGCCACTGGGCCAGGGTCATGCGGCTGTCCTCGCATAGCTCCACATACCGGAAGGTCTCAATATTTTGGTGCAGCTTGGCAAGGAGGGCTTTTTGGGTGGACGCAAGAACATACTGGAAGATGGGATCTCCGTCCTCCTTATGTCCCACCACGATCCGCCCCTCCCAGCGGCCATCCTCCCGTTTGCGTACCATGCCATCCCCGGACGGCCTGCGTTTTGCCATGATTAGTCACCTCCAGTTCTGATGTCACCGTCATTTTCATCCATGCACTCCATCATGAGCTTGGCCCCCAGCCGGAAGCCCAGGATGAAATTCTCCAGCGCCGTGATGCTGTCGATTTCCTGCTGTGATTCAATGAGTTTTGCCAGGATTGTCTGTCCGGCTTCGTCAAGCTGCTCCGTGAGCTGGTTTTCGAAACGGGTCACACGATCCGTTGCCCGTTTCAGTTCCGACCGGGGCACCATGTCCTGTGCGTTGGGGGTGATGTTGCCATAATAGAGATCTTCCAAGGTGTTTCGCATTGTTTCTGCCTCCTTTGCAGCGACACACCATACCATAGGCTGGCGGGAATAGCTACGGCAAACGGGAAAGATTATCAGTTCAGACACAACTTTTTGGGTGGCGTGTTGCGGCATTATTCTTTGTTAACAGTGGTGCAATTCGCACCCCCCGCACAACGGCGCACAAAGGGGACGACACCGCGCTTTACTTGCGTGAGGGACACGGATGCTACCCGCTCCGCAGAATGGGCACAAACCGCTTTACAGGGGCGGACACGGGGGAAACGGCTCGGGGGCCGCTGTGTGGAGCGGCCCCCGGCGATTTGCCGTGGCGGTGCTATTCCGGATAGCGTGTGTACATAGCATACCCAGACTGTTCCTCCAGCCACCACTTGAAGTACTGCCCTCCCCAACGGGCTTTGTTGTTCAGTCCGCTCTCGGTGACTTTGACGTACTCATCGGTTTTATTTACCACCACGACTATGTGGCCGTTGCTGCTGTTGTCGTAGCGGATTAGGTCGCCAGGACGGATCTGCTCCCAGCTTGGGTCAGTGATCCGCTTCCAGGGCAGGGTGCCGAACGCGGCATCGGAGCAGAGCATCGCCCAGCCCGCACAGTGGTCGCAGTTGCTGAATGGCCGGTTGAGCGGATCATTGGGGCGATAGAACGCACCGTAAACTGTGCCCGTGGGGTAGGTTTGCTTCAACTGTGCTAAGGCAGCCTGCACACTTTCTTCCGTGGGCCCGGGGGATGCGGCGGGGAGTTCCTCCCGGTAAGGCTGTGCGCTGTCGATGTAGACGGAGTTGGTGGCAGCATCATAGGTCACCCCAAAATCCACAGCCCTGCCGATGTCCCGGAGCCGGACGTAATTGTTCCCACTGATGTTGTAGGCGGTCATGCTGATCCGCTGGCCGTCCACGTAGATGGGTTGGCTGCTGGGACGGGCGGTGAGGTAGTCCGCTGCCTGGACGGCGGGGCCACTCAGTGCGAGGCCGGTGAGGATGCCGAGCCCCATGAAGATCGCTTCCCGTTTTCTGTTCATGATGATTCTCCCTTCAGATTTTTGTGTGCTGTTGGCAAGCAACACAATACCGAAGCGCTGGGGAGAAGTCCAGATTGCAGCTTGGAGAAAAACAAGGGCGTAAATGAAGCAGATTGCACAGTGGGAAGACAGGCGTTTTCTTGTTTACGGCACAGCAAATTTTGCGTGGGTTTACATGGTCATGCCGCCCCAGCCCTGTTCCTCGTGGTTGTCCGGCCTATGGCCCATGGCAATTTTCTTCTCCTGGATCCTGCGCCGCAGCTTGTGGTCGGTGTGCTGGCCGCGGGTGCTGTCCATCGTCCGGGCGTTGTTCCGGAAAATCTGCCCTATCGAATGGAGCAAACTGTTCACTGCCAGAATGGCAGAGGGCAAAGAAGATCTATCCTGCCGCTCCAACAAAATCTGAGCATGGGCGTGTCCCGGCTCCGCCGCCTGGGTCAGCCAGTAGACGGCCTGTCCCATGTCCTGGGAGATATCCTCACCCTCCCAGTACAGCTTGCCCAGCAAATATTCGGCGTAGGGGTTGTCCGCTTCCGCAGACATTGTGAGCCAGGGCAGGGCTTCCGTCACATTTCCATCTTTCAAAAGCTCCTTGGTCAGACGGTAGGCGGCGAACTCGTGCCCGCTCTCAGTGGCCCGCGTCAGCCAGCGGATGCTCTGCTCCCGGTCATGGACTTCTGCGTCATCGGCCAGTAGCAATTTGCCCAGTGCGTACTGCGCGTCCGGCAGACTTTGCGCCGCCTGTTCAAACCAATACCGCGCCTCCACCCAGTCCGGCGTGAGCAGCGGGCCGTCCCGGTATAGCCTGCCCAGTAAAAGCTGGGCGTAGGGTTCGCCATCTTCCGCCTGTGTGCGGAGCCGCTCCACCCCTTCATCGCGCAGGTCAAGTGGGAGACTGTCATCACAGACCACCGACCAAATTCGTCCGCAGATTTCACTGCCTTGGAGAATATCATCCGGCTCATCGTACCGCGCCATATTCCTGTCCTCAAAAGTGAGATGCTCCAATCGGAGCGCAGCCTGGATGACGGCATTGTGTATGGCGCGGAACTCTTTCTGCTGAGACAGTGGGACGCGCTCCATGGGCTTGTCCGAGTAGAACTCATTCACCTCGTGTTGAAGCTCCAACCATTTCTCATAACATTTTTGCACCGAGGGCAGCCGCGCCAGCTGATCCACAATTTCATCTACTTGCTTTTTCATACGTTTGGGAAGGTACCCATACTGCTTTTTACCCTTCGCGTTTTTCAATTCGCGGGACAGAGATAATAGCATCTGTTCCGCCTCTGGGTGTTCGCAGACGCCCCACCTCATTTCGTCAGCTAACTCCAGCATGGCGCGGCGGGCCTCTGCCGCCAGCTCATCCCGGGACTGGCGTTTCCGCTCGTAGACATGGAGCATCTCCTGACGGAAGATATCGTTGGTGAGCATGGACTTGATTTTCTGGATGCCCGCCGGGCTGAGATATCCCGGAGCGTCCCCGGCAGACCACGCCATCATGTGGACGTGTGGGTGATCGCCCTCGTTGTGGAAGGCGGCGTACCAGCGGAACTCGTTGGGCGGGATGTTCATGGCAGCGGCGATGTCGTTGCGGTGGGTGCGGAGCAGATTGCGCCACGTCCTGGCGTTGTCGTAACCCAGGCGGGCGGCGTCCTCCCGCTTCAGCGAGATGATGTGCATCCACACATTTTTCTCGCACGTTTGCAGCTCCTCCGTCACCTTTTTCAGATCCACATAGTCCTCATCACCGAACAGGCCGTGGCTGCCTATGCGCTCAACCCGAGGGCGGGTGGCGATGTATTCTGCGTAGATATCGCTCTGCTGAACGTCAGACCAGTTGTCCTCCAACGTCCGGGTGATGAACACCGAGGCGTTGACCTTGGTGGGACTGTCACGGTAGCTGTCGTGCTCAGATAGCTTTTTCGCGTCGGGAAAATCTTTTGTGAGGCTGGCAATGAGCTGCGCCTGCTTTTGTGTGGCGGGGCGTCCGCCAGGAACCAACTCTACCCGCTCCCGGGTGGCAATGTACCTTGCGTGACCGCTTGCGTTTTTACCGCCCTTGATGAACGGGCTTTTCAAAATCAATCGGGCCATTCATCCTCCGCTCCATTGGCTGCACGAACTTTCTGCTCGAAGGGCAGCCGCCCATTTGTGTTCTTGACATTGCGCACACTTTCCGCCCGCCGGCGGCGCATATCCTCCTCGGTGAGTTCGTAGCTGTCCGCCAGGATGCCCATTACCATGTCCAATTCCACCGAGTGCTTGTACAGCAGGGAGGCCAGCCTGTCCTCGAATATCCCCAGCCTGCCGTCCAAGGATGAGAGCACCGCCTTGGGCAGCATACCGCTGTCATCCTGGACAGCCAGGTGATCCACATAAAAATTCACAGCCCGCTCCA
>ERZ779623.322-NODE-322-length-19896-cov-6.144549_pt1 | contig 19896 bp, 17 predicted proteins | sample MGYA00514189_ERZ779623 | MGnify/ENA primary metagenome ERZ779623 (study PRJEB29562, sample SAMEA4376712) | mouse gut metagenome | isolation source: Cecum | study: EMG produced TPA metagenomics assembly of the A DSS colitis mouse model was used to assess the... | reverse complement strand
AACCCGCAAAAAAATACAGTACACCAATAATATGATCTGCCTCTGATAACAAACTTTGACTTGTTACTGTGTTAAGTTGTTAGAAACAGATTACATTCTCAATGCGGTGTTACCTCACTTTTTGCCTGATGGGATTGATTATAGCGGATGGGCATAGAGAATGCAAGAGGAATATTTAGAAATTTTGAAATCCGAGAACCATAAGGGAATTCACAATAGTGGAAAGGGGATTGCAATGGGAATCTAAATATGTTATGATTTGTGTGAAATCGATTGCATATTAGGAAATAGGAATATGGTCTGGACAGAAAAGAGGAAAGTATGGACAAAAAACTTATTTTTTTAGATATTGACGGGACATTGACTACACCGGGAAGCAACGTGCCCCCTGCTTCGGCGCTGTGCGCCATACGACGGGCACAGGAGAAAGGAAATCTGGTGTTTTTGTGTACGGGAAGAAACTATGCAATGCTGAAACCCCTTTTACAATATCATTTTGATGGCATTGTTGGCAGTTCCGGCAGTTATGTGGAGTGCGGCGGACAGGTAGTCTGTGATAAACCGATGACAAAAGCGCAAAAGGACAAAGTACTGGCATTGCTGGAAGAGCAGCATATATTTTATACCATTGAGAGCAAACAGGGCTCTTATACAGATGAAAGATTTAAAGAATTTTTGCGCAGAAATGCAGGGGAAGATAGCAACAGCGAAATGCTGCGTTGGCGTGAACAGATTGAAAAGTCATTAAATATCCTTCCGATAGAGGCGTATCAGGGAGAACCGATTTATAAGATTGTCATTGTCAGTCAAAAGAGGGAGCCGGTAGAAGCGCTCGAAGAGAGGCTGGGGGCAGGGTATCATGTCTGCATTCAGGATTCAGATGCCTACGGCTTTACCAATGGGGAAGTGATGCGCAGTGATTTTGATAAGGGTACGGGGATTCTAAGTATATGTGAATATTTGGGGATCCCCGTGGAGCAGACGGTTGCGTTTGGAGACAGCATGAACGATCTGGAGATGATGGAAACCGCGGCGCTCAGTATCTGTATGGGAAATGGGAGTGAGAGATTAAAAGAGATGGCCGACGATGTCTGCGGTACGGTGGAAGAGGGGGGATTGCAGGCCGCGTTTGAGAAATACGACCTGCTTTAAAAAACAAAGTCGGAGGGAAATCAAAGCATGAGATATCAGCTCACCGAACATCGTTTCTTATTTGGTGAGCTTCTCCTGTTTATTTAGCATATTCTGTTTTATATCATGCAGCCTGTTATCGCTGATAAATTTCTTTTTTCTTGGGTCGCCCTCTGCACGATAAATAGCTAAATTTTCCAAGTCAAATATGGAACTCCAAACTGTTTCAAAATCTGGCTCATTGTCATATTGGCACATAAATCCATAATTGCCTTTTAAAAGCTGCTTGGTAGTCTCGATATAATCGTCTCTTATCTTCCCCGAAGAAAAGCTGTCTAAGACAACCTTATACCGCAAATGGGAATCATAATCATTCCCGTTTGCATCGTCATAGGGCTTCATTTCATCAGAAGTAAAACTATTGACAGTACAAACAATCCTGTTTCCGTGAAATATTTCCGCTTCACGGACTTTTTTGAGAGTCGGCGTACATTCAACCACCACCATATTGCCGCTTTTATCTGCAAGTAAAATGTTACAGTTAGAAGCGATTGGCAGATTCTTAAGCAATGAAATCGCCTGCCCAGTGCTATCTGCCTTTTCAAGCAAATATCGTACAATAAAACATGAATTAAATCCTGCTTGTATTTTCTTAAGGTCGGTCATTACAAACGTCATTGCCACGGCAAGCCCATGTTCGTTTAGTCCCTCTTCACCGTTGATAAAAGAAGATGTAGTGATATTAAATCTGTTTCCATTCCTCGGTGCGTAAATTTCACTTTTACATCCATCACGCAGATAAGGCGGCAAATCATTATTTCTGCCATATATCAATCTGCCATTTTGGGAATAGGCAAAAGCCGTACAGCCCCGAATCTCAATAGGGAAGTTATCTTCCAGATTATACATACAGCATCCCATACACAACATCCACGAAGCAAAATGTAGATAGTCTACTCCTATGATGTCACTTACCCCTCTTATTTCCTCACACACTTCTGGGAAAAACTTTCTTAATATTTCCTCACTTTGCTTTCCGTGTTCCTGTTGAAAATTATCTAATAGAAGCGGGAAAGAGATTTGGCATTTGTTGAAAATTTTTCCACGCTTTACACCCATTTCATAATGGTCGCCTTTTAGTCTTAAATGATACATTTCCTATCTGTCCTCCTCTCTGATTGCAATCCATACTTCAGAATGTCCATGTGCTTGCTGGCTGTCGCAAATCGGATATACTTCAATATCTGGCAGTTCTGCATACTTATATCCAGAGAATGGCAGCCATTCCATGTAAAAGCGTCTAAATATACTTTGCACATCCTCCTTAAAGCGTCCATCATTTTCAAATATAACCCAAGTTGCTGCAGGAATTTCATATTCATACATATCCGCAGGGACAGAAGCATTTGTAGCAACACCGATATAATAATAGATGTCTTTTGGACTTATTCCCACAATATGCAGGGGCTGTTTTCCGTAATGTGATACACCATAGCACTTCCTCCTGTTATTTCGATTCTAAACTGAATTGACGGATATGCTTGCAGAATACTCCCCATAGCTTTTTCGTCTGTCCGTTGCAATTCAAACGCAGCCTGTGTCATTTTCGGCGGCGTATGTATTCTGATAATGACACGCCCGAAACATAAGAAAAAATACGCTGAAAATAATAGGGAGAGCAACACGCAATGCGGGCTGCTTCGTCATATGATATTTCCTTGTCCAGATTATCTTCTATGTAATCAATGGCGGCTCCAAGTTTTTTCAACCATTCCATCTTTTTACCTCCTCACAAACAAGTATAGCTTAATCGGCTTTATATTTCCTCTCTTTTTCTGCTATCTTTTGTAAACTTACATATAGTGTATTTGAATAAAAAATTCTTTTCAATAACTTCCCGAAAAGTTGTGCACCGGCTAAAGACGTTTCCGCATTAGTGAAGAAGCTTGGCTGGACTACCTACGTTGTACGAATTCATTTCCGTAAGACGAGCAAGGAAACTATGAGCGACGCTATGTGCCTGATTCCGGCTTGTAAGATTAGGAGGTTTATGGTAGTATGGAGATACGAAAACAGAAGGGAAAGCAGGTGGGAAGATTGACCGTGACGGAACAGCAATATCAGGAAGACTTACAGCGTTTAAGAGGTTTACGACCAATCGATGATGATTTCATGCGTTGTCTTTTTAAAGACAATATTCCACTGGTTGAATTTGTGTTACGCATTATCACTGATAAACCAGATTTAATTATTACTGATTGTGAAACACAGAAGGATATGAAAAGACTTGCTGGCGCACGTTCTATCTGCTTGGACGCATATGGAACGGATTCGGTCGGAAAAAGATATGATTTGGAAGTCCAGAGACAGGACAAGGGAGCAGACCCACACAGGGCAAGATACCATTCAAGTGTAATGGATATAGAGAATCTTCATTCCGGGCAGGAATTTAAAGAATTGCCAGACACATATACAATTTTTATCATTGAAAAAGATTTTTATGGTCAGGGCGAAGCGGTTTATCCGATTGAGAGAATTAACCTTGCAACGGGTAAATCTTTTGAAGATGGAGAGCATATTCTTTATGTGAATGGTGAATATCGTGGAGAATCCGATATAGGAAAACTCATGCATGATTTTAACTGTACCCAGGCAGCTGATATGAATTTTGAACTGATGGCAGAACGAACAAGATATTTGAAAGAAAACCCGAAAGGAGTTCAAGAAATGTGTAAAATGATGGAGGATATGAGAAAAGAATCTTTGAAAGAGGTTGCTAAAAGAATGTTAGCAGATGGAATGTTGACACTTGAAAAAATTGCGGAATATGCAGGACTTTCACTTGAGGAAGTAAAAAAGCTGAAAGCAGAGCGGACAGCATAGTAAAACCGTAAGCCGGGAATCTAAAAAACAGGTTCCCGGCTTTATTTTTATCCTGAATGTGATTTTTGTGAAATTGATTAAAAGGTCTTTACAAAACGTCACAGGTGATGCTGAACTTGAACTATGATGTCCCTCAAGATGTCCCTCAGGACGTGGTTTTAGATGCTAATGCAAAGTGATTGATTATGATTAATGTATGACTTCGTATGAAATCGATTTCATCAATAACACAAAAAGAATTTATAAATTATAGATATTTATAACAATTTACAATGCGTCTATCCTATGATATACTTTCAGCATAGGATGCAATCGATTTCATATAAAACAAAAGGATAATGGAGGGAGAAGAAATGGCACTGGATTATGCAAAATGTGCAAAAGAGATTTATGAGAATCTTGGCGGAAGACAGAATCTGGTCAGTGCAGCGCATTGCGCGACCAGACTGCGGCTGGTGACTGTGGACAATGCTAAGATTGACATGAAGAAGCTGGAGAATGTGGACGGCGTCAAGGGGGTATTCAGCAACAACGGGCAGTTGCAGCTGATTATTGGGACGGGAACGGTCAATAAGGTTTATGATGCGTTTTTGAAAGTCAGCGGCATGACGGCGGCGACCAAGGAGGAAGTGACGGCGGCGGCAGCAGCGAAACAGCCGATTTTTAAGAGAATGATCAAGTCTTTGGGGGATGTGTTTGTGCCGATTCTGCCGGCAATCGTTGCCTCCGGCTTGATGATGGGACTGGTGGAAGCGCTTGGTAAGGCTGTCCCGTCATTCGCGGGAAGCGATTGGTATGGAATTCTGGATATGTTTGCCAATACGGCATTTACTTTTCTGCCGATTCTGATTGCTATTTCGGCGGCCAGGGTATTTGGCGGTAATGTTTTTCTGGGTGCAGTGATCGGAATGATCATGATTCACCCCAATCTTTTGAACGCGTGGTCGATCGCGGGCATGGAAGCATCCGAGATTCCGGTATGGCATCTGCTGGGCTTCCCCATAAGACAGGTGGGATATCAGGGACATGTGATTCCGGTCATCATAGCGGTCTGGCTGATGTGCCAGTTGGAAAAATGGCTTCATAAGCATGTGCCGGAGATGATCGATCTGTTTGTGACGCCGCTTGTTACGGTACTGGTCACGGGATTTTTGACATTGGGCATTATCGGACCGATTTTTTCTACGGCGGAAACCTATGTACTTACCTTTGCACAGTGGCTGATCACGGTGGGACACGGCATCGGTTCCATGATTATGGGGGCACTTTATCCGCTTACGGTGGTATGCGGTATCCATCACATGTATAATGTTATTGAGGCGGGGATGCTGTCTGTTCCTGATGGACTCAACACGTGGATGCCGATTGCCTCGGCCGCCAATTTTGCGCAGGGGGCGGCCTGTCTGGCAGTTGGACTAAAGGCAAAGAACCATAAAACCAAAGCGGTTGCCATTCCTTCTTCTTTGTCGGCAGCGCTCGGCATCACGGAGCCGGCAATTTTCGGTGTGAACTTACGATTTGTAAAGCCTCTTGTGTGCGGTATTGCGGGCGGTGCAGCCGGCGCTCTCTTAGGAGCCATGTTCCATATCGGAGCCACATCTTATGGGGTGACGGGTATTCCCGGCTTCTTGATTACTTTGGATTATACGGTACAGTATGCGATAGTGCTTGCGGTTTCCTTCGGTATTTCCTTCGTCCTGACTTGGCTGTTTTGGAAAGAGGAAGAGGAACAGACGAGTGCGCCTGATGAAATGACAGACACAGAGAAGGAGAGTGCTGACGAAGAGAAAGAAAGCGAAAAGAAAGAAGCGGAAACTGTGATTTATGCGCCTTTAACGGGTAAGGTGATTTCACGTGAAGAGATTCCGGATGAAACTTTTGCGGCAGGCATTCTGGGAGATGGTGTCGGGATTGAACCTTCTGTGGGAGAAGTGACGGCACCTTGTGACGGGGAAATATCCACTGTGGCCGAGACGAAACATGCGATAGGGATAACAGGACCCGCAGGGATGGAATTGTTGATTCACGTGGGGATTGATACGGTCAATATGAAAGGCGATGGTTTTGCGGTGTTAGTGTCCGAGGGAGATAAGGTAAAGAAAGGCCAGAAGCTTTTGACTTTTGATATGGAGAAGATCAGGGCGGTGGGTTACAGTACGACGACGGCTGTACTTTTGACTAACAGTGATGATTATGCGGCAATGACAGTGGAGAGGACGGGTGCCGTAGAAGCCGGAGAAATGATCATAAAAGCTGGAACATAACTATACAATAATCATAATGGTGAGAGAAGATGATAACAATTGCGAAATAAGGATTCTCGTGATATATTGTGTAGTAAAAGAAACGGATAATATGCGTGCAGGGAGGATGGGGCATGAATATATCAGAAATAGCAAAAATGGCGGGTGTTTCCAGTTCTGCTGTTTCCAGATATTTAAACCATGGATATGTATCGGAGGAAAAAAAGGCGGCTATCCAGAAAGTGATTGAGGAGACCGGATACCGTCCTTCTGCACAAGCGCAGATGTTACGAACGAAAAAGACCAAGCTGATCGGGGTCATCATGCCGAAGATCAATTCCGCTTCTCTTGGAAGTGTTGTAGCGGGTATCCATTCTGTTTTAGAGGAAAATGGATATAAAATGCTTCTGGCGGATACCCGCAATAATCCCCAGAAGGAATTAGAATACCTGTCAGTTTTTGATGAGAAACAGGTGGACGGTGTGCTTTTGATTGCTACCGTTTTGACAGCGGAACATAGAAAGATGTTTAAAAAAATGCGTGTACCCGTAGTGCTGATTGGACAGCATATGCCGGGAATGCGCTGCGTGTACCATGATGATTATCATGCAAGCCTTGAATTGACGCGGCTGATTCTTTCCAAGGGCCGCAGGAATATTGGGTTTGTCAGCGCAACCCATCAGGATACAGCGGCAGGCTTAGACAGGTATCGAGGCTTTTGCGATGCAGTGAAAGAGGCGGGGCTGGAGCATTTGGCTGAAAAATATGTAGTATCTGACTTTAATATACAGGCCGGTTATGAAGCGGCGGCGGAATTATTTTATCGATACCAGGATTTAGATGCGCTTATCTGTGCCACAGATACCATTGCCTCCGGAGCCATGAAATATATGAAGGAGAGAAACATAAAAATACCGGAGGACATCATGACGGCAGGTTTTGGAGATTCCGAGCTGTCTAAAGTGGTATCGCCCACATTGACAACGATGCATTTTTCTTATATGGAGAGTGGTACGTTGGCGGCACAGATGATGGTGAACTGTTTAAGCGGTGAGCAAGAAGCGGTCAAGGGCATCGTTATGGATTACTATCTGGTAGAAAATGAGTCCAGCCGCTAAATTATAAAAATTTTACATGGGGAGGGTATGATGAAAACTTCGGAGATTTTTGAGAAAAGGTTACAAAGGCACCATGATGAACTGCGCTGGCTGTATATGGAATTGTATGAGAATGATTCCATGTTTGCAGAGCTGTGCGGTCAGATGTATGAGTACTACTTGGCCCGCAGCCAAAAGATGAAAGCCTTAGATCAGAAAAGGGAGAAGAATCCGGCATGGTTTCGCGGGAAAGATATGCTGGGCATGATGCTTTACATTGACAACTTTGCAGGTACGATACAGGGACTGCAGAAAAAGCTTCCCTATCTGGAATCCTGTAATGTCAATTATATTCATCTGATGCCATTCTTGGATTCGCCGGAAGGCCGCTCGGACGGCGGATATGCGGTGGCGGATTTCAGAAAGGTGCGGCCGGATTTGGGCAGCATGGACGATCTGGCGAAACTTTCGGAGGAGTGCCATGAGCGGGGAATCAGTCTTTGTATGGATTTTGTCATGAACCATACTTCGGAGGAACACGAATGGGCCAGAAGGGCCCGTCAGGGTGAAGGCGAATATATGAGCCGGTACTTCTTTTATGATACGTATGATATACCGGCACAGTATGAGGAGACGGTGCCTCAGGTATTTCCCACCACTGCGCCGGGCAATTTTACCTGGCTTCCGGAGATTGGACACTATGTGATGACATCCTTTTATCCTTATCAGTGGGATTTAAATTACCGCAATCCACGGGTGTTTAATGAGATGATGTATAATTTCCTATATCTGGCAAACCAGGGCATGGATATTATACGGATTGATGCGGTGCCTTATATCTGGAAAGAGCTCGGCACACAGTGCCGGAACTTAAAGCAGGTACATACCATTGTACGTATGATGCGCATGATTGGTGAGATTGTATGTCCCGGTGTTGTGCTGTTGGGCGAAGTGGTGATGGAACCGGAAAAGGTAGTGCCCTATTTCGGAACGGTGGAGAAACCGGAATGTCATATGCTCTACAATGTCACTACCATGGCGACCACCTGGAACTGTGTTGCTACGAGGGATGTGCGTCTTTTAAAGAAACAGATGGATATAGTGAATGGTCTGCCGAAGGAATATACTTTCTTAAATTACTTAAGGTGTCATGACGATATCGGCTGGGGTCTGGATTTTGGCACGTTGAAAACCTGGGGTATGGATGAGGTAGCCCACAAAAAATATCTGAATGATTATTTTACGGGAAATTATCCTGACAGTGTCAGCAGAGGAGAACTCTATAACGATGATCCCAGGCTCGGTGACGCCAGATTCTGTGGCACCACAGCTTCCATGTGCGGCGTGGAGAGTGCGGGATTCGAGCAGGATGAGAAGAAAATGCAGGATGCCATCCGCATGGATATTATGCTGCACGCCTATATGCTGACCCAGTCTGGAATCCCCATGCTCTACAGTGGGGATGAGGTAGGTCAGGTGAATGATTATACGTATAAACAGGAACCTGGGAAGGCGGCGGATTCCCGCTATATCCACAGAGGCAGGTTTAACTGGGAACTGGCAGAAGCGTGCGATGATGTGAAGACTGTGTCGGGGCAGATTTTCCAGGCGCTGGGCCAGCTGGAGACGCTGCGTAAGAAGGAAAAAGTCTTTGACGCGGATGCGGACTGTCAGGTATTGGATGTGGGGGATGACGCCCTGCTGTGCCTGATGAGGTGCAAGGGAAAAGAGCGGATGATTGGTCTGTTTAACTTCCATGATATGGAGAGACAAGCGGTATTAGCCCAGGAAGGGGTCTGGAAGGATATGTTAAGCGGTAAAGTGCAGGATGTGCGTGCTGTTACTCTGCCGGGCCATGGGTTCGTGTGGCTTAAGATGCAGTGAGTTAAAGAGGAAGGAAATACATGCAGCAGTCGCAGATGACGATATTAATGACGATTATCGTATTTGTTATAATTCTGACGGCGGCGGCCATACTTTTGGTAAAGTGTGTCCGCCGCTTTCGCCATAACCGCAGGACAGGCTTTATGGATGAGATGGAGGGCCATGATTTTGAGTATTTCTGCGCGGAACTTTTAGAAAAGCAGGGATTTATCGAGGTGGAGGTTACACGTGCAAGCGGGGACTTCGGGGTAGATATTCTGGCGGAAAAGGACGGCGTCACCTATGCGGTCCAATGTAAACGTTATAACGGACCTGTGGGAGTGGAAGCTGTACTTCGCACATATGGCGGCAGGGACTATTATGATCGGATGGTGGGTGCGGTCATGACCAACCAATATTTTACGGCGCCTGCGGTGGAGGCGGCAGGAAAGTTACAGATTTTGCTCTGGGACAGAGGCTATATAGACGAGATGATGGACGATTAGTTTGACTGTCAAAGTAATATCTGTTAAAATGGTACAACAGAAATTACGGAGGTTGAAGAGCCGAGATGGATATCAATAATACCCTGAATGAAGTACTGGTTAAATTGTTCCGTGATATTAATACCATAGAAGAACGCGCCATAAGGACCGGAGAGTACCGGGATGTGACGGCAAATGATATACATGTGATAGAAGCGATCGGCATGGAAGATGCTAAGAATATGACCAGCGTTGCCAGAGAGCTTGAAGTTACCACGGGAACATTGACGATATCTATCAATGGTCTTGTGAAAAAAGGATATGTGACCAGAAGCCGCAGTGAGGAAGACCGGCGTGTAGTGCTGATTTCGCTATCGGATAAAGGTGTCAGGGCCTATCTCCATCATCAGAAGTTCCATCAAAAAATGATAGATGCCGTGATAGCGGGACTATCCGTGGAGGAACAGCGGGTGTTGGAACAGGCCCTGCTTAAGTTAAACCGGTTTTTTAGGGAATCGTTTTAGACGAAGCCTTACGGTTCCCATGAAACGAGTTTCGATGCCAGCGAGCGGTAGTCGGCTGGCCCGTTTTGTAACAGGAAACAATGAAATTGATATTGGAAATCTGCAGGATGACAGGCGGCGTCAGTGTCTTCGGGTTTGGCCCAGATGACGGCGGCCTGTTTTTTTAATTCCATGATTTCCAGATAGCCCAGATAGTATTTCAGGTAATTACAGGGTTCTTCGGCAATATATTGATAGACAGCCTGCACGCTCTCATCGTTCATGGTTCCCAGAGACGCGAAGATTCTCTTTACGTCTTCTAAGGAAGCGCCGTCATAATGTATCGACACATCTAACAGGGAGTACAGACACAGCTGAATCTGTCGGTCCAGGCGGCAGGCCTGATAGTAACTTACAGCTTCCGGGTGTGCCGCTTGGGCCAGACGGATTGCGTAATCGTAGGAGGATAGTTCCACATACATTGCCCAGCCTTCTATAAAGCCGCCATAATACAGGATGCTCTGCAGAGGCAGGATATCGTGTTCGTCCCAATAGCGCTGGCTGTAGACGGTCTGATAGAGATGACCGGGATAGCCTTCGTGCGCCAGTGTGGTAAAGAGGGACAGGTCATCTGTGGTATCCTGGTTATTAATGTAAATCACATTATCGCAGACATTATCAACAGGCGGCGTCATATAGAAGGCGGGCGCACTGTAGGGTTCCAGACTTTTGTCCACATACTTTACCACGGAATGAATCTCTGTATTATCTTTTCCGGCAGGGATGGCCGGATATTCCTGCGCCACCGTTGCCTGTAGATAAGACAGGTACTCTTCCGGGGAAGACTGCGGTAAAAGAGGAGGGTCCTGCCCTATCATGTCTTTGAGGGCAGGATTGGCCTGCAGCAAATGTATCAGGGATTCGTAATTAAACTGCAGGTCCTGATAGAGCAGTCTTTTGATCTCGCTGATATCCCGGTAGGAACCGGTGCGCAGTCTAAGCAGGGCCAGGTAATAATCCCGGCCTCCCTCGTATTGGGCCAGCCCGCCGATGTCCTTGCCGTTTCCTTTTAACAGTGTGAGCTCATCGGCCAGCTCATCGTAGGCAGGCGCCACCACAGTGGTCAGGAGTCTGTCGTGTTCCGACTGAAAGGAAAGGGACTGTTCCTTGCTGATGAGGCCCTGCTCCAACAGAGTATCCAATCGCTCCTTAAAGGTGGCTTCCAGAAAGTGACTGCCGTCCGCAAGGGCCTTTGGGTCCATCAGATCGCTGCATTGGGCAATCATTTTGTCGGCAGTCTGGTCAGGCATAAAAAGCCCGGCGGATGCCTTTTCTTTCTCATAAACGATCAGACCGTCGAAATAGTCCGGAATCTGGGAAAGAATGGAGAGATAGTTTTTCACATCCTCTACGCTGTCCAGCTGATATTCCGCCAAAAGGACGGGAAGTTCCGCAGGCGTGCCCGAAGAGGGAGAAAGCGGTTCGGCAAAATACGGATTGGCAGCAACAGCGGAAGCGGCGGATAGATAGGTGTCCAAAAGTTCATACAGATATTGGTTGTCTGTACTCAGTGAACTGCGGTCTATTCTGGCAAGTCTGGCGCGGGTTTGTGACAGTTCATAGATATCATTGGCGGCGTCTTTCGCCTGATAGACAGGTAGAGAAAGGCTTGACTCATCGATACCGTAAGATACGGCATCATCGATTGTATAATGAAAATGAATGGGATTGGCCTGTACTTCGCTTAAGAAAAATTCCTCCCCGAAAGCCTCAAAGCGGGCATCTTGGTGGCCGTGTGTATAATAGAGCAGGGTGGAAGCGATAAAGGCGCCAAAAAGAATAAGGGCAGCTGCCCCTTGTTTGAGTGTGAGAGTACGTTTCAAGGAAATACCTTCAAGAAAGATTTGTACTAATATATGAGAAGAGGATAAAAATAATAACCGGATCAAAAAATGATCCGGTCACGTCCGCTTTCTTTGCCCAGATATAGTTTTTCGTCCGCTTCTTTTAAAATCGTGGTCAGGTCGCTGTGGTAATCGTATTCCACCAGACCATAGGTCAAAGAGACGGAGAAGGTTTCAATGACACCGTCAAACACAATTGCTTTAATCTTCTGCCGAAGCCTTTCCAATGCGGTCACAGCCTCGTCTCCATTCAATTTGGGGAAAATCAGCAGAAACTCTTCACCGCCCCAGCGGGAAACAAAGCAATCGGGCGGCAGTTCTTTGCGGAAGGTTTCGGATATCTTTTTCAGCACTACGTCTCCCACATCGTGCCCGTAGGTATCGTTGACGCGTTTAAAGAAGTCGATATCGCACAGACAGATACTGATCTGGTTATTCCGATTCTTGAGCAGGCTGTCCAGATATTCCATGGTACTGCGGCGGTTATAGAGTCCGGTCAGGGTATCGGTATTGGCCTGCTTTACCAGCTGTCTGTTATATTCGATCAGTTTGCCTTCCAGTTCCTGTGAGTCGGCGCTGAATATATAAGCGATCGCCGCAAGAGACAGAAACACAAAAAAGGTATTGATAATCTGCAGAAAATCGGCCAGTTCCGTTCCAAGAGGGAATACCGGCTGGTGGGACTGGCAGTAATAGTACAAATAGATTCTCAACACAAGCAAAGCGGCGGAGTAGAGGAGTTTGGCTCTTTCATGCCTGTACTTAGAGAAAAAGCAAAATACAAGAAGCATGATGATGAAATGCTGGACACCCACATTCCAGCCAAAACATACGATACTTGCTATGGTCCAGGCCAGAGCATAAATATTTAGGGCACAGTAAGAAGTGAAAGAACTCCAATGGTAAGAACATACAAAAGCAAAAATAAATAAGATCAGGGAAGCTATGGCAAAGGCGAGAGCGCCGAAGTTTCTGGTGAGTGCGATAAAAATGCAGTTAATCAAAGAATAGACTGCCATGAATAATATCAGCAGTCTGATGACAACAATCAGTTTTGACGATTCGTTTTTCCGGCCGGTGTCTTTATGGATATATTCGCAAATCTGGGCAAAAATGGAATTTTCGTTCATTATTTTTTCTTTCATCATGGGTTTATTATCTAAAAATAAATATACATATCTATTTTACACCTTTTAGCGTGTTGATGCAAACGAAGAATCTTATTTTCATATTATTTTTCATATAAAAAAATTTACAATTTAACTTTTCCTGGAAAATTGGTAGAATGTTAAAAAGGAGACAAAAGTATGCAGGCGGCCAAAGTAAAATATTCTATTAAACATAAATTGATTCTGCTTTCCATGGTAGTGGCGATTCCCTTTTTGGTTATGGTCGTTTACCTGATCTATGCCCTTCACAACTATAGTAACGCTTATGATAATATCGTTAGCAATATGACGGTAGCGAATAACTACAATCTGAATTTTAAAGAGGAGATGGATGAGAGTCTGTATAAACTGGTGGTAGGCTATGTCACCTTTGAGACGGTGGGGGAGGACAAGAGTCTGAAAGACCCTTATGTGTTATTGAATGAACTGCGCAGCGAATTCGGTAACCTTATGCGCATCACAACAGATGGGGAGAGCCGCGCTTGGCTTCAGATTCTGATGCGCAATATAGACACGCTGGAAGACCGCGTGGATGATATTAAGACAAATCTTGAGAATGATAACAGTTATGACGTGAATATTGAGATGCTGGACAATAATATTTATATCATGACGGAATTGATACAGGATAATATTCAGTCTTATATTTATTATCAGACTAAGAGCATGGAGCATCTGACAGAGCAGTTAAATGCTAAGGTGCATACGTTTACAGGATTTTGCAGCGTGCTTTTGATTTTCCTGCTTCTATTGGTGGTGGTATTGATCGTTATGATTGTCACAGGCATTATCCAGCCCATAAGAGAGCTGTCTCATGTGACGGAAAAGGTGGCCAGAGGAGATTTTTCGGCCCGCGCTTATGCGGGTTCGGAGGATGAGGTGGCCGTGCTGGCGGACAGCGTCAACAGTATGACAGAGAGCCTGGAAGGACTGGTGCAGAAGATTAAGGAGGACGAGCGTAAGATGCGCCGGGCGGATTTGCGGCTGTTACAAGAACAGATCAATCCCCATTTTCTGTACAACACACTGGATACGATCGTTTGGCTGATTGAGGGGAATGACACCGACAAGGCGGTAAATGTGGTGGTGTCCTTGTCAGAGTTTTTCCGTCTGGTCTTGTCCAAAGGGCGGGAGTATATCACCATACAGGAAGAGGAGCTTCATATTAAGAGTTACTTAGAGATTCAACAGGTGCGTTACAGAGATATTCTGGAATATAAGATTCAGATTGAACCCGAATTATATCAATATAAGATTTTGAAACTTACCTTACAGCCGTTGGTGGAGAATTCTCTTTATCATGGCATCAAGTATAAACGTGCGAAGGGGACAATTGTGGTGACGGGCAGACTGCAGGGCGGCGAAATCCACTTTGTGGTGGAGGACAACGGTGTGGGTATGGATGAAGGGGAGCTTTTGAAACTGCAAAGCGAGATTAATAAACCCTGCCAGGATACCGAGAAAGGCTTCGGGCTGGCCAACGTGAATGAGCGTATCCGTATGAACTTTGGGGCGGAGTACGGAATGAACATTTCATCAGTCAAGGGAAAAGGCACCCGCGTGGAGATTGTCATTCCGGCAGTACCCTATGCGGCGGATAAAGGAGAGGAACCCAATGCGTAAGAAAAATAAGTTTGTCAGGATGCTGATTGCTGTCTTATCCGCTATGATCTTTTCTTTGATGGTGCTTGGCGGCAGGTTGTTTACGAATATTGAAGAAGATACTTTTGTGAGTGAAGAGGAAGACAGGATTGTGGTGGGGATGTCACAGTTAGGAAGCGAATCCGGCTGGCGGACGGCCAACACGGAATCCGTACAGAATGTCTTTACACAGCAAAATGGTTATTTCCTGATTTTTCACAATGCCAGACAAAGACAGGAAAATCAAATCAAGGCAATCCGCAGCTTTATTTCCCAGAGAGTGGATTATATCGTGTTTGCGCCGGTGGTGGAGACGGGATGGGAAACGGTATTGCAGGAGGCGAAAGAGGCGGGAATTCCGGTGATTCTCATGGACAGGAATGTGGATGTGAAGGATAAGAGCCTCTACGTGACCCGGGTGGGAAGTAATTTTGTGGAAGAAGGCGAGCGGGCGGGCCGGTGGCTGGAGGATTATCTTTCCAGGCACGGCAAGGGCGACGAGACGGTTAATATCGTGGTGCTGAAAGGCACCCAGGGTTCCTCTTCCCAGATTGGCCGGACTGCCGGATTTTCTTCGGTGGCGGCTCTTCATGGAAACTGGTATATTATGGAGCAGGAATACGCTGATTTTACTTCGGCAAAGGGAAAAGAAGTGATGGAGAGTTTCCTGAGAAAGTATCCGGATATTGATGTGGTAGTATCACAGAATGACGACATGACATTCGGCGCCATTGAGGCCATCAGGGAATCCGGCCGGACCGTGGGAATCGGCGGCGATATCACGATCATTTCTTTTGACGCGGTACATGCGGCCCTTGAGATGGTGGCGGAAGGTACGATCAATGTGGATATCGAGTGTAATCCCAACCAGGGAGAAGTTTTATCCAGGGTCATCGGTATGCTGGAAGACGGTGAAGAGGTGGAACAACAGTATTACGTAGAAGAAGATGTCTTTACAATCAAGAATGTGACACAAGAAGTATTGCAGAAGAGGAATTATTAACAGGAAGGAGCAGGCTATGCTGAAAGTATTTCTGGTGGAGGATGAAAGCATTGTCAGGGAGGGACTTAGGGACAATATACCTTGGCAGCAGTACGGTTATCAGTTTGTGGGAGAGGCAAGCGACGGGGAGATGGCTCTGCCGTTAATTCAAAAGACCAGGCCGGATGTCCTTTTGACGGATATCAAGATGCCTTTTATGGACGGTCTATCTTTGAGCCGTATTGTGCATCAGGAATTTCCTGATATGAAGATTATTATCATCAGCGGTTATGATGACTTTGAGTATGCCAGACAGGCCATCTCCGTAGGCGTGGAACAATATCTTTTAAAACCCATCACCCGGGCGAATCTGCAGAAGGTGCTGACGGATTTAAAGACCAAGATAGAGACGGAGCGGGAACAGAAACATTATCAGGAAAAATTCCAGGATGAATCCAGGGAATACGAGCAGTTTTCCAGGACGAATTTCTTCGTAAAGGTTTTTGAGGGACGTATGCCGGTACAGGATATCTATGAGGAGGCGTCCAAGCTTTCTCTAAAGATCAATGCGCCTTGCTATAATCTCTTGATGTTCAATCTGCAGGAGAAGCGGGCCGGAGAAAACATGGGGTTTGAATCTGAGGATTTCGCCAGAAAGCGGGAGGAACTTTTGCATTATTTTGTGCGTTACCCCGAAAACCTGGTCTTTCGCTGGAATGTCAATACTTACGGTGTGCTGATCAAGGGTAATGTAGAGCAGATGAAGGAACTTGCAGAAAAGTATCTGGAAAATGTGGAACGAATCTGCCGTCCTTCGGAGGATATTCTGGACTGGTATGCAGCTGTGGGGGAACCGGTGGAGAGATTAAGCCTTCTGGCGGAATGTTATAGCAAGGTAAACCATCTGTTTGCCTATCGCTTCCTGATGCCTCAAGTGCATCTTTTTACAAAGGAGGCGACGGAAAACTACACGCCGAAGAGAGAGGGCAGTAAGATTGAGGACATTGATTGTACGAAGATGGATCCTGAACTGATGAAGGATTTTCTGCTGCGAGGCAGCAGAGAGGACATACCGGAATTTGTGGACAGTTATCTTCTTGGGATAGACAAAGCACTGCAGTCCACCATGTTCCAAAACTATCTGGTGCTTCATGTGCATTTTGTGACCCTTGCCTATGTGGAATCCATCGGCGGGGATAAGGAAGAATTTATGGCAGACGCATGTGACGGGAAGCTGCAGGACAAAAACCTGACGGCGGAGGAAATCCCCCGCTATATGCGGGACATGTTGGATAAGGCGATGGAACTGCGTGACAGGGAATCGGATAATCAGAGTAAGAGAGTGCTCAAGAAAGCGCTTGCCTATATAGAAGAGAATTATTCCCAGGAGTCCTTCTCCCTGAATTCGGTAGCGAAAGAAGTCAATGTCAGCGCCAACTATTTCAGCGCTATTTTCAGCCAGGCCATGCAGATGACCTTTATTGAATACGTGACTCAAAAGAGAATGGACAAAGCCAAGAAACTGCTCAGACAGACGGAAAAACATGCCGGCGATATCGCCCTGGAGGTGGGGTATAAGGATCCCCATTATTTCAGCTTTGTGTTTAAGAAAACCCAGGGTTGTACGCCAAGGGACTACCGGGCAGGGCAAAAATCCTAAGCCCTATAGGGGCCGTCACTTTCTTTCTGCGCAATTTCCCAGGGGATTTCCTGCGATACCACGGGAATCCCCCTTAATCTCTGTATCATACATTCTGCGGCGGCAGTTCCCATCTCATGGGGCCTGTGTGTCAGCGTTGTGATTCGTATTTTACTTAAGTCGCTTAAGTAGCTGTTGTCAAAACAGACCACGGAGAGGTCCCGGGGAACCTGAATATCGGCGTAGGCAAGTTCTTTCATGAGCCAGTAAGCTGTTTCGTCATTGTAGCAGATGACGGCGGAACAGCCAGGCAGCCTCTCCTGGATAAACTGGGTGAGAAACCGTGTATCCTGTCTGTTTCTAAGGGATTCGATATCCTGGGTATCGAACCAGCCTACATGCCTGTCTGTCAGTTCGTATCCAAGATCTCTTAAGCAGGAGGCTGCGCCCAGATAGCGCTCCGGTCCCTGCAGATCGTCCACTTTAAAAAGGGCTGCGATTTTCGTATGGCCTAATCCGGTCAAATGTTCGGCCAAAAGATAACCGCCGTAATAATTATCGTCCTTGATACATATCTCGTCAGATAAGGCGCTATAGCGGTTGTGTAAAAAGAGAAGAAAAGTTCCGGCCTTTTTCAGTCGGTTATAAAGGTCCAGATTAGGGGTGGGCAGGGTACTCTTTGTGCCTTCCACGATCATGCCCCGGGGCGGATCCTTAAGGAGGGTCTGAAGATGCTGCCGCTCTGTGGAGACGTCATTTTCCGTAGGGTATATCTGTATCTGATAGCCCTGGGATGAAAGTACATTCTGCATGTCGTTTAACAGATTGGGATAGATATATTCCTGCCCGCTGGCAACCAGGACAGGTATGACGTTGCGGTCCGAAAAGGGAAGAAGCCCTGTGGCATAGGAGCCGCTTCCCTGACGGCTTGTGATGATTCCCTGGCTTTTTAGGAGAGACAGCGCCGCTCTCACGGTCTGCCTGCTGACCTGATATTGTGCACACAGCTGGGCTTCCGTGGGCAGGGAGGTAATACCCTGCTGTAGATTTTGGGAAATCTGCTCTGTGAGTAGTTTCGTAAGCATTTCGTACTTGGTCATGATAGAAAATTCCTCTTTTTGTTCATTGTTTGTTCACAATTCATACAATATTTATTCATAAAAAAATTTTCCAATCTGAAAAAATTGTAACCTGCCAGCGCGATATGACAAATTTTACAGTGCAATAAAAGAGCATTGTGTAACCTATTATCTGGTAAAAATCAATAAATATCAAACAAAATCGTAAAAATTTATAACTTTTTTAAAATTTGTACTATAAAATGATAAAATCATTAAAATTTGTATTGTCAAACTCCCCCAAATCTGTAAAATGCGGTTTTTAAGTGTTGAAGAGGGGGGTATGTTCTGTTAAAGTAGTTTCAGGAAGAGGGAGCCGATTTGGTTTCCAGTTCCAAAAACATATTTCAATTCTTCGAAAGAAGATGAAAATGAAAGGGAGGAAATTGAGTTATGAAAAAGAAATTGGCAGTTTTACTTGCAGGTTCTATGGTAGTAGCAAGCCTTGTAGGCTGTGGCGGTTCTGAGGCACCGGCAGAAGAGGCAGCAGCACCTGCAGCAACAGAGGAAGCACCTGAGGCAGAAGAGCCTGCAGCAGAGGAGCCCGCAGCAGAAGAGCCTGCAGCAGAGGAAGAGGCACCTGAGGCAGAGGCAGAAGCTCCTGCAGCATCCGGCGAGCTGATCACAGTTGGTATCATCAACAACGATCCTAACGAGTCTGGTTATCGTACAGCTAACGATAAGGACTTAAAAGCAACCTTTACAGAAGAAAACGGTTATTCCGCATCCTTCGCATACAGCAACAAGAACGATGAGCAGATCGCAGCAGCGCAGAAGTTCATCCAGGACGGCGTAGATTATCTGCTTCTCTCCGCTGCTGATACAGCAGGCTGGGATTCCGTACTGACAGACGCACAGGATGCAGGTATTGACGTAATCCTGTTTGACCGTGTAATCGACGCAGACGAGAGTCTCTATGCAGCATCTATCGTTTCTGATATGGACAAAGAGGGCGAGACCGCTGTTAATTGGTTAAGAGATCAGGGACTTAGCGAGTACAACATCATTCACCTTCAGGGCGTTATGGGTACTGCAGCTCAGCAGGGACGTTCCGGTGCGCTTGACGCAGCAGTTGAGTCTGACGGCTGGAAACTTGTTACACAGCAGACAGCTGAGTGGAACGCTGAGAAAGCACAGCAGATCGTTCAGTCCGTTATCGACTCCGGTGAGTCCTTCAACGTAATCTATGCTGAGAACGACGATATGGCTAAGGGTGCTGTAGCAGCACTTGACAAAGC
>ERZ779623.318-NODE-318-length-20171-cov-6.092961_pt1 | contig 20171 bp, 17 predicted proteins | sample MGYA00514189_ERZ779623 | MGnify/ENA primary metagenome ERZ779623 (study PRJEB29562, sample SAMEA4376712) | mouse gut metagenome | isolation source: Cecum | study: EMG produced TPA metagenomics assembly of the A DSS colitis mouse model was used to assess the... | reverse complement strand
CTATTGCAATATACGCATGTATTTCGTTCAATTTTTTTCGCCAACCAAAATGCACGATTCTTTGAAGAATCATTGAAAACACCTTCATAGTTGAATATCTTTAGAAGTAAACCTTTATCTGGTTTATTTGGCTCTGATAAATTATCTAAAAATGCCATTAACCTATCATTTAAGTCTTTCAAATCCACTGGTTCATAGACTAATAGCTGTTTCAATATTGAAATATCAGGTTCATCGGTATTCCAATTTGGCAACAAGATATTTTTGGCGTCAGCAGATAATTCTACATGCACGTTATTATGTTCTCTTCCAAACTGTATTCTCTTTTTGAGTCCATCTATCATTTCCTTTTCAAACTCATCTGACAAGGCGGTGGGTTTCTTTAATACAAACATGTCTTATTCATTTTCTAATTTTGCTATTTCTTCCTTCAACTCTGCTATTCGTTGAACCTTGATATCGTTCTTATGTATAGGAAATATATCAAGAAGTTCTTCTAACAAAACCTTTCGCAAAACAGGCTCATCTATAAGATTAATACGCAAGAGGAGTTGCTTGTCAGATAGGTCTTCGTTAAAATGCTCATAGCTAAATAGACGTTCATTAGTTTCTTTATTTGGATATGTATATCGTTCAAGAAATTCAAATGCATTATCTTGTCTGATAAATGGGCAATGTGTGGTATTTATTTCTCCTTGCAAGCCCCATTCATGAACTTTTAGACAGGCCATAATATGACCTATCTCCCATTGTGCAAAATATCCTACCGATCCGTTGGACAAGAAAAAACTATTTTTGAGCATATCATGAATATTGGCACCAAATGTCTTTAAATATATTTCCTTTTCTTCATCGTTATCTTTGCGAAGTGCAAGAACATTGCTTTTAGGTATGTCCGAAAGAACATATGGAGAATGTGTTACTAACATTATATTTATTCCATTGATATTTCTTAGATCCATCTGGTCAATAGAAGTCAATAGGAATTCCACAAATTGTTGTTGCAATTCAGGATGGAAATACAATTCAATTTCTTCCAGTATAATATTAACATTATTATAGATTATACGTTCTTGATTGTTTTTATCGTTTGTCACAGAATTAAGGTTGTCTAAATGATACAGCAATGAACTGATAGCATATATATGCTGCCGTTCACCCGAACTCAAAGTTTCAAATGCAATTTTTATTTCCGGATTATTCTTTTCATGCAGATTTATACGTGTTTCTAAAAATGGAGGTGGCATAAGAGCACTTCTTTGTACTGCATTTTTTAACAGATCAGTTTCCACCCCTCCTTTCTTAATAACTTTAGTATGCCAGTCAACACCAAGTTGGTGAAAATCAATGGTATTTTCGGATTGTAATAATTTTCTCTCTTGATCGCCACCTTGTACATTTTCTTGAAGAGGATATACGTCATAGAGAAAGTATGCCAATGTCTGTAATACTTTACGGGTTATATGAGACAAATCCTTTGCTTCAGATTCAATCAACTCTCTGAGTAATTCGACGTTATAAACATCGTCCATTAATTGATTCATCTTATAAAACTCCTCATGTTCTTTATATTGCTTTGAGATTTTAAGCGTTTTATACGCAAGATAGTCAATGGCAAGCGAATAAAAAGGTTTATTTTTGAATATTGTTAGGTCTTGTCCTATCTGCTTTCCCCATAGTCTTATGATATCGTTCTGAAGATTCGCATAACCTTTTTCAGAAAGATGAGGCATTTCCAACCTCTTCTTCATGTAGATATAACCATAATCTAAATACGGTAGGAATATATATGTCAAACTCTCTGCCATTAAATGACCATTTATGATGCGCAGATGTTCTTGCAATGCAAGAAGAGATATCAATCTTTCTTTAGCAAGGTTATTTTCATTGCTAACATCAATATCCCCTTCGCGGCGAAAAGGAGTTATAACTAATGGGATCTGGTAACCATCATTTTTGTGAAACAGTCCATGTAGCCAACATCGGTCTTCAATATCAAAAAGTTGATTTTCTTTTGATGAACTAATACGTTGTTCTTTTTCATTTATGTCACATTCTTCTGTAAAATCTAAAGTGTTGTATGCATAAATTGAGTGATTTGAGATAAGTGTATAAAAAAAATGCGTATATATTTCTTTCAATTGACTTTTTTCCATAGAATTCATTATTTTATTCTGCACTGTATCAATAGTGTATCCATTATCAAAAACAATCTCCTTTTGCTGATACTTATTTGGTGCATCAAAAGCATTGTACTTATATAATATTACGCGACAATTTCTGATGTTTAATTGATAAACTTTATTATTTAGCATATACCACATATCACCATCTACTTTATTAATAAAATGTAGCCGTTCTGCGGCTGGTCCAGTCTTGTATTCGCCAAAGGTTGTTGCAGCCATATTATTAATAAGGCGCATTAGAAATTCAACTATACTGCTTTTACCTGAACCATTTTGCCCAACGATAGCACTTATTTGAATATGTGGCTTTTCATGCAAATTATCGGTAAAATGGTCATCAAATAAACGATTTTGTTCGATGCGCCAATCTTGAATTGTTACTTCATTATCAGATATATCATAGCCTTGTAAGAACTTATATATAATTCCAACTTCCATTTTCCTCTTACCTGTACTATTATCTGAGTTACAGCGAACAGCTATCAAAGCAAATGAGGTATCACGAGATTTAAGTGTTTGAATTGAATATTTTTTCATGGTTTGATTTAATTTAAGGCACTTGTATACGACTCAACACCCAGCCGTTTGCCATAACTCTTAGTTATAATAAACATGCTCTTTTGGGTTGGTGTTACTGGAAAGAGCATATTTTTTCAACTGCTAAAATAGCAATTATTTTCCTTTTATCCTTTCATTTTCTTATTTATTTCATGTAGATTATTTGAAATATTACATAATACTTTCAATACAACCCATGTAACAATAGAAGATATTAGAAGAGTGACTGACCAAATCATTAGCGTTATACCTATTCAATAATCCGAATATTTGTCAACTCCTACAAAGAGCAGAATGATAGCTGTGATAGTTCCTAAAATTAGAGTTGTTGTAGCAATGATGTTTAAAACGCTTTCGGCTTTTCCTATAGCTTCTTCATCTACCTATAATTGTTTTGGGGGGATTCTGTAATCCATTGCAACCATTAGGACAATTAAAAGGTTACCATTAGAATCTCACGCCCACATTTAATACATTTACTCATACATTTGTGTTTTATTGGTTAATAACGCTATATTCTGCCAATAAAAAAGCCCCGATTCTGTTGATAATCAGAGCTTTTCCTAATTTTGCTATCTAATTGCGCGGTGCGTACGGGACTCGAACCCGTGACCCCATGCGTGACAGGCATGTATTCTAACCAACTGAACTAACGCACCAGAATTTATTTTCTAATCGCATCTCTCCCGATTGCGGTTGCAAAGGTAGATATTTTTTTGAAACCTGCAATAGCTTTCGTATCTTTTTTCTGAAAAAGTGGTTTTATTAAGAATTATCGTGTACATTTGCAGCTATTACATAAAATAGAAAATAGAATGAAAAATACACCAATTGAGCGACATCTGATTGATGAAACCATCAATGAGTTTCAAATTGTCGATTTTTCCAAAGCTACTATCCGGGAAGTAAAAGCCATTGCTTCTAAAGCGGAAGCAGCATCGGGAGTTGAATTTATCAAGATGGAAATGGGTGTTCCGGGACTTCCGCCGTCCGCCGTAGGTGTAAAAGCGGAAATTGAGGCATTGCAGAAGGGTATCGCCAGTTTATATCCTGACATTAACGGGTTGCCGGAACTAAAAAAAGAGGCTTCCAACTTTATCAAGGCATTTATTAATGTAGACTTGAGTCCGGAAGGATGTGTACCCGTGACAGGTTCCATGCAGGGAACATTCGCTTCTTTCCTCACTTGCAGCCAATGCGATGAAAAGAAAGATACGATTCTGTTTATCGATCCGGGATTTCCGGTGCAGAAGCAGCAGTTGGTAGTGATGGGGCAAAAATATGAAACGTTTGATGTCTACGACTATCGGGGCGAAAAACTGAGAGAGAAACTGGAAAGTTACCTGAAGAAAGGAAATATATCGGCGATTATCTATTCAAATCCGAATAATCCCAGTTGGATTTGCCTGAAAGATGAAGAATTGAGAATCATCGGTGAGTTGGCTACACAGTATGATGTCATCGTTCTGGAAGATTTGGCCTACTTCGCGATGGATTTCCGCCAGAATTTGAGCAAGCCGTATCAAGCACCGTTCCAACCGTCGGTTGCCCATTATACCGATAATTATGTATTGCTGATTTCAGGTTCAAAGGCATTCAGTTATGCCGGACAGCGTATCGGTGTGAGCTGTATTTCAGACAAACTGTATCATCGGAGTTATCCGGGGCTGACCAAGCGTTATGGCGGCGGTACATTCGGTACTGTTTTCATTCACCGCGTGCTTTATGCGCTTTCTTCCGGTACAAGCCATTCCGCACAGTTCGCCATGGCCGCCATGCTGAAAGCTGCCAATGAGGGACAATACAATTTCCTCGACGAAGTGAAGATATATGGTGAAAGAGCGGAAAAGCTAAAAGAGATTTTCCTTCGTCACGGATTCCATCTGGTATATGACAACGATTTGGGCGACCCCATTGCGGACGGATTTTATTTTACTATCGGATATCCGGGGATGACCAGCGGTGAATTGGCTAAGGAATTAATGTATTATGGTGTAAGCGCCATCTCGTTAGTCACCACAGGAAGCCATCAGGAAGGTCTGCGTGCATGTACCTCTTTTATTAAAGACCATCAATACGCACAGCTTGACGAAAGGATGAAACTATTTGCGGAAAATCATCCGGCGGACTAATCGTTTTACAGAAGATATTCATAAAAGCTACACTTAAAATGAAAAAAAACGGAAAGAACGATTGTTATTCCGTTTTTTTTATTACTTTAGTGGCATGAATATAGACCTTGATATATTTAAGATTCAATCGAATAATGTGCTTCCGTCAAGAGGAAAGATTTTAATATCCGAACCTTTTTTACGTGACGCGACATTCGGCAGGTCTGTGATATTACTGGTCGATCATACGGAAGAAGGAAGTATGGGACTGGTTATCAACAAGCAATTGCCGCTTCTACTCAATGATATTATCATGGAATTCAAGTATCTCGATGAGATACCTTTATATAAAGGTGGGCCTGTCGCCACTGATACATTGTTTTATCTCCATACATTAGCGGAAATTCCCGGTTCTATTTCTATCAGCAAAGGTCTTTATCTGAATGGAGACTTTGACGCAATAAAGAAATACATATTGCAGGGGAATAAAATAAGTGAATGTATCCGCTTTTTCCTGGGGTATTCCGGTTGGGAAAACGATCAGTTGCACAATGAGATTAAAGAGAACACATGGCTGGTTTCTGAGGAAGGGAAATCTTACCTGATGAAGGATAACACCAAAGACATGTGGCGGGAAGCACTGGAGAAGTTAGGCAGCAAGTATGAAACGTGGTCACGTTTCCCGCAAGTGCCTACTCTCAACTGATTGCTTCATTTCTTATTTCTTAGGATTCAAACACTGAAGGAGTGCCGCGTCTTTATAGCGACCCTCTACTTGCAGCCAATTCTTTAATAATCCGCATTGGATGAAACCACAAGAGGTGAACAGCTTCATGCAGACTTCGTTGTCTACCGCCACGTGTGCGTAAAGCTGATTGAAAGACAGGAAATCAAACGCATACTCACAAAGTAATTTCAATGCATCGGCGGCATATCCTTGTCCGCGGTAGTCTTTATGAATGGCAATCCCCACTTCTCCGCGTGAATGGAGAGGGACAAAATCCGTAATATCAATCGTGCCAAGTATACGATGGTCGGACTTGCCGACAATCATCAGGCGCAACTGCTTGTCCGCAAACACATCGCATTGCGACCCCTCGATATACTGGCGCAGCACGTAGCGGGAATAAGGAACTGTAAAGTTACTGATGTCCCACATGGAAGGGTCATTTTCCATCTCGTACATAATATCCATATCTTCCGGTTCTACTGCACGGAGATAGACACGGTCGTTCATCAAGAAAGATTGTCTCATTCGTCTTTTTCTTTGGTGATGTGAAGTTCGCTACGCAGTTTTTTCTCGCCGGGCAGACAGAAAAGGGAAGCTGTCAGCCCAATGAGCATACAAAGGTTGCCCGTGCTGCTCAACGTCAGGTAATAGCACAGGAGATTTACGACGATGGCTATTTCAAGTATTCCCAACCGGACGATGCTCATCTGCACATAACGTTTCAGCGCAAGGGTAATGGTCATGTTGTCTATCTTCTTTTTCAGTACAAGGCTGAATAGTTTCAGGGAAAGAGGTATGCACAAGGCCGTCAGCAGGATACCGGCCGTTTCAAAGTAATAAGTAGCCTGCACGTTCCCTTCAAGGATTCCTACAGGAATAAGCTCAAACTCTCCTGCCCCAAGCAGAAACGCGGGGAGCACCCAAAAGAGAACATAACTGATATTCAAGTTTCTGACAGCGCGTTTTATCTGTTCTTCCATGTTCGTTCTAAATTCTAAAGTTTTAAATTCTAAAGTTCTTAATTCTAAAGTTGATTTGATTATATAGTTCCGGTGAAAACGGTACGGTTCACGATGCTGCGTCCCAAAGTCACCTCATCGGCGTATTCCAGTTCGTCGCCAACGGATATACCGCGCGCGATTACACTCAGTTTGACTCCCAGTTTATCCAGTTTGCGGTAGATATAAAAGTTCGTGGTATCCCCTTCCATGGTAGTGCTCAAGGCTAGGATTACTTCCTTGATGCCCCCTTCGGATACCCGTTGCACGAGACTCTCTAATTGCAGGTCGCTCGGCCCTACCCCATCCATCGGAGAAATGACGCCGCCCAGGACATGATACAGCCCCCTGTATTGCTGGGTCGCTTCTACCGCCATCACGTCACGGATATTTTCCACTACACAAACAGTAGACGCGTCCCGTTGCGGATTCGCGCAAATCTGACAAGTTTCGGTATCGGATATATTATGGCAGACTTTGCAATATTTCACCTCACGTTTCAGGGTGATGATGGAACTTCCGAACGCTTCCACGGTAGCCGTGTCCTGGCGGAGCAGATGCAGGACAAGCCGCATAGCCGTCTTACGCCCGATGCCCGGAAGTTTTGAAAATTCGCCGACTGCCTTTTCAAGCAGTACGGAAGGATATTGTTGGTTCATAGATAATAATTGCTATTCTATCGATATTTTGGCGCAAAGATACAGATTATTGTTTTAATACCTGCAAAAAATACTACCTTTGCAGCCGTTATGATGATACTTATTACTATTATAGGTTACTTTGCGGTATTATTATTAATAGCCCGTATCACCGGACGCAAAGGCGGTTCGAACGCAGCGTTCTTCAAGGGAGAGAACAAATCGCCCTGGTATGTAGTCTCTTTCGGAATGATCGGCGCTTCCATTTCCGGGGTCACTTTCGTCTCTGTGCCGGGCATGGTAAGCGGAATGGATATGACCTATATGCAAACGGTATCCGGATTCTTTTTCGGATATATGGTAGTGGCGCATGTACTGCTTCCTTTATATTATAAGCTCAACCTGACAAGCATATACGGCTATCTCGGCACGCGCATCGGAACACGAGCCTATCGAACGGGGTCTTTTTTCTTTCTATTATCGCGTATGTTGGGAACAGCCGCAAAGCTCTATCTGGTCTGCCTGATTCTCCATACTTATGTATTTCAAGAGATGCATGTTCCTTTTTGGGCGATTGCCGTCGGTTCGGTGGCACTGGTATGGATATACACTCATAAAAGCGGAATAAAAACCATTGTTTGGACAGATACCTTGCAGACTTTCTGCTTGATTGCCGCGCTGATTTTCATCATTTATTTCACAATTCAGAAATTGGACTTGAATTTCAGCGGTATTGTCCGGACTATTCAAAGCAGCGAATACAGCCGGATTTTCGTACTCGATGACTGGGTATCCCGGCAAAACTTCTTCAAGCAATTCTTTAGTGGTATCTTTATCGTGATTGTGATGACGGGACTTGACCAGGACATGATGCAGAAGAATCTTTCCTGCCGCAACCTACGCGAAGCGCAAAAGAATATGTATTGTTACGGATTCTCATTCATCCCGCTGAACTTTCTTTTCCTGTGTCTGGGAATCCTGCTGATAACACTGGCCGGACAGATGCATCTGGAGTTGCCTGCCATGAACGATGATATTCTGCCGATGTTCGCCACACAAGGTTATCTGGGACAATCCGTCCTGATACTCTTTACAATCGGAATCATTGCGGCTGCTTTCAGCAATTCGGACTCCGCCCTGACAGCCATGACGACCAGCGTATGCGTTGATTTGCTCGACACTGAAAAGGATACCGAAGAAGTAGCCCGCCGTAAAAGGAACAAGGTGCATTTATCGCTTTCGATTCTACTTGCTTTCTTCATTTGTCTGGTCGAAATGCTGAATAATAAAAGTGTAATTGATGCTATCTACATCATCGCTTCCTATACGTACGGGCCGCTGCTCGGAATGTTTGCTTTCGGACTGTTTACCCGCAGGCAGACCAACGACCGCCGGGTGCCTTTCATAGCCATCGCCTCTCCCTTGCTCTGCTATGCCCTGGACTGGTGGATAGCCAAAGAAACCGGATATAAATTCGGTTATGAATTGCTAATATTAAATGGAACACTTACCTTTGCAGGATTAATAATAATGTCTCGAAAAGAGAAAACGCTGAAAGTACCATGAAAACAAGTACTCCGGCGTTTATAATAAATAATGGTAGAGTTTATTATAAACGACGCGATAGTTTATTATAAACGATGAACGAGTTTATTATAAATAATAGAATGAAGAAATAAATGACAAAAATATGGAAATATCAAGTGCAGAATTTGTGATTAGTAACACGGACGTGAAGAAATGTCCGGCAGGTATTTTCCCCGAATATGCCTTTATCGGCCGTTCCAACGTGGGCAAGTCCAGCCTTATCAATATGCTGACCAACCGTAAAGGGTTGGCTATGACTTCCGCCACACCGGGAAAGACGATGCTTATCAATCACTTTCTGATTAATAAGAACTGGTATATTGTCGACCTTCCGGGATATGGCTATGCCCGACGCGGTCAGAAAGGCAAAGATCAGATACGTACCATCATCGAAGACTACATTCTGGAACGGGAGCAGATGACAAACCTGTTTGTCCTGATAGACAGCCGTCTCGAACCGCAAAAGATAGACCTGGAATTTATGGAATGGCTGGGCGAGAACGGTATTCCTTTCGCCATCATCTTCACCAAGGCGGACAAGCTCAAGGGCGGACGCCTGAAAATGAATATCAATTCATATCTGCGCGAATTAAGAAAGCAATGGGAAGAACTCCCGCCTTATTTTATTTCTTCTTCGGAAGACCGTACAGGACGTAAAGAAATACTTGACTACATAGAAAACATAAACAAGAGTATCAATCAATGAAAAAGAGAATGAAAATGAAAAAGATTTTTTTATCACTTGCCTTTATGGCAGCATTCATGCTGACGGCTACTGACAGCCACGCGCAATCATGGGCGGACTTGTTGAACAAGGACAACATTTCAAAAGTGGTGAACGCCATTACCGGCAATACAGCGTCTATCGACATGACCGGAACATGGAGTTATCAAGGTTCAGCCGTCGAGTTCGAATCGGACAACCTGTTGATGAAAGCGGGCGGAGCTGCCGCAGCTACCATGGCGGAAAACAAACTGAACGAACAGTTGAGCAAAATCGGTATCAAGGAAGGCCAGATGAGCTTTACCTTTAATGCCGACAGTACTTTCACCAGTACCGTAGGAAAAAAGAAACTGAATGGTACTTACTCCTACAATGCTTCTACCAAACAGGTAGACTTGAAATACCTGAAATTGCTGAACCTGCACGCAAAAGTGAATTGCACTTCCAACTCACTGGAATTACTGTTCAACTCGGACAAGTTGCTGAAACTGATGGCTTTTATCGGCAGCAAGAGCAACAGCACCGCACTGAAAACAGTCAGTTCACTGGCCGACAACTATGACGGAATGATGTTGGGATTCCAACTCACCAAATAGCAAAAACGGGGCGTTTAATACTATTTCGCACTCCATAGAGTATATTTTAGGGGAAAAAGCATTACCTTTGGCACTTGTAATCAATAAAGAGAAGGAAAAATGAAAAAGATACTTTTTTTAATGACCTTATTAGTTATGGGTGTAAGTTTTGCATTTGCGCAAACAAATGCGGACATCAAGTTTGACAAGACAACTCACGATTTCGGTAAGTTTTCAGAAAACAGTCCGGTGGTCAGTTGTACGTTTACCTTTACTAATATAGGTGATGCTCCTTTGGTAATTCACCAGGCAGTAGCTTCTTGCGGATGTACCGTACCCGAATATACGAAAGAACCGATCATGCCGGGCAAAAAAGGCACAATCAAGGTGACTTATAATGGAACGGGTAAATATCCGGGACACTTCAAGAAGTCAATCACCCTGCGTACCAATGCCAAAACTGAGATGGTAAGATTGTATATCGAGGGCGATATGGAAGCAAAAGACGCAAAGTAGGAAAAAATAGACTATTACATAAAGGAGAATCTTTCGGTTCTCCTTTTTTTTTGTTTACTTTGAGGACGGAAATGTAAATTGACACATTAGCAAATTATAAAACTATGAAACAAGAAGAAGACAAATTCACCGGGCTACCCGAGAATGCGTTCAGAGAGTTGAAACCGGGGGAAGTATACAACCCGTTAATGAGTCCCTCGAAAAATTATCCGGAAGTTAATTTCTGGTCAGTAGCATGGGGTATCGCCATGGCAATCCTTTTCTCCGCCGCCGCAGCCTATCTGGGCTTGAAGGTGGGGCAAGTATTTGAAGCTGCTATTCCGATTGCGATTATCGCGGTAGGTGTATCAGGGGCAGCCAAGAGGAAAAATGCGTTGGGAGAAAATGTAATCATCCAGTCTATCGGAGCTTGCTCGGGAGTGATTGTGGCGGGAGCTATCTTCACCTTGCCCGCTCTTTATATTCTTCAGGCCAAATATCCCGAAATGACGGTTACTTTCATGCAGGTGTTCATCAGTTCTCTGCTGGGTGGCGTATTGGGTATCCTGTTCCTGATTCCTTTCCGGAAATATTTCGTCAGTGATATGCATGGCCAATATCCTTTCCCGGAAGCAACGGCTACCACACAGGTGCTGATTTCAGGCGAGAAAGGCGGTAGTCAGGCCAAACCGTTGTTGATGGCGGGTATGATTGGTGGATTGTATGACTTCATCGTAGCTACATTCGGCTGGTGGAACGAGAATTTCACGACGCGTGTATGCAGTGCCGGAGAGATGTTGGCAGAAAAGGCCAAACTGGTATTTAAAGTGAATACGGGTGCTGCCGTGCTGGGTTTGGGATATATCGTCGGATTGAAATATGCTTCTATCATTTGTGCCGGTTCACTGGCTGTATGGTGGATTATCATTCCGGGAATGTCCGCTATCTGGGGAGACAGTGTGCTGAATGCATGGAATCCCGAAATCACGTCTACCGTAGGGATGATGAGCCCGGAAGAGATTTTCAAATATTACGCGAAGAGTATCGGTATCGGCGGTATCGCCATGGCGGGTGTGATTGGTATCATCCGTTCCTGGGGCATTATTAAAAGTGCTGTCGGACTGGCTGCCAAGGAAATGGGTGGCAAGGGTAATGTGGAAAAGAGCATTATGCGTACACAGCGTGACCTTTCAATGAAAATTATCGCCATAGGTTCTATCATTACACTGATATTGATTGTATTGTTTTTCTACTTTGACGTAATGCAGGGTAACTTGTTGCATACATTGGTAGCGATTGTCCTGGTAGCAGGTATTTCATTCCTGTTCACCACAGTAGCTGCCAACGCAATTGCTATCGTAGGGACGAATCCTGTATCGGGAATGACGTTGATGACACTGATTCTGGCTTCCGTAGTAATGGTGGCTGTCGGTCTGAAAGGCCCTTCGGGAATGGTTGCCGCATTGGTGATGGGTGGTGTAGTATGTACCGCACTTTCAATGGCGGGTGGTTTCATCACTGACTTGAAGATCGGTTATTGGTTGGGAAGCACTCCTGCCAAACAGGAGACATGGAAGTTTCTGGGAACTATCGTATCGGCTGCAACCGTAGGCGGTGTGATGATTATCCTCAACAAGACATACGGATTTACGAGCGGCGCACTGGCTGCTCCACAGGCAAACGCGATGGCAGCCGTTATCGAACCGTTGATGAGTGGTGTAGGTGCGCCCTGGCTGCTATATGGTATCGGTGCTGTGTTAGCTATTATTCTCACTCTTTGTAAAATTCCTGCATTAGCTTTTGCATTGGGTATGTTTATTCCTTTGGAACTGAATGTGCCGTTGGTAGTGGGTGGAGCTGTCAATTGGTTTGTGACCACTCGTAGCAAAGATGCAGCGCTGAATACGGAAAGAGGAGAAAAAGGAACATTGCTGGCTTCCGGTTTCATTGCCGGTGGTGCATTGATGGGGGTTATCAGTGCTGCTATGCGTTTCGGCGGAGTCAATCTGGTGAATGAAGCATGGCTGAACAATACCTGGTCGGAAGTGTTAGCATTAGGAGCATATGCGCTGCTGATTCTTTACTTTATCAAGGCTTCAATGAAAGTTAAATAAAATAGTATGAGGAGACTTTTATCCGTCATAGTATCGCTTGTCAGTGTAATGACCTTTGCACAGAAACAGTCTGCGGAGCTTGCTCCGCAGGACTCCGGCGATATGCTGCGAATCGGAAAGTCTTATCTGGGGACAAAATATGTAGCCAATACTTTAGACCGGGATGGAGAGGAAGGACTGGTCATCCGGACGGATGCGGTGGATTGTCTCACGTTCGTGGAATATACGTTGGCGCAGGCCATCAGTCCTTCCTTTACAGAAAATCTGCAAAAGATACGGTATCGTGACGGTATCATCGACGGTTATCCTTCGCGATTGCATTATACGTCCGACTGGATTGAAAATGGTGTCCGCAATGGTTTCCTTACTGATGTCACTGCCGAGAACAGTACGTCTACAATGAAATTGTCCCTTTCATACATGTCCACCCATCCCAAACAATACAAGAAATTGGCTGATTCGCCGGAAAATGTGTTACGGATGGCTGAATATGAGAAAGCATTATCAGGAAAAACAGTACATTGGCTGCCGAAAAGCAAATTGCCGGAAAACGGATTGCCGTGGATTATGGATGGAGATATTATTGCTATCACAACAAAGTTGCCCGGACTGGACATTGCTCACGTAGGAATAGCGGAATATAAACGGGGAAAGTTACATCTGCTGCATGCTTCTTCTACCTTAGGGAAAGTGGTTGTCAGCGATACCTCTCTCCGCCACATGCTTGACAACAATAAATCGTGGACAGGCATACGTGTCGTTCGGATGTCGCACATTAAAAATAACTGATTATGAAACGAGTAAAACATTTCCTTTTCATTTTGTGCTTATTTCCTGTCTTAGCGGGAGCACAAAAAAGGGCAGGCGTTGACCTATTGGCATCAATTCCAAGTGCCTATTTTCTGGAACTTACCCCAGATGCTCAATCGGCGGGTATGGCAGGTACAGGATTGGCTATCACCGACAACGGAAGTACAGCAATCTTTCATAACGCTTCTACTCTTGCATTCTCTATGGAAACAATGGGTGCAAGTTATTCATACGCCGACATTAATAAAGATTATGCGTTGCACAGCGCATCTCTCTTTTATAAGATCGGAAGAGAAGGGAAACACGGCTTTATGGTAGGATTCCGCCACTTCAAAGACCCGAAACAGGAATTAGACGGGGGGCTTAATACCGGTTTTCGTCCCTACATATGGGATTTAGAAGCCGGATATTTTAGAAATGTAGCAAAAAACCTGTCCCTCTCCTTAACTCTCAGATATTTGCAATCCAAATCCTGGCAAAATGCAGACAGTGAGAATTCTGTTTGTCTGGATTTTGGAGCTACATACCACCGCAATATGGCTCTTTTGGACGAAATGGCATCATGGAGCATCGGTTTCCAGGCTGCTAATATAGGAAAAAAGTTGGACGGATATAAACTTCCCGCCAAGTTGGGATTAGGGGGTGCCATCGACCTGCCATTCAGCATGGAGAACCGTTTGCAGGTAGCACTTGACTTCAACTATCTGCTTCCTTCCGAAATCCGCCATTTGCAGGCGGGTATAGGAGCGGAATATAACTTCCTGAAATACGGAGTAGTCCGTGCCGGATATCATTTCGGAGACAAAGACAAAGGCGTAGGCAACTACGGCACTCTAGGCTGTGGAATCAACTTCTGGCCTATACGTGCCGATTTCTCTTACGCACTGGCAGATAAGGATTGCTTTATGCACCGCACTTGGCAGTTGGGAGTCGGAATAGTATTCTAAGCTCTTCTTCGAGGCGTCGCTTCACTTCGTCCATGGGCACATCGTGCTTCAGTTCCTGACGAAGTGAAGTGACGCCTTTGTCTATAAACCCGCAAGGATGGATATAGCTGAAATATCGTAAATCCGTATTTACATTCAAAGCCAGTCCGTGCATGGTGACATAGTGGCTGCTTCTCACTCCTATCGCGCATATCTTACGGGCACGGGGTGTATCACCTTCCAACCATACGCCCGTCGCTTTCTCCAGTCGTCCCGCTTCAATGCCATAAAATGCGCAGACACGTATCACTGCCTCTTCCAGCAGGTGAACGTATTCTTTCAGTCCTAACCCAAATTCTTCAAGATTCAGTATCGGATAGCACACTAATTGCCCCGGGCCGTGATAAGTGATGTCTCCTCCCCTGTCTATGTGGTAAAGGGTCGCGTCAATAGCTTTCAACTGTTCGTCACTCAGCAACATATTATTTTCTTTCCCGCTACGTCCCAAAGTATAGACGTGGGGATGCTCACACATAATAATACGGTTCTCATAGGCTTCATCCTGTGCTTTTGCACGGACAACTCCGTCAAACCATTCCGTCTGCCGTTGCCAGGCTTCGGCATACGGTATCAAATTCCAATCGACAAAAACTGTTTTCATAAAAACAAAGGTAAGAAATAAAAAGAAAATGTGTACATTTGTTGGCCGAATATAACAAACACAACTATGAAAATGGACTTTCCACAGGTAGACTTGCCTACCGAAGTACTAGCATGGACGAATGTCACGGAAGATATTCTGAACATTTATAAGCAATCCTGCCGACTGCAGGCATGTATTGTAGCTATTTGCACCGAAGGCTCGATGAAAGCTTCCATCAACCTGCTTGATTATGAAATACGTCCCAATGACCTGATCACATTATTACCGGGAACCATCATCCAGTTCCGGGAGAAGACAGAAAAAGTATGTCTCTGTTTTGCCGGATTCTCCGCCCATTGTGCCGGACGAATCAATCTGATGAAGAATATCGGAAATGCTTATCCTAAACTTATCGAACAACCGGTAGTCCCGCTTAATGAGGAAGTAGCCAGTTATCTGAAGGATTACTTTGCCCTGTTATCACGAGCCAGTTGCAATGAGAACTTTGATATGGATCCTGAACTGGTAGAATTGGCGCTTCAGACTATCCTGACAAGCATACGGCTGATATATCATAATTATCCGGGAGAGAGCAGCAGCTCAAACCGTAAAAAGGAAATATGTCGGGAACTGATTCAATCTATCACCGAGAATTACAGAAACGAACGTCGTGCGCAGTTCTATGCGGATAAGTTGGGGGTATCTCTCCAACATCTGAGTACCACGGTGAGGCAAGTGACAGGAAAAAGCGTATTGGATACGATTGCTTATATCGTTATCATGGATGCCAAAGCCAAACTGAAAGGTACGAATATGACTATTCAGGAAATTGCTTATTCGCTGAATTTCCCCAGTGCTTCTTTCTTCGGCAAATATTTCAGACGATATGTGGGAATGACGCCATTGGAATTCAGAAACGGATAATAATATTTTCAGGCACGGATTACACGGAATACGCGGTTGCTTTGTACAACCATATTTCAGAAAACCGTGAAAACCGCGTAATCCGTGCCTGATTAAAAAAGAATTATTTATTTTGAGCCATCGCCAATTACAATCTCCTTTTTCCCAAACTCAGTGAATTAAGTACTACACTCACACTGGAGAAAGCCATAGCGGCACTTGCCAGCATCGGGTTCAGCAACAATCCATTCAATGGGAACAGGATTCCGGCAGCGATAGGAATACCTATCAGATTATAAATAAATGCCCAAAAGAGGTTCTGATGAATCAGTTTGACTGTCTGCTTCGATAACTGGAAGGCTTTGGGAAGCAAGAGCAGGTCGGATGTCATTAAAGTTACCATGGCAACGTCCATGGCAATATCCGTACCTTTTCCCATAGCAATGCTGACGTCAGCCAATGCCAAGGCTTGCGAGTCATTGATTCCGTCACCCACCATAGCGACTTTCTTTCCCTGCAATTGCAGTTCGCGTACAAAGTCGGCCTTATCGTCCGGCAGTGCGTCGGCAACGAAACGTTCGATTCCCAAACGGGAAGCGACAGCCAAGGCCGTCCGTTGTCCGTCGCCGGTCAACATACAGATGTCGATACCCTGACGCTTCAACTCTTTCACCGCTTCGGCAGAGGTCGCCTTTATCGGGTCGGAGACGGCAATGATAGCCAATAGTTCATTCTCACGACCAAAGTAGATGATGCCATTACCATCCGATTCGTAGCGAACCAGCATATCAGCCATTACATCACTCATCGTAGCGCTGAAATCCCTTAAAAGTTTATGGCTTCCTACCCAGTACACTTGTCCCTGATAGGAAACTTTTATACCTTTTCCTGTGATACTTTCAAAGCTATCCAATTTGGCGGGAGTTATCTTTTCCTCGTCCTGAAGTGCAGCGACTATGGCACCGGCGAGAGGATGTTCCGATTTCATTTCCGCAGCGAGGAGCACATCTTTATAATGTGGTTCCTGCGATTGTGCCCATAGCCATCCGGTAGCTGTGGGGTGTCCTTCGGTCAGTGTTCCGGTTTTATCCAGTATTACGACATCGACCTTGCGCATTTGTTCCAAAGCGACGGCGTCCTTAATCAGTATATGCTGATTGGCCGCCTTGCCGATTCCTACCATCAATGCGGTTGGCGTGGCAAGCCCTAAAGCACACGGACAGGCAATCACGAGAACAGACACAGCGGACAGAACTCCATAAGATATATATTCGCTGCCGCCAATGGTAATCCACAGGATAAATGTCAGGATGGCTATACCAAGCACGACAGGTACAAAAATACCGGTTATACGGTCAACGATACGCTGTACAGGCGCTTTACTGCCTTGTGCTTCCTGTACCATATGTATGATACGCGCCAATACCGTCTCACTGCCGACCTGTGCCGCACTGATAATGAACGAACCGCGCTGATTGATAGTTCCCGCCAATACTTTATCACCTTTCTTCTTTTCTACCGGAATAGGCTCACCGCTTATCATACTTTCATCGACATATGAATCGCCTTCGGAAAGTTTACCGTCCACAGGTATCTGCTCTCCCGGACGAACGACTACCAAATCACCGACTTGCAGTTGCTCGATCAGAATCTCCTCTTCTACTCCGTTGCGCAGCACACGGGCAACTTTAGGTTGCATACCCATCAGTTTGCGGATAGCGGTGGATGTATTTCCTTTCGCACGTTCTTCCATCAGTTTTCCGGTCAATACGAAAGCGATAATCACCGCAGAAGCTTCATAATAGACGTGCGGTTCCAGTCCGCGAGCATACCAGAATTCAGGAAAGAAAGTATTAAACAAGCTGAACAGAAACGCGATGGAAGTACTCAGTGCAACCAAAGTATCCATATTGCTCCGCCCCATCTTCGCCTGTTTCCACGCTCCGGTAAAGAAGCCACCGCCGAAAAAGACCATGACAGGGATAGCAAGTACCAACTGAATCTCGTTAGAGTATGGCATATGCATCAATATCATGGAAAATACCAGTAATGGTACTACCAAAATCCATGCACCAATCACTTTCCGTTTCAAGCGAACGTAGCGTTTATGCTGCTCTTCTTCCTGACGTTCCTCTTTATGGGCTTCTTCTACAATCAGGTCGTAACCTGCCGAAAGCACCGCCGCACGGATTTCTCCGGGAGTCAGTTTGTCTTTCTCGTAAGAAATAGTCAGCATATTGGTGGCAAAATTAACGGAAGCCTCCATGACTCCCGGCAATTTTCTTACTGTTTTTTCTACATTATTAGCACAACCCGCACAATGCATATTGAGCACGGGAAATGCCTTTTTTACCATATTACCCATATATATTATTATTTTTCAGTCTTTCCCTGCACCTTTGATAAAGAACAGGGAAAGACCATTATTTACTTATAGAAACAAGCCAATACGGGTATTTGTTCAATTACTTCTTATCCGCTTTCTTATCGTCCTTCTTCGTTTCTTTCACAAATTCGGCTTCATAATTGAACTTCTTGAATCCCGCTTGCAAGTTCTTTACATTTGTCTTTTCAGCATCGTATGTGATAGTGACAGTCCGGTCTTTCACGACAGTGGAAACATCTTTCAGACCTTTCTCAAAACGCATGTTGTCCTTCACTTTCTTTTCACAGTTTTCGCAGTGCATCTGAGTCACTTTGAATACTACTACACGAATATCTTTCGCCATTACGGCAGCTACACTCAAAAGAGCCACCACGCAAGTGGCCATCCATCTTTTTGTTCTCATTTTTCTTATCAGTTTAAATGTTAGTTATTCTTTTTATTCACTGTTTCTAGCCAGGTTGAAACGCAGTCCGATATACGCCTTCGCACCGTGCATCGGCCCCCATATCATGGTAGAGTCAAAGTTATCTCCCCAAGGATTGGCTGCGTCGATAATCGGGTTCTTCTGCTTGAAGTTTGTCAGGTTCTCGCCGCCTACGTAGATAGACCAGCGACGGAAATAACGGGTTACTTGCAGGCTAAGTTGCTCAAAGCTGCCATAACGGCGATTCCATGACAGTTGCCCGTCTCCAAGTTCGTAAGGGGAAGGCATTCTGCCACCGCCATTCAATTGCAACGTTGCGTCAAATTGCCATATTCCCAGTGGAGTTTGGTAAGATGCAGTCAGCAGACCTTTGTATTTACTGGTCAGAGGTCTTTCCATCCGCTCGCCTTTGTAGGTGGTTTGCGCATCCGTCAGTCGGTAGGCGCCCGTCAAGGTGAATCCCTTGAAGAACGGATAGCTTGCTTCTACCTGAAATACATGCGAATATGAACGTCCGTCCAAGTTATAGAAAGATACTCCGTGGGGATTGCTATCCATATCTACTACGACTTGTTTCAGAAAGTCCGTATAATAGTACTCAGCGTTTATATTCAATGTTTTACCGAATATCGGGATATAGGTGGATACGCTCGCGCCATAATTCCATGCTTCTTCCATATCCAGGTTCTTTGCAATCTCCACTTTACGGCTGCTGGAAAGCAGATAGTTATTTTCTGCCAGTACATGATTCGTCCGGTAGCCTTTTCCGGCAGAGAGACGGAAGTTTACATACTCATTCGGATTGTATTTGAGGTGCGCACGGGGAGTTACAAAGAATCCATGCTCGTTGCTATAATCCCCGCGAAGACCTGCCATCAGCATCCATTGGTCATTCAGATTCAAAGTGTACTGCACGTAAGCTCCAGGAACAGCTTCTTTCTCAAAGGCTTTGAGAGGAGTGTTATCCGCGTTGTTTTCCAAACGGTAGTGTTGGTCGTAAGCATCATAATTGAAACTTAATCCTGCGGAGAAACTGTTCTGTTTATTGAACTCCGTTTCGAACATCAATGAAGCGTAGACATTGGTTTGGTCTACGTTATAGAGTTTCAGTCCGTAATTGGCATCCTGATTATGTAAACTGGCAGAAAGAATCAAAGCCAGGTTGGTATTCTTCTCCTTATTAAATATATAGGCGTTCTTGGTGAAGAATTCATAGCGTTCCGTATCAATGTTCACTTTATAAGGGTTGTCGAAATGCATTCCGCCATGATTGGCTTGTCCGCTGGTACGTGTTTCGGAAAGGGCTTTGATACCTGCCTGAAAGACATAATGGTCGCCCATATACGCCCACCGGTTCCACACA
>ERZ779623.313-NODE-313-length-20256-cov-24.046532_pt1 | contig 20256 bp, 20 predicted proteins | sample MGYA00514189_ERZ779623 | MGnify/ENA primary metagenome ERZ779623 (study PRJEB29562, sample SAMEA4376712) | mouse gut metagenome | isolation source: Cecum | study: EMG produced TPA metagenomics assembly of the A DSS colitis mouse model was used to assess the... | reverse complement strand
TCTCACGTTTGCCCTCATTGCCATCCTCATTAGAAGATTTTAAACAGGCTCTAAAGCGGAAACGCGCCCCGGCCTGGGGACAGGCCGGGGCCTTTTTGCGTCCCCGGTAATTTCCGTTCTTCCCACCCTTTGACTTTTTTTGATGGGGGGACGGACTATAATGGTGGACAGACCCGTAGCCTGAGAGCCTGTTTAAAATCTGGCGGAATGCCAGACAGGCGCGGATTTTTTCGCTGGGCAAGGCGATTTGACGCAGGAATACTTTGTGTATTTCAAGTCAAATCAACGCAGTCCAGCAGAAAAAGATGTGCCGGGATGGCGTTTTGACAGATGTTAAACAGGCTCTGAGAACCTGTATTCACAACCTCAAACGCCGCGTGGACGGATCTTTTTCCGCCATACCGCGTTGCGTTTTCTTAAAATACACCAAGTATTCCCGCGAAAATGCGCCTTGTCTGGCGAAAAAATTCCTCGCCCACACGGCATATTCGGCTGTGAATACAGGTTCCAATTCTTCATCAAGAGGAGGCCCGCCCCGTGACGGTGGTATACATCGATCTACTGTTCCTGCTGAACCTCACCGCCAACTACCTGCTTCTGCTGGCGGCGGGGCGGATGGCGGGGGCTGCGCTGGCCCGGTGGCGCATCGGGCTGGGGGCGGCGTTGGGCGCGCTGTACGCCGCGCTGATCTTCCTGCCGGGGCTGGGCTGGCTGGCCCTGTGGCCCTGCAAGCTGGCCGCCGGCGTCGGAATGGCCCTGGCCGCCTACGGCGGGGAGCGGAGGCTTCTGCGGGTGACGGTGCTGTTCTTCGGCGCGTCCGCCGCGCTGGCGGGGGCGGTGCTGGGGCTGGAGCTGCTGGGCAGCGTGTCCCTGACCCTGGAGCATGGGGTGTTCTACTCCAAGCTGGACCTGCGGCTGCTGCTGGTGGTGTTCGCGGCGTGCTACTTTGTGCTGTCCCTGTTCTTCCGCCGGATCGGACAGCCGGGGGGCCGGACCCTGGCCCGCCTGGAGATTGAACTGGACGGCGGCGCGCGGACCCTCACCGCCCTGGTGGACACCGGACACAGCCTCACCGATCCGGGGAACAACCGCCCGGTGGTGGTGGCGGACGCCTGGGCACTGGCGGGGCTGCTGCCGGAATGGGCGGACCCTGCCGACCCCATCGCTTCCGTGGAGCGGTGCCACGCCGCCGGGGGGCGGCAGGCCCGGCTCATCCCCTACCGGGCGGTGGGGGTGGAGTGCGGGATGCTGCTGGCCCTGCGCGCCCGGGGCGTCGCCGTGGACGGCAGGCCGCTGGGACGGCTGCTGGTGGCCCTCTCCCCCACCGCACTGGACGACGGGGGCGGCTATCAGGCATTAATAGGAGGAATTTGATATGCTCTCGCTCAATACATACGTCCGGCTGTGCCGCCTGCTGGATCGGCTGGGAATCCCGCTGTTCGGCTCCCTCCACTACATCGGCGGCAGCGACACCCTCCCCGCCCCCCTGGCCCGGGAGGAGGAGGCCCGCCTGCTGGCCGCCCTGGAGGGGGAGGACAGCAGGCCGGAGGCCCGCTCCCGGCTCATCGAGCACAACCTCCGGCTGGTGGTCTACATCGCCCGGCGGTTTGAGAACACCGGGGTGGGCATTGAGGATCTGATCTCCATCGGCACCATCGGGCTGATCAAGGCGGTGGAGACCTACAAGCCCGCCAAAAACATCAAGCTGGCCACCTACGCCTCCCGGTGTATTGAGAACGAGATCCTCATGCACCTGCGGAAGAACGCCAACCGCCGGGGGGAGGTGTCCCTGGACGAGCCGCTGAACACCGATTGGGACGGGAACGAGCTGCTGCTGTCCGATGTGCTGGGCACCGACGGGGACAGCATCGAGAAGCCCATCGAGGACGACGTGGACCGGGACCTGCTGTTCACCGCCGTCAGCAGGCTGTCCCCCAGGGAGCGCACCATCATCACCATGCGCTTCGGCCTGGACGGACGGAAGGAGCGCACCCAGAAGGAGGTTGCCGACCTGCTGGGCATCAGCCAGTCCTACATCTCCCGGCTGGAAAAGCGGATCATCGACCGGCTGAAGAAGGAGATCCTGCGGATGATGTAGCAGGTTGGCTCCCGGCGCGAAACGGATCCAAAGCGAAACCCTTACGCCAGGGTTTCAAGGTCTTTCTGCCGCCTTTTCCCCTCAAAAAGGAGCGGGGGGAAAATTCCATCGAAAGCGGTCTGACGATAAAAAATATCCCCCGCCCCGCCGCCGTATGAAAGCCCGTCCATCGGAAATACTCTCTTTGAAACATTTCCGAGCGAGCGAGGTGGCATTGTGCAGGGCAAGGTGGAAATCTGCGGTGTCAATACGGCCAAGCTGAAGGTGCTGAAAAGCGAGGAGAGCCTGGAACTCCTCCGCCGGGCCAGGGCGGGGGATATGCAGGCCAGGGAGGAGCTCATCTCCGGCAACCTCCGGCTGGTGCTGTCGGTGATCCAGAAGTTTTCCGGCCGGGGGGAGAATGTGGACGACCTGTTCCAGGTGGGCTGCATCGGGCTGATCAAGGCCATTGACAACTTTAACATTGAGATGGACGTGCGCTTCTCCACCTACGGCGTGCCCATGATCGTGGGGGAGATCCGGCGTTACCTCCGGGACAACAGCGCGATCCGGGTGTCCCGGTCGGTGCGGGACAACGCGTACCGGATTCTCCAGGCCAAGGAGAAGTATATGGCGGAGCACCAGAAGGAGCCTACCGTGGACGAGATCGCCCGGATTCTGGAGCTGCGCCGGGAGGACGTGGTGATGGCCCTGGACGCGGTGGTGGACCCGGTTTCCCTGTTCGAGCCGGTATACTCCGACGGCGGGGACACGGTATGCGTCATGGATCAGGTGAAGGACAAGAAGAACACCGACGAGGCGTGGCTGGACCACATCGCCCTGGAGGACGCCATCAACAAGCTGGACGAGCGGGAACAGCGAATCCTGGCCCTCCGGTTTTTTCAGGGCAAGACCCAGATGGAGGTGTCCGCCGAGGTGGGCATATCCCAGGCCCAGGTGTCCCGGCTGGAAAAAAACGCCCTCAGCCGCATCCGGAAGGAGCTTTGAGGGGCAAAAGAGACACCCCCCGGCTTTGCCGGGGGGGTGTCCTTACGTAAAGGGAATCTTAGAGCCTGTATTCACAGCCGAGGATGCCGGCCGGCCGAGGGATTTTTCCGTCAGGCAAGGCGAATTTTCGCCGGAATACTTTGTGTATTGCAAGAAAATTCAACGCGGCTTGGCGGAAAAAGACCCGGCCAGACGGCGTTTGAGGTTGTGAATACAGGTTCTTACACAATCCTCAGGGTCACGTTGGACCAGGCCTGCTCCAGGCCGGCCTCGTAGTCGGCGTCCACGGGGGTGGAGCCGCCCTTGATGCTCTCGAACAGCTTGTTGTAGTCCTCCACGGAGAACTTCTTCATGGACCAGGTGGCGGTGGGCAGGCCCACGGCGTCGTCCTTCGCGCCCAGCTTCAGCACGCCGCCGCCGATCTCGTCCCACTTGCCGTCATAGGACTTGCCGATGGCCTGCTGGGCCGCCGCGCCGATGCCCTTCATGGCGGAGGTGATCACGGTGTCGGAGTCGCCGGACTGATCCACGTCCACGCCGATGACCGCGCCCTCGTTGGCGGCGGCGGCAGCGGCGGCGGTGATGGAGTTGAACATGGAGCCGCCGCAGGCGAACACCAGCTCGGTGCCCTCGTTATACCAGCCGGCGATCATGCTCTGGAGCTCGGAGGAGGCGGAGTAGCTGGCACCGTACTCCCAGCTGTAGAGCATATCCACCTGGACGCCCAGCTCCTTGGCGGCGTCGTTGGCACCCTGGACATAGCCGTAGCCGTAACGGCAGCAGGCGGGGTTGGAGCCGCCGCCGCCGCCGGAGAAGCCCAGCTTGGTGTAGCCTTCCTTGACCACGGCGTAGCCCGCCAGATAGCCGGCCTGCTCCTCCTGGAACTCCACGCTGGCCACGTTCTTCAGGGGATTGCCGTCAGAACCCACCACGGGATGGTTGTTGTCGATGAACACGAAGTGGGCGTCGGGGAACTCCTCAGCGGCCTTGGCCAGGGCGGCCTCCTGGAGGAAGCCGGCGCACACGATGACCTTCGCGCCGCCCTCGGCGGCCTGCTTCATGGCGTTGTAGCGGTCGTCGTCGGTGGCGTTGTCGCCGTTGGCGGGCTGGTAGTACTTATAGGACAGGCTGTGCTCGCTGGCGTACAGCTTCACGCCGTCCCAGGTGCCCTGGTTGAAGGACTTGTCCTTCAGCTGGCCCACGTCGGTGACGAAGGCCACCTCATACTTGCCGTCCTTGGAGGTCATGGTGTCGGGGATGTCGTCCGCGCCCTTCTTTCCGCCGCAGGCGGCCAGACTGAAGGCCATGGCCATGGCCAGCAGCATCGCGAGAATCTTCTTCATTGCGTACCATTCCTTTCTTCTCATTCAATTCCAGGCGGCGCGTTGCCGCCGCCCGCCTTCCTCGTCCGCAAAAAGGCGGGGACTTGTATTGCAGACCTTGCCTCGCAATCTTCGCTCCCGCCTTCGGACGTGCCCATTATACAGCGTCCCGCCTGGAAATACAAGCATAATTTACAGCTTCCCCGGACTTTTCACAAAAACTGTCAAAACGCGCCCCTCAATAGCCCTGGGCCTGCTGGCCTTTCACCAATTTGACAATCCGGCTGGTGCCCAGGCGGTCCGCCCCCAGGGCCAGGAAGTCCGCCGCGTCCTGGAGGCTGGCGATCCCCCCCGCGGCCTTGATCTTCACATGGGGGGCTACGTTGGCCTTGAACAGGGCCACGTCCTCCCGGGTGGCCCCGGCGGTGGAGAAGCCGGTGGAGGTCTTGATGAAGTCCGCCCCGCTGTCGGACACGATCCGGCACAGCCGGATCTTCTCCTCCTCGGTCAGCAGGCAGGTCTCGATGATCACCTTCAGCACCAGCCCGCCGCAGGCCGCCTTCACCGCCTTGATCTCGGAGAGCAGATCCTCCCAGCGGCCGTCCTTGGCCCAGCCGATGTTGATCACCATGTCGATCTCCTTCGCGCCGTTGGCGATGGCGTCCTTGGCCTCCAACACCTTGACGGCGGTGGTGGAGTAGCCGTTGGGGAAGCCGATCACCGTGCACACCGGGAGCCTGTCCCCCAGGTAATCCGCCGCCTGCCTCACATAGCTGGCGGGTATGCACACGCTGGCGCAGCCGTAGGCCGCGCCGTCGTCGCAGATCTGGCGGATCTCGTCCCAGGTGGCGGTCTGGGTCAGCAGGGTGTGGTCCACGGCGGCTAACAGGGTCTGGTTGTCCATTGGAATCACCTCATTCGGATAGATGATCCTATTTTACTATGGGCGGGCCGGAAAAGCAAGGAAATCCCCGGCTGGAGGCGAAAAAAGTGGGGACGCAACGGCTGGTTGTCAAATTGTATCCCCTTTTTGGTTGCGTAAGCCGCCGCTTTTTGCTAAGATAAGGCTGTTCCAAGCGCGCCGGACAGTTTTTCTTTTGGAGGTTATCCTATGGATTTCAAGGAACGTTTATTTGAGCTGCGCCGTCAGGCGGGGCTGTCCCAGGAGGAGCTTGCCCATCTTCTGGGCCTCACCCGGCAGGCGGTGCAGAAGTGGGAGGCGGGCACGTCCCGCCCGGATATGGACAACCTGGCCGCCCTGGCGGACTATTTCCACGTGTCCCTGGACTACCTGACGGGCCGGGAGGGGGCCTGCCCCCCTCCCCCGCCGGAACAGGAATACGTCCCGCCCGCCCCCACCATCATTCACCACCACTACCACGAGGGCTGGCACTACGAATATAAAAGTGAGCGCACCCTGTTCGGCCTGCCCCTGGTCCACATCAACCTCGGCCGAGGAAATCACTGGGCCAGGGGGATTGTCGCCATCGGCAACCTCGCCACCGGGTTCGTGGCCCTGGGCGGCATTGCCGCGGGCCTGCTCTCCCTGGGGGCCGTGAGCTTCGGCCTGCTGCTGGCTCTCGGGGCGGTGGCCTTGGGCGGGGTGTCGGTGGGCGGCGTGGCCCTGGGCCTGCTGGCCTGGGGCGGGATCGCCCTGGGCTGGCTGGCGGTGGGGGGCTGCGCCGTGGGCGTGTACGCCGCCGGAGGCGTGGCGGCGGCCTCGCGGGTGGCGGTGGGCTACGTGGCCTCCGCGCCCCTGGCCATCGGGCAGCTTGCGGACGGAGTAACCGCCATCCGCGTCCCCATGGAGGGGCTGTCGGACGCGGCGGTGATGGAGGCCCACGCCGCCATCACCGAGGCCTGCCAGGACGCCCCCTTCTTCGTCACCCGGTTCCTGAAGTTCTTCGCGTGGGCGGAGCTGCACTGACCCTCTCCGGCAGATCGGAACCCCGGTCTGCCGGGATTTTTTCGCTCCAGCTCAACCTGTAGTTGGATTTTGACAAAATTACCGCCATTGTGTTCAACTATTGTTTTTGCTATAATTCAACCACAAAGCGAAACGAGGTGCTGATATGGCAAACGTGTTGAGCGAGCGCATCGCGGAACTGCGCAGGGCCCGGGGCCTCACCCAGGAGCAGCTGGGCCAGCTGGCGGGGGTGTCCGCCCAGGCTGTGAGCAAGTGGGAGAAGGGCGGCGCGCCGGACGTGGAGCTGCTCCCCGCCCTGGCGGACCGCTTGGGCGTCACCATCGACGCCCTGTTCGGCCGGGAGGGGGGCGAGGCGGGGGACATCCACCAGACCGCCGCCCGCTGGCTCCACACCATCCCCAAGGAACAGCGGTACGATCAGATCTGCCGCCTGTTCTGGATCTTTACTCAAAATATGGTGGACGAGGTGACCATGCCGGATATCGGCTATCTGGAACAGGCCGCCGCTTTGTGGGAGGATGAGACCAGCGGGATCAAGCAGTGGGCCATCAGCCGGGTCTGGCTGGACGGCGGCTATATGTTGAGCCTCCACGCGGAGGACCTCTCCTTCGCCACCGTCTGGCCCGAGCCGAAGGACGGCTATGACGCCCACTTTGCCGCCATGGACGACTACCGCCGCCTGTTTTCCGTCCTGGCCCGCCCCGGATGCCTGGAGGTGCTGGAATACCTGTACAGCCGTCCGTACCGCCATTATATGGCGGACACCGTTGCCAAGGCCCTGGCGCTCCCCATTGAGGAGGCCCAGGCGGTCATGGAGGTTCTGTGGGAGACGCGGCTCGTGGAACGGACGGATCTGGAGCTGGTGGACGGCTTGAGCTACGCCTACTCCCGGCATGACGGGGACGTCACCCTGGTTCCGTTCCTCTATATGGCCCGCTGCATGATCCAGAAGGGAGCCTACCTGTTCAATGTGGGTGGCGCTGGAAAGCCCCTGCTCCGGGGAGGCGTGTGGAAAAGGACAGAGGAGGAGAGACAATGAAGCGCACCAAAAGGAATCCCGCCGCCCGGGCCTATTTCCGGGCCTTTTATGATGGCAACCGCTTGAATTTCGGGCTCACCGCCCTGCTCACTCTGCTGGGCATTCCCGTCACGCTGTCGGTGTCCTGGTTGCTGGGCGAGCTGCTGGACGCCGCCTCCGCCAGGAGCATGGAGCAGCTGGTGCGGGCCGTCAAAATCTTTGTGCCCATCGCCCTCTTTTATGTGGCGCTGGACCTGGGCACCCATTGGGTCAAATCCAGGTTCCTCTGCCGGGCCATGGTCCAGTACAAAGCCCTGGCCTTCCGCAGGCTGTCCGAGAAGAGCATCAGCACCTTTTCCCGGGAAAATACCGGCCGCTACCTGTCCATCCTCACCAACGACACCGGCACAATTGAGACAAACTATCTGGAAAGCAGCTTCAGAATCCTTGACAACGCGGTCCTGTTCCTTGGCTGCATCGGCATGATGCTGTGGTACAGCCCGATGCTGGCGGTCATTGTCGTCGCGTTCAGCGTTCTGCCCATCGCCGTGGCGGTGCTCACCGGCGGCATGCTCACCAGGCGGGAGCAGGAGGTCAGCGAGAAAAACGAGGGCTTCATGGCCCAGATCAAGGACCTGCTCAACGGATTTTCCGTCATCAAGAGCTTTAAGGCGGAGGCCGCGGCCCAGCGGCAGTTCGACGCCGCCAGCCAGACTGCGGAGGACGCCAAGCGCCGCCGCCGCTGGAGCACGGGCCAGGTCACCACCCTGTCCGGCCTGTGCGGCTTCATCATGCAGTTCGGCATCTTCTTCATCGGCACCTACCTCGCAATCCGGGGACATGTCACCGGCGGAACGGTGGTGGTGTTTGTCAACCTGTCCGGCACCATGCTGAACGCCATCCAGGTCGTCCCCCAGTGCTGGGCCAGCCGCAGGGCCGCCGCAGGGCTGGTGGAGAAGCTGGCGGCCGTCACCGAGGAGAACGCAGGGCGTTCCGGCGACCCAATCCCGCCGGTCCTCCGCGACGGCATCACCCTGGACCACGTCACCTTCGGCTATGAGCCGGACAAGCCGGTGCTGAGCGACATCTCCCTCACCCTGGAGCCGGGGAAAAAGTACGCCCTGGTGGGCGGCTCCGGCTCGGGCAAGTCCACCCTGCTGAACCTGCTCATGGGGGCCTATGACGGCTACGGCGGCTCCATCGCCATCGACGGCAAGGAGCTGCGGAAGGTGGACCCGGACAGCCTCTACGACCTGATGAGCCTCATCGGACAAAGCGTGTTCCTGTTCGACGACACCATCCGCGGCAATGTCACCATGTTCCGGGACTTCCCAGACCAGCTTGTGGAAAAAGCTATAAAGCAGTCCGGCCTGTCAGAGCTTTTGGCCCAGCGGGGGGAGGACTACCGCTGCGGGGAGAACGGCGCGGGTCTGTCCGGCGGGGAACGCCAGCGGGTGTCCATCGCCCGGTGCCTGCTCCGGGGCACCCCGGTGCTGCTGCTGGACGAGGCCACCGCCGCCCTGGACAACCAGACCGCCTTCGCCGTCACCGACGCCATCCTCCACCTGGACGGCCTGACCCGGCTGGTAGTCACCCACCGGCTGGACGAGACGCTGATGGCCCAATACGACGAGATCCTGGTGCTCCGGAACGGGCGCATCCAGGAGCGGGGCGGCTTTGGCCAGCTCATGGAGCGGAAGGGATACTTCTACTCCCTGTATACTCTGACCGCATGAAAACCGGGCGGCATCTGCCGCCCGGTTTTTGCTACAGCTCTTTGACCAGCAGGATATACTCCCGGTTCCGCAGCCGTTCCCGGAAGCCGCACCGCCGGAACAGCTCCGCCGCCGGATTGTCAATGGCGATATTGTCCGCCAGCCGCTTCACGCCGTTCTTCCCGGCGGCGGCGCACAAAAGCTCCAGGCCCTGCCGCCCGAAGCCCAGGCCCCGGTACCGGGCGGACACCAGCACGTCGCAGAGGTACTCCCCCAGCTCCCCATCGTAGTGGTAGGCCGCCTCCCCCACCAAGGCCCCGTCCGATTCCCGGCGCAGGCAGCGGTAGAACCGCTCCCCCGTGCCGTCCTCCACCCACCGGGCGTACCAGTCCGCCCAGCGTTCCCGGGGAAAGCGGATGGTGCCGCCGTAGGCGTGGTTATAGGCCATGGTGTCCGGGTCGGCCAGCAGCTCCTGGCGGAAGGACAATTCCTCCAGCCCGGGGCGGTACAGTGAAACGTGTTCCATAGCGTCCTCCTCTTAGCGGTTTAACAGCTTTGCGGCGGCGGTGCGGCGCACCACCAGCGCGCTTTTCGGGCAGAACTCCTGGCAGCAGAAGCAGCGGATGCACTTCTTCCGGTGAATCCGGGGCTTCCCGCCCCTCATCACGATGGCGTCCGCGGGGCACACCTCCCGGCACTTGCCGCACCCCACGCACTTCTCCCGCTCCAGGCCGGGCCGCTGGGCCAGCAGCCGCTTTATCGCCGCCCCCTTCAGCCGCCCCCGCAGGCTCGTCCCGTCCCCCTGGAACAGGTGGCCCGCCGCCGCCCGCGCCAGCTTGAAGTCCGGGATGGCAAAGGCGGCGGCATCACCCTCCACCGTCAGCTCCTCCGCCGAGGACGGGATCAGCCCCCGCTCCGCCGCCGCCTTCAGGGTGGGCACCCCCTCCGGACCCAGGCCGATGAGCTTCGCGCACAGCAGGTCCGCCTTGTGGGGGCTGTCCGAGGCCAGCACCGCCCCCATGTGCCGGGGGGTGCCGCCGCCGGGGCCGTTCCCCTCCATGCACTCCACCGCGTCCACGATGGTGAGCCGGGGCTTGAAATACTCGTCCAGATCCACGATCATCCGGGCGAAGTCCATGGTGTCGGGGTAGCGGAAATGATACTCCGGCTTCACCGTCCCCGGGACGGCCCCGAACATATTTTTCGCCCCGCAGGTCATGCCCATCATCCCGTGGGTTTTCAGCTTGCACAGGTCAATGACGGCGTCCGCCCCGTCCAGCCACCCGGTGTAGCGGAAGCTCCGGCACACCCTTCCCTCCGGGAAGGACGCCTCCCGCTCCGTGAAGTCCTGGTTCAGCCTGCCGCCGTACCGCTCCACCGCCCCCAGGCCGGCGGCGGCATACGCCCGGTTCACAAGGGCGGCGTGATAAAGCCCGCCGGGGCTGTCCCCCGCCACCACCTCCGCCCCCCGCTCCGCCAGCAGCTCCGCCAGGGCGCACAGGAGGGCCGGATGGGTGGTGGCCGCCTTCTCCGGCTCCACCCCGGACACAAGGTTCACCTTGACGGCAATCCTCATCCCCGGCCCCGCCCAGTCCAGCCCGCCCAGGGGGGCCAACGCCCGCTCCAGCGCGGCCCGCACCGTCTCGTGCCCGTAGCCGCCGCAGGGGGTGATCACCACATCCGGCCCCACGCCGCTCCTCCTCTCAAAAAAAGGCTGCCGCGGAAGCGGCAGCCTTTTTCCACGGTATTTGAATTACTCCGCCTCGGACTCGTCCTCAGCCTCATCGGCGGGGCCTTCCTCCAGCAGGGCGCGGATGGACAGGGAGACCTTCTTGTTCTCCTCGTCGATGGCGATGATCTTGGCGTCCACCACATCGCCCTCCGCCAGCACGTCGCCGGGCTTCTCCACCCGGTGATCCGCGATCTGGGAGATGTGGATCAGGCCGTCCACGCCGGGAACGATCTCCGCGAAGGCACCGAAGGTCATCAGCTTCACCACCCGCACGGCGGCGGTGTCGCCCACGGCGTACTTGGTGGTGAACACAGTCCAGGGCTCCTGGCTGTGATCCTTCATGCCCAGGGAGATCTTCTTCTTCTCCGGGTCGAAGGAGATGACGTACACCTCCACAGGGTCGCCCACGGACACCACCTCGGCGGGGGTCTTGATCCGGGACCAGGACAGCTCGGAGATGTGGACCATGCCGTCCACGCCGCCGATGTCCACGAACGCGCCATAGGAGGTCAGGCTCTTGACAGTGCCGCTGTAGTGCTTGCCCACCTCGATATTGTTCCAGATCTCCGCGGCGGCGGCGGCCCGGGCCTCGGCGGCCACGGCGCGGATGGAGCCCACCACCCGGCGGCGGGCGCGGTTCACCTCGGTGACGCGCAGCTTCACCCGGGTCTTGACCATCTCGGACAGGTCGGCTCCCCGGGGCTTGCCGGACTGGGAGGCGGGGATGAACACCCGGATGCCCTTGACGCTGGCCACCAGGCCGCCCTTGTTCTCCTCGGTGATGATGCCCTCCAGAACGTCCTTGCTCTCCACGGCGTTCTCCACGATCTCCCAGTTCTTGTCCGCGTCCAGACGCTTCTTGGACAGAACCACCACGCAGTCCCGATCGCTGACCAGGCGGACCACGGCCTCGATCTCATCGCCCACCTTGGCGATGTCCTCCACCTTCACGTCGGGATCGTCGCTCAGCTCAGACAGAGGGATGCTGCCGGGGTACTTGACGCCCAGCTCCACCTGAATCTCGGTGGGCGTGATAGCCGCAACCGTTCCAGTGACCCGATCCCCCGTATTCAAAATTTTGAACGACTCCTCCAGCATTTCCGCGAAGGACTGTTCAATCTCCATAATTTCATCGCTCATCTTGTTGCTGACCTCCTTTATTATCCACCCCGGCGTGGATGCGCCGGCGGTGATTCCAAGCGTGCCAACCGACTGGAACCGGCCCATGTCAATGTCCCGCCCCCGCTCCGCCTGCACCACCATGGGACAGCGGCGGGCGCACAGCTGGGTAAGCCTCCTGGTGTTGGAGCTTTTCTGATCGCCGATGACGATCATCGCGTCGCATTGCGCGGCCAGCTCCAGGGCCTCAGATTGACGCCTGGACGTAGCACCACATATTGTATCAAAAAATTCTGCGTTTGTACACACTTTTTTTGCGTTTTCCACGGTTTTTTTCCAGCCGGCCTCAATGGCCGTGGTCTGGGAGACAAATGTCAGCGGCTGAGCGTACAGTTCCGGGTTTTTCGCCAAAGTTTCCGCCAATTCCTCCCAGCCGGACACGGCAAACCCCCGGGAGGTGCAGCCCAGTATGCCCACAATCTCCGGGTGGTCGGCCTCGCCCACCACCACCGGCGTGCGCCCCCGGGCCTCCGCCTCCCGGACGACGGCGTGGATCTGGGTGACGTTGGGGCAGGTGGCATCGATGACCCGGCAGCCCCGGGCGGCCAGCGCGGCGTACACCCGGTCCGGCTCCCCGTGGGCCCGTATGAGCACCGCCGCCCCCTCCGGGGCCTCCTCCGGGGTGTGGATGGTCACCGCCCCCATGTCCTCCAGGCGGCGGATCACGTGGTCGTTGTGGGTCAGGTGGCCCAGCAGGTACACCGGGCCCTCCCCCGCCGCCCGCTCCGCCAGCTCCACCGCCCGGCGCACGCCGTAGCAGAACCCCGCCGTTTTCGCCAGCCGGACGTTCATGCCGCCTGCTCCTCCAACGCCCGGACCCGCTCCATCAGATCGTCCGCGATGCGCTGGTAGTCCTCCGGGGTGGGCTTGCGGCCCTCAAACTCCGGGTGGTACGGCTCCCCGAACACAATGGTGGTCCGGCGGAACCGCCGCTTCTTCGTGGGGATGTAGATGGGCACGATGGGCGCGCCGGTGCGGGTGGCGAACATGGCCGCGCCGGTGCGGGCCTCGGAGTCCTCCCCGTCCTTCACCCGGGTGCCCTGGGGGAACATCAGCAGCTTCTCGCCCCCCCGGAGGATCCGCATGGCCTCCTTCAGGGCCCCCACGTCGGCCTTGCCCCGCTTGACGCCGAAGATGCCCGCCTTCCGCAGGAGGAAGCCCAGGATGGGCCACTTCATGACCTCCTCCTTTGCCATCACGCGAACCTGCCGCCGCCAGCCCAGGCAGCACACCACGTACAGCGGATCGCCCAGGGTGCTGTGGTTGCCGCACAGCAGGGCCGCCCCCTCTGGCACCCGCTCCACCCCCACCGCCTTCCAGGGGTGGAGCAGCTTCATATAAACCCAGATGATGGGGTAGAGCACCGCGTATACCTTATTCATGTCCTTCCCCCTCCGTCAATCCCAGGTGCTTCCGGGCCAGCCCCAGCAGAAGCTGGAAGCTCCCCTCCAGATCCAGGCTGGTGGTGTCCGCCACCACCGCGTCCTCCGCCTGCCGCAGGGGGGCGGCCTCCCGCTGGCTGTCCCGGCGGTCCCGCTCCACCACCTCGGCCAGCACCTGATCAAACTCCGCCGCCTGACCCCGCTCCCGCAGCTCCCGGCAGCGACGCTCCGCCCGGGCCTCGGCCGCGGCGGTGAGGTAGATTTTCAAGTCCGCGCCGGGGAGCACCACCGTGCCGATGTCCCGGCCGTCCATGATCACGTCGTGCTCCGCCGCCGCCCTGCGCTGCATCTCCAGCAGGAAGTCCCGCACCGCCGGGATGGCCGCCGCCTTGGAGGCCGCGGCGGACACCTCGTTGTGCCGGATGGCCTCCGTCACGTCCGCCCCGTCCAAAAACATATGCTGAAGCCCGTCCTCCCCATAGCCCATGGTAATGGACAGCCCCGGCAGCAGCTCCGACACCGCCGCCCCGTCGGCGGGGTCAACCCCCCGCTCCAGCGCGGCCAGCCCCACCGTGCGGTAGATGGCCCCGGTGTCCACGTACAAAAAACCCAACGCCCTTGCCAACGCCTTGGCCAGGGTGGATTTTCCCGCCCCGGCGGGGCCGTCAACGGCGATACTGCGGTACTTCATGGCACAACGCCCTTTCCTGTTCTTTAGAACCTGTATTCACAACCTCGATCCACCGTCTGGGCAGGTCTTTTCCCGTCATGCTTCGTTGTGATTTCTTGAAATAAATACAAGTATTCCTGCGAAATCCCGCCTCACCTGACGGGAAAATCCCTCGTCCATCCGGCGGTTCCGGCTGTGAATACAGGTTCTTACCGGCGGCCCGCCCGCTCCGCCGCGGCCAGCCCCGCCGCGTGCCCGGTGGCCCAGGCGATCTGCAAATTGAACCCGCCGGTGTAGCCGTCCACGTCCAGCACTTCCCCGGCGAAGAACAGGCCCGCCGCCTTTTTCGATTCCATGGTTTTGGGGTCCACCTCCCCCACGGCCACGCCGCCGGAGGTGACCACCGCCTCCTCCACCGGGCGGGGGCCTGTGAGGGGGACGGTGAAATCCTTCAGCGTCTCCAGCAAAGCCCGCCGCTGCTCCCTGCGCAGGCTGTGGGCCTTGGCCTCCCCCGGCACGCCGGACCGGGCCGCGATCACGGGGATCAGGCTCCGGGGCACCAGCCCCCCCGCCACGTTGGAGAAGTCCTGGTTGGCCCGCTCCTTGAACTCCCGCACCAGGCGGGCGTCCAGGGTCTGCTCGTCCAGGGCGGGCTTCAGGTCGATGTGGGCGGTATAGGTCCGCCGCCCGAAGTCCAGGTGGGCGGAGGCGGACAGCACCAGCGGCCCGGACAGCCCGAAGTGGGTGAACAGCAGCTCCCCCTGCTCCCGGAAGGCGGTCCTGCCCCGGTCGTCCCTCACCCGCAGCTCCACGTTCCGCAGGGACAGCCCCTGGAGCTGGGCGCAGCAGGGATCGTCCGACTCCAGCGGCACCAGGGACCCCCGGAGGGGCGTGATGGTGTGCCCCACCCCCCGGGCCAGGGCGTAGCCCTCCCCGGTGGAGCCGGTGCGGGGGTAGGACGCCCCCCCGGTGGCCAGCACCACCGCCCCGAATTGGGACAGCCTGCCGCCCTGCTCCGTCGCCATCTCAGCCAGCCGCCCGTCCTGCGCCGTCAGGCCCGTCAGACGGTCCCGGCGCAGGTCCACCCCCTGGCGGCGCAGCTCAAAAAACAGGGCGTCCACAATGTCCGCCGCCCTGTCGGACACGGGGAACACCCGCTTCCCCCGCTCCGTTTTCAGCGGCACCCCCAAGCCCTCAAAAAAGTCCATGGCGTCCTGGGGGGAGAAGCGGCTGAACGCGCTGAACAAAAACCGCCCGTTCCGGGGGATGGCGGCCAGCAGCTCGTCCCGGCCGCAGTTGTTGGTGAGGTTACAGCGGCCCTTTCCGGTGATATACAGCTTCCGGCCCACCTTCTCGTTGGGCTCCAGCAGCACCACGTCCGCCCCGGCCCTGGCGGCGGCAATGGCGGCCATCATCCCCGCCGCCCCGCCCCCGGCCACAATCACCCTATTGCTGTGTCCCATACTCCACCTTCTCATAGACCTGGTACTCGTCCCAGATCTGCTCCAGCCGCCGGAAGGTGGCGGTGACCTCGTCGGACTTCTTCCGCCCCACCGCCACGATCAGCGCGTTGATCACCGACAAAGGGGCCACCAGCGAGTCGGCGAAGGACGCCATGTCGCTTTTCGCCAGCAGGCGGTAGTTGGCGGTGTCGTACAGGGGGGACAGCTCGCTGTCGGTGAGGGCCACCACCGTGGCCCCCTGATCCCGGGCGAACTCCAGGGCCCGCACGGAGCGGGTGGAGTACCGGGGGAAGCTGATGCCGATGACCACGTCCCCCTCCCCCACCCGGAGCAGCTGCTCAAACATATCGCTGGCCAGGCTGGCCTGCACCTGGCACACGTTGTCGAAGATCAGCTTGAAATAGAAGGTGAGGAAATCCGCCAGGGCCGACGACGACCTGGCCCCTAAAATATAGATCCTCCTGGCCCCCACGATGGCCTCCACCGTGGCGGCGAAGTCCTCCCGGCTCAGCTCCTCCAGGGACATCCGCAGCTTTTCGATGTCCGCCCGCACCACCTTCTCCAGCACGTCCCGGGTGCCCAGGCGGTCGTAGGACACCTCGATGCGCTGGACGGTAGTGAGCTTGGAGCGGATCATCTCCTGCATGGCCTTCTGCATGGCGGGATAGCCGTCATAGCCCAGCTCGGCGGCGAACCGCACCACGGTGGACTCGCTGATCCGCACCGTCTGGCCCAGCTTCGCCGCCGTCATAAAGGCGGCCTTGTCATAATTTTCCAGGATGTACCGGGCGATGAGCTTCTGCCCCTTGGAGAAGCCCGCCATCCCGCTCTGGATCGCGCTTAATATGTCACGGCTCATGTAAAACCCCTGCCTGTTCCCGTTCTCTCTGTTCCGCGAAATGACGGCGGACGCCGCCGCCTTTCGCCAGCAGTCCCATTGTACTGTGTGATTCCGGAAAATGCAAGGGTTTTTGCACGTTTTCCAGGTTAAACTTGCAAAAGGGCCAGCTCCTCCGCCGTCAGGGGCCGCCATTTCCCCGGCCCCAGCCCTCCCAGCGCAAGCTCCCCCTCCCGCACCCGGCGCAGGCGGTCCACCCGCAGCCCCGCGGCGGCGCACATACGGCGCACCTGCCGGTTCTTCCCCTGGTGAATGACGATGGTGAGGGCGTTCCTCCCCGTCCGCTCCACCCGGTCGGCGGTCAGAACCTCCCCGCCGTCCTCCACCGGGGCGGACAGCACGGGCAGGGCCCGCTCCGCGTCCCCCGTCACCCACACCCGGTACTCCTTTTCCACCCCGTGGGAGGGGTGGGTGAGCCGCTGGGTCAACGCCCCGTCGTCGGTGAGGAGGAGCAGGCCCTCCGAGTCCATGTCCAGCCGGCCCACGGGCCACACCCGGGCGGGGCAGTCCGCCACCAGCTCCGCCACCGTTTTCCGCCCCCTCTCGTCGGACAGGGTGGACACATAGCCCCGGGGCTTGTTCAGCATGATGTACGTGTGGGGGCTGGGGGCGGGCAGGGGCGCGCCGTCCACCTCGATCCGGTCCCGGGCCGGGTCGGCCCTGTCCCCCAGCCCCGCCGTCTCCCCGTTTACCGTCACCCGGCCCGCCAAGAGATACTCCTCCGCCCGGCGGCGGGAGCAGATCCCCGCCGCCGACAGCAGCTTTTGCAGGCGTTCCTCCATCCCGGCCCTCCTCTCCGTCCCGCGCTCAGGCGGCCCTTCCGCCCAGCAGCGTCCGCAGCCGCTCCAAAAACGTCAGCGGCTCCCGCAGGTCCAGCCCCGCGTTCCCCTGGCTCACCAGAGGCATCTGGGCGACCACCTCCCCGTCCAGCCGCCAGCGCAGCTCCCCCAGCTGCACTCCCGGCGGCAGCGGCGCGGTCGCGCTCCGCAGCAGCTCCACCTCCGGTACCAGCTGCTCCCCCGCCTTCAGCGGGTAGCCCAGCTCCCCCTTGGCGGCCACCGGCATGGTGGGGATGAGGCTGCCCTCCACCGCCACCGCGCCCAGCACCTCCCCGGCCCGGCACAGCACCTGCCGGGGATAGGTCCGGAAGCCGTAGTCCAGCAGCTTCCGGTGGTCGTTCCAGTCGTCCCCGTCGTTGAGGGTGACGCAGATCAGGGTCTGCCCGTCCCGGACGGCGGCGGACACCAGGGTGCGCCCCGCCTTCTCCGTGAACCCGGTTTTCATCCCCACGCAGCCCTCGCACCGCCACAGCAGCTTGTTGTGGTTCACAAAGGCGCGGGTGCCCACCGTAATGGATTTGGTGGCGCACAGCTCCGCCACCGTGCTGTTGTCCAGGCACGCCCGGGCCAGCAGGGCCATGTCGTAGGGGGTGGAGTAGTGGTTCTCATGATCCAGCCCGCTGGGGTTGGCAAAGGAGCTGTCCTTCATGCCCAGCTCCGCCGCCCTCCGGTTCATCAGCTCCACGAACTCCTCCATGCTCCCCGCCGTGTGACAGGCGATTACCATGGCCGCGTCGTTCCCCGACTGGAGCAGGAGGCCGTACAGCAGCCCCCGGAGGGTGATCTCCTCCCCCGCCCTGAGGTAGATGGACGAGCCCTCGCTGCCCAGCCACTCCCCCTTAACGGTGACGGTCTCATCCAGATCCCCCGCCCGCTCCACCGCCACCAGGGCCGTCATCAGCTTGGTGGTGCTGGCGATGAGCCGGGGCTTGTGGGCGTCGTGCCCGTACAGCACCCGGCCGCTCTCGGCGTCCATCAGCACCGCTCCCGCCGCCCGGTCGCTTGCCGCGTATCCGGCGGGGCACAGCAGAACCGTTAGGGCCAGGGCGCACACCGCCCCCATCAGCTTCCTCACAAAAGGTCACTCCCATCCGAATTTGATCAGATGGGAGTAGTATGGCCTTGGCGGTCCTTCCTTATCCCGGCGGGTTACAGGGGCTGCTCCCCCGCCTCCCCCGCGGTCTTTTTGTCGATATATCCGGTGACCTTCTCAAACATCTCGGGCACCAGGTCCACCACCCGGCTCACCGTGTCCCCCGGCGGGGGAGCCACGGGCAGAAGCCGCACCGAGCCGTCCTTCACGATCAGGAACGCGATGGGCATCACGTTCACGCCCGCCCCCGCGCCGCCGCCGAAGCACCAGGGCTGGGCCTTGCCGAAGTCGGAGCCTCCGGTGGCGAAGCCAAAGGACAGCTTGGACACCGGGATCAGGGTCACGCCGTCCTGGGTGGTGATGGGCTGGCCCACCACGGTGTTGGCGTCCACCATCTCCCGGATCTTGTTCATGGTGGTCTGGAGCACTTCGTTGATGGGATGGTTGGTTTCACTCATGACTCATTGCCTCCTGTTTTTTTCTGGCGGGTTTTCCGCTCTTGATCCACGTAACCAGAGCCTTCACGCCGTAATGCACGCCCAGCGTCACGATCTGCCCCACGGTCATGGTGAGGGCCGCCGCGGCCTCCACCCCCGGCTGGGTCCGGCTGTAGTCCATGCTGATCCGGAGATTGCGGCGTTTCACCTTAAAATTATGATCCAAAATGGGCCAAATCATCCCCATTGCCGCGTTGGCCTGCCCGTAGCCAATGGCAATGGCGGCGGGATTGCTCCCTCCCCAGATCAGATCCAGGTCCAAATCGTCGATGCGGATCTTCCGCCTCAGCGCGCCGCAGGCCTGTCCCACCACCGGAAGCAGCTTCATCAGCCGGGACAGGGTCCCGGGCTGGCCCTCCTTGGGCTCCTTCTTGTGCTTCTCCGCCAGGGCAGGCTTTTGCTTCTTCGGCTTCTTCTTTTTGGGCCGCCAGTCCCCCTCCGGCTCCTCCTTGGCGGGGAACAGGCAGAGCTTTACCGGCCCCAGCAGCAGAAACACAAACAGGCCCTCCGCCCCGTACTTCACCCGCCCCCCGATCCGGATCAGCGAGATCAGCCACAGCACAACGAGGATCACCAGCAGCACCTTGAGGAAGGTCATGGCGCGCCCCCTTCCTCCTCCTGGGGCTCCTCCTCCGGCTCCTCCGTCTCCGCCTGCTGGAGACGCTGGAGGGCGGATTCCAGCTGCATGGTGAGCTGGGCCTCCTCCTGGGTGGCGGAGGGCAGCTCGGGCAGATCCTCCAGGGAGGTCAGCCCAAAGGAGCGCAGGAAGGTCTTGGTGGTCTTGAACTGCATGGGCCGCCCCGGCACCGCCAGACGGCCCGCCTCGCAGATCAGCTCCCGCTCCAGCAGCAGGCCCACGGTGTAGGAGCTGTCCACCCCCCGGATCTGCTCGATATACGCCCGGGTCACCGGCTGGAAGTAGGCGATAATCGCCAGCACCTCCAGGGCGGGCTGGGACAGGCGGGCGGGCTTCCGGTTTTCCAGGGCCTTGCGGATATAGGCCGCCTGCTCCGGCGCGGAGCACATCTGCCAGCTGGCCTCCAGCCGCACCAGCCGGACGCCCCGCCGCTCGTAGCTGTAGTAATCCGCCAGCCGCTGGCACACGCTGTCCACCGTGTCCCGGTCCTGCCCCAGGGTAAGGCAGATCCGCTCCACGGGCACCGGGTCCCCGGCGGCAAAGAGGATGCCCTCAATCGCGCTTTCCAGCTCCTTCAAATCCATTGGGGCCTCCTCCTTTCCTTGTCGTCACATGGGGCAGCCTGCCCGTAAGCCTTCCCCCTGCTGGGGAAGGTGCCCCAGTGCGCACACTGGGGCGGATGAGGGGGCCCCATTTTAATAACTCTCCACCGTCACGTCGATCTCTCCCGGCCCATCGTCCACGGTGCTGGTGACGGTGCAGTCCTCCGCCGTCCCCGCCAGGTGGATGCGGTTGGCCT
>ERZ779623.310-NODE-310-length-20527-cov-18.569852_pt1 | contig 20527 bp, 16 predicted proteins | sample MGYA00514189_ERZ779623 | MGnify/ENA primary metagenome ERZ779623 (study PRJEB29562, sample SAMEA4376712) | mouse gut metagenome | isolation source: Cecum | study: EMG produced TPA metagenomics assembly of the A DSS colitis mouse model was used to assess the... | reverse complement strand
ACCCGGGAGGACGCCGCCATGCAGGACGTGCTCATGTGCGTCCAGATGGGCAAGCTGGTGGAGGACGCCGACCGGATGCGCTTTGAGACGGACGAGTTCTACGTCAAGAGCGAGGAGGAGATGCGCGCCCTGTTCCCCAACTGCCCCGAGGCCATCGACAACACCCAGCGGGTGGCGGATCTGTGCCATGTGGAGTTCGAGTTCGGCAAGTACCACCTGCCGGAGTTCAGGCTGCCCCAGGGGGAGACGGACGGGGACGCCTATTTTGAGAAGCTGTGCTGGAAGGGCTTTGAGCAGCGGTATCCCTCCGGCGGGCCGGAGCTGAAGGATCGCCTGTCCTATGAGATGGGCGTGATCCGGCAGATGGGCTTTGTGGATTACTTCCTCATCGTGTCCGACTTCATCGGCTACGCCAAGGGCCACGGCATCCCGGTGGGGCCGGGGCGCGGCTCCGGGGCGGGCTCCATGGTGGCCTACTGCCTGCGGATCACCGATGTGGACCCCATCAAATACGGCCTGATCTTCGAACGCTTTCTGAACCCCGAGCGGGTGACCATGCCCGATATCGACATCGACTTCTGCATCCGGCGGCGGCAGGAGGTCATCGACTACGTGTCCCGGAAGTACGGGGAGGACCACGTGGTCCAGATCGTCACCTTCGGCACCATGAAGGCCAAGGCCGCCATCCGGGACGTGGGGCGGGTGCTCAACTTCCCCTATGCCGAGGTGGACAATATCGCCAAGCAGGTGCCCTTTGATCTGAAAATGACGTTGGACAAGGCGTTGGTGCTGTCCAAGGGGCTGAGCGACCTCTACAACGGGGACGAGCGGGTGAAAGAGCTGGTGGACATGGCCCGGAAGATCGAGGGGATGCCCCGGAACGCCTCCACCCACGCGGCGGGGGTGGTGATCACCAAGCGGCCCGTGTACGAATACGTCCCCCTGGCCACCAACGACGGCCAGCCCGTCACCCAGTACACTATGACCACCATTGAGGAGCTGGGCCTGCTGAAGATGGACTTCCTGGGCCTGCGCAACCTCACCGTGCTGGACGACGCCGTGAAGATGGTGCAGAAGGAGATCCCCGGCTTCAAGCTGGAGGACATCCCCGACGACGACATGGCGGTGTACCAGATGCTGTCCGAGGGCAAGACCTCCGGCGTGTTCCAGATGGAGTCGGCGGGGATGACCGGGGTGGGGGTGGGCCTCAAGCCCAAGAGCATTGAGGACATCTGCGCCATCATCGCCCTGTACCGTCCCGGACCCATGGACTCCATCCCCCGGTTCCTGGCCTGCGCCCAGGACCCCACCAAGGTGACCTACAAGCACCCCCTGCTGGAGCCGATTCTGTCCAACACCTATGGCTGCATTGTCTACCAGGAGCAGGTGATTGAGATCTTCCGCAAGCTGGCGGGGTACTCCCTGGGGCAGGCGGACATGGTGCGCCGGGCCATGAGCAAAAAGAAGGAGAAGGACGTGCAGCGGGAGCGGCAGTCCTTCATCCACGGCGACCCCAAGCGGGGCATACCCGGCTGCCAGGCCAACGGCATCCCGGCGGCGGTGGCCGAGTCCATCTACGACGAGATCAACGACTTCGCCCACTACGCCTTCAACAAGTCCCACTCCCTGGCCTACGCCATCGTGGCCTACCAGACGGCCTGGTTCAAGTGCCGCCATCCCCGGGAGTACATGGCCGCCCTGCTTACCTCCGTGCTGGACTCCCAGGACAAGGTGGCGGAGTATATCTCCGAGTGCCGGGAGAACGGCATCGCCCTGCTGCCGCCGGACATCAACGAGTCGGAGACGGCCTTCACCGTGTCGGGGGAGAATATCCGGTTCGGGCTGGCGGCGTTGAAGGGGGTGGGGGCGGGCTTCACCGCGGCGGTGCTGGCGGAGCGGGACAAGGGCGGGCCCTTCCGCTCCTTCCAGGAGTTCTGCGCCCGGATGTACGACGCGGAACTGAACAAGCGGGTGCTGGACAGCCTGATCCGCTCCGGCTGCTTCGACAGCCTGGGCTGCCGCCGCTCCCAGCTGATGAAGGTCCACGAGCAGGTGGTGGACGCCATCGCCCGGGACCGGAAGAAGAACCTGGAGGGCCAGTTTGACCTGTTCGGCGGCGGGGGGGACAGCCTGTCCGTGCCCACGGTGCTCCTGCCGGACATCCCGGAGTTCTCCCCGGTGGAGCTGATGTCCATGGAGAAGGAGACCACGGGTCTGTACCTGTCCGGCCACCCCATGGACGAGTACCGGAAGGAGGCGGTGAAGTTCGGCGCGGTGCCCATATCCGCGGTGATGGCCGCCGGGGAGGAGGATCGCGCCTCCCCCTGGGGGGACGGCCAGCGGGTGACGCTGGCGGGGGTGGTGGCGTCGGTGCGCACCAAAACCACGAAAAACAACACCCTCATGGCCTACGTCATGCTGGAGGACGCCACGGGGGCCATGGAGCTGCTGTGCTTCTCCCGGACGCTGACGGAGAGCGGGGCCTATCTGAAGGCGAACCTGCCGGTGGTGGTGACGGGAAGGGTGTCCATCCGGGACGAGAAGGCCCCCCAGCTTATGGTGGACCAGGTGATCCCCCTGTCCGGGGCGCGGAAGCTGCCCGTGGCCGCCGGGGAGAACCAGGCGTTGTGGATCAAGCTGCCCGACGGCGGGGAGCGGTTCACCTGGCTGAAAACCCTGCTGTCCATGTTCCCGGGGGAGGCTCCGGTGATCGTCTATCTGGCGGACCAGCGTCGGAAGCTCCAGACCCACTGCCTCCACCACGAGGCCCTGCTGGACGAGCTGCGGGAGACGCTGGGGGAGAAAAACGTGGTGCTGAAGGAAAGAAACTGATCAAATCCAGGAAAAAAGGGCGGCGGGGCCGCCCCCCAGCCAGGGCCGGAGAAGGGGGTCGGCTGGGAGAACAGGCTCTAAGGCGGCAGGCCCCGCGCCGGCGAAGGAGATACTATGCAAAAGCTCTTAGGAAAAATTGGGAAGGTGCTGTTTCACCGTCTGGGGATCGTGGGAGTGCTGATCCTGGCCCAGATCGTCCTGTACGGGGTGGGGCTGACCGTCCTTTGGAACAGCGACAGCTTCGGCTGGGTGAAGTGGCTGTTTGTGGCCCTGTCGGTGCTGTCCGCCCTGTGGATCGTGGGCAGCAAGAGCAATCCGGGGTACAAGATCGGCTGGCTGATCATCGTGCTGGGGCTGATGCCCTTTGGCTCGGTGGCCTATCTGCTTCTGGGCGGAAACCACCTGTCCGGCTTCAACCAACGGCGTCTGCGCACCATGGAGCGGAAGATCCGCCGGAATCTGGGGGAGGAGTGCGGGCGTTCCGCCTCTCTGGGGGAGCTGATGGGGGAGGACGCGGGCTGTATGGCCCGCTACCTGGAGCAGACCACCCACTGTCCCGTGTTCGGCAACACCCGCACCAAATACTATCCCCTGGGGGACGACTGCTACGACGACATTCTGGAGGCCCTGCGGGGGGCGGAACGCTATATCTTTATCGAGTATTTCATCATCGAGGAGGGCAAGCTGTGGAACTCGGTGCTGGACATCGCCCGGGAGAAGGCGGCGCGGGGCGTGGAGGTCCGGGTGATCTATGACGACATCGGCTCCATCTCCACCCTGCCGGGGGACTACCCGGTCCGGCTGGAGCAGATGGGCATACAGTGCCGGGTGTTTAACCGCTTTGTGCCTGTGGTGTCCCTGCGGCAGAATAACCGGGATCACCGGAAGTATATGATCATCGACGGCCGAGTGGCCTTCACCGGGGGCATCAACATGGCGGATGAGTATATCAACGTGAAGCGGCGGTTCGGCCACTGGAAGGACGCCGCCATCCGGCTGGAGGGGGACGCGGTGTGGTCCATGACGGTGTCCTTCCTGTCCATGTGGGACTTCACCCACAGCGAGGAGGAGCGGTTCACCCCCTTCCGCCCCGCCCCCGCCCGGGCGGGAGCGGTGGGCTACGTCCAGCCCTACCACGACTGCCCCTGGGACAACGAGGCGGTGGGCCAGTCGGTGTACCTCCACCTGATCTACCGGGCCAAGCGGTATGTGTATATCACCACCCCCTATCTGGTGATCGACTACTCGCTGACCATGGCCCTCACCACCGCCGCCAAGTCGGGGGTGGACGTGCGGATCATCACCCCCCATATCCCGGACAAGAAAACCGTGTTTGAGATGACCCGCTCCTATTACGAGGAGCTGATAGAGGCGGGTGTGCAGATTTTTGAGTACGAGCCGGGGTTCATCCACGCCAAGAACTTCGTGGTGGACGACCTGTGGGCCACGGTGGGGACGGTGAACCTGGATTACCGCAGTATGTTCCTTCACTTTGAGAACGGCGTGCTGCTGTACGGCACCCCCTCCGTGGCGGACATCCGGGACGATTTCCTGGACACCCAGACCAGGAGCATGCTGGTGACCCTGGAGGACTGCCGGTCCATTTCGGTGCTCCACCGGACGTTCCGGGATCTGCTGCGGCTGTTCGCGCCGCTGCTGTAGGAGGGGACGAAGATGGAACCGGGGAAGAACCTGCTGTGGGGGCAGGATGAGCTGGCGTGCGGCGTTTCCGCTGTGGGCTATGGGTTTGTCACGGGCGGCCTGCTGAATCTGCGGGGGCTGTAGAGGGCGTATTCCAGGAAGAAGCGCGTTTTATATTTGGGGCTGAGCGGTATCGCGCTGGTGATGCTGCTTCCGGCGATCACAGGATGGATTTCGACCTGTCTCCATCTTTCGGGCATTTTGAGCGGTTTGATTATCCACTTTACCGGGGGGCGTTTTTCCCGGGAGACTTGACAAAACGGGGGTTCTGGTGTATGATGGGCAGGTGTCCTGAAAGGGGCCGCTCGCTGGTATAGCTCAGTCGGTAGAGCAGCTGATTCGTAATCAGCAGGTCGTGTGTTCGAGTCACATTACCAGCTCCAAAAAGAAAGGACTGCCTCTGGCAGTCCTTTCTTTTTGCTTTCGCGCCGCTTCGTGGTGCTACTCATATTCCACCGTCCCCGGCGGCTTGCTGGTGATATCGTACAGCACCCGGTTGACGCCCTTCACCTCGTTCACAATCCGCACGCTCACCCGGTCCAGCAGCTCATAGGGAATCCTGGCCCAATCCGCCGTCATGAAGTCGTCGGTGGTCACCGCCCGGAGGGCCACGGCGTAGTCGTAGGTGCGCCCGTCCCCCATCACGCCCACGGAGCGCATATTGGTCAGCGCGGCGAAAAACTGGCTCAGCTGCCGCTCCTGGCCGGACCGCGCCATCTCCTCCCGGAAGATGGCGTCCGCCTCCCGGAGCATGGACAGCTTGTCCCGGGTGACCTCGCCGATCACCCGGATGGCCAGCCCCGGCCCGGGGAAGGGCTGCCGGGCCACCAGGTATTCCGGCAGACCCAGCTCCCGGCCCAGCTGCCGCACCTCGTCCTTGAACAGCAGGCGGAGAGGCTCCACAATCTCCTTGAAGTCCACGCAGTCGGGGAGGCCGCCCACGTTGTGGTGGCTCTTGATCACCGCCGCGTCCCCCGCCCCCGACTCGATCACGTCGGGGTAGATGGTGCCCTGGGCCAGAAAGTCCACGGCCCCCACCTTCCTGGCCTCCTCCTCAAAGACCCGGATAAACTCCCCGCCGATGATCCTCCGCTTGCGCTCCGGCTCCTCCACCCCGGCCAGCTTGTCCAGGAACCGCCCCTCCGCGTCCACCCGGACGAAGTTCATGGCCCACGGGGAGAAGGCCCGCTCCACCTGATCCCCCTCGTCCTTCCGCAGGAGGCCGTGATCCACGAACACGCAGGTGAGCTGTTCCCCCACCGCCTCCGCCAGCAGGGCCGCCGCCACCGATGAGTCTACCCCGCCGGACAGGGCCAGCAGCACCCGGCCCCCTCCGATCTTCTCCCGGAGGGCCTGGACGGCGGTGCGGCGGTAGTCCTCCATGGTCCAGTCCCCCGCCGCGCCGCACGCGCCGTAGAGGAAGCGGCGGATCATGTCCGTGCCGTGCTGGGTGTGGTTCACCTCCGGGTGGAACTGCACGCCGTAGAGCCTCCGGGCCTCGTCGGCGATGGCCGCGTTGGGGCAGGCGGCGGAGCGGGCCGCCAGGGTGAAGCCCTCCGGCACCTTATCCATATAGTCCCCGTGGCTCATCCAGGTGACGCCGGATTCCGGCAGGCCCTGGAACAGCGTACAGCCTGTGTCAAAGGCGGTGTCCGTTTTGCCGTACTCCCGGGCGGCGTCCTGCTGGGCGGGAACCACCCGGCCCCCCAGCAGGTGGGCCATGAGCTGGCAGCCGTAGCAGATGCCCAGGATGGGCACGCCCCAGGTGAAGATCTGGGCGTCCACCTTGGGGGAACGGTCCAGGTATACCGAGCTTGGCCCCCCGGTGAAGATGATGCCGATGGGATCCATGGCCCGCAGCTCAGCCAAGGGGGTGGTGCAGGGCCTGACCTCGCAGTATACCCCGCACTCCCGCACCCGGCGGGCGATGAGCTGGTTATACTGCCCCCCGAAGTCCAGCACAATCACAGTCTGATGAGACATAAATCCACTCCTTTACTGGAATGGCGGCGCGCAGGGCGGGCCGCCGCTTTGAATGTTACCGCCAGAGGAAATCGTCCAGCTCCCCGGCCTGGAACACGATGTTCCCCTCGTGCTTCTCCTCGTCCCGGACGGGGAGGAAGGGGTCCAGCACCGTCAGCCGCTTGCCGCACTGGGGACAGCGGTATTGGATGGCTCCGCAGGCGTACATACCGGAGGGGATGTCCGCCTTCCTGCTTACCGGGTGCAGGTTCTTTTTATAGTAGTCCGGCTCCTTGCGCTCCACGTAGTGTCCCACCGAAACGTTGGGCAGGGCGTACAGCTGCTTGCGGTGCTTCTCCATGGCGCACTTGCAGTTCCGGCACCAGTCGTCCTGGTACTGGCGCAGCCATCTGTCAATGAGTCCCATTGCGCAGCTCCGACGCTTCCTTGGCTTCCGCCAGCACCTGAACCCACATATCCGCCTTGGAGATGCCGGTCAGCACGTGTTCGTCGTTCATCTTCCACCGCTGGTTGGAGGTGAAGGTGTCCACCCGGAGCTTGATCCCGTCGATGAGGAACAGGAAGCTCACCCGGCTGGTGCCCCGCAGGAAGCCGGAGCCGGCGGCCCCGTCGTCGGTCCAGGCCTTGGTCACCCGGCTGGCGGGGATGATGAAGCTCTCAAAGGGGTTCCAGAAGAACAGCAGGGCGATGACGCCCTTGCGGATATCCACCACCACGGTGTGGGTACTGCCGTAGAAGGTCTGGTTGCGGGTAAAGCCCTGCTGGTCCAGCTGCTGCTCCATGGCCTTTTTCCGCAGCTTCCAGATGGTGGAGGGGCCAAAGAGCCACCACACCACGGACAACGCCGTGGGCAGCATAAAGCAGATCACGGCCCCCGTCCCGCCGTCGGGGAAGAACTTGTAGCCCACGAAGCCCAGCAGGGCGATGAGGGCGATGGGCAGGAGAATGGTCAGAAGCAGGTAGACATAATTAATTTTCTTCACGGTCTTTTGGTTCATTTGCAGCTCTCTCCTTCTTCATAGAACATAATCGGCGCACCCGCGCCGGGGTTGGTGAATACAGGTGCTCAGTCCCACTCGCTCTTGGGGGCTTCCTCCTCCCCCTTCCTCCTCCGGGGCGGGAAGAACCGGGGAAACAGCCCCAGGCTGGAGCCCAGCCAGTGGAAAATGGGGAAGCACACGAAGATGGCGATCACCTGGGCCGCGCCGGTGTACCGCTGGTTGTAGTCGTCCTCCGGCATCTTGCCGCCCACGCCCAGCATATCCACGTAAAAGTCGGTGCGGGTGAGGGGGGGACCATAGCTGATCTGGTCCATGAACATCTTGCTTTCGGTGAGGTCGGCATACACCACCTTCCCCACCGGCAGGGTGTGGTCGCTGGTGTAGTAGTCCCCGTCCTGCTGGACGTTTTCCATATTGATCCGGGCGGCCACCACCTCTCCGGAGGGCAGGGTCACCCCGTAGGTATAGATCCCGTCGTAGTAGCCCGCGCCCCGGTTGCGGTACTCGATGCCGTGGGATACGATGGTAAAGGTGTCGTGGCTGAGGATGTCGTCCACGCTCTGGACCCGGAACACCTCCGGCCCCGCCTTGCCGCCGATGTCGCCGTCGGATACGGTGTGCTCCTCCACGTACCGCTCGTAGGCTCCCACCAGGAAAAACTCCGTCAGCTTCACCGCCCCCAGGCTCACCCCGAAGGCCAGCAGCAGGCACAGCCAGATATCAAACCGCAGGCGCGTATAACGCATAAAAAATCCCCCTCTTGACAGAACCGCGGAAGATTTTGGAAACAAAAGGTATTCCTCCCGCCTCTTGGCCCCATATATTGTAACGTATCTCCCCCCAAAAAACAAGACAAAGATTGGGGGCTTTTTGGCGGAAGGGGCAAAATTTGTGAATTTGGACAAAAGGCGGCATAGCGGCCCCCAGCCGGGGGCAAACTGAGAACCTGTATTGACAGCGGGACGGCGTTGGCGGCTGTGAATACAGATTCCGAGCAAGGGGCATTCTGGGAAACGAGGTGTTTTTGTGTTTGTGGTACTCATACGCACCGTGGTGCTTTACCTGTTCATTATTGTGGGCATCCGGCTGCTGGGCAAGCACCAGATCGGGCAGCTGGAGCCCTCCGAGCTGGTGCTGACGCTGATCATCGCGGATCTGGCCTCCGTCCCCATGCAGGACAACGGGATTCCCCTGCTGTCCGGGCTGATCCCCATCGTGGTGCTGCTGGCCCTGTCGTCGGTGATTTCGACGCTGTGCACCAAGTCCCTGGGCTTCCGGGCCCTGCTGTGCGGCAAGCCGTCGGTGGTGGTGGAGAACGGGAAGGTGCTCCAGCGGGAGCTGGAGCGGTGCCGCCTGACCATCGATGAGCTGCTGGAGGAGCTGCGGATGCAGGGCTACACCGACATCCGCACCATCAAATTCGCCCTGCTGGAGACCAACGGCCAGCTCTCCATCCTGCCCCGGGCGGAGGAGAAGCCCGCCACCGCCGCCCAGCTCGGAATCGCCGCTCAGGAAACCGGACTTCCGGTGGTGCTGGTCAGCGACGGGCGGCTGCTGGAGCACAACCTGAAGGGCCGGGGCTATGAGCAGGTCTGGCTGGAGAAGCAGCTGGCCGCCCACGGGCTTACCTCCCACCGTCAGGCGTTTCTCCTGTCGGTGGACGAGACGGGGAACACCTACTGTATCCCCAAGAAGGGGGCGTCGGCATGAAACGGCTGTATATCGCCCTGGGCCTGGTGGCCCTGCTGGCGGTGATGTGTACGGTTCATACCGTCTACCTGGGGCGGCTCACCGCCGACCTGTCCGGCCTCCTGGCCCAGGCCCAGGAGCAGGTGGAGCGGGGGGACTGGGAGGCGGCGGACCGGCTCACCCGGCAGTCCAAGGAGATCTGGGTGGAGCACGAGGGCTACCTCCACACCACCCTGCGCCATACCGACATCGACGCCATCCTGGTCTCCTTCGACGAGGCCCTGGCCTTTTTGCGGGCCGGGGAGCGGCAGAGCGCGGAGTACGCCGCGGTGAACGCCCGGCTTATCACCCAGATCGGGCTGCTGCTGGAGTCGGAGCTTCCCACGTTGACGAATCTGTTGTAGGCGGGGCTTGCGGACTGTCTGGCGGCGCGGGCGGGGCAACGTTGTATGCCCTCCGCCCGTTTTTGCCGTGAGGGGGGCCGGGTGGGGGAATTTTCTGGGTTGTTGCCCCGAACCGTACACCTCCGCCCCCCTTCTAACCAGCCCCGAAGGGAGTGGTAGAAGAAATGCAACAAACCGAAACGTACAAGCTCAACAAGCCCGGGATCGACGATCCCCTCGCCATCGCGCCGCTGAACGAGAACATGGACAAGCTCGAAGCCGCCATCCTCGCCGAAACCGCCGCCCTGGACAGCCGCGTCACCGTGCTGGAGGCCAAATACTTTGTATCGGGCACCTTCATCGGGGACGGCCAATCCAGCCAGTTCATCAACCTGGGCTTCACCCCCAAGGCCGTCCTGGTTCACCACGCGAACATCGCATTTTTCACCGCCTTGACCGTGGCCGGACAGCCCTGCTCCAACGGGCCCGGAACCGCTCTGGAGGTGGTGGAAAACGGCTTCAAGGCTTACAATTCCGCCCCCAATGCTTCCATTAAACGCAATATGAACGATGGCGGTCAGTCCCTCAACTACATCGCATTTGTCTGAATCACGGCAAAAAGGCCCCCCGGCGAGAGCCGGGGGGCCTTTTGCGCTGTTTTGATCAGGGACTAAAGATTAGTCGATGATGTAGATGGTATCCACGTAGTCGTACTCGTCAAAGTCGAGGACGAAGGCGTGGCTGCCGGTGTACAGCTCGTACTGCTTCACGCTGTCCAGAGTGGCGTCGTAGTACTTGCCGGTCTCCAGGTTGACGATCTTCACCACGCAGTCGTCAGCGACGGTGTAGAAGGCTTCCACATCACCGCCATTGTGGTCGGTCGCGCCGTTATCAGCGATCACGCCGGTCTTGTCGAAGCAGACCATGTCGGCCGCGGCCAGAGTCACGCCGTTGTTGACGCTCACGCTGGTGGCGTGGCCCTGGGCGTTGCTGCCCAGCACCCGGACCAGGGCCTCGGAACCGGCGGCCATGACGCCCTCAATCTGGGTGTTGATACCGGCCAGGTTGTTGTTGGACACCTTCAGCTCCACAGGCTCGCCGTTCTTCAGGGCCTTGTAGGTGGAGTAGTTCTGATAGGTGGTGCCGGTGGCGTACACCAGGTACAGGTCGGGATCCTCCACGGGGGTCCGGGCCATAACGGTGTAGTTCAGGTTGGTGTTAGTAGCGGCCATATTCGGGAACACAAACACATTGTTGCCAATCCGCTGATACAGGACGTCATAGGTGTTGGCAGTTCCCACAGTCTGGCCATTATCGCCCATAATCAGGGGGATGTTCTTGAAGCCGGTGTGGGCACTGTACTCCAGGTCGGCATAGCCGCCCTCGTTGCCCTCGTTCAGGCTGTAGTCCCAAGCCAGCTCACCGATGAGGAACTTGGTGTTGTTATCCACGTTCTGATCCACGGCGGCGTTGGCGTTATCGATCTGGCTGGGAGACTTGGAGTAGTCGGTGTTAATCGTGAACGTAGAGAGATCACCCTTAGTGGTGCACTCATCCGCCAGGGTTCCCGCCATGCCGGGGACCAGCTGGTTGTCGCCCACGGCCTTGGGAGCGGTGTAGTTCTTCCACTCGCCGTTCTGGGTCTCCACGACCTTGTAGTAAGTCTCGCCGTTCTTCTTGAACGCCTCGATCTTCACCAGCACGCCGGCCTCGGCCTTCAGGTTGCCGGTGCCGATGTCGGTCTCCGCATCGTTCATGGACTCATAGTAGTCGAAGAACTTGTCCTCGTCACCGTCATTGTGAGCGGTTCCCTCGGCCTTAAAGTTCTGGAGCATACGCACGGTCTTCTCGGTCTTGTCCATCATCATCAGAGTGGCCTCAATAGCCCACTTGCCGGTGCCGATGCGCACGGGCTCCATGCCCATCACCACGCCGATGGTGGACTCGCTCTCGGCCTGGGTCATGCCGATCACGAAGCCGTACTCATCCAGAACAAGGGTGTACTCCTTGTTGATGGCGGCGTTGTTCATGGCGTAGCTGTAGTTGGGATCGCTGGGCACGGTGCTGGTGCTGTCCGCTGTCGCAAACTGGTCAGCAGTAGCACTGCTCTTATAGTACTGCACGTCGGTGTCGGCCGCTACGGTCTGGTTCGCCAGATAAACGACATTGGCCTTGTAGTTGCCGTTGCTGGTCTCGATCTCGTTCTTGTGGTTCTTGGGACCCAGAGTGCCCTTCACAGTCACAGTGGCGGTCTTGGCCTTCCCAATGACATCCACCGCGCCGATCTCATTACCACCATCGGTGACGGTGAAGTCCTTGAAAACGGCGGGCACGGTGGTCTGGAGGAAGCCCTCATTGGCGGCGGGGGCACCAACGGCCACCAGACCGCTGTCATCGAAGGTCGTGGTCTGGTCGCTCATACCCCAGGTGGTGAACTGCACCAGATCGCCCTTCTTGTAGTCCTCGAAGTCCTCAGTCGTGCTCGTCTTGGTGATGGTCACGTTGTCATTGAAGGTGATCTCCATGGTGGCGGGGCTCATCACGTGGTTCTTGGCGGTGTCGAAGGTGCGGGGCACGATGTTGCCCACAACGCCCAGGAAGTTGTCCACGTAGACAATGATAAAGCGCTTGCTGTCGATCTTGTAGACCTCGGTGGTACGCCCGGCGGCGCCGATGGTGCCCTCCTGGGTGTGCAGGGCGTCGATAATGTAGTTGTCGGAGCCATCGCCGGCGTCATTCGCGCCGCGGGTGGCCACCTTGGCGCCGTTCAGGAACTCCACCACATTCAGGGTGGCGTTAATGGCCTTGTCGCCGTTCACGTCGGTGGTGAACTGGCACTCGGTGACCACTTCGCCCTTGTAGACGTGCACGGGCTCAATGGGGATTTCCAGAGCGTGAACCTCGTACCAATCCGCATCGGCCACGAACTCGCCCCCGGTAATGGTGCCGTAAGTGGCGCCGGGGGTGCTGCTGGGCACGTAGACGGCGTTCGCATTAGCCTTAATATCACCCTTAACACCGTTGCCAGTAGCAGCGGCAATGGCCGCAGTGGCCACGGGATTCACAATCCACTTGGCGCCGTTCTGCACGGTGTCCTTGTCGGAGTCCTTCACCCAGACCTCGTGGGGGCGGCCGTACTCGTCAAGGGCAATGAGATTGCTCTTGCCGATGATGCCGAAGGTGGACTTCATGATGGTGTCGGGAACGTCCTGGGCGTAGATCTTGCCGCCCACGGAGCTCAGGTTGACCTTGCTCACGTCCACCAGCAGCTTGCTCTCGTAGCCGCTGCGCAGGCCGTTGTAGACGACCTTGTCGGCCAGGATGGTCTCGAACATCATCTTAGCCACGACCTCACGGGTGACAGGCTGGCTCAGAGTGCCCTCGGTGATGCCCTTGGTGATGCCGACTTCCTGACCGAAGGAAGCGGTGCGGGTCTCCCAGCCCTTGCCGGTGAACTCGCCCTTCTGGTCATAGCCCAGCAGACGCAGCAGCATGGCCAGCAGCTCGTAGCCGGTGATGTCGGACTTGGGGTCGAACTTGTCGCCGCCCCGGCCCTTGATCAGCTCGGCGTTGGCGCAGTAGTTGATGTAGCCGGCAGCCCAGAAGGAGCTGTCCACATCGGTGAAGTGGCCGTAGTCCTTGTAGATGTCGGCCTGGGAATCCTTCACGTTGGTGGCGATCCGGTAGATCATGGTAGCCACCTCAGCGCGGTTGATGGTTGCGCTGGGCCGGAAGCCGCGCTCGTCGCCCTTGACGATGCCCAGGGCGGAGAGAACGTTGACCGCTTCCTTGTACTCGGCAGTGATCTCATCCTTGTCGGTGAAATCATTGGGAGTCGCGGGAGCGGCGTTGACGGTGACCATCAAGCTGAGGGTCATCATCATCGCCAGGACCAGCGCGAGAAACTTCTTCAAATTTCTCATTGGATTGTTTCCTCCTCAAATATTTTTGCCGTTGAGGAGAGAACTTTTTGACGCGAAAAAGAGGGGATGGGCCATCCTCTCTCCCCGCGCCCGTCACGTTCGCGCACTTGACTTTCTCACAATCCGGGGTAAAATATCCTTATACAGCCCAAATCATTCCGCCGCCAGCCAAACAGCCGGACAGAAAGGAAACCGCACATGAAGCTTACCACTGTTTTATTCGACCTGGACGGGACGCTGCTCCCCATGGACCAGGACCAGTTCGTCAAAGGCTACTTCGGCCTGCTGACCCAAAAGATCGCCCCCCGGGGCTACGACCCCAAGCAGCTCATCGACGCAGTGTGGGCGGGCACCGCCGCCATGGTGAAAAACGACGGCAGCCAGACCAACGAGGCCGTTTTCTGGCAGAAGTTCGCCCAGCTGTTCGGCCAGGAGGCCCTGGCGGACAAGCCCCTGTTCGACAGCTTCTACGCCGGAGAGTTCCAGGCCGCCCGGGCCTTCTGCGGCCACAACCCCCAGGCCGCCGACGCCGTCCGGGCCATGCGTGGGGCGGGAAGCCGGGTGGTGCTGGCCACCAACCCCATCTTCCCGGCGGCGGGCACCCGGGTCCGCCTGGGCTGGACCGGGCTGTCGCCGGAGGACTTCGCCCTGTGCACCACTTACGAGACCTCCCACTGGTGCAAGCCCAGCCTGGGCTATTACCGGGAGATCCTGGACACCCTGGGCCTGACGCCGGAGGAGTGCCTCATGGTGGGCAACGACGCGGAGGAGGATATGGTGGCCCGGGAGCTGGGTATGGAGGTGTTCCTCCTCACCGACTGCCTGATCAACCGGGAGGGCCGGGATCTCTCGCCCTACCCCCGGGGCGGCTTCGGTGACTTGATGGCCTACTGGACAAAGATCCGGGAGGGCGGCCGATGAACCGGGAATTTTTAAAAAAGATTTTCTTCCAATCCCTGACGGCCTTCCTGTCCCTGGCGTTGGCGATCCTTCTATTCTTCGCCATCCAAAAGCTGGACGAGATCCGCCTGGGCTTCCACTGGGTCATGGACATACTCACCCCCTTCGTCTACGGCGGCACCATGGCCTACCTGCTGAAAACCCCCTGCGGCTTCCTGGAGCGGCAGTTTGAGTCCGCCCTGCCGGAGAAGTACAAGAGGTGGGCCAACCTCCTCAGCGTGGTGGCGGTGATGCTGATCAGCGCGGTGATCCTCTACCTGCTGCTGAGCATGGTGCTCCCGGAGATGTGGGAGAGCATCGTGGCCCTGGCCATCGCCATCCCGCCCAAAGTGGACGAGTTCACCAAATGGGTGCTGAACCATCTGGAGGGCAATGAGATCCTGCAAAACTACGTAAACAACGCCTTCTCCAACATGGAGGACTGGATCAAAAACTGGGCCACCACCGATCTCCTGCCCACCATGCAGGGCATGATGGGCGGGGTGGTCACCACCGTGGGCTCCGTGCTGACTGTGGCGAAAAACATCATCCTGGGCGTGATCATCTGTATCTACCTGCTGGCCAGCCGGAAGAAGTTCACCCGCCACGCCAAGGCCCTGCTGTACGCCGTGTTCAAGCCGGAGCGGGCGGACAAGCTCCTGACCGAGTTCACCTACATCGATACCACCTTTGTAGGCTTCTTCGGCGGCAAGATTCTGGACAGTGCCATCGTGGGGCTGATCTGCTACGTCTTCTGCGCCATCATGTCGGTGGTGGCGGGCTTCCAGAACGGGGTGCTGATCAGCGTGATCATCGGCGTCACCAACGTGATCCCCTACTTCGGTCCCTTTATCGGGGCGGTGCCCTCCGCCCTGCTGATCTTCATCTCCAGCCCCCGCAACTGCCTGATCTTCCTGATCTTCATCCTGGTTTTGCAGCAGTTCGACGGCAACGTGCTGGGGCCCAAGCTGCTGGCGGGCAGCGTGGGGCTTACCGGCTTCTGGGTGCTGTTCGCCATCACCCTGTTCCAGGGGCTGTTCGGCTTCGTGGGCATTCTGGTGGGGGTGCCCGTGTTCGCCGTCATCTACGATCTGGCGCGGCGGGCCATCCTCTCCGGCCTGAAAAAGCACGGCAAGCTGGATGTGCTGGAGTAGCGGCTGGGAAAAACCCCCTCAGATACCTTGACAGGCGAGATATTTCGTGATATGATAGCCCTGTTTTTTCAAGAAAAAGGAGGTCTTTCTGTGTTTCCAACCATTGATCAGGCCAAACCTGGCCTGAAAAAGCTCATCGCCGCCCTGGGCGAGACATACCCCTATGCCTCCGTGCTGGCGGAGGCGGACGACCGCCGCGATTGGCGCATCAACCGCGCCGGGATGGGCATTTCCGCCTCCGGCACCGGCGGCGCGGCGGGCTTTGTGGTCCGCGTGTTTGACGGCGTGGGCTGCGCCGAGTATTCCTTCAATGAGTTTTCCGAGGCAAAGGTCCCCGAGATCTGCGCCCTCATGGCAAAGCGTCTGGCGGAGCAGAACGCCGCCACGGCGGAGTTCCAGCCCCTGCCCACCCCCATCCCGGCGGACGATCCGGCGGAGCTGAAGAAGGAGACGGGCTGGAAGATCAACCCCCGGGAGCTGGGGGACGAGGCCATCCTCAGCAAAATCACCGCCATCCGGGAGAAGGCCCTGGCTGTAGACGAACGGGTGCTGGACGCCAACGTGGCGGTGGCCAGCAAGGCGTACCGCAAGCTGTTCCTGTCCAAAAACCGGGATCTGGACCAGACCGTGATGTGGACCACCGCCGGGATGGCGGTCATGGCCTCCCGGGGGCAGGAGATCAAAATGTCCTACAAGCCCTTCTCCGTCCTGGGCGGCGCGGAGCTGCTGGACGTGATGGACGGCGGCGTGGAGCAGGTGGTGGGCGACGCCCTGGCCCTGCTGGACAGCCAGCCCATCCCGCCGGGGGAGTACGACTGCGTGTGCGACCCGTCCACCACCGGAATGATCGTCCACGAGGCCTTCGGCCACGGGGTGGAGATGGATATGTTCGTCAAGGACCGGGCCCAGGCAAAGCAGTTTATCGGGGAGTACGTGGCCAGCCCCCTGGTGACCATGCACGACGGCAGCGCGGTGGACGAGGCGGCCACCATGTTCTTTGACGACGAGGGCACCCTCACCGGGGACACGGTGATCATTGACCGGGGCGTGCTGAAAACCGGAATGTGCGACGCGCTGTCCGCCGCCCGCCTGGGGGTGGCCCCCACCGGCAACGGCCGCCGGGAGAGCTATGAGCGCAAGGCCTACACCCGCATGACCAACACCTACTTCCAGGGCGGGGACTGCACCCCGGAGGAGATGATCGCCAGCGTGGAGGACGGCTTCCTGCTGGAGTGCCCCTCCAGCGGCATGGAGGACCCCAAAAACTGGGGCATCCAGTGCATGGTGACCACCGCCAAGGAGATCAAGGGCGGCAAGCTGACGGGGAAGATCTACTCCCCCATCGTCCTCACCGGATACGTGCCCGACCTGCTGAAGTCCGTCACCATGATGAGCAGCGCGCCGGAGCTGTCCGGCAGCGGGTTCTGCGGCAAGGGCCACAAGGAGTGGGTGAAGGTGTCGGACGGCGGCCCGTATATGAAGGCCCGCATCCGGCTGGGCTGATGGAGGTGTGAGCATGATTGAGAGAATCAAAAACGCCCTGGCCCGCTGCGGCATCGCCCTGTGGCGGATCAACGAGCGGGCGGAAGAGACCGCCGAGCTGTTCTTCGTGAAGCGGCAGCTGGACACCCGGCGCAGCAAGGACGTGCGCAAGTATGAGGTCACCGTATTCCGGGATGTGGAGAACCCGGACGGCGGCAAGCCCAGCCGGGGCTTCACCTCGGTGCAGCTGGCGGCCTCCATGGACGACGGGCAGATAGAGCGGGCACTGAAGGACGCGTACTACTCCGCCCAATTTGCGGCCAACCCCTATTTTGAGCTGACCGACCCGGTGCAGGCCCCCCTGGTGGAAAAGGCCGGCGAGCTGGCCGAGGCCCCTCTGGCCTGGAGTGCCGGGAGGATGGCGAAGGCCCTGTTCGCCGCCGATGTCCAGGAGGATGCCTTTATCAACTCCGCCGAGCTTTTTGTCATCCGCAGCACCGACCGCATCCTGTCCTCCGAGGGGACGGACGTGTCCTACACCGATGCCGAGGTCAAGGGCGAGTTCGTGGCGCAGTGCAGGGAGCCGGAGGACGTGGAGCTGTACTGCTCGTTCCAGTACAGGGAGCTGGACGAGCAGGCCCTGTCCGCCAAGGCGGCGAAGGCACTCACCTTCGTGCGTGACCGGGCCCATGCCCAAAAGGTGCTGAAAAGCGGGAAATACGACCTGGTGCTCAGCGGGGATCAGGTGTTTACCATCCTGTACTACTATGCGGCCCGGTCCTCCGCGCCCATGGTCTACGCCCGCTATTCCACCTGGAAGCAGGGGGAGAACGTCCAGGGCGGCACCTCCGGCGAGCGGCTGAACGTCACGCTGCGGGCCGTGGAGCCGTACAGCGCGGAGGGGATCCCCATGGCCGACCTGCCGCTGCTGAGGGATGGGGAGCTGCTGGCCTGCCACGGCTCCAACCGCTTCTGCCGCTACCTGGGGGTGAAGCCCACCGGCGATTATCATAACGCCAAGATGTCCTGCCCCAACGGAACGGTGGCCTTTGCGGAGCTGAAAAAGGGTCCCTGCCTGTGGGCGGTGGACTTTTCCGACTTCCAGATGGACGAGATGAGCGGCCACTTCGGCGGCGAAATCCGGCTGGCCTACCTGATTGACGAGGACGGAACGGTGACGCCCGTCACCGGCGGCTCGGTAAACGGCAGCATTCTGGAGGCCCAGAAGGATCTGGCCTTCTCCACCGACCGCTACCTCACCGCGGACTATGACGGCCCCTACGCCGTCCGGCTGAAAAACGTCAGCGTGGCCGGGACGGGGGAGTGATGGAACGTCAGGCCGCGCCCTGATGTCCGGCAATGCCCTAAGTGCTCCTGGGGGGCTGTCAGGCGAATGGAAAAGAAGGGAGGAGCAGTTTCATGCGTACAGATATCACAATTGCGGTCATGACCGTAGTGGTGGGTTTCCTGGGTGCCCTTTACCTGGGTACGACCCTAAACTGGCCGGACGCGGGGGCCATCGTGGCAATCGCCTTCATGGGCTTTTTCATCCTCAGAAGGCTGGACAAGGACGAAAAAGACGACCAATCGGACGGCTGAGCTTGAAACCGCCCCCTGTGAGTTGCACTTTCAGGGGGCGGCACAGCGTGCGTCTCAACAGACCCACGGCCCTTCCGGGCCGCGGCGCGAGTGCGCCGTAAATTCGGAGCCGCGCAGCGGCGGAGAATTGCGCAGGGCCGGCTTCGCCGGCCCGAGCATTAAAATCCCAAAGGTATCGGCGGGAAAAGCCCGCCGATACCAAAAAAAGAACCGCCCGAAGGCCGACACTCCGTAAAGAAGTGTCGGCCTTCCGGCTAACCTGTAAAGGAATATTATCTATTGGGATGGCGTAGCTTCGGCTACGCCGTCTTTTTGCGCTGGCCCGCAAGATGTTCCTGGAACAGCTTCTCCATTTCTTCCGGGGACGGGGCACACCACAGGCCAATGGTGTTGTAATAGATGTCCACCCGCTGATAGCGTTTGCCGTCTACCTTGTCAGGCTTGGACACTACGATTTTCTCAATAAACTCGTGAACGATTTCAGGCGTCAGATCCGTCAGCCGGGTCACCTGTCTGGCCCGCTCAATGAGCCGCTGCAAGTCAGCGGCCTTGTCCGTGGTGGCCTCCAAGCTGGCCTCCATTTCAGGAATTGCCGCTTTCAACTGCTTCTGTTCGGCTTCCAGCGATACGGACAACGTGGCGAAGCGTTCCTCGGACAGCAAGCCCTTGTTCATGTCCTCATAGCTTTTCTGGATAAGCTGGTCAATCTCCACCACCCGCTGTTTGGCCTTGTCCAACTTCCGGCCCCTGGCGGTCAACTCCTTTTTCTCTTGCAGGCCAAACCGCTCCATCTGCTCTTGAGCAAACCGCCTTTCATAGACCTGGATATACCACAACAGCCTTTGCAGGCCCTCTAACACCAACTGTTCCACTGTACGTTCCCGAATATAGTGGGCGGAACATACGCTGGAATTTTTGCGATAGCTGGAACAGAAGAAGAACGCTCCCTCTCGCTTATAGTTATTGGTGCTGCTGTAATACAGCTTCTCACCACAGTCGGCGCAGTAGAGCAAGCCAGAAAACATACTCACGATGCCGGTACGATCTGGTCTGCGGCGGTGTTGGCGGAGATTTTGAACGAGGGCAAAGGTTTCCCGGTCAATGATGGCGGGGTGAGTGTCAGGGAATATCTTCCATTCCTCCTGGGGCTTGTCCAGTCGCTTTTTCAGCTTAAAGGATTGTCTGAACGAGCGGAAATTCACCGTGTCGCCGGTGTACTCCTGTCTGTCCAGAATAGCGGCCACGGTGGAAGAACACCAGTTGTGCGGGTACACAGGAGGCTTAACGGGGCAGTTTACGCCAATGCTGTGAAGATACTCGCTGGGGGTCAATACGCCCTCAGAACGCAGTTTCTTGGCGATTTGAGTAGGCCCAGGCCGGACACGCTCATTCGGAAAATCCGTTGTACTACCTCTGCCGCTGGCCTGTCTACCAGCCACTTGGTCTTGTCCTCCAGGTCTTTTTTGTAGCCATAAGGGACATTAGTGGTGAGCGGTATTCCGGCGTTGCCACGGCTCTGCATGACACGGCGAACCTTATCGCTCGTATTTTTCGCGTGCCACTCATTGAACAAATCTTGCATTGGAACGATGTCGCTGACGCCATTTGCGGTGTCGATGTTGTCCATGATGGCGATGTACCGCACGTTCAGCCGGACAAAATCTTCTTCCAGAAGCTGGCCTACCACAAGGCGGTTCCGGCCCAGTCGGGAATGGTCTTTAACCACCAAATTTGCCACAAGCCCCTGTTCGGCTAATTCCATGATCTCCATAAAGGCCGGTCTTGTGAAAGCTGACGTTAGATAACGATACTTTTGAAAACACTGGAAAATCAAGGTTTTT
>ERZ779623.303-NODE-303-length-20619-cov-20.720871_pt1 | contig 20619 bp, 14 predicted proteins | sample MGYA00514189_ERZ779623 | MGnify/ENA primary metagenome ERZ779623 (study PRJEB29562, sample SAMEA4376712) | mouse gut metagenome | isolation source: Cecum | study: EMG produced TPA metagenomics assembly of the A DSS colitis mouse model was used to assess the... | reverse complement strand
GACTGGCTAATCCACGCTTTTCAAGATTGAGGAGTCATTTCATATTGTCTTACAATTAGAGAAGCGGCAGAATATAGTAATATCGGTATAAATAAGATCGAGAGTCTCTTGCGTATGCCTAATTGCCCTTTTGTACTCTATGTAGGTACAAAGAGGCTGGTCAAGCGAAAGGAATTTGAAGAGTTTATTAGCAAAAAAATAGTGATCTAACAACAGTTCCTATTGAGATATATGGACTATTATGATAAAATATAGCTATTGCATTGGCTCTTTTTCTCATAGTAGGAAAGGAGCGCACCTTATGGGAAAGAACTTAAAAGGGAAAGAATGCGGCAAGGGCATCTGCCAAAGGAAGGATGGTTTTTATTACGCAAGATTTGTAGACAAGTATGGTAAGCGCCACGAGAAGTATGTTCCTACACTTCCAGAGGCACGGAACTGGTTGGAGGAAGCTCGATTTGCAGATACGCACGACAATATTTTTGTTCCATCGGATATGACTGTGGACGCATGGTTTGAGTTTTGGCAAGAGAACATGATTGCGGACTTGGCACCGAATACTCGCAGAAACTACCGGGAGCGGTATGTTCGCAATATTCAGCCTGTTATTGGTGGAATGCTGCTGTCAAACGTCAAGCCTATGCACTGCAAGGTCATCCTCAACAGGATGGAAGAAGATTATGCTGGATCGACAATTCGTCAAGCATATATTACGATGGGGACCATGTTCAAATCAGCACTGATGAATGACCTGATTATTAAACATCCTATGAATGGAGTGCGTTACTCTAAGCCTGTTCAGGCAGTGGATGATATCAAGTATCTTACTATGGAAGAGCAGGGGAAGTTCTTAGAAACCGCGCAAAGGTCACATAACTATGCGCAATACGCATTGATATTGGAAACGGGATTGCGTACTGGTGAACTAATTGGGTTGACATGGGATGCTATTGATTGGGAAAAACGGACTTTGACTGTCAATAAGACTCTAGAGTATCGGCATATGCCAGCCTTTTGGAGGGCTGGTCCGCCCAAAACCCAGCAAAGTTATCGAACGATTCCTTTGACTAATCGGGCATATGAGATACTCCAGAGCGTAGAGTTAAGTCGGGCCTACCGAAAAGAATCTCCAATGCTCTCGCAAACCCTAGAATATATCGACCGGCGAACGGGTGCCAAATCGCAGCTTGTTATGCGGGATCTGGTCTTCATCAATTTCCGAACGGGGATGCCGAACAAGAATAGCTCCTACGATACCCACCTGTATAAGCTTTGTGATGAGGCGGGAATCAAGCGATTTTGTATGCACGCGCTTCGCCATACCTATGCAACTCGGGCAATTGAGAGCGGTATGCAGCCGAAGGTTTTGCAAAAACTGCTCGGCCATGCCAGCATTAAAACGACGATGGACCGCTATGTCCATGTGACTGACGATTCTATGGCAAATGCAGTGAGGCAATTTGAATCTCACCAAAGTGCCTGAATCGGATGGTGTGGTGGGATGTAATGCAAATCAGACCCCAAAGAGCCGCCGCTACGAACTTAGCGACAAAGAGTGGCCGAATGGCCATAACTCTATATATCTAAACATACCTAAATGCAAAAATGGTGTATAAATGGTGTGGTAGACATCATTCAAACGCCGGAAACCCTTGAAAAATCAGGAGGTAGAGAGAATTATGAAATTAGGCATCGTGGGACTTCCCAACGTAGGCAAGTCCACCCTGTTCAACGCCATCACCAACGCCGGCGCGGAGAGCGCGAACTACCCCTTCTGCACCATCGACCCCAACGTGGGCACCGTGGCGGTGCCCGACTCCCGGCTGGACTGGCTGTCCAGCTTCTACCAGCCCAAAAAAACCACCCCCGCCGTGGTGGAGTTCGTGGACATCGCGGGCCTGGTGAAGGGGGCCAGCCGGGGTGAGGGCCTGGGAAACAAATTCCTGGCCAATATCCGGGAGTGCGCCGCCGTCGTCCACGTGGTGCGGTGTTTTGACGATGAAAACGTGATCCACGTGGAGGGCTCCACCGACCCCATCCGGGACATGGACATCATCGATCTGGAGCTGATCATGGCGGACGTGGAGATGGCCGACCGCCGCATCGACAAGGCCCGGAAGGCCGCCAAGGCGGACAAAAAGTTCAACCACGAGGCGGAGGTGTTCGAGGGCCTCCGGGACTGGCTGAACGACGGTAAATCCGCCCGCTCCTACCTATCCGAGGTGGAGCAGGAGGACGCCGATCTCATCGCCACCAGTGAGCTGCTGTCACTCAAGCCCGTGATCTACGCCGCCAACCTGGATGAGGACGGTTTTTCCGATCCTTCCGGCGTCCCCTACTACGGCCAGGTGTCCGAGCGGGCGGCGGCGGAGGGCGCGCAGGTGATCCCGGTGTGCGCCAAGCTGGAGGCGGAGATCGCCGAGCTGCCCGCCGACGAGAAGACCCTGTTCCTGGAGGATCTGGGCATCGCGGAAAGCGGCCTGGACCGCTTGATCAAGGCCAGCTACACCCTGCTGGGCCTCATCTCCTTCCTCACCTCCGGCGAGGACGAGTGCCGGGCCTGGACCATCACCCGGGGCACCAAGGCTCCCCAGGCGGCGGGGAAGATCCATACCGACTTCGAACGGGGCTTCATCCGGGCGGAAACCGTGGCCTTTGAGGATCTGCAGGCCTGCGGCTCCATGGCGGCGGCCCGGGAGAAGGGCCTGATCCGCTCCGAGGGCAAGGAGTATGTGGTGCAGGATGGGGATATCATCCTGTTCCGGTTCAACGTATAAAACATTCCCCATAACCCCATGAAACAGCCGGGAGCCGCCGCTTAAAAAAGCGGCGGCTCCCGGCTGTCCTTTTATAACGAGCAGGGCGGCCGCAGCATAGACGGCCCCCCTGCCCTTCTGTTTTTCCCTGAGATACCGGAGCAGAACCGCCGCCCTTTCACACCGCGATCTGCACCCTAAACCATCCGTGCTCCACCCGGAACAGGCAGAGCGCGTCATATTTCTCCGCGAAGGCCATGATGCTGCGCGTTCCAATGCCATGCCCCGGCCTGTTCGTCAGCGGGAACCCCCGCTCATCCAAAACCACCTTCCCCTCATAGGGGGTGGAAATTTCTATCATAAGCCGGGGATGCGCCACACCTTTGCAAATGATCCACCGCCAGTTCCTCCTGGAGGGCGATCTCCAGCTCCATGGCAATCCCCTTCCGCTCTGACTGCGCCGCGGCGTTGGCCAGCACCGCGTCCAGGATGGGATTGGTGCAGTACCGTTTGGGCGCGATAGCGTCCAGCTTCTCCTGGGACTGGCCGATGTAGTCCAATATCGCGCCGGAATCCCCCCGCTGAATCAAAGAGGCCACCGTCTGGAGCTGGTGCCGCATATCGTGACGCTCGATCCGCATTGCGTCCTCCGCCCGCAGGATGTCCTCCACCCGGCGGCTCATCATGACGGCCTGGGCCTCAAACACCCGCTGACGCTCCTGAGTGCGGAACAGCCTGTCCTGCTGCCGGAGCACGGTAAAGATTGTGGCGTAGGTCAGGGGCAGCAGAATCAGCACCATCACGGCGGCGGGTATGTCGTCCGGCCGCTGGCGCAGGTTCGTCGGAATGCCTATCATAATGGCCAGCGTGAGGTAGAACAGCCCGGTCATGGCGGCAAACAGCCACCAGCCCCGGCTCACGGTGTTCATCAGGGCCAGGTAGGGCTTCCGGGCAAGCCCCCACGCGGCAGCCATCATGATGGGGAACGCCGCAAGCCGCAGGACGAAGGTCACCAGCCCCTCGCCCCCCACCACATGGTCGATCAGCCCGGTGACTGCCATCACCCAAAGCACCACGGTGTCCACCATGCAGAAGGTGAAGAAAAAGCGTCCGTCCCGGTTTTTTGCCACGATCCAGAAATAGAGCATACTGGGCAGCGTGGCGGTCAGCAGGGTATACCGCCCCAGAACCTCCAGCCCATACACCAGGAGCACATAGATATTCCCGCCCAGCCAAAGGGCCATAACGGGTATCAGCGAGGCATAGTATACCCGCTTGGAGTAGCGGGGCTCAAACAGAAGCAGGAAGATGAGCACGATGATAAACATACAGATCACAGTGGTGTAGTCAATCAGGTGCTGGTATTGGAGATTCAAGCGTCTCCCCCTCCCCTCAGATCAGCCGCAGGATGGCCTTCGCCGCCCCCTCCTGGTCGTTGGAGGCGGTGACAAAGTCCGCCGCCTCCTTCACCTCCCGGGAGGCGTTGCCCATGGCCACCGGACAGCCCACCGCCCGGAGCATCGCCAGATCGTTGTCGCTGTCCCCAACGGCCGCGATCTCCGCCGGGGCGATGCCCCACTCCCGGGCCAGCAGGCACAGGGCCCTCCCCTTGTCAACCCCCGCCGCCACCACCTCGAAGTTATCCGCCCCCGAGCTGGTGAGGGTCAGGCCGGGCATACGCCCCAGGACCTCCAGCAGGGGCGGGAACACCGCCGGATCTCCCTCGGCGTGGATCTTGGTGAGGGGCTGTCCGTGCCAGGCCAGCCACCCGGCCGGGTCCTCCGCCACCACGGTGGTGTCCAGGTAGGCGGGATAGGGGTAGTTCGCCCGGAAGTAACTGCTGGAATAGAGGTCCAGCAGATTCACCTCCCCGGCGAAAATCATGCTGGCCAGCCCCTTCCCCCGGATCAGCTCCAGCACCCGGGCCACCAGCTCCCCAGGGATATCCCAGCGGCGCAGGTGCCTGCCGTCCGCCATGTTGGCGATGGCCGCGCCCCCCAGGCACACCGCCCGGTCGTCGCACCCCGCCAGCCCCGTCAGCCACACCGCCTCCGGCGCGCTGCGCCCGGTGGACAGCACCACCCGGACCCCCTTGGCCCGGGCCGCCCCGATGGCCCGCACCGTCCCCTCCGTCAGCCTCCCCTTTGCGGTCAGCAGCGTTCCGTCCACATCCAGCGCGATCATGCGAATCATCATCTGTCCCTCTCCCCTGCTCCGGCCCGTCCCCCGCGTCCGTTTTTCCCAGTATACCCCATTCCCCCCCGCTTGGCAAGAAGGAGAGCCCCGCCCCGGGGCGGACGCAATATAAAACCACCCAGGGCTGGACAAGGCGGGGCCGCTGTCGTATAATATGGGGCAGACTGGAAATCGGAGGGCTGATCCATGGACAAGCCTTGGAAAAACTATCTGCCCGCCCTGTGCGGAGCCATCGGGACGGTGCTGCTGGCGGGAACGGCGTGGGCCTGCCTGTCCCTGGAGCGGGGCGGCCCGCCGGACCGCATCGCCGTGGCGGCCGCCCTGCTGCTGCTGGCCGCGCTGGCCCTGGCCCTGCTCCGGTGGGAGGGCTGCGGGCGGGACACGCTGCTGATCCTGCTGCTGCCCATCGGCGCGGCCATGCTGTTCCGGGCCCTGAGCCTGGACTACGCCGGGACAGACTACAAAAACTTCCTCACCCACTGGTACGCCTACTTCCAGGAGCACGGCGGCTTCCAGGCGGTGTCCCACGCCGTGGGGGATTATAACGTGCCCTACCTTTATTTTATGGCCTTCATCTCCTACCTCTCCGCCCCCGACCTGTACCTGATCAAGCTGTTCTCCATTATCTTCGACGTGGTCCTGGCCTGGGGCTGTTACCGACTGGTGCGTTCCCTGACCAGGGAACGCCAGGGGAGCGCGGCTCCCCTGATCGCCTTTGCCGCCGCCCTGCTGCTGCCCACGGCGGTGCTGAACGGGGCCTTCTGGGGCCAGTGCGACGGCATTTACGGCGCACTGTGCGTCCACGCCGCCGCCTGCGTGCTGGACGGGAAGAACAAGACCTCGGTGGCCCTCATGGCCCTGGCCTTCTGCTTCAAGCTCCAGGCCATTTTCCTGCTGCCCCTGTGGGGGATGCTGTGGCTGGCGGGCCGGGTGAGGTTCCGGGAGCTGTGGGTCTTTCCCCTCACCTACCTGATCTCCATCGTCCCCGCCCTCCTGCTGGGCAAGCCCCTGGGGGACATTTTGGGCATCTACTTCAACCAGATGGGGGAGTACAGCAGCCGCCTGGTGCTCAATGCCCCCACCGTCTACCAGCTCCTGCCCTACGGCACCGAGGACCCCGGGCACCTCGCCCTGCTGGGCGTCCTGGCCGCCGGGACGCTGTCCCTGGCCCTGCTGGCGGCGGGCTTCCTGTTCCGGGGCCGGATGGACAACGGGCTGGCTATGGCGGCGGCGGTGGTGCTGTGCGTCGGGGTGCCCTTCCTCCTGCCCTATATGCACGAGCGGTACTTTTTCCTGGCGGACGTGTTCACCCTCTGCTGGGCCTGCGCCAACTGGAAACGCCTGCCCGCCGCCGTGCTGGTGGAGGCGTCCTCCCTGGCCAGCTATATCCTCTATTTGAGGCTGAAATTCAACTATACCGTCACCCTGGGCGGCCGGTTTTACGTCATGCCGCTGGAGACGGCGGCTATGCTGGCCGCGCTGGCGTTCTCCCTGGCCATGCTGGTCCGGGAGCTGCGGAACCACAGAAAGGGGCTGAAGCCTGCATGAAATTTGTCTCGTGGAACGTAAACGGCCTGCGGGCCTGTCTGAAAAAGGGATTTGCCCAATCCGTGCTGGCACTGGACGCGGACTTCATCTGCCTCCAGGAAACCAAGATGGAGCAGGGCCAGGCGGTGGTGGACCTGCCCGGCTACCACCAGTTCTGGAATTCAGCGGACAAGAAGGGCTACTCCGGCACCGCCATCTTCGCCAGGGAACAGCCCCTGGCCGCCGCCTACGGCATGGACCTGGACCGGCACGACCACGAAGGCCGGCTCATCACCCTGGAGTACCCGGAGTTCTTCCTGGTGGACTGCTACACCCCCAACGCCCAGAACGAGCTGGCCCGGATCGGCTACCGCATGGAGTGGGAGGACGATCTGCTGGACTATCTGAAAAGCCTGGACAAAGCCAAGCCCGTGATCTACTGCGGGGACCTGAACGTGGCCCATGAGGAGATCGACCTGAAAAACCCCAAGACCAACCGGGGCAACGCGGGCTTCTCCGACCAGGAGCGGGGGGCCATGACCCGCCTGCTGTCCTCCGGCTTCACCGACACCTTCCGCCTGCTGTACCCCGATCGGGAGGGGGCCTACTCCTGGTGGAGCTACCGCTTCCACGCCCGGGAGAAGAACACGGGATGGCGCATCGACTACTTCATCGTGTCGGACCGGCTGGGGGAGCGGGTGGCGGAGGCCGCCATCCATCCGGACATACAGGGCAGCGACCACTGCCCGGTGTCGCTGATTTTGAAATAATTTCCATAAATCCCGCCTGCTCTTTCGCTGAAAAACGGGCAAGCTAAGAACCTGTATTCACAGCCGAGGATGCCGGCTGGCCGAGGGATTTTTCCGTCAGGCAAGGCGAATTTTCGCCGGAATACTTTGTGTATTGCAAGAAAATTCAACGCAGCATGGCGGAAAAAGACCCGGCCAGACGGCGTTTGAGGTTGTGAATACAGGTTCTAAGACAGCAAAGGAGGGATTCCAAATGAGAATGGACAAAAAGTCGGTGCTTCCCATCGCCGGGGCCACCATGGCGGTGGGCGCGGCGGCCCTGGGCATGATGATGATGCCCCGGAAGAAGAAGCAGTCCGCCCAGAAGGCGGCGGGCCGCGCCATCAAGGCGGTGGGCGACGTGGTGGAGCACCTGGACCGCTCGCTGAAGCTGTAACCGCACCAACAGCGCAGGAAGGGGCGTCCCATAAGGGACGCCCCTGAGATTGTCGAAAAAGCCGCTTCTGTTCCAATGACGGGAAGGAAGATAGTGTGAAAGAAACCCAGGAGGGGTGTCTTTCACGTCCAATCAACGACTTTTTTGAACGTTTTTTGTTCAAAAAAGTCGCGCTCAGCGGGGTGAAAAGACCTTTTCGCCCCGCTGAGGGGCGTCCCATAAGGGACGCCCCTTTCTAAAAAGAATCCGGAATTATGGTTGACAGAACTTCCTGGGAATATTACAATGATTTCCCACATAACTGTTTTGTTTTACATCATCTCGTGGAAGAATCTGTTAAATCAGAAAGGATGGCACTTATGAAACCTTGGAAGCGACTGACCGCCGGGGCGTTGAGCCTGATCCTGGCCCTGTCCCTGCTGGCCGGGGGACTCCCCGCCGCCTACGCCGCGGACGCCGGGACACCCTCCGGCTCCATCGGCCTCACCCTCCGGTTCGACCTGCCCCAGACCGCCGCCAACGCCGCGGGCCGGGACATCCAGCTGGAGGTGCGGGGCACCGGGGGCACCGCCCGGATCGCCCTGCCCAGCGGGCTGGCCCTGGAAAACAGCCTGGGCGCGTCTGTCTCCGCCGCGGCGAAAAATACCGACGGCGTGATCCTCACCAACGAGAGCCGGGTGGGCTACTACGAGGTGGAGCTGTCCGGCCTGCCCGCCGGAGGCTCCCGGTACGACCTGACCCTCACCGGAACGGGCTATAAGCCCTTCCGCCAGACCGTCACCCTGAACGGCTACAGCCAGCACGTCATCGCGGGCACCGGGGACGCCACCTTCTCCCTGGGCGACGTGAACGGGGACGGCGCGGTGGACAGCGGCGACCTCGCCGCCCTGGACGCGCGGCTGGGCAAGACCGCCCAGCCCGGCCCCTACGACCTCAACGGGGACGGCAAGATAGATGTCACCGACCTGGCCTACGTCAACCACACCCGGAACGCCACCGGGCAGGCCCAGGTGCTGGACACCACCGCCATTCTCTCCCCCGCCGTGGACGTGCCCGACGGCCTGCTCCAGGGCGACCCCGCCGACCTGTTCCGGGACGGCGGCTCCGTCACCATCGTGCCCTCCGGCGAAGCCGTCCAGCTTCCCATCACCCTGGACGGCGGCCGGGGCGTGGAGCTGAGCCAGATCCGCGTCACCTGCCCCGACGGCGTGGGCCAGGGCGGCGTGGAGAAGGGCACGGCGCTGGTGGAGCTGACGGACGGCTCCACCCTCACCCTCCCGTTTAACGCCGCGGCCCCGGCGGGGGTGTACGCCATCGGGGAGGTGGAGGGCCAGCGGGTGGTCACCATCGACCTGGGCCGCAAGGTGGCGGTGAAAAAGGTCACCATCCAGGTCACCTCCACCACCAACGAGACGGGCTTCGCCACCGTCACCAAGATCGAGTTCCTCAAGGACATCGTCCCCGACACCCCGGTGAACGACGCCGACCGGGTGAAGGGCCTCACCGTCACCCCCGGGGACGGCAGCGTCGCCCTGTCCTGGAACGCGGTACATAACGTCACCGGCTACACCGTGGCCTACGGCCCCAACGCCGGGTCCCTCACCCAGTCCGTCACCGTCAACCGCAATTCGGCGGCGGTCACCGGGCTGGACAACCTGAAAACCTATTACTTCCAGGTCACCGCCGTCAACGGGGACTGGCAGGGCGCGCCCTCCCGGGTGGTGTCCGCCATGCCCCAGCCCAACGGCGTGCCCGGGGCCCCCTCCAACATCGGGCTCACCGAGGCCGACCAGTCCCTGCGGCTCACCTGGGGCTCCACCAAGGACGCCTCCTTCTATCAGGTGTTCTACCGCCCCGCGGGCCAAAGCGCGTTCCAGCAGTTCGGCGGCAATATCACCGGCACCTCCGCCACCATCACCGGGCTGGTGAACGGCACCACCTATGAGGTGGCGGTGAAGGCGGGCAACCAGCGGGGCACCGGCCCCTACTCCGCCACCGCCTCCGGCACCCCCAACCAGGAGGCCCTGGTGATGCCCGACCTGCCCCAGGAGGGCCGGATCAGCAGCAGCATGGTGCAGTCCGTGGTGATGGAGAACCCCAATAACGTGAACCGCTCCCTGTGCCCCAGCTTCAAGACGGAGCACGTCATTGACAACGACGCCGCCACCTATTGGGTGGCCAACCAATGGTGGGTCAGCAGCAAGTTCACCTACACCTTCAAGGAGCCCCAGGACATGAACTACGCCATCCTGGTGCCCTACCTGGGCGGCAGCCACAAGTACGCCCTGAAAACCTACGTGATCACCGCCAAAAACAGTGCCGGGGACATTGTGGCGGAGGGCACCTATTCCGCCCGCTCCATGGACCCCAACAAGAATTACCTGGTGCTCACCTTCCCCATGGCCAAGGGGGTGAAGGAGCTGTCCATCTCCCTCAACGAGCGGGAGGGCAACGGCTGCCGGGTCAGCGTCTCCGAGATGGCCTTCTACAAGAGCGACACCCTGCCCGACCAGATCGCCGCCCTGTTTGCCGACGGCAGCTTCACCGCCCTGCGGGCCGGAGTCACCCAGGCGTCCATCGACGCCCTCTCCGCCCGCCTGGAGGCCAAGGCCGACTTCTACCTGGATCTGGCCCGCCTGCGGGACGAGCTGTCCCTGGCCTCCGCCCTGCTCAGCGGCAATGCCTCCGCCCTGGGCCTGGTCCAGTCCAGCTTCCAGAGCCGCAACGCCTCCAAGGACGCCGCCTACGGCCAGAGTGCCAGCGACCTTCAGCCCCTGGGCGTCACCGCCCGGGCCGGCTCCACGGTGGCGGTGTACGCCTCCCTGCCGGGGGACGCTCCGGTGTACGTGGTGCCCACCCAGTTCTTCGGCGAGTCCGGCATATGGCGGGGCACCCCCATCAAGCTGGAGAACGGCCGCAACTACATCTATGTGCCCAAGATCGGCTCACTGTCCGACGAGCGGGGCGGCCCGCTGTACCTGACCTACGCCGGGAACAACCCCGGCGCGGTGAAGGTGCAGGTCCGGCTGGCTCAGAACGCCTTCGCCATGCCCGTGCTGGAGCTGTCCGGCTGGTACACCATGAATGAGAGTGCCCGCCGGGAGGCCATCCGGGCCTACGTCACCGGACTGCAAAGCTACGTCGCCGCCCTCAAGCTCTCCAAGCCGGGCACCGACATCCGCAACGCCACCGAGATCTCCACCCCCAGCGTGCTGCTCTCCCTCCCCGCCGACCGGGTGCTGGCGGGACTGTCCGGCATCGGAGCTTCCGTGGATGAGATGGCGGACGCCATGTACCAGAACGTGCTGGCCTGGGAGGACGTGCTCTACGTGGCCAACCAGGTGCAGGGCATCATCCCCGCCGCCGGGGCGCGGACGGACGCCTACCGCTATCCCATGACCACCCGCCAGAACATCCGCTATATGCGTATGTTCGCCGGGGCCTTCATGTACGCCGCCGGAAGCCACATCGGCGTGGGCTACGGCTCCACCCAGGCCCTGGCCTGCGGACGGCCCGTAACCCAGACCGGAACGGGCAACACCAACAGCCTGTTCGGCTGGGGCATCGCCCACGAAATCGGCCACAACATGGACAAGCTGGGCAAGGCCGAGATCACCAACAACATCTACGCCCTGGCGGTCCAGGCCTGGGACGGCGGCTCCATGATCCGGGATACCCGGCTTACCCTCAGCAATATCTGGCCCGCCATCTATGACAAGACCGCCCAGGGCCGCCCCGGCTCCGCCGGAAACGTGTTCGTCCAGCTGGGTATGTACTGGCAGCTCCATCTGGCCTACGACAGCGCGGCCAAGCCCCTGGACTTCTTCAACCGCTTCTTCACCGCCTGGAAGGCGGGCAAGCACAGCGGGTACACCTACGATGAACGGGTGGCCCTCATCGCGTCCGAGACAGCGGGCCGCGATCTGACCCAGTTCTTCACCCGCTGGGGCCTGATCCTGGGCGACGGCGCGAAGGCCGCCATGGCCAAGCTCCCCGCCGAAACCCGGGCCCTCTGGTATCTCAACGACGGCTCCTACGCCTACCGCCTCCAGAACGGCAGGGCGTTTGGCGGAACTATTTCCGCCTCCGCCTCCGTCAGCCAGAACCACGCCACCGTGACCATCTCCGGCGGGAACGACACGGTGCTGGGCTATGAGATCCTGCGCAACGGCAAGCCCATCGGCTTCACCACCGGGAACGCCTATGTGGACGATCTGGGCGCGGCCAACAACCTGACCTATTCCTACTCCGTCGCCGCCGTGGACAAGCTGGGCAACCGCTCCGCCGCCGTGTCCGCCGGGGAGGTGCGGGTGGCCTATGACAAGACCATCTCCCCCAGCCTCTACACCCTGTCCCGGAACGGGGCGGAGGTGGAGATCACCATGAACAGCGGGGCCGTCTCCGTCACCGGACTGAAGGTGGGCGGCGGCAGCCTGTCGGGCTGCACCGTCTCCGCCCGGCTGGAGGGCGGCGGGGGCTGGACCCCGGTGGCCCTCGGCCCGGACAACGGCGGCACGGCCTACTTCGCCAAGCCCGGCGCACCCGGCGACAGCCGGATCTGGACCTATGACGTGGCCGCCCTGCGCATATCCGGCCTGCCCGCCGGGGCGTCGGTGGAGCTGCTGGACTACCCCGGCGACCGGATCGACTTCTACGAGGGGGCATCCGTGGGCAGGCTGTCCCAGCCCCTGGCCTATGACGGCGGCGTGGTGCCCGCGGGCACCGTGGTGGTGGTGGGCACCTACCGGGGAGATCCCGTCTACAACACCCTGGAGATCCAGGCCCGCTACAACACCACCGCCGAGGCCCAGGAGGAGAACGGCGTCACCAGCACGGAGCGGCCCATGAACGGCTTCGCCCTGTTCTACGCCGACATCCCGGCGGACGGCGCGGTGAGCGACACCAGCGACGGCTTCTGGGTGTTCGTCCCCGACTGGGAGGCCGAGGAGGCCCTCAACGCCCAGACCGGCGTTACCGCCAGCGACCCCACCGAGTTCCGGGCGGTGCTCTACCGCACCGACGATCCCTATTCCAGCGCGAGCCGCCGGGTGACCAGCGAGACGCTGTGGACCAGCTTCCCCAAAACCGACACCCTGCCCCAGCTCGTCCTGACGGGCCAGGGCGTCCAATAAAGGAGGGCCAACCATGAAACGCTTCCTCTCCCTGCTGCTGGCCGCGGCTCTGGCCGCCGCCCTGCTCATTGCCCCCGCCGCCGCCTCCACGCCCCCCTGGGTGCAGGTGGACGGCCAGGGCACCGCCAGCCAGACCATCACCCTTCGGGGGCTGTCCGGCAGCTTCGACTCCGCCCAGATCACCCTTACCCTGGACAAGGCCCCCTCCGGCTTCCAGTTCGCCCAGGCCCTGTCCGACGGGAACGCCCACACCGCCTTTACCATCAGCGGCAGCAGCATCACCCTCTATGTCACCTCCCGGAACCAGATCAACCAGGGCGACGCCCTCCGGCTGGGGACGCTGACCGCCGCCGGCAGCTTCAAGGTGCTCTCCGCCTCCGGCGTGAAGCTGCTGGACCTGGAGGCGGGCAGTACCCGTGAGCTGACCTATGCCTCTGTGGGCGTGGGCGGCCCTTCCGCTGCCCTGCCCTTCACCGACGTGAAGGAGAAGGACTGGTTCTACGACGAGGTGGCCTACGTTCACACCAACCAGCTGATGAACGGCGTGGGCGGCGGCCTGTTCTCCCCCGGCGGCACCACCACCCGGGGCATGATTGTCACCATCCTCTGGCGGATGGAAGGCGAGCCGGTGGTCAATTACCTGATGCCCTTCACCGACGTGCCCGCCAGCTGGTATACCGAGGCCGTCCGCTGGGCCTCCTCGGAGAAGATCGTCAACGGCTACACCGACAAGACCTTCCGGCCCAACGCCCCCATCACCCGGGAGCAGATGGCCACCATCCTCTACAACTACGCCAGCTACAAGGGGTACGACGTGAGCGGCAGGGCCAACCTGTCCGCCCAATTCCCCGACGCGGGCAAGGTGAGCGGATACGCCGCCGCCCCCCTGGCCTGGGCCAACCACGCCAAGCTCATCAACGGCGTGGCGGACGAGGGCAGCACGTTCCTCCAGCCCCAAGGATCCGCCACCCGCGCCCAGGTAGCCGCCATCCTCATGCGCTTCCAGCAGAGCATCGCCAGTTGACAACGCGAAACCCCCTGGACGGAGCTTCCGTCCAGGGGGTTCTTCTTGGTTTTACGCGATTCCGGTGAGGTCGAAGCCGTCCAGCCACGCGCTGGCGGTCTCGCACACCTCCCGCAGGCACTTCTCGTCAAAGGGGGTGTCCAGCCCCGCGTTTTCCAGCAACGCGGTGAAGGTGCGGCTGCCGCCCTGCTTCGTGTAGGCCATGTACTTCTCCCAGGCCGCCTTTTTGTCCTTCTGGAGCAGTGCCCAGAGCTCCAAGGCCACCGTCTGGGCCAGACAGTAGTCGATGTAGTAGAAGGGGGCCCCGTAGATGTGGCTCTGCCGCTGCCACGCCTCGCCGTCGGCGAAGAAGGGGATGTCCCCGTCCAGCCGCACCCAGGGCATATACTGCCCCTGCAGCTCCTTCCACACCGCATGACGCTGGGCGGGGGTCATGTCCGGGTTGGCGTACACCTCATGCTGGAAGTGATCCACCAGGGTGCCGTAGGGGATGAAGGTCAACGCCCCGGCCAGGTGGCTGTACAGGTATTTTTTCGTGTCCGGGCCGAAAAAGCCCTCCGTCCAGGGCCAGGCCATAAACTCCATGGACATGGAGTGGACCTCGCAGGCCTCCATGCCGGGCCAGACGTAGCTGCCAGGGACCCGGTCCCGGTTCATCCAGCAGGCGAAGGCGTGGCCCGCCTCGTGGGTGACCACCTCCACGTCCCCCTGGGTGCCGTTGAAGTTGGCAAAGATGAAGGGCACCTTGTAGTCCATGATCCCGGTGCAGTAGCCGCCCCCGGCCTTGCCCTCGGTGGCCAGCACGTCCATCAGATCGTTGTCCAGCATGGTCTGGAAAAACTCGCTGGTCTCCGGGGACAGCTCGTCGTAGAATTTTTTGCCCTGGGCGATGATATCGTCCGCCGTGCCCTGGGGCCTGGGGTTGCCGGAGCGGAATTTCAGGGCGTTGTCGGCGTAGCTCAGGGGATAGGCCACCCCGATGCGCTGGGCCTGCGCCCGGAAAACCCGGTCGGCCAGGGGCACCAGATACTTGCGCACGGCGGCCCGGAAGCTCTCCACGTCCTCCTTGGTGTAGCAGTTGCGCTTCATGCGGTAGTAGCCCAGGGGGGTGTAGCCCTCATAGCCCAGCTTGCGGCCCATCTCGTCCCGCAGGTGGGTCAGCTCGTCATAAATGCGGTCCAGCTCGGGCTGGTTGTCCTTGTACCATTGGCCCACCGCCTTCCAGGCAGCCAGACGGCGGGCGTCGTCCGCGTCGCTCTGGAAGGGCCCCATCTGGGCCAGGGTGTAGGTCTTACCCTCAAAGGGGACCTTGGCGGAGGCGATGAGCTTCTGATGCTCCTGGGTCAGGTCGTTCTCCCGCTGGAGCTGGGGCACGATCTCCGGCGCGAAGGTTTTCAGCTCGATCTCCGCGTTGACGAACATCAGATCCCCGTACTCCGCCGCGAAGTCCTTCCGGAAGGGGGAGGCCAGCATAGCCGCCGTCCACGCCTTGGTGTACTCCTCCAGCTCCGGCCCGGCGGCGTTCCAGAAGTTCATCTCCCCGTCATAGAACTCGTCCCGGGTGTCGATGGAGTTGCGGATGCTGGCCAGGGTAGCCAGCGTGTCCACATGACGCTCCGCCGCCTCCTTCTCCAGGAACACGGCCCGGGCTTCCTCATAGCTTTTTGCCGCCTTCAGGCGGCCGGTCAAGTCCCCCAGCTCCCGCTTTACCTTGTCCAAGTCAGGACGCTCGTAGGGCATCTCGGAAAATTTCATGGCAAATCTCTCCTTTTTATTGGATGGGCAGGGCTTTCCCGTTCAGCACCGCCCGCGTCAGACGCTCTCCCTCGCTCCGGTAGTCCAGGGTCAGCAGGAAGGGCGGGGCGTCCTCCGCCAGCAGCCTGAGGAAGATCTCGTCTCCCTCCCAGATGGGCAGATCCAGCACCTCTCCCTTGGGCACCCAGGCCAGCTCGCCCTCCACACAGTCCGGGTTCAGCTCCCCTGTCCAGCCGTTGGCGGTGAACAGGTACATATACTGATCCGATCCGCTGTCGTTGCACAGGAACGTGACCACCCCCCGGAACCGGAACTCGGTGAGGGTCAGGCCCGTCTCCTCCAGCACCTCCCGGCAGAAGCACTCCTCGGGGGCCTCGCCGTCCTCGAACTTGCCGCCCACGCCGATCCACTTGCCCTGGTTGATGTCCCGCTTTTTCTTGACCCGGTGGAGCATCAAATACTCCCCCTTGGCGTTTTCCAGGTAGCCCAGAGTGCTGTTATACATTTTCACGGCTCAGAAGGGCAGGTTCAGCCCGCCCGTCAGCCGGGACATCTGGCTGGCGGCGTCCTCGCCGGCCTTCCGCAGGGCCTCGTTGACGGCGGCTACGATGAGGTCCTGGAGCATCTCCACGTCGTCCGGGTCCACCGCCTCCGGGTCGATGGTGACGGACACCAGCTCCTTCTTCCCGGACACGGTGGCGGACACCACGCCGCCCCCGGCGGCGGCCTCGTAGGTCTTGCTCTCCAGCTCCTCCTGGGCCTTGAGCATATCCTGCTGCATCTTCTGGGCCTGGCGGATCATGCTGTTCATGTTCCCGCCGCCCATGCCGCCCATACCGCGGCTGTTGAATCCCTTTGCCATGTTGACTGCCTCCTATGTCGATAAATGTTCCGTCCTCCGCCGGAGCGGGGACGCTGTGTCGCGCTACTCCACGATGATATTCGGCCCCGCGTCCACCAGGAAAGCGGCCAGCGGGTCCATCTCCCCGGCGGGAGCGGACGGGAGCTCCTCCGGCGGGGCCTGCCCCGCCTTCACCTCCACCTGGCGGACCACGCCCGTCAGCCTCCCGCACAGCTCCGCCATGGGCTGGGCCACCCCCGGCTTTGCCAGGGTGTTGCGCACCACCTCGATGCTCGTCCAGACCGTGAGCTTCTGCCCGTCAAAGCGGCCCTCCGCCATGGCGGGGTTTTTGATCAGCATATAATCGCCCATGTCCAGCGCGCCCTTGAGCCGCTCCACAAAGGCCGCCCACCCCGGCCAGCCGGGGACGTTGGCCGGAACCGGGACAGGCTCCGGCTCCCGGGCCGGGGGATCCTCCGGCCGCTGGGGCGCGGGCTCCGCCCGGTTTGGGCGGGGCGGCTTCCGTTCCGCCGGGGGTTCCGGCCGCAGGGAACGCGCCTCCGGCAAGGGCGGCTCGTTCTCCAGCGGCGGCTCGTCCGGCAGGGGCGGCTCATCGGGCAGGGGCGGTTCCTCCGGCAGGGGCGGTTCCTCCTCCGCCGGACGGGCCGGGGTCAGCGGTTCTCTCCCAGGGACAGGGGCGGGCCGGGAGACGGGCGCGGCCTGGACCGGGACGCCCCCCTGCTCCAGCCTCGCCAGCCGGGCCGCCAGCCCCGCCGGGGAACCGTCCAGGCCGGGGTCACACAGGGTCACCACGCACAGCTCCATGTCGGTGCGGCGGTTGGCGGAGCGGGCCAGCTCCGCCGCCGTCCGCTGCAACAGGGCCAGCATCTGCACCAGCCGGGGCACCTCAAACCGGGCGGACAGCCTCCGCAGGGTCTCCCCGTCAAAGCCCCCGGTCATGAGAGCGGAGCCCGTCCTGGGGGCGGTCTTGCGCACCAGCAGGTCCCGCACCAGGGCGGACAGCTCCCCCGCCAGGGCGGTCATCTCCTTGCCCCCGGCGTACAGCTTATCCAGCCGCTCCAGGGCGGAGGCCGTGTCCCCCTGGGCCGCGTCCATCAGCAGGCGGGCGGTCTCCACGTTCCCCGCCAGCCCCAGGCAGGTATAAACCCGTTTCTCGTCCACCGTCTCCGCCCCGCCCCCGGAGCACTGGTCCAGCAGGGACAGCGCGTCCCGCATCCCGCCGTCGGACAGCCGCGCGATGAGGGCCGCGCCCCCCTCGGTGAGGGCGAAGCCCTCCTCTCCCGACACCCGGAGCAGGTGGGCGGCGATGTCCTCCGCCCGGATGCGCTTAAAGGAGAACTGCTGGCACCGGCTCTTGATGGTGGCGGGCACCTTGTGGATCTCGGTGGTGGCCAGGATGAACATCAGATGCTCCGGCGGCTCCTCCAAAATCTGCAACAGGGCGTTGAACGCCTGGGCGGACAGCATATGCACCTCGTCGATGATATACACCCGCTTCTTCACCGCCGCGGGGGTATACACCGCCTCGTCCAGAATGGCCCGGATGTCGTCCACCCGGTTGTTGGAGGCGGCGTCCAGCTCCAGCACGTCCAGGATGGAGCCGTTCTCGATCCCCAGGCAGGCGGGGCAGGCATTGCAGGGGCTTCCCTCCACGGGATGCTCACAGTTCACCGCCCGGGCCAGCAGCTTGGCGCAGGAGGTCTTGCCCGTCCCCCGGGTGCCGGTGAACAGGTAGGCGTGGGACAGCCGTCCCGTCTCCACCTGCCGCTTCAGCGTCTGGGTCACGTGCTCCTGCCCCACCACCTGGTCAAAGGTGCGGGAACGCCACTTGCGGTACAGGGCCTGGTACATGGCAAACCACCTCGATATAAAAGAAATGCGCAGCGTCACCCCTGCGCCGCGCGTTCCAGTTAAACTGTCTGCCGGCCGCGTCTCAGCGCACAGTAAGGCCGCGAACCGGCCTTTGAAGGACGGCATATGCCCGTTACCCCTACAGCCGGCTCAGGATCGGCAGCCCCGCGGCACACGTCCGGGTCCGCTTAGTGCTGCTCGGTTCCCCGCCTGACACGATTCACGGGTGGGCGTTGCGCGGGACCGATCCATCATCGCTGCTTATAGGGGGCAGGCGGCACATTCCGCCTCCGGGGGCCGGGATTCATCCCTGCTGCAGCGGGTTGCAGGTACAGGGCACCGCTATCTCCCCGACTATCGCGGCCTTACTGCGGGCTGAGACGCTCCGGCAGACTATCGGTTATTTTATCACGTCCCGGCAAAATTATCAACTGTTTTTTTCCTGCCGTCCCGCCTTGCCAAATCCCCGCCCATGTGGTATGATTTCCCTGGAAAGAAATGAATTTCGGGGCCGCGGCCCCGCATATGAGGTGATGGCAATGGCAACCTGCTCCCAGCTCCTGGCCGCCCTGAAAAACGGCGCGCACGATTCCGCCCTGTCCGCCCTCTACGCCCCGGAGGGCGGCGGCCCCCTGGACGCCGCCCGTACCCGCGCCGCGGGCGTGGCGGAAGCCTTCGCCGCCCGGTTCGGCGGCGACGCCCAGGGCGCGGCCCTGTTCAGCGGCCCCGGCCGCACCGAGATCGGCGGCAACCACACCGACCACCAGCACGGCCGGGTGCTGTGCGGCAGCGTGGATCTGGATATGCTGGCCTGCGCCGCCCCCAACGGGCTGGGTGTGGTGCGCTTTGTGTCCCAGGGCTACCCCGCCCTGGAGATCGATCTGAACGATCTGGCCCCCAAACAGGAGGAGCAGAACACCTCCGCCGCCCTGGTGCGGGGGGTGGCGGCGAAAATCAAGGAGCTGGGCTATCCCCTGTCCGGCTTCGACGCCTGCGCCGTGTCCACGGTGCTGTCCGGCTCCGGGCTGTCCTCCTCCGCCGCCTATGAGACGCTGGTGGGCAATATCTTCAACCACTTCTGCTGCGGGGACAAGCTGGACCCCGTCACCATCGCCAAGATCGGCCAGTACGCCGAGAACGTCTACTTCGGCAAGCCCTGCGGCCTGATGGACCAGATGGGCTCCTCCGTGGGCGGCGCGGTGTTCATCGACTTCAACGACCCCGCCGACCCGGTGGTGAAGCGGGTGGATTACGACTTTTCCAAATCCGGCCATGCCCTGTGCATTGTGGACACCGGCTCCAGCCACGGGGATCTGACGGACGACTACGCCGCCGTCACCCGGGAGATGGGGGCGGTGGCCGCCCACTTTGGCAAGGCCGTTCTGCGGGACGTGTCTGTGACGGACTTCCGCGCCGCCATTCCCGCCCTGCGGGAGGAGTGCGGCGACCGGGCGGTGCTCCGGGCCATGCACTTCTATGACGACGACCACACCGTAAATCTGGAGGCCGCGGCCCTCAAAAACGGAGACTTTGACTTCTTCCTGACCCTGGTAAACCAGTCCGGGCTGTCCTCCTCCCTCCACCTGCAAAACACCTGGTCCGTCCATGACCCCCGGCAGCAGGCCATCCCCCTGGCCCTGGCGGAGGCGGAGCGGCTGCTGGACGGGGGGGCCGTCCGGGTTCACGGCGGCGGCTTCGCCGGCACCATCCAGGCGTGGGTGCCCCTGGGGGACCTGGAGGCGTTCAAAAACGGCATGGAGGCCCTCTTGGGCCAGGGCAAGTGCCACGTGCTGCGCATCCGTCCCGTGGGCGGCTGCGTGGTGGCGGAATAAAGGAGGAATGGACGATGGATCGCAACGAGGCAATCACCAAGCTGGTGGTTTACGCCGTGCAGGAGGGCCTGGTGGAGGAAAACGAGTTCAACTGGGCCGTCAACACCATCCTGGACGTGCTGAAGCTGGACGATTACACCCCCGTGCCCTGGGATTACAAGCAGGTGGAGCTGGCCCCGGTGCTGGAGGCCCTGCTGGACGACGCCTATGATCGGGGCGTGCTCACCGAAAACTCGGTGGTCTACCGGGACCTGTTCGACACCGAGATCATGGGGCGGCTCACCCCCCGTCCCTCCGAAGTGATCGATAAATTCCAGAAGCTCTGCGCCCGGGACCCCAAACGGGCCACCGACTGGTACTATGCATTCAGCCAGTCCACCAACTACATCCGCCGGGACCGGATCGCCAAGGACGTGCAGTGGAAGGCCCCCACGGAGTACGGTGAGCTGGACATCACCATCAACCTGTCCAAGCCGGAGAAGGACCCCAAGGCCATCGC
>ERZ779623.298-NODE-298-length-20798-cov-9.051005_pt1 | contig 20798 bp, 15 predicted proteins | sample MGYA00514189_ERZ779623 | MGnify/ENA primary metagenome ERZ779623 (study PRJEB29562, sample SAMEA4376712) | mouse gut metagenome | isolation source: Cecum | study: EMG produced TPA metagenomics assembly of the A DSS colitis mouse model was used to assess the... | reverse complement strand
AAGCGTGGTCACCATCACCGCCGCCGGCGTCTATGCGGTCAGCGGTTCCCTGGAAGACGGCCGCATCCTCGTCAACGCCCCCAAGGAAAGAGAAGGCCTGGGTATACCCCAGGCCTTCCTTTTGCTTTCATTATGCAATCATCCAAAAAAACGTTTGCGTTTTCAGATAAAATGACGTTTTTTTGAAATTCCCAAAAATTCTCCCCCGTCATGTGAAAAATGGACGTTTTGCAATGGAATAAAATCCGCTAAAATGTGATTAAAACCATGTATGAGGAGTGAGAAATGCGTGGAATATGTGCTGGAAATGAAAAATATCAGCAAAACCTTTCCGGGCGTAGCCGCACTTGACCATGTGCAGCTTCAGGTGAAGCCGGGCGAGGTCCATGCGTTGATGGGAGAAAACGGCGCCGGCAAATCCACCCTGATGAAGATTCTGATGGGGATTTACACCAAGGACCCCGGCGGCGAGATATTGTTTGACGGAAAGCCCTATCACGCGGCAAACCCAAAGGAAGCCATGGACGCCGGGATCGCCATGATCCACCAGGAGCTGAACCCGATTCTAGATATGACGGTGTATGAAAACATCTTTGTGGGACGCGAGCTGCGAAAAAACGGCCTGGTGGACCAGAAAGCGGAGATCGAAGCGGCCCAGAGGCTGATCGAAGAGTGCGGCCTGCACGTGTCGCCCAGGGAGACGCTGCGGAATCTCACCGTGGCGCAGTGCCAGCTGATCGAGATTATCAAGGCCATTTCCATCAACGCAAAGGTCATCGTCATGGACGAACCCACCGCCGCCATCACGGAGCGCGAAGTGGAGCTGCTGTTCGAGCATATCCGCAGGCTGACGGAAAAGGGCGTCGCCATCATCTATATCTCCCACCGCATGGCGGAGATTTTCTCAATCTGCGACCGGGTCAGCGTCTACCGCGACGGGCAGTACATCGGCACGGACGATACGGCAAACCTGGACGAGACCCGGCTGATCAAGATGATGGTGGGCCGGGAGATTACGGACGTATACCCAAAGCTGGACGCGGATGTGGGTGAGGTGATTTTTGAGGCAAGGAACATCGTCCGCGCGGATCAGAAGGTGAAGGATGTCAGCCTCGCCGTCCGCCGGGGCGAGATCCTGGGCATCGGCGGCCTGGTGGGCGCCGGGCGCAGCGAGCTGGTGGAGGGCATCTTCGGCATGCAGCCCCTCGCCAGCGGCGAAATCTATGTGAAGGGCAAACAGGTGAAGGTTCTCTCGCCGCGGGATATCATCCGGGAGGGCGTAGCCCTCATCACGGAGGACCGCAAGGTCACCGGCTTGAACCTGAGCGGGTCCGTCAACGACAACATCGCCATGGTGGCAATCAAAAAGCTGCTGAGCCACGGCTTATACAATAAAAACAAGGCCCTCAGCGCCTCCCGGGAGTACATCGAAAAGCTGAATATCAAAACGCCTTCCGGCAGCCAGATCGTGGGCAACCTCTCCGGCGGCAACCAGCAGAAGGTCGTCATCGCAAAATGGCTGCTGAACGAGCCGGACGTCATCATTCTGGACGAGCCGACGCGGGGAATTGACGTGGCCGCCAAGCGGGACATCTACCTGCTGCTGGGCGACCTTGTGCGGCAGGGAAAGGCGGTGATCCTCATTTCGTCGGAGATTCCCGAGCTGATGGGGATCTGCGACCGGATCATCGTCATGTGCGAGGGCAATTATTCCGGCGAGGTCCAGCGCGGGGAGTTCTCTCAGGAACGCATCATGACGCTGGCCTCCGCCATCAAGGTGTAAAGGAAGGGGAAACCATGAAAGAGACGAAACGTACAAAGGCGCTCATCAGCGAATACTTTATCTTCGTAATTTTCATCGCGCTGGTGGTCGTACTGACCTGCCTGAAGCCCAGCTTCATCCAGCCCGGCAACCTGGTCAACATCCTCAAGCAGGCATCCATCAACGGCATTCTGGCCTTCGGCATGATGTTCGTGATCATCGCCGGCGGATTCGATATGTCCGTGGGGTCCACGGTGGCGTTCACCGGCGTTCTGGCGGCTATGCTGGGCCAGGGGCAGTATCCCCTGATCGTGCCCCTGGCCGTCGCCATGCTGGCCGGCCTGGCCGTGGGCGTGGTAAACGGCGTGGGCGTGGCTGTGGGAGACCTGCCGCCCTTCATCATGACCCTCGGCACCATGACCGCCGTCCGCGGCCTGGCGCTGCTGATTTCCAACGGCAAGCCGGTCATTGGAATCAGCACGGAGTACAAGGCGGTCGCCGCCTCCTCGATTTTCGGGGTCCCGATGCTGGCGGTCTTCCTGGTGGTCATCATCATCATCTGCTCCTTTGTGCTGGCGAAGACCGTCTATGGCCGCCGGGTCTATGCCTGCGGCGGCAACCTGCTGGCGGCGCGGGTATCCGGCATCAATACGACGAAGATCCGCATCTCCACTTTCGCAATCGCGGGCCTTCTGGCCGGTCTGAGCGGCTTTTTGATGACCTCCCGCGTCACCATCGGCCAGCCCAACGCAGCGGAGAGCTATGAGATGGACGCCATTACGGCCTGCGTGGTGGGCGGCGTATCCATGTCCGGCGGCGTGGGCAAGCCCTGGGGCGTCGTGGTGGGCTGCCTGCTCATCACGGTCATCGCCAACGGCCTGGACATCATGGGCGTTTCGTCCCACTGGCAGAAGATTGTCAAGGGCGCCATCATCGTCCTGGCGGTGCTGCTGGATATCAAGGGCAAGGGCAAAAAGAACTGAGCGGGTGTCAAGAGAACTGCCGGACGCGCTGTCCGTCATCTCTTACATATAAGAACCCGTCTTCACAACCCTTGAACGCCGTCCGGCCGGTCTTTTTCCCGCCATACCGCGTCGCTTTCCCTTGCAATCCGCCCGGATTGCGGCGGAAAGGCTCCTTGTCTGGCGGAAAATATCGCCGTCTATCCGGCTTCCCCAGGTTATGAAGACAGGTTCCAAGTTTTTGAGGAGGAAAAATCACATGAACAAGAAGAAGTTTCTCGCAATGCTGCTGGCCTGCGTTATGATGCTGGCCCTCGCCACGGGCTGCGGCGGCAAAGACGCGTCAGCCCCGGCCGACAGCGCGCCTGCGGACAGCGGCGCCAGCTCTGATGCCGGCTCTGACGCCGGCTCCGACACCGCCTCTGACAGCGGCCCCTACAAGATTGCGCTGATTCAGCAGCACCAGACCAACGCCTTCCAGATTGCCGTTACCGAGGCCGCCGAGGCCAAGGCTGCGGAGCTGGGCGCGGAGCTGAAGATCCTGAGCGCCGACCAGGACGCCGCCACCCAGATCAGCCAGATCGAACAGTGCGTGACGGAGGGCTACCAGGCCATCCTGTTTGAGCCCGTCGATCCCGACGGCCTGCGGGACGCCGCCAAAAACGCGGCGGACGCCGGTGTTGTCGTCATCAACATCATCTCCGCCTGCACCGACTGGGAGGGCGCCGGAATCTCCGCCGTCTCCTACGGCAACAATGTCAAGGCCGGAGAGACCGAGATGCAGCAGGTCGCCGACCTGCTGGGCGGCAAGGGCAATATCGCCATCCTGACCGGCCCCTCCGCCGACGCCGGCGGCCTCCAGCGCATGGAGGGCTATGAGAACATCCTGGCCAACTATCCCGACATCGTTCAGGTCGTCTCCCCCGCCGACTGCGCGTGGGACACCGCTCAGGCCCAGGCCACCGTGGAGAGCTGGCTGTCCGCCTATGACCTGGACGCCATCGTCTGCGAAAACGACGGCATGGCCGTAGGCGCGGGCAACGCCGCCGGAGCCAACAGCGGAATCGTCATCTCCGGCGTTGACGGAACTCCCGACGGCTTCGAGGCCATCAAGGACGGCCGGATCACCGGAACCGTGTCCCAGAACGGCGGCGCCATGGCCGCCAACGGGATCGAGGCCGCTGTTACGCTGCTGAGCGGCGGCACGCTGGAAACCAACGTTCTGGTCACCGACAACACCTGGATCGACGCTTCCAACGTGGCGGACTACGAGTAATCCGCCCCCAGGAGGTCCCAGCGGCAGAGCTGAAAAAAGTATGATGCAAAAGGGGGAAAACGGTTTCGTTTTCCCCCTTTTGCATCGGATAAGTTTGTCCAGGGTGTTTTAGAAAAAATGGACTGCCGCTATTCAGCAGACAGTCCACTTTTTACTAAAATTTTCTGTTCAGTATTTAGGCCTTGTTTGAAAAATGGCAAAACGCCGTTTTTGGGCATCTTTTTCCGCCAGGACTGCGTTGATTTGACTTGAAATCCGTCAGGATTCCCGCGTCAAATCGCCTTGCCTGGCAAAAAAATATGCCCAAATCCGGCATTCCGCCAATTTTCAAACAAGGCCTAGAACCTGTATTCATACCCAGGGATGCCGGGTGGACGAGGATTTTTCCCGGCAGACAAAGAGATTTCCCTTGCCATACTGACGTATGGCAAGGGAAATCGACGCAGTATGGCGGGAAAAAGACCGGCCAGACGGCGTTCAAGGGTTGTGAATACAGGTTCTTAATTCCACCCTGCCACTCTGGCAGAAATGCACATCATTACTTGAAAATAGCGTTTTGAAAAGAATTATAAACGCTTTCCCGGTCAATATAATCCGTTCTGATCATACCAGACACCCACGGCTTTTCAACTGCCCACGCCCGGTTATTGTCAATTAAAGTATTAAGCGAATCCATCAGCCGGTCCATAAATGGATCGAACGCGGAAGCAAGCATATTTGACAACTTTTCGCTGATACCAGCATCTTCGGCACTATTTTTCAATGCGCCGTACTGCGCCGCAAGGTGCTGCCCCAGAGCCTCGTCACTCTCGTTGACATTCCAAGCTGGCCTTTCCAGCTGTTGGAAAAGCGTTTTCGCGTAGATACCGGCAAATGACAAATCGTTTCCGTCATAGGGGGCCTGCTCATTGACAGATTGCTTTTTCGTTTCTGCGGACAGTGTTCCGGCGCCTTGCCGAAGCTGGGCCGCCATATATGCGTCGTCCTGTTTGAGCCACTGTTTATCGGGATCGGTAATGCTCACATAGTCCCCATTTTTTTCAATGTAATCCGTGTAAGCATTGGCCTTTTGATCCACCAGTGCCAAAACGCTGTTCCGCATATCCTCCGCCGCTCCGGACTGCCCCAGGTCCTCGAAAAAGCCGCCGATCTTTTCTGCATACGAATTTGCCATTTCTTCTTTTGCTTCTGTATAAATCTGCTCCAGCTTTTGCAGTTCCGTCTCCTGCCGCTCCCCGGTGAATTGATTTTGAATGCGGTCTTTCAAAACCGCATATCTGGAAGCAAGGTAATCGGCTTTTTGCTCGAACCGTTCGATGTTCCCGAAATTGACGCCGATTTGCACAAAATCTCCCTCGACGCCCCGCCAGTCGATGTCATCACCAAGCCCATTCTCGGCGAGTTCGCTACGGAATTTCTCCAAGTCCTCTTTTGAGATGTTGTCCTTTAACATCACCTTCACAGGCTCAGAGGAAGTGCTTACAAAGGTATCTCCATCAATATAGCCGTCAATACGGTATTGCTTCATATACTGGTTGAGGAGCGCGTCCTCCTCGGTGTAAGTCGGCTGCTCCGACGGCGGCAGAAGCTCCGCCTGCAAGCGGCTGTCAGGGGCCACCTTGGTGCAAGCGGGGGCGTCAAGTACCCGCATCTGACCTGAACTGGGTTTATAAATGCCGGAGTGCGCCGTTACCTGGGAGCGAGCTCCTATTTCCACACGATCATATCGCGTTGGAGTGGTTTGCATGGAAGCAAAGGGCGAATTGGCGCGTGCCGCTGAAATGCCCCTGCTGCCCATATAGGGGGCTGCCTGTATCTGGCCAACAAACATAATCGCATCACCATCCTTTTATGGATTTAGGGTAAACTACTTTTCTTTTATATCGGCACATTATGGCAAAAGTTAAGCGAAATCGCAAAACAAGGCCTATCTTTAATGAAAATTATATCCAAGCAATTTCGGAGGAATACAGTACCGGGTACCGGCAATGCCTCGGTATATACCGAGGCTTGCCTGTTGGGAGCTGTCCGCCCCCAAGCCCCTGTAAATCCGGGCGCGCACAGCCGCCGGGGCGGCGGGCGCCCTATATCCATGTCCCCCTCAAACCGGGACGCTGCGGAACACGCCGGGCGTCACGCCTACCTTCTTCCGGAAGGAGTGGATAAAATTTTCCTCGCTGTTGTAGCCCACCTGATAGGCGACCTCCTTTACGGAAAGCCGGGTGGAGGTCAGAAGGTGCTTGGCCGCGTCGATGCGGCGCAGCAGGATGTATTCATAGGGAGAATACCCGGTCTGGAGCTTGAACACCCGGGAAAAATGGGCGGGGCTGAAGCGGGCGGCCGCCGCCACATCCCCCACGGTGATGGCTCGAGCCAGGTTGCGGTTGATAAAGCCAATGGCCTCACGGACGGCCTGGCTCTCCTCCCTGCCGGAGCTTTCGCCGCCCAGCAGCAGCTCGCACAGCAGCCGGTGAATCAGCTGGGAGCAGGCGGCCTCGCTCATGCGCTCGCCTGTCTCGCAGGAGCTCACAAGCTCTCCGATCCCCCGCGTGATCTCCAAAAAGCCCGCTGGGGCAAACACATGGCGCCCGCCCTTGTTCTGCAAAACGCGGCGGTAAAGGGCCTCTGCGTTCAAACCGTTGAACAGCATCCAGCAGAACTCCGTGCCGTCCCGGGCGGAGTACTCATGGGGCTGGCGGCAGTCGAACAGGGCGGTCTGCCCCGGCACGGCCGTTACCGCCTCCCCTTCCAGCACAAACCGCAGCTCGCCCCGGCAGACGCAAATCAGCATCAGGTTGAGCCGGTGGCTGGCCAGCCGGGCGGTTTCCGCAGAGTGGTCAAACGCGTAGCGGTGGTCGCAGAAGTAGCGGCCCGCCCGGGTAGGGTAGTAAAACAGCTCGCTTGCCATGGACGACGGCGTAAAAAAATACCGCAGGGAACCGCTCAGCACGCCCGCCTCCGGAATGTCCATATCCCGCACCATCCTTTCTCTTCCAGCATAGCACAGGCCGTTTTTCCGCGCAAGAGCAAATAGCAGGAATTCACAGTCTTTCCGCAGAATCCCCCATTGAAAGCGCGGCAAAACCGCGATATGATACAAGTATATAGAGCAAAACAGGGCCGAATCTCATCGATCCGGAAAAATTCAGAATGGAGGAACCGTACATGAAAATCGCATTTGACGTCGACGTCCTGGCCAAGCAGATGCCCATTAAGGATTACGTCCGCAAGGTGGCCGACTGGGGCTACAAGTACATTGAACAGTCCCCCCAGCCCAGGATCAATCCCTTCTACAAGCACCCCCTCGTTTCCAAGGAGTGCGAGGAGGAGTACCGCAAGGCCCTGAAGGAGACCGGCGTGGAAATCTCCAGCTTCATCGTGGTCTACCGCTGGTCCGGCCCCACCGAGGAGCAGCGCCGGCACGCCGTGGCCAACTGGAAGCGGATGATTCAGATTGCCGTGGACATGGGAGTGCCCGTTATCAACACGGAGTTCTCCGGCGACCCCAACCAGCAGGAGATCTGCAACGGGATGTTCTTCCGCTCCATGGAGGAGCTTCTCCCCATCATCGAGCGGGAGGGCCTCCGGGTGGAAATCCAGTCCCATCCCTACGATTTCTGCGAGCTGAACGACGAGACCTGCGACATCGTGAAGTCCTTCCGGTCCAAGAACCTGGGCTATGTGTATTCCGCCTCCCACGGCTTTTTCTATGACCAGGGCAAGGGCGACGTGCGCCATATGCTGAAATACGCGGGCGACGAGCTGACCCATGTACTCCTGGCCGACACCTGGAACCAGACCAAGGACTGCCGTTACATCCTGAATCCCCCCTGGCTGAATGCCCGGGGCCGGGCGGACGTGACCATCCACCAGCACACCGCCATGGGCGAGGGCGAAGTCGACTTCGACGGCATCTTCGAGACCCTGCGGGAGATGGACTTTGCCAACAAGCAGCTCAAGCCCGACGCGCCCAAGGTGGGCGGAGACAACATCATCTGCGTGAGCTATTTCGGTTTCCCGGAGAAGATGGACCAACAGGCCCCCGAGGCCCTGGATCGCATTAAAAACGAGCTGCTGAGCAAGTGACCGCCTGCGGTTACAGCCAGCGCGGTTGAAACGAATCCAAAAGGAGCTGTGAGGCGATTGCCTCACAGCTCTTCTCTGTGGATATCCGGAGCCGGACTCTCCGCTGTCCTTCAAGGATATGCCCGCAGGTCCGCGCGGCCCGGTCCGGCAGGGAACGCCGTCAGTTGATATAGCGCAGGCGCCTGAGGAACGCCTCGTTCTTCGTCTTTTCGCAAATGGCGTCGATTCCCGAGGAGATCACCCAGATGGCCATGCCTCGCCCCGCGCAGGTCACCAGCATGTCAATAATCATCTCGTGGTGCGCCGGCTCCTGCCCCGCAAAGGGGAAAAAGCAGATCAGCAGACGGGGATTCAAGAGATACCATTTATAGTAGGAAAAGCTCAGGCGCTGGGGCAGAGGCCATGTGTACAGGGGCTGCAGCAGTTCCTCCCTGGAGTACCACCGCGACGCCTCCTCCAGAATGTTTTCCATGACCCGCCGGCCCGCGATCTGCCGGCCGGCCTTGGGGAGCAGGCAGGCGCTCAGGTTGTCCAGCGCGCTCAGATTGTCGAACAGCATCCCCCCCGGGCGGTCCGGCCGCTCCAGCTGAATCCCGATTTCCGTGCCGATCAGCTTTGACAGCTCGCCTGGGGCATAGGCCCTCCCGTTCAGGCGGAATGCGCCGCCGCCCCAGCGCTGGCCCCCAAGAAGGCAGTCCCGCAGCCTGGCCGCCGTGCTGTAATTCTCGTCCCGCAGAAAGGCGATCTCGTCGCTCCGAATCTCGAAATCCAGGGGCGGCGTCCCGGGAAGCTCCAGGGCGGAGGCCTGGAACACGACCCTGCCGCCGCCCTGCTGCCCGGCCCGGCCCGCGCCGCTGCCGCGGCATTTCCAGCCCAGGATCTCATACAGCTGCTCCCCATACTCCTCCGGATACAGGCGGTAGCAGGTCTTCCGGTTTTTTACCACGTCGATCCGATCCGAATAGCGGCGCATAAACGTGTCGTCCAGGTCCAGCAGGATTACCGCCGCCCCCCGCTCCAGCAGCACCTGGACGCACCGCATCAGCTTTTCCAGGTCCCGCTGGCGCAGGATCTCCGTGAGCCGGTCCAGGAGCAGCAGCCCGCCTTCCCAGAACCACACCCGAAACAGGCAGAGCCGGTAATAGTCCAGCCGGGAGAGCTCCGCCAGCTTCATCTCCGGCGGAACGTCCAGCTCCATCTGCCGCAGCACGGCCGCGGACTCCGGTTCCCGCAGCCGCTGTTCGGCGCTCTTTCTCTGCCGCCAGCCCATCAGCTTTCCCAGGGACACCACAAAATCCTGTACGGTCAGTTCCCCGGAGTCAAAGCGGTGCTTGTCCACGATCACGCTGTTCTGCTGGAGCCAGCGCTCCAGCTCCGGCGTTCCCACCCGGCGGCCCTGGGTAAAGGCCCTGCCGCCTTTCATGCGCGTGCCGCCCTTGAAGACGTCCAGATAGGCCGTGCCGGAGGTGAAGTGGTCGTCCACGTACACGCCGACGCACTCCCCCCTGGAAACGGAAATATCAAAGCGGTACGTCAGGTTCTCCCGCTGAAAGCAGCCGTGCTCCACCCGGATCACTTCCTCTTTCATGGCCTTACTCCTCCTGGAACAGCAGCGGCAGCGTCACGCAGCACTCCGTACCGACTCCCTCCGCGCTGAAAATACGCAGGCCGTAGTCCTCGCCGAAAATCAGCCGGATCCGGCTGTTGACATTCCGCAGGGCAATGCCGCCCCGCTGCTGTCCCGCCGCCCCGCCGGCATCCCCCGCGAACTGCCGGTTCAGGCGCTCCACCTGCTCGTCCGGAATTCCGACGCCGTCGTCCCGCACCCGCAGGAACAGCGTCCGGTCGCTGTTTTCCACGACGATGCGGACGGCGCCGCAGCCCAGCTTGCCCTCCAGGCCGTGGGACACCGCGTTTTCCACCAGAGGCTGCAAAATCAGCTTGGGCATCCGCGCCTCCAGCAGTTTTTCATTCTCCATGTCCAGCTTCATGGAGATCTTATCCCCAAAGCGGCACCTCTGGATGGTGAAATAGTTCTCCGCGTTGTCCAGCTCGTCGGAAAATGTGACATACTCCTGCACGTTGGAGATGGTATAGCGGAAAAAGGTCGCCAGCGCCTCCGTCGTCTCCGCAACGTCCCCGCAGTCCGCCAGCAGTGCGTCCGTCCGGATCGCCTCCAGCGCGTTATAGAGAAAATGGGGGTTGATCTGGTTTTGCAGCGCCAGATATTCCGCCTGCTTTTGCTGAAGCCTGGTGATCTCTTCGCCATGCAGGCGTTCTTCAATATCGGAGAAAAAATCCCGCAGCACCGGCTCCCCGTCCCAGTCCAGCCGCAGAACGGTCTCCAGATCACGGTCGCTTCGGTAGCGCCGGAGCGCCCCGCACAGCTTTTTTATGGTCCGCAGCCTCATGGTATCACCTACCTGTACAGCTTTTTATAATCCGACGGGCTGACGCCGGTAACTTTTTTAAACAGCTTCGAGAAGTATTTCAGGTCGCGGTAACCCACCATTTCCGCGACGTCCTGGACGGACAGGCCGTCGCCGGACAGCAGCTCCTTGGCCTTGCCGATCCGCAGGTCCGTCAGATAATCCATAAAATTCTGCCCGGTCTCCTTTTTGAACAGCGTGGAAAAATAGGTGGCGTTGAAGCCGGCGGCGCTGCTGACGTCCTCCAGGCGCAGCGCCTCCTGGTAATGCTGCTGGATATAGCGCTTGGCGTCGGTGATGGGGCGCGTCTCCCGCAGAGAGCGTTCGTCCCGCAGCTGCCCGATCTGCCGGCTGACGCCCTCCCGCAGCGCCTGGAGCACGCTCTGGGCGTCCCCGCAGGACCAGAAGCTCTCCTCCATCTCCGCAGGAAATTGCTCCTCTACCCGGCCAGCCTGCCGCATGCCGTAAAGGCAGGCCTCCAGCGCCTGATCGAACCAGTCCTCCAGCATCTGCCCGTTCAGGTCCGTTTGAAACAGCAGCGCCTCATGGCTTTCATCCAGCTCCTGCTTCAAGCGCTCTTCATCCAGGCATTCCGCCGCCGCCTGGACGCTCTTTTTCCGCGCGGTCTCCATCTGATAGCGCCGTTCAAAGGCCGGAGGCTCTCTCTCCGCGTCGCGCCAGCTCTGCGCCAGGCACAGGCGGTCCCGGCAAAGCCAGAGCGCTTCCCGCATGGAGGCGTCCAATTGCTCGGGGCGGCGTTTCCGGCTGCCCAGGCAGGCCGTGCAGCGGATTGTCCAGAACAGGTCCCGCTGCTTTTCAATCTCCTTGCGGATTTTTGTAAAGCACTGCTGCACCTCCACCGCCTGGTACTCGCTCACCCCCGCAAAGACCAGAATGCCTTCCCGCCGGGCCGCGGCGGCGCAGGCGTCCGTCAGCGTCCCCAGCTCCCGCCGGACCGTTTCCAGCGCGTGGCGGACCATGATCTGATAGCCGTCCCGGTACTGCGCGGCATTGGCGACGTCCACCTTTACCACAGCCGCGAAGAATACGCTGCCGGATTCCAAAAAACGAAGCCCATATCCGGACCGGAGCTGCTCCGCCGTCAAAAAGGGGCCCTGCCGGTCCGCCGCAGCCTTCAGCGCGTCAATCAGAAGCTCCTGCTGGCGCTCACCGCTTTTCTTCAGCCGGAATTCCAGCGCGGCCTCCTCCCCCATCTTATCCTTGAGCCGCAGCAGGATGCCGGTCAGCTCATCCTGCTTCAGGGGCTTGAGCAGGTAGTCCTCCACGCCGTATTTCAGGGCGTTTTGGGCATATTCGAATTTCCGGTATCCGCTGATGACGATGAAGTGCAGGTTCGGCTGCAGGTCCTTTGCCCGCCGGATCAGCTCGATCCCGCTGCAGCCCGGCATACGCACATCCGTAATCAGCAGGTGGGGCTGTTTCTCCCGCACCAGCCCCAGGGCCCGCAGGCCGTCGTTCGCCGTTCCGGCAATCTCATAGCCGAAGGACTCCCAGTCAATCAGCTTTTGCAGCAGCAATACGACCTTGTTTTCATCATCTGCCAGAACCACTCTCAGCATACGCAAGCCTCCGGTATCATATCCATTTCAAAAGAGCGGGAGGGCTTCTCCGTTTCATTCTGTTCGGGAACGTTGAAGCCTCCCGGCCTTTTGCCTCGGTTTTGCTCTTTGGCATATCTATTATAGTCGGTTTCCTTTGATTTGCCAAGAGGGGCGTTCGTGCGGAAGTTTCCTGTTGGAAGATTTTATTTTGCAGGGGCGGACCTGTGTGTCCTCCCCTGCGCTCCCCCCTCTCTTTTTAAATGCGCCTTGAGATGCGTCTTGAGACACTCTGCGGCTTGACAGGAACGGAATTCTATATTATGATAAAAATCCAGCTTAAAACGGACTTTTCCCGGGCTTCCGCCCGGACACATAGGAGGCAGACAGCATATGAAAGAACGCAGCCGCAACGTCACCCAGGGCATCGAACGGGCCCCCAACCGGTCCCTCTTTTACGCCCTGGGCTACACCAAGGAGGAGCTGGAGCGCCCGCTGATCGGCGTCGTCTGCTCCTATAACGAGATTGTTCCCGGCCACATGAACCTGGACAAGATCGCCGAGGCCGTCAAGGCCGGCGTCCGGGCCGCCGGCGGCACGCCGGTGGAGTTCCCCGCCATCGCCGTGTGCGACGGCATCGCCATGGGCCACGTAGGCATGAAGTACTCCCTCATCACCCGGGACCTCATCGCCGACTCCACCGAGGCCATGGCCATCGCCCACCAGTTCGACGGGCTGGTCATGATTCCCAACTGCGACAAGAACGTCCCCGGCCTCCTCATGGCCGCCGCCCGGCTGAATATCCCCGCTGTTTTTGTCTCCGGCGGCCCCATGCTGGCGGGGCGGCTGAACGACGGGCGGCGGACCTGCCTCAGCCACATGTTCGAGGCCGTGGGCAGCTACTACGCCGGGAAGCTGGACCAGGAGGGCGTGGAGGACTATGAGAACAACGCCTGCCCCACCTGCGGCTCCTGCTCCGGCATGTACACCGCCAACTCCATGAACTGCCTCACCGAGGCCATCGGCATGGCCCTCCGGGGCAACGGCACCATCCCCGCCGTCTGGTCCGCCCGGCTGCGGCTGGCCAAGCACACCGGCATGAAAATCATGGAGCTGGTGGAGAAGAACATCCGCCCCCGGGACGTCATGACCGAGGCCGCCTTCCACAACGCCGAGACCGTGGACATGGCCCTGGGCTGTTCCACCAACACCATGCTCCACCTCCCCGCCATCGCCCACGAGTGCGGCATTGAGCTGGACCTGGACATGTCCAACGAGATTTCCTCCAGAACGCCCAATCTCTGCCACCTGGCCCCCGCCGGGGACACCTACATGGAGGACCTGGAGGGCGCGGGCGGCGTCTATGCCGTCATGAAGGAGCTTACGAAGCAGAACCTTCTGGATACCTCCCTGATTACCTGCACCGGAAAGACCATTGCCGAGAATCTGGAGGGCGTGGAGAACCGGAACCCCGAGCTGATCCGCCCCATCGAGAACCCCTACTCCCCCGACGGCGGCATCGCCGTGCTGAAGGGCAACCTGGCCCCGGAGGGCTGCGTGGTGAAGCGCTCCGCCGTGGCTCCCGAAATGATGGCCCACACCGGCCCCGCCCGGGTCTTCGACTGCGAGGAGGACGCCATCGCCGCCATTTACGCCGGGAAAATCCAGGCCGGGGACGTGGTGGTCATCCGCTACGAGGGCCCCAAGGGCGGTCCCGGCATGCGGGAGATGCTGAACCCCACCTCCGCCATCTGCGGCATGGGACTGGGCGAGAGCGTGGCCCTCATCACCGACGGCCGCTTCTCCGGCGCCACGCGAGGCGCTTCCATCGGCCACGTCTGCCCCGAGGCGGCTCAGGGCGGCCCCATCGCCTTTGTGGAGGACGGGGACACCATTGCCATCGACATTGCCAAGTGCTCCATCTCCCTGAAGGTGGACGCGAACACGCTGGAGGCCCGGAGGGCCAAGTGGGTCTGCCCGGAGCCCAAAATCAAAACCGGCTACGCCGCCCGCTACGCCAAGCTGGTGACCAGCGCCGCCCGGGGCGCGGTTTTGGAGTAATCCTTTCCCGCAGGGGAGGAAACCGGGGCTGGACGCCCCGCCCGCATAAGGAGGGACGGCATGGAACTGGAATTGGGCATTCTGGACTGGATACAGCTCCATCTCCGCTGCGGCTTTCTGGACTGGCTGATGCCCTTTGTCAGCGGCCTGAGCAACCACGGCGAGGTCTGGATTCTTTTGGCCGCCGTGCTGCTCCTCATCCGGCGGCAGCGGGCCCGCGGCCTCTCCGCCGCCTTTGCCCTGGCCCTGAACCTGATTACCTGCAATAAGATTTTAAAGCCCCTTATCGGCCGTATCCGGCCCTTCGCCTTCCGCCCGGACCTCTCCCTGCTGGTTCCTCCGCCGGGGGACGCCTCCTTTCCCTCCGGACATACGGCGGCGGCGTTTGCCGTGGTCTTTGCCCTGAAAGCCTCCGGGAGCCCCCTCTGGCGTCCGGCGCTGGCCCTGGCGGCGGCGACGGCCTTCTCCCGGCTATACCTCTACGTCCACTGGCCCACCGACGTTCTGGGCGGCGTCCTGCTGGGAGCCGCCGTGGGCTGGGCCGGGGCAAAGCTGGCGGAAGCCCTGTTGAAAAAAGACCGGAAACCCTGAAAAAGCCCCGGACCCAGCAGGGTCCGGGGCTTTCCTGACATCATTGGTAAAAAGTACCGTCAGCGCATCCACTGGACTGCCGCCGCCCCGGGATCTTGCCGGACCGCCAGAGCGCGCGGGCGTCCTTTTCATTCCGCTTATCCTCCGGGTATACGGGGCCTCTAAGCGGCATAGCCGCCGAGAGTCCCCACAGCCCCTAAAAAACGGAACTTAGCAGCAGGGAGCAGGGTTGCAGCCGCAGTTGTTGTTGCATCCGCAGTTGCAGCCGCCGCAGTTGCAGCCTCCGCAGTTGCATCCGCCACAGTTGCATCCGCAGTTGCATCCGCAGCTGCTTCCGCCCCAGCTGTTGTTTCCGCAGCAGCACCAGACGATGATCAGCAGGATGATGATCCAGCAGCAGCTGCCGCCGCCAAAGCCATTATTGCACATGATGAAACCTCCTGAGAGATGTAGACCGAATCGGAGCGGTCTCAGTTCATCATATGCCCTCCGCCCGGGGTGGTGACTAAAAGACAGCCGCCTGCGGGCGTCTTCCCGCAGGCGGTGTCCTTAATCAGTGGTTCCTTAAAAACGCCAGTTCAGCACCGGCGGCGCGGCGTCCCGCTCAAACTGGGTAAAGACCCCTTTGTCCATCAGCTGCTGGGCCAAGGTCCGGCCCGTGCCGGCCACCGGGACCTCCAGCGCGTAGTACGAGATATACACCAGCTCCGCCCGGAGGAAGGGGTCCCGCTGGAGCATGGCCGCCTCCCCCTCCGTCAGAAGGCCCACGCTCTGGGCCCGGTCCAGCGTATCGGACAGGTCCGTGTTGGCGGCGGAGCTGTAACCCAGGGCCCGGAGGATGAACTCCGTATACTGCCGGGCGTTCACCAGGCTGGAGGGGCGGAACTCCGTGACACTGTAGCCGTTGGTATAGCCCTTTTCAAAGGCGTAGCCCACATACTTCGCGCCGTTGGTGCCGGGCTGAACATCGCGGAAGGGAGAGGTCCCGTTCCAGGCCAGGGCCTCGCTCTCCTCCCCCAGCACCCGGATAAACATAATCAGCGCTTGCAGCCGGGTGGGCGCCACTTCCAGGTCAAAGCCCTGGCCGTAGCCGGTAAAGCTGCCTTGGAAGAGGTGCATGGCCTTCAGCGCCTCCGCCATGGCGTTGTAGTCCGTGGAGATCGACTCGTGGAACGTACAGGCCCCCTGCCAGTCTACCACGGCGGTCTTGCTGGTGACGGTGAAATTCGCGGCGGTGTCCTCCGCCACCAGATACCGGTGCCGGACCGCCAGGCTTCCCCCACTGGGAAGCACCGTCCCATCCGTCACGTCCACCACCGCGCCGGAGGCGTAGCTCACCTGCACGCTCCCCGCCAGCAGCAGCACGCCGTCCCCGGTGACAGACTGCAAGATATCGTCCCGCTTCAAGCGGCTCTCCGTCCAGGAGACCGCAGTCCCTATGGGCGCGGCGGTCCCGCCGCTATCCGCGAACGCGCCGCCGGCGTTTTCCAAGCGGGCATCTACGGCGGCATCGACCTTGCTGGCAAAAACGCCGTTGAGGTAAGATAGGGAGGCCAGCGGGTCCGCTGCGTCCCCGGCGGCGGCTGCCCAGACGGCGGCCGCCGCCAGCAGGCACAGCGGGAACAGGATGAGGATTTTTGTTCGCATGAGGGTCCCTTTCTCCGCTTCCGAAGTCAGCGGTTGGCGATGCGGTAGCTCAGAGTCAGCAGACTGTCGGCAAAGTGGATATTCTCAATCTTCACATCGGGCCGGCTGCTGGTGATCTCCACGTTGGTGAAATTCCAGAAGCCCCGGACCCCCAGGGCAATGAGGCGGTCCGCCGTCTCCTGGGCGATGGACTGGGGAATCGTCAGCACCACCACATCCACGCTGTGGGAACGGATGAAGGCGTCCACCTCGTCCATGGAATAGATGGGCACGCCATTGACCCGGGTGCCGGTGACGGCGGGGGAGATATCAAACGCGGCATCCACGGTGAAGCCCGTCTGGGCAAAGGGGAAGTTTTGCAGCAGGGCGTGGCCCAGGTTGCCCACGCCGATCATGACCAGATGGTGGTCGTTGTCCACCCCCAAAATCCGGCCGATCTCCGTATGGAGCTCCTCCACGTTATAACCGTAGCCCTGCTGGCCGAATTCGCCGAAGCAGCTCAAGTCTTGGCGGATCTGGGAGGCGGTGATGTTCATCTCCTGGCCCAGGGAATGGGAGGAAATGCGCACTACGCCCTTGGCACAGAGCTCCGTCAGTTGCCGGTAGTAACGGGGCAGCCGCCGAATCACGGCGTCGGAGACATTTTCTTTCTTCAAAGCCCTCACTCCCAACCAAAATTTTATCACAACAGCTATAGTTTAGCTCAAAACCGATAACTTGTCAATTTTTTTAACAATCTTTTTTGTGAGAAATTCACCGAAGCCCATTTCAGTACTTGACAAAACCGCCTTCGGAGGCGTATGCTGTACAAAACACAAGAGCGCAAACCGACGACGCGGACAAGTAGACGGGGCCTTGGTTCTCAAAGAGAGCCGCCGGTGCTGGAAGGGCGGCAGAAGCAAGCCTGTCGAATGGACCGCCGAGGGCGGGCTGAACGGGGAACAGGTTCCCTCATTATGCTCCGACGGGCTTTTCCCCCGTTACCAAGGAAAGGCGCGTGTCGGCGCGCCGCCGAGCGGGCGGTTTGAAACCGCCAATTTGGGTGGCACCGCAGAAGTTTCAAGGCTTTTGTCCCAAAGATTCCTGTTTACAGGTCTTTTCTTGGGGCGGAGGTCTTTTTTTGACGCCCCTCCCCCGGAAACGGCCGGCGTTTGGAAAGGGGCGGACGGTATGGCTCATGATCTATGAAGGGAAACCCCATCGGTTTTTCTCCTCCGGCAATTGCACTTTCCCTCCATTTATGGTAAACTAATAAAATTGAGCAGGCCCCGGCGCTCCGGGGCCGGACAGCGAGGTATGTCATGGAAAACAAGAAAAAGCGGATCTTCAGCGGCATCCAGCCCAGCGGCGAGCTGACCCTGGGCTCTTATATGGGCGCCATCAAAAACTGGGTGGCCCTGCAGGAGGAGTACGACTGCGTATACTGCATCGTGGATATGCACGCCATCACCGTCCGGCAGGTCCCGGGGGACCTGCGCCGCAGGGCCCTGGAGCAGCTGGCCCAATACCTTGCCTGCGGATTGGACCCCCGGAAGAGCATCCTGTTCATCCAGAGCCACGTCCCCCAGCACGCGGAGCTCAGCTGGGTGCTGAGCTGCTATACCCAGTTCGGCGAGCTCAGCCGCATGACCCAGTTCAAGCAGAAGTCCCAGCAGCACGCCGACAACATCACCTCCGGCCTCTTCACCTACCCGGTGCTCATGGCGGCGGACATCCTGCTCTATCAGACGGACCTGGTGCCCGTGGGAGAGGACCAGCGCCAGCACGTGGAGCTGTGCCGGGACATCGCCCAGCGCTTCAACGGCGTTTACAGCGACACCTTCGTCCTGCCGGAGGCGTTTATCCAGCGGGTGGACCAGGGAGCCAGGGTCATGAGCCTGGGCAACCCCCTGAACAAAATGAGCAAATCCGACCCCGACGGCTGCGTGAACCTGATGGACCCGCCGGAGGTCATCCAGCGGAAGTTCAAGCGGGCCGTCACCGACAGCGAGACCTGCGTCCGCTATGACAAGGAAAACAAGCCCGGCGTCTCCAACCTGCTGACCATCTACTGCGCCGCCACCGGCAAGACCCTGGAGGAGGCGGAGGCCGCGTTCCAGGGCCAGGGCTACGGCGTGTTCAAGCCCGCCGTGGGAGACGCGGTCATCGAGCTGTTCCGCCCCATCCGGGAGGAGGCCCAGCGCCTGATGGCAGACAAGGCCTACCTAGAGGGCATCTACCGGGAGGGCGCGGAGCGGGCCTCCCGCGTCGCCGGGCGCACCCTGGCCAAGGTTTACAAAAAAGTGGGCTTCCTGCCCCGATAAGGAGAACGCGACATGCTCTTAGATAACCGGCTGATCGGCTACGCGGCCCTCGCCCTGCTGGCGGCGCTGGTCATCAGCTTCCTCATGACCCCCGTGGTAAAGACCTTCGCCTTTAAGGTGGGGGCGGTGGACGTGCCCAAGGACGCCCGCCGGATGCATAAGGTGCCCATCCCCCGCCTGGGGGGCCTGGCCATCTTCATCGGCTTCATGGTCAGCGTCCTGATCCTGGGCAACGTCCGGGGAAACGGCCAGATGCAGAGCATCCTCCTGGGCTCCGTCATCATTGTGGTGCTGGGCGTGGTGGACGACATCATGGCCCTGCCCGCCATGCTGAAGTTCGTGGTCCAGATTGCCGCCGCCCTGATTCCCGCCCTGAACGGCGTGGTTATCCAGGCGTTTTCCAATCCCAACATCTTCTCCGACAGCCTCTACTGGGTGCTGGGCCCCCTCTCCGTGCCCTTCACGGTGCTGTGGATCGTAGCGATCACCAACGCCGTGAACCTCATCGACGGGTTGGACGGCCTGGCCAACGGCGTCTCCGCCATCTCGGCCACCACCATGCTGGTCATCGCATTGCTTGCCTCCGAGGCGGAGGTGGCCGTGGTCATGGCGGCGCTGGTGGGGGCCTGCATGGGCTTCATGCCCTATAACCTCAACCCCGCCAAGATGTTTATGGGGGACACCGGGGCCACCTTCCTGGGCTATATCCTGGCCACCATGTCTATCCAGGGGCTGTTCAAGTTCTACGCGGTGATTTCCTTCGCCGTGCCCTTCCTGATTCTGGGACTGCCCATCTTCGACACCACCTTCGCCTTTATCCGCCGCATCGCCCACGGGCAGAGCCCCATGCACGCCGACCGGGGGCATATCCACCACCGGCTCATCGACATGGGCCTGAACCAGAAGCAGGCCGTGGCGACGCTGTACGTCATCTCCGCCATGCTGGGCCTCTCCGCCGTGGTGCTGACTACCGGAGGGGAGCAGAAGGCCATGCTGTTCTTCCTGACCTTGTGCATCGCGGCGGCGGTGGCCGCCCGGGTGGTGTTCCCCAAGGAGATCCGGGAGGAGCTCCACGAGGAAATGGAAGAGCTGCGGGAGCTGGGACACCATGGCGGGCACACCGAGAACAAGGACGCCCCCGGCCAGGGGGACAAGGAGGGCTGAATGAAACGCGTGCGGATTTTAAGCGTCTTCGGCACCCGGCCGGAGGCCATCAAAATGTGCCCCCTGGTGAAGGAGCTGGCCTCCCGGCCCGGGCTTGAGAGCCTCTGCTGCGTCACCGCCCAGCACCGGCAGATGCTGGACAGCGTGCTGGAGGTCTTCGGCGTCACGCCGGACCGGGACCTGGATATCATGACCCCCCGGCAGACCCTCTCCGGCATCACCAGCAAGTGCCTTTTAGGCATGGACGAGGCCGTCGGCCAGCTGAAGCCGGACATGATCCTGGTCCACGGGGATACCTCCACCACCTTCGCCGGGGCCCTCTCCGCCTACTATCATCAGGTGGCCGTGGGCCATGTGGAGGCGGGGCTGCGGACCTATGACAAATACGCCCCCTTTCCCGAGGAAATGAACCGGGTGCTGACCTCCTCCATCGCGGACCTGCACTTCTGCCCCACCGCCGGGAACCGGGAGAACCTCCTCCGGGAGGGCCGGGACCCCGAGGGCATCTTCATCACGGGAAACACCGTCATCGACGCGCTGAAAACCACTGTGCGGAAGGACTACCGCTTCGCTACCGACGAGCTGAACCGCCTGCCCTACGGGGAGAAGAAGGTGCTTCTGGTCACCTGCCACCGGCGGGAGAATTACGGCGAGCCTATGAAGAACATTTGTCTGGCCCTCCGTCAGATCGCCGAGGAGAACCGGGACGTGGAGCTGGTTTATCCTGTCCACCTCAGCCCGGTGGTCCGGGAGGCGGTGGACCGGTACCTCCGGGGCGCACCCCGGGTCCACCTCATTGACCCCCTCCCTGCCGACGAAATGCACAACCTGATGGACCGCTGCTATCTGGTGCTGACGGACTCCGGGGGCCTCCAGGAGGAGGCCCCCGCCCTGGGCAAGCCTGTGCTGGTCCTCCGCCGGGAGACGGAGCGGCCCGAGGCCGTGGCCGCCGGGACGG
>ERZ779623.294-NODE-294-length-20965-cov-12.100239_pt1 | contig 20965 bp, 35 predicted proteins | sample MGYA00514189_ERZ779623 | MGnify/ENA primary metagenome ERZ779623 (study PRJEB29562, sample SAMEA4376712) | mouse gut metagenome | isolation source: Cecum | study: EMG produced TPA metagenomics assembly of the A DSS colitis mouse model was used to assess the... | reverse complement strand
CCCTGGAATCATTGCGATTCCAGGGTTTCCTCTGGCGCGGAAGGAGGGATTTGAACCCTCGCGCCGGTTTTATCCAGCCTACTCCCTTAGCAGGGGAGCCCCTTCGGCCACTTGGGTACTTCCGCAGATCCGGATTCACATTTGAAAAGTTGGCGGAGAGAGTGGGATTCGAACCCACGGGCACTTGCGCGCCGCCGGTTTTCAAGACCGGTTCCTTCAACCACTCGGACATCTCTCCACAAGAAGGCGCCGTCTCTTGAACACGCATAGTATCATAGCATATCCCGCCCCCTCTTGTCAACTATTTTTTGCCCGGCCAGGGGAATTCTGGCGGGAATTTTATCCCTTTCCCGTCCGGTACATTCGTCCCGCCTCCGGCGTCACGCCGTTCAGCCACAGCAGCTCCTCCACCGTCACGAACCAATAGCCCTCCTCCTGCAGCTTGTCCACCACCCGCAGCGCCGCCTCCACCGACGTGGGGTAAATATCGTGGAGCAGGATGATGCTGCCCGGCTCCACACTGTCCAGAATCGCCCGGGTCACCTTCTCTGTGTTCCGGCTCTCCCAGTCCCGGGGGTCCACGCTCCACTTCACCATAGGCACGCCGAAGTTCGCCCCCTCCGCCACCTGGCCGTAAGGGGGCCGCAGCCAGTACTCCCCGCCGCCCAGCAGGGCTTCCAGCGCCGCCTCCGTCCGGGTGACCTCCTGGGCCGCCGCGTCCGGGAGAACGCCGTCCAGCCGCTGGTGGCTCCAGGTGTGGTTGCCGATCTGGTGCCCCTCCTCCGCCATCCGGGTCACCAGGCCGGCGTTATCCTCCACCTGCCGGCCGATGAGGAAGAACGTGGCTTTGGCCCCCCGTTCTTTCAGGCCGTCCAGCAGGCGCTCCGTGGTGCCCCGCCGGGGGCCGTCGTCAAAGGTCAGGGCCACGTACTTCTCTCCCGCCGGGATCTCCGCTCCGCTGTCCGCAGGCACGGCCTCTCCGCCCGCCAGGCACAGCGCGGCCAGGGCGGCCAATATAAAAACCGGGACGATTTTCTTTGCCATCGCGCATTTCCCCCTTATTTCTTCGGGAATAGTATGCGCAGACTGCCGGACTTTTCCCGTGGAAAAATCACGAAAAATTTGGAAAAGTAAAAGCCCTTTGTCATGAGCCTAGGTCCTCATGACAAAGGGCTTTTATCTGCAGGCCGGTTTACACCAGCTCGATGACCGCGGTCTCTGCGGCGTCGCCCCGGCGGATGCCGGTGCGGATGATGCGGGTGTAGCCGCCATTGCGCTCCGCGTACGTGGGCGCAATCTCCTTGAAGAGCTTCTTGCAGACGTCCTCCCGGGTGATGAAGCTCATGGCCTGCCGGTAGGCGGCCAGGTCGCTCTTCTTGCCCAGGGTAATCATCTTCTCAGCCAGGGGCTTGATCTCCTTGGCCCGGGTGACGGTGGTCTCCATCTTCCCGTGATCCAGGAAATCCGTGACCTGCTGACGCAGCATGGCTCTGCGCTGGTCAGAGGTCTTGCCGAGCTTACGAGGCATTTCGGTTTCCTCCTTATTGTTATCTTTCAGCGTTTCGCCTCCGCCCTCGGGCGGGAGACGGTCAATTGTTCTCCTCGTCGGCCAGGTGCAGGCCCATCATGGCCAGCTTGTTGATGACCTCCTCCAGGGACTTGCGCCCCAGGTTGCGGACCTTCATCATCTCGTCCTCGGTCTTGGAAATCAAGTCCTCCACCGTGTTGATGTTGGCACGCTTCAGGCAGTTGAAGCTCCGGACGCTGAGGTCCAGCTCCTCAATGGTCATCTCCAGCACCTTGTCCCGCTGGGCTTCCGCCTTCTCCACCACGGTGGGGCGGCTGCCGACGTTCTCACTCAGGTCGGTGAACAGCGTGAAATGGTCGCAGAGGATTTTCGCTCCCAGAGAGACGGCGTCCCGTGCGGAGATGGTGCCGTCCGTCCAGACCTCCAGCGTCAGCTTGTCGAAATCGCTGGAAGCGCCCACGCGGGTGGGCTCCACGGTATAATTCACCTTATACACCGGCGTGTAGATGGAATCTACTCCAATGGTCCCGATCACATTCTGCTGAGGCTTATTGCGGTCGGCGGAGACGTAGCCCCGGCCATGGGACAGGGTGATCTCCATGTTGAGAGACGCCCCGTTGTCCAGTGTGGCGATGTGCAGGTCCGGGTTCAGGACCTCCACCTCGCCGTCGGCCTTGATGTCGCCGGCGGTCACCACGCAGGGACCCACCGCCTCGATATAGACCGTCTTCACCGAGTCGCTGTGGAGCTTCGTCAGGAGGCCCTTGATGTTCAGGACAATCTCCGTCACGTCTTCCTTCACGCCGGGAATGGTGGAAAACTCGTGCTGGACGCCGGCGATCTTGATGGTAGTCGGCGCGGTGCCGGGCAGCGAGGAGAGCATGATCCGCCGCAGGGCGTTGCCCAGCGTCGTGCCATATCCCCGCTCCAGGGGTTCCACCACGTATTTGCCATAGGTCACATCACCAGGCGCTTCATTGCATTCGATCTGGGGCTTTTCGATTTCAATCACGCAGTACCCTCCTTCATCTTCTCAACGGGCGGCGGGGCGCGCCGCCTCTGGTTCGGCTCATTATCGAGGGTATCCTCCGCTTACTTGGAGTAGAGCTCGACGATCAGGTGCTCCTCCACGGGGATGTCGATATCCTCACGAGCGGGGAGGCGGGTCACGGTGCCCTTCAGGCCGTTCTTCTCCCGCTCCAGCCACGCGGGCAGGAGGAAGATGGGGGCGTCCTGGCCGGTGAGGCGCTTGAAGACCTCGGAGGAGCGGCTGTTCTCCGCCACCTCGATGACGTCGCCGGCCTTCACCTGATAAGAGGGGATGTCGACCTTGCGGCCGTTGACGGTGAAGTGGGCGTGGTTCACCAGCTGACGGGCCTGGCGGCGGGTCATGGCGAAGCCCATGCGGTACACCACGTTGTCCAGGCGGCGCTCCACGTTGATCAGCAGGTTGTCGCCGGTCTTGCCGGGGGCGGCGGCGGCGGCCTCATAGTAGCTGTGGAACTGCTTTTCCAGGATGCCGTAGATGAACTTGACCTTCTGCTTTTCGTTCAGCTGAATGCCATATTCGCTCTTTTTCTTCCGCATCTGGCCGCCGGGATTCCGGTTGGTCTCCTTCTTGGCGTAGCCCATGACGGCGGGAGAGATGCCCAAAGCCTTGCAGCGCTTGGCGATGGGCTGCATATTCCTTGCCATATTGCTTCTTACCTCCTCTTTCGATCAGACGCGGCGGCGCTTCGGGGGGCGGCAGCCGTTGTGGGGGATGGGAGTGACGTCCTTGATCATCGTCACCTCCAGACCCACGGCCTGCAGCGCCCGGATGGCGGCCTCACGGCCCTGGCCGGGTCCCTTGACGAACACTTCCACGGTCTTCAGTCCATGCTCCATGGCGGCGCGGGCAGCGGTCTCCGCCGCAGTCTGGGCCGCGAAGGGGGTGGACTTCTTGCTGCCCCGGAAGCCGAGGCCGCCGGAGGAGGCCCAGGAGATGGCGTTGCCCTGGGCGTCGGTGACGGTCACCATGGTGTTGTTGAAGGAAGAACGGATATGGACCTGGCCACGTTCGATGTTCTTCCGCTCGCGGCGGCGGCGAATGACCTTCTTGCCGCCGGATTTCTGTGCTGCCATATTCTTTCTCCCTCCTTACTTCTTCTTGTTGGCGATGGTCTTCTTGGGTCCCTTCCGGGTGCGGGCGTTGGTTTTGCTGCGCTGGCCCCGGACGGGCAGGCCCTTGCGGTGGCGCAGGCCGCGGTAGCAGCCGATTTCGCTGAGCCGCTTGATGTCCAGGGCGGTCTGCCGCCGGAGGTCGCCCTCGACGGTGTAGTCGTCAATGGCGTCACGGAGCTTCTGCTCGTCGGCGTCGGTCAGGTCCTTCACCCGGGTGTCGGGGTTCACGCCGGACTTCGCCAGGATGTCCTTGGCGCTCTTGCGCCCAATGCCGTAGATATAGGTGAGGCCGATTTCGATACGTTTATCCTTCGGCAGGTCAATACCGGCAATACGTGCCATACTTTTAAAGCACCTCCAATTTCAATTCTCAGCCCTGTCTCTGCTTGTGCTTCGGATTTTCGCAAATGACCATAACACGGCCTTTGCGGCGGATGACCTTGCACTTTTCGCACATGGGCTTCACGGACGGTCTTACTTTCATAGTCTGCAACCATTCCTTTCAGCGGTTTACGTCGTTTGTTGTCATTTGCTGCGCCAGGTGATCCGGCCCCGGGTCAGATCGTACGGGGACATTTCCACCGTGACCTTGTCGCCGGGCAGAATCCGGATGAAATTCATCCTCAGTTTCCCGGAAATATGCGCCAGAATCATGTGACCATTTCCAATGTCAACCTGGAACGTCGTGTTGGGCAGGGCTTCCACCACAACACCTTCCACTTCGATCATGTCGGATTTTGCCAAACGTTATCCCTCCTGGTCCGGCTGGATCGCCTCGCGGCAGGCCGCGAGCGTCCTGCGAAGCTCACTGTTGGTGATCTTCTCCTCGCTCTTGATCTTTTCGGCGAGGCGGGTCTCCTCCGCCGAGACGAAGAGCACATGCCTGCGCTTCTTCCGCTTCGGGGATTCCACCTTTCTCGATTTTCCGTCCGCCAGCAGGAGGTATTCCCCCTCCACCGCCAGGACGGCGAAGAGCTTGCCCTTGTCCCGCCCCGCGTTGGAACGGACGATGTTTGATTTCGCAATCTCCATGCGTTCTCTCTCACCTGTTTGTCAAATGGCGGGGGCCGTGAGAATCTCCGGCGCGCCATCGGTAATCAGGATCGTGTTTTCATAGTGGGCCGCCCACTTTCCGTCGGCGGTCTTCACCGTCCAGCCGTCGCTGAGCTGTTGTATGGCGGCGGCTCCGGCGTTGACCATGGGTTCAATGGCCAGGGTCATTCCCCGCAGAAGGCGGGGGCCGTGGCCCGGACGGCCGTAGTTTGGGATCTCCGGCGATTCGTGCATCTTGGCTCCCACGCCGTGGCCCACGTATTCCCGGACCACGGAGAAGCCGTTTTGCTCCACATAGGATTGGACCGCCGCGGAGATGTCCTGAAGACGCTGCCCCTCCCGGGCGAAGCGGATCCCCTCAAAGAAGCTCTGCCTGGTCACGTCGATCAGGCGCTGCGCCTCCGGGGAAACCGTTCCGCAGGGGAACGTCGCCGCGCAGTCTCCATGGAAGCCCCCGATGTACGCGCCTACGTCCACGCTGACGATATCGCCCTCCCGCAAGACCCGTTTGCCGGGGATGCCGTGGATGATTTCGTCGTTGACGCTGATGCAGACGCTGGCGGGGTAGCCGTTGTAATGGAGAAAGGACGGGACCGCTCCCTGCTTGCGGATAAACCGCTCCACCGCGTCGTTGATCTCCTGGGTTGTCACGCCGGGCTTTACCATTTCCCCTGCCAAGGCACGGGCAGCCGCGGTAATTTTTCCACTCCGGCGCATCAAGTCGATCTCGTGGGAGGATTTCAGGGTGATCATCCCATCATCTCCCCAAAACGCAGAGAATCGCCTGGGAATTGGCTTCCACAGTCGGCTGGTTCTCCACTGTCTTCAGCAGGCCCCGCTCCGCGTAGAACGCCTTGAGGGGCTCCGTCTCCTTATGATAGACCTCGAGGCGGGATTTCACCGTCTCGGGGGCATCATCCTTCCGCTGGATCAGCTTCCCGCCGCACTTGTCGCACACGCCCTCCGCCTTGGGGGGCACCGCCGCCACATGGTAGCTGGCGCCGCAGTCCGGGCAGACCCGGCGGCCGCTCATGCGCTCCATAATCGTCTCGTCGCTGACCTCCAGGGAGACCACGCAGTCGAAGACGATCCCGGCCTTCTCCAGGGCCTCGGCCTGGGCGATGGTGCGGGGCACGCCGTCCAGAATGTAACCCTTGGCACAGTCCGGCTCCTCCAGCCGCTCGGAAATGATGCCGATGATGACCTCATCGGGCACCAGCTGCCCCGCGTCCATGAAGGCCTTGGCCTTCAGGCCCGTGGGAGTGCCGTTCTTCACGGCGGCGCGGAGGATGTTGCCGGTGGAGATGGTGGGAATATCCAGCTTTTCACACAGGATGTCGGCCTGTGTTCCCTTTCCGGCGCCCGGGGCGCCCAACAGGATTAATTTCATGATTAAAACCTCCTGTATTCCGGGCGCGGGCGGAGCTCACGGCCCCGCCCGGCGCCGGCATCCAAAGTTGTATTTCGATTACTCCAGGAAGCCCTTGTACTGACGCATCAGCATCTGGGATTCCAGGGCCTTGACCGTCTCCAGCGCCACGCCCACCACGATGATGACGGAGGTGCCGCCGATGGCCACGGAGTCGTTGCCCAGAATCCGGCCGATGATCAGGGGGCAGATGGCCACGATGCCAAGATAGATCGCGCCGAACAGGGTAATCTTGTTCAGCACCCTGCGGATGAAATCCACCGTGGGCTTGCCGGGACGGAAGCCGGGAATGAAGCCGCCCTGCTTCTTCATGTTGTTGGCAATTTCCACGGGGTTGAACTGGATGCTGGAGTAGAAATAGGCGAAGCCGATGATGAGAATGAAATAAACCACCATATACATGACCGACTTCGTGTCAATGGCGTCATAGATGCTCCGGGACACGGTTCCCTCGTCGGGGATGCCCACAAAGCTCCAGATGGTAATGGGCAAAGAGGCAATGCTCTGGGCGAAGATGACGGGCAGAACGCCGGCCATGCTCACCTTCATGGGCAGGTTGCTGCTCTGGCCGCCGTACATCTTCCGGCCCACCTGGCGCTTGGCGTACTGCACGGGAATGCGGCGCTCAGCGTCGTTGATGAACACGATGAAGGCGATCAGGGCCAGGCCGCCCACCAGGAGCAGAATCACGCCCCAGGGAGCCATGGCGCTGTCCAGAAGCTGCTGGGCCTGGTCGGCGGTGTAGCCGGCCTCGGTCAGGCTCTCTGCGGTCATGGCGCCGCTGTTGATGGCGGACCACCGGCTCACGCCCTGGGCCATGCTGGAAACCATGGTGGGGACCCGGGAGACGATGCCCGCAAAGAGGATGATGGAAATGCCGTTGCCCACGCCGAACTCGGTGACCTGCTCACCCATCCACATGACAAAGGAGGAACCGGCGATGAAGGACACGATGATGACCAGGGCGGGCCAGATGCCCTCGGCCCCAGGGGCCAGGATGCCGTAGCGCTTCATCATGAAGTAGTAGCCCACGGCCTGGAGAATGGCAATGGCCACGGTGGTGTAGCGGGTGATGGATTGGATCTTCTTCCGGCCCTCCTCGCCGCCGTCCTTCGCCAGGTTTTCCAGGTACGGAATGGCGACGGTGAGGAGCTGGATGATGATGGAGCTGTTGATATAGGGCTGAATGCTCAGGGCGAAGACCGTGGCGGTGGCAAAGGCGCCGCCGCTCATCACGTTGTACAGGCCCAGGATCGTGGCGCCCATGCCCTGGAGCTGAGACTCCAGCTGGGCCACGTCGATATAGGGCACGGTGATGGCGTTGCCGATGCGGAAGATCAGCAGGATCAGCAGCGTGAAAACGATCTTCTTCTTCAGCTCGGGGATGGCCCAGGCTTTGCGAACGGTTTGGATCACGTTTACTTCACCTCCGCCTTTCCGCCGGCTGCCTCGATGGCCTCCTTGGCAGACGCGGAGAAAGCGTTGGCCTTGACAGTGACCTTTTTGGTGAGCTTCCCGTTGCCCAGGACCTTGAAGCCGTACTCGCACTTGCTGAGGACGCCCTTTTCCAGCAGCGCCTCGGCGGTAACGGTGTCTCCGTCGTTAAAAACGTTCAGGGCGCTGAGGTTCACGACCTCCAGGGGCTTCGCGAAGATGTTGTTGAAGCCGCGTTTGGGGACGCGGCGGGCCAGAGGCATCTGGCCGCCCTCAAAGCCCACGCGGACTTTGCCGCCGGAGCGGGCCTTCTGGCCCTTGTGGCCCCGGCCGCCGGTCTTGCCGTTTCCGGAGCCGGCGCCCCGGCCCTTGCGGTAAGCCTCACGGACAGACCCTGCGGCGGGAGACAGTTCGCTTAATTTCATGATTGGCGCCTCCTTACTTCTCTTCGGTAACTTGCAGCAGATAGCCGATCTTCGCCACTTTTCCGCGGGTGGGATCGTTGTCGGGCTGCACGGTGACGTCACCGATCTTGCGCAGTCCCAGGGAATGCGCGGTGGCAACCTGCTTTTCCAGGCGGCCGTTCAGGCTCTTGACGAGCTCAATCCTTAAGTTTGCCACGTTTGTCGCCTCCTTAACCCACGATGTCTTCGACGCTCTTCCCGCGGATGCGGGCGACCTCCTCGGGGCCACGCATGGACTTCAGGCCCTGGAAAGCGGCGGCGACAACGTTGTTGGGGTTGTTGGACCGGAGGCTCTTGGCACGGATGTCCTTGATGCCCGCGGCCTCCACGACGGCGCGGACCGCGCCGCCGGCGATGACGCCGGTACCGGGGGCGGCGGGCTTCATCAGCACGCGGCCCGCGCCGGCTTCCCCGATGGTCTCATGGGGCAGGGTAGTGCCCGCCAGCGTCACGGTGATCATGTTTTTCTTGGCGGCCTCGATGCCCTTGCGGATGGCCTCGGGAACTTCGGCGGCCTTGCCCAGGCCGTAGCCGACCTTGCCCTTGCCGTCGCCCACGACCACCAGGGCGGAGAATTTCATAACCCGGCCGCCCTTCACGGTCTTGGAAACGCGGTTCAGGTACACGACTTTCTCGATATACTCGCTCTGCTCTCTCTCAAATCTAGGCATTGAATGTTCCTCCCTCCTTAGAACTGCAGGCCGCCCTCGCGGGCGCCCTCGGCCAGGGCCTTCACACGGCCGTGATACAGGTAGCCGCCGCGGTCAAACACCACGGTCTCGATACCCTTGGCCTTGGCGCGCTCGGCCACGAGCTTGCCCACGGCCTCCGCTGCGGCGACATTCCCGCCGTAGCCTTCGACGGCCTTATCCAGGGAGGATGCGGAGACCAGGGTCACGCCGGACACATCGTCGATGATCTGGGCGTAAATATTGGCCTCGCTGCGGAACACGTTCAGGCGCGGCATCTCGGGAGTGCCGGAGATCTTGGCGCGCACCCTCTTGTGGCGCTTCATGCGCTGGGCGTTGGTATTGGGTCTTTTAATCATATCGGCACACCTCCTTACTTCTTGGCGCCGGTCTTACCGACCTTGCGGCGGATGGTTTCATTGGTATACTTGATTCCCTTGCCCTTGTACGGCTCGGGCGGGCGCTTCTCGCGGATCTCGGCGGCAAACTGGCCGACGGCCTCTTTGTCGCAGCCGCGAACGATGATTTTATTGGGGGAGGGGACCTCGATGGTGATGCCCTCCACCTCCGAAACGATCACCTGATGGGAGAAGCCCAGGTTCATGACCAGGTTTTTCCCCTCCTTGGCCACACGGTAGCCCACGCCGTTGACGTCCAGCTCCTTGGCATAGCCGTCGGTAACGCCGACGACCATGTTGTGCAGAAGCGTGCGGGTCAGGCCGTGGAGGCTGCGGTGCAGCTTATCCTCGGAAGGACGCTTCACGGTGATCGTGGTGCCTTCCTGTTCAATGATCATCTCCGGGCGCAGCGCGCGGGTCAGCTGGCCCTTGGGTCCCTTCACAGTGACCACATTACCCTCGGCGACATTGACCGTGACGCCGGCGGGGACGGTAATGGGCATTCTGCCAATTCTAGACATTGTTCAATACCCTCCTTACCATACGAATGCCAGGACTTCGCCGCCGACATGGAGCTCGCGGGCCTTCTTGTCGGTCATGACGCCCTTGGACGTGGAGATGATTGCGATGCCCAAGCCCCGGAGCACGCGGGGCAGCTCGTCGGCACCCACATAGACCCGGAGGCCCGGCTTGGAGACGCGGCGCAGGCCGGTGATGACCTTTTCCTTGCCCGCGTTGTACTTCAGGGTGATGTGAATCTTGCCCTGGGTTCCGTCGTCCACGATCTGGAAATTCTTGATATAGCCCTCGTCCAGCAGAATCTGAGCGATGCTCTTTTTCATGTTGGAGGCGGGGACGTCCACGGTGTCGTGTTTCGCGCTGACGGCGTTGCGGATGCGGGTGAGCATATCCGCAACCGGATCGGTGATATGCATGGTGTAGTTCCTCCTATTTTAGAGTTGCGGTTTTAAAACCGCTGCGGTAGCGAGGTATCATGACCAATTGGGTTCCATCCCGATTGGCCATGACCTTTCGCTATCCGTTATCCCAAGGGCCCCATATCAAAGGCCCCTGTTCACAAAATAAGCGCTGGGGTTCTTAGAAAGAGGCCTTGCGGACGCCGGGAATCTCGCCCTTGTAGGCCAGCTCCCGGAAGCAGATACGGCACACGCCGTAGTCCCGGAGATAGGCGTGGGGACGGCCGCAGAGCTTGCAGCGGTTGTACTTCCGGCTGGAGAACTTGGCGGGGCGCTGCTGCTTCAGGATCATGGATTTCTTAGCCATTCTTCTCTCCCTCCTTAGCGGGCGAAGGGCGCGCCGACCTGGGTGAGCAGGGCGCGGGCCTCTTCGTCGGTGTGCGCGGTGGTGCAGATGACCACATCCATGCCCCGGATCTTATCGATCTTATCGTACTCGATCTCGGGGAAGATCAGCTGCTCCCGGATGCCCAGAGCGTAGTTGCCCCGGCCGTCGAAGGCGTTGGGGCTGATGCCCTGGAAGTCGCGGACGCGGGGCAGGGCCACGTTGAAGAGACGGTCCAGGAACTCCCACATCTTTTCGCCGCGGAGGGTGACCTTCGCGCCGATGGGCATGTTTTCACGGAGCTTGAAGTTGGCGATGTTCTTCCGGGAACGGGTGATGATGGGCTTCTGGCCGGTGATCTGGGCCAGGTCCCGGACCACGTTGTCCAGAATCTTGGCGTTTTCCTTGGCCTCGCCGCAGCCCACGTTCACCACGACCTTGTCGATCTTGGGGATCTGCATGACGCTGGAATAGCCAAACTGCTTCATCAGGGCGGGAGCGACCTCGGCCGTGTACTTCGCCTTGAGATTGGGCACTTTCTTATCAGCCATTTGTGACTCCTCCTCCCTTACAGCTCGGCGCCGCACTTCTTGCAGATGCGGACGCTGACATTCTTTTCTTTGCCGGCCACGGTCTTCTTTTCAACCTTGTGGCCCACCCGGGTGGCCTTGCCGCACTTGGGGCAGACCACCTGGACCTTGCAGGCGGCAATGGCGGCTTCCCGCTTAACGATGCCGCCCTCCTCGCCCTGACGGCGGGGCTTGATGTGGCAGGTGACCAGGTTCATGCCCTCCACCACGACTTTGTTCTCCTTCGGCAGGGTGGCAATGACCTTGCCCTGGTGGGTGCTCAGGTCCTTGTCCTTACCGCCGTCGCCGGAGAGCCGGACGACTGTGTCGCCCTTTTTGATATTCATAGACATGTCTTTGCCCTCCTCAAATCACTTCGGGAGCCAGGGACAGGATCTTCATGTAGTCCTTGTCGCGCAGCTCGCGGGCCACGGGCCCAAAGATGCGGGTTCCGCGGGGGTTCTTGTCGTCCTTGATGAGGACGGCGGCGTTGTCGTCGAACCGGACATAGGTCCCGTCGTTCCGGCGGATGCCCTTGGCGGAGCGGACGATGACGGCCTTGACCACCTCGCCCTTTTTCACGGTGCCGCCGGGGGCCGACTTGCGGACGGAGGCCACAATCACGTCGCCGATGTTTCCGTACTTGCGCTTGGAACCGCCCAGGACGCGGATGCATTTGATTTCCTTGGCGCCGGTGTTGTCGGCGACCTTCAGGAAGGTTTCCTGCTGAATCATAACTCGACGCCTCCTTACTTCGCTTTCTCGATAATCTCAACCACGCGCCAGCGCTTGTCCTTGGACAGGGGGCGGGTCTCCATCACCTTCACCTTGTCGCCGATTCCGCAGCTGTTCTGCTCGTCATGGGCTTTCAGCTTGTAGGTGCGGCCGACGATCTTCTTGTACAGCGGGTGGGCCACCCGGTCCTCGATGGCGACCACCACGGTCTTGTCCATCTTGTCGGAGACCACCTTGCCAACCCGGGTCTTGCGGGAGGAAGTTCTCTTCTCGTCCATGTTTCCTTACCTCCTTCTTACTGCTTGCCGGAAGCGGAGAGCTCCCGGAGCACGGTCTTGACTCGGGCAATGTCATGCTTGGTCTCCCGGATCTTCACGGGATTGTCCAGCTGGTTGGTGGCGTGCTGCATGCGAAGGAAGAACAGGTCCTTCTTCAGCCCCGTCAGCTTTTCGTTCAGCTGCTCCGGGGTCATCTTGCGGATATCACGAATTTCACTTGCCTTCATCTTACTCACCTGCTTCCTCGGCGCGGGCGATGACCTTGGTCTTGATGGGCAGCTTGTGGCTGGCCAGACGCAGGGCCTCGCGGGCAACTTCTTCAGACACGCCGGCGATCTCGAACATGACGCGGCCGGGCTTCACAACGGCAACCCAGAACTCGGGGGAGCCCTTACCGGAGCCCATGCGGGTCTCGGCAGGCTTCTTGGTCACGGGCTTGTCGGGGAAAATCTTAATCCAGACCTGGCCGCCGCGCTTGGTGTAACGGGTCATGGCGATACGGGCCGCCTCAATCTGGTTGCTGGTGATCCAGGCGGGCTCGGTGGCCACCAGGCCATACTCGCCGTATGCCAGGGTGTTGCCACGGGTGGCCTTGCCGGTCATACGGCCGCGGTGTACGCGGCGGTATTTGACTCTCTTCGGCATCAGCATTAGTTGCTTCCTCCTTCCTTAGGGGCCGCAGGAGCGGCGGGCGCTGCGGGGGCGGGACGGGCGGGGGCGCGGTTGAAGCCGCCCTGGGGACGGGGGCCGCCGCCGGCGCGGTTGAAGCCGCCGCCCTGGCCGGGCCGTCCGCCGCCGCGGTTAAAGCCGCCGCCCTGACGGTCCCGGTTGAAGCCGCCCCGGCGGTCGCCGTCGCGGCGGGGACGACGCTCCCGGCGCTCCTGATAGGGCTTGGAGGTGTCCATGGTGCGGGGGGTGGTGCGCAGGGTCTGGCTCAGCACCTCGCCCTTGTAGATCCACACCTTCACGCCGATGCGGCCAAAGGTGGTGGCGGCCTCCGCGAAGCCGTACTCGATGTCGGCGCGGATGGTCTGCAGGGGGATGGTCCCCTCGTGATAGTGCTCAACGCCCGCGATTTCGCGGCCGCCCAGACGGCCGGAGCAGCAGGTCTTGATGCCCTTGGCGCCGGCCCGCATGGCCCGGGCCATGGCGTTCTTCATGGCGCGGCGGTGGCTGATGCGCTTTTCCAGCTGCTGGGCGATGTTCTCCGCCACCAGCTGGGCGTTCATGTCGGGGTTGCGGACCTCGACGATGTTCAGGCGGACCTTCTTGCCCACCAGCTTCTCCACAGCCAGGCGGTACTGCTCGATCTGCTCGCCGCCCTTGCCGATGACCATGCCGGGGCGGGCGCAGTGCAGGAAGACCGTCACCACATCGCCGCTGCGCTCGATCTCGATCTTGGGCACGCCGGCGCCGTACAGGGTCTTTTTCAGGTATTTACGGATCTTCTGGTCCTCCACGATCAGGTCGCCGACCTTCTCGTCACTGGCATACCAGCGGGAATCCCAGTCCTTGATAACGCCCACGCGCAGGCCGTGGGGATTGACTTTCTGTCCCATAAAACAGTTCTCCTCCCTCTCTTATGCCTTTTCCGCCACAGCCAGGGTGACGTGAGAAGTGCGCTTGTTGATGCGGTAGGCGCGGCCCTGGGCCCGGGGCATCATCCGCTTGAGGATGGGGCCGGGAGTGGCGTACACCTCGGACACCACCAGCTTGGCGGGGTCCATGCCGAAGTTGTTCTCGGCGTTGGCAACGGCGCTCTTCAGAAGCTTTTGCAGGGGCTCGGAGGCAGCCTTGGGGGTCTGCATCAGGATGGCCATGGCGCTGCCCGCGTCCTTTCCGCGGATCAGGTCGCAGACGATCTGGACCTTCCGGGGGGCGATGCGGACGTAGCGCAGATAGGCCTTCGCAACTTTATTTTCCATGTTCTGCATCCTCCTTCAACTCAGTCCTTCCGGTGTCCGCGGAAGGTGCGGGTGGGGGCGAACTCACCCAGCTTGTGGCCGACCATGTCCTCCTGGACATAGACGGGCACGTGCTTCCGGCCATCGTGCACGGCGATGGTGTGGCCCACGAAGGAGGGGAAGATGGTAGAGCTGCGGCTCCAGGTCTTGAGGACCTTCTTCTCGTTCTTCGCGTTCATTTCCTCGACCCGCTTCAGAAGCTCGGGGGCAACGTACGGGCCTTTCTTAATGGATCTGCTCATGTTTCATCTGCCTCCCTTACTTCTCGTTGCGGCGCTTGACGATGAATTTGCTGGTGGGGTTCTTCTTCTTCCGGGTCTTGTAGCCCAGGGCCGGCTTGCCCCAGGGGGTCACAGGGCCGGGACGGCCAACCGGAGCGCGGCCCTCGCCGCCGCCGTGGGGGTGGTCGCAGGGGTTCATGACGGAGCCCCGGACGGTGGGACGCCAGCCCATGTGGCGCTTGCGGCCCGCTTTGCCGATGTTGATGTTGGCATGGTCAATGTTTCCCACCTGTCCGATGGTGGCCATGCAGTTGGTCCGGACAATGCGGACCTCGCCGGAGGGCATGCGAATCTGGGCGTCGCCGCCCTCCTTGGCCATGAGCTGGGCGGCGGTGCCGGCGGAGCGCACCAGCTGGGCGCCGTTGCCGGGATGCAGCTCGATGTTGTGGATCATGGTGCCCACGGGGATGTTGGCAATCGGAAGGGCGTTGCCTTCCTTGATATCCGCGCTGGGGCCGGACTCCACCTTGTCGCCGGCCTTCAGGCCCACAGGGGCCAGAATGTAGCGGCGCTCGCCGTCCTCATACTCCAGGAGGGCGATGTTGGCGGAGCGGTTGGGGTCGTACTCCAGGCGGAGCACGGTGGCGAACATATCGTGCTTATCCCGCTTGAAGTCAATGACGCGGTATTTGCGCTTGTTTCCGCCGCCGCGGTGGCGGACGGTGATGCGGCCGTAGCTGTTCCGGCCCGCGCTCTTTTTCAGGGGCTCGGTGAGCTTGGGCTCGGGCTTGGCCTTCTTGTCGATGCCGTCGAATCCGGAGACCGTCATCTGACGCCGGGAGGGAGTCGTCGGCTTAAAGGTTTTAATAGACATTCCGCTTTACACTCCTTCTCTAGAATCAGACCATGCCTTCGAAGAACTCGATGGTCTTGGAATCGGGGGTCAGCTGGACGTAGGCCTTCTTCCAGGTCTTCGTCATGCCGGGACGGCCCGCGCCCATGCGCTTTTCCTTCCCGGGGACCGTCAGGGTGTTGACGGCGGCGACCTTCACGCCGAAGATTTCCTCCACGGCCTTCTTAATCTCGATTTTGCCGGCCTCCTTGGCCACCTCGAAGACGTACTTCTTATCGGCGGCTCCGGCCATGGCCCGCTCGGTGATGATGGGGCGGATCACGATATCGTATGCGGTCATTACGCGTACACCTCCTCGATTTTGGCGAGGGCGGCCTGATCCACCACCAGGTACTTGGCGTTCACGATGTCATAGACATTCAGCTGCGCCGCGGGGGTGGTCAGCACGCCGGGAAGGTTCCGGGCGCTCTTGACGACAATCTCGTCCATGGCGGGGGTCACCACCACGGCCTTGCCGTCGACCTTGACGGCGTCCAGGAACTTGCGGAACTCGGCGGTCTTGATGTTCTCCTGCTTGATGGAGTCGATGACCACCAGCCGGCCCTCCTGGGCCTTGGCGGAGAGGACGGACTTCAGGGCCAGGCGCCGGACCTTCTTGTTCAGCACATAGCGGTAGCTCCGGGGCTTCGGCGCGAAGACGATGCCGCCGTGGGTCCACTGGGGAGCCCGGGTGCTGCCCTGGCGGGCGTGGCCCGTGCCCTTCTGGCGCCAGGGCTTCTTGCCGCCGCCGGAGACTTCCGCGCGGGTCAGGGCGCTCTGGGTGCCCTGGCGGCAGTTGGCGAGGTGGTTCTTCACGACCTCGTGGACGACGGACTCGTTGGGCTCGATGCCGAAAATCGCGTCGTTCAGTTCCACAGTGCCGACTTCAGCGCCGGCCATGTTTAAAACTTTCACAGTAGACATTTACTCAGCACCCCTTTCTCACTTGCTTCTGGCGGAGGCCTTCTGCGGGTTGCGGCCGGAAGCCTTCTGCGGGTTCTTGCTGATGTCCGCGCCGGCCTGCTTGACCTTGTGGACCTTGACGGTGGACTTGATCGTCACCAGCCCGCCCTTGGGGCCGGGCACCGCGCCGCAGACCACCAGCATGTTCAGCTCGGGGTCCACCTTGACCACGGAGAGGTTCTGAACGGTGACCTGGTCCACGCCCATGTGGCCCGCGCCGTCGCGGCCCTTCATGATGCGGCCCGGGGTCGTGCCCGCGCCCAGGGAGCCCTGATGGCGGTGGACGGGGCCGCCGCCGTGGGTGTTGCGCTTCACAGCCGCGCCGTGGCGCTTGACCACGCCCTGGAAGCCATGGCCCTTGCTGGTGCCGGTGACGTCCACGAAGTCTCCGGCGGCGAAGGTGTCGGCCTTTACGATGTCGCCCACGTTCAGCTCGGCGGCGTTCTCCAGGCTGAATTCCTTCAGGTGCTTCTTGGGAGCCACGCCCGCCTTGTTCAGGTGGCCCAGCTCGGGTTTATTGAGCTTGCGCTCCGCAATGTCCCCGAAGCCCAGCTGCACGGCCTCATAGCCGTCCTTCTCAGCCGTCTTCTTCTGCACGACCACGCAGGGGCCCGCCTCGATGACCGTGACGGGGATCACATGGCCGTTCTCGTCAAAAATCTGGGACATGCCCACTTTTTTGCCGATGATCGCTTTCATGTAGGTTCCTCCTTAAATAAGGTTATTGGTTGGGCGAGGCGGCCATTGGGAACCGTTGCTCGGCCAACTTGACCCGCTCGTCTCAAAACGCGGCGAGCTGCGGTGCAAACATGATAATAGGGTTACAGCTTAATCTCGATCTCCACGCCGGCGGGGAGCTCCAGGGCCATCAGGGCCTCCACGGTCTTGGGGGAGGACTTGGCGATGTCGATGAGCCGCTTGTGGGTCCGGCGCTCGAACTGCTCCCGGCTGTCCTTGTGCTTGTGGACGGAGCGCAGGATGGTGATGATCTCCTTCTTGGTGGGCAGGGGGATGGGGCCGGAAACCTCGGCGCCGGTGCGCTTGGCGGTCTCCACGATCTTCTCCGCGCTCTGGTCGATCACCTGGTGGTCATACGCCTTCAGGCGGATGCGGATCTTTTCCTTCTGTGCCATGTTCGGGTTCCTCCTAATTCGTACGGTTTTTAATTCGCGTCGATTCCGTACGGCGAGAGAAATTTTTCTGTCCGCTTATCCGTGCGTATCATTCCCGCTCATGAAAAAACCCGGCGCAAAGCAAGCCGGTTCCGTCATGGCGCGGCGATCTACGCTCGCGTACAGACCTTTCTCAGCCGCCCGATTATCGGACATACTCCCCGGAAGTTACCTCTTTCGAGCAATCTCCCGGTTCATCGCGGTCGCGGGGCGCAGAGGATGTCCTCTCCGCCGCATGCCCATAAATAATACTTGAAAACCAGGCCCATGTCAAGAGAAATTTTGCCGTAATTCCTCTTTTTTTCAAGGGGAGCGCCGTCGCTTTGCCGAAGTCCCGTTTTCCGCTCTCCAAGACGCCGGAGCCCGGCCCCAAAGAGGCCCCCTTGACGGCGGGGCCGGGACATGGTATACTCCCCTTGAACAAACCGGAAGGGGTGGAAATGTGAGACTGACTTCCTGCTGAACGCCAAGTGACTTGGCCGCCGGCGCCGCTCAGGCGGGGCCGGGGCGGCGTTATGCCGTCAAGCGGGAAAGCGCAGCTCACCTCCAGCCCTCGCGTCATATACTGCCATGCCGCCCGTTTTCGGGGCGGCTTGCGCCGTGCTGTGACGGGCCGCGGGAGGCTTTCCCGCGGCTCTTATTTTTTACGGCAAGGAGATGACGCGTATGTCTATGATCCAGGCGGATGGCCTGACCTTTTCCTATCCCGGAAGTCCCGACCCCGTGTTCGAGAATGCCTCGTTTCAAATCGACACCGGCTGGCGGCTGGGCCTCACGGGGCGGAACGGCCGGGGAAAGACCACCCTGCTGCGGCTGCTGATGGGGGAATATCCCCATGAGGGCAGTCTCATTTCCTCAGAATCCTTCGACTATTTCCCCAGTCCCGTCCCGGAGCCGGAGCGGCTGACCGCGGAGGTGCTGGAGGACCTCTGCCCGGAGGCGGAGAGCTGGCGCTTCCCCAAGGAGCTGGGCCTCCTGGGGGTGGAGGAAGAGGCCCTGTGGCGGCCCTTTTCCACCCTCTCCAACGGGGAACGGACCAAGGCCCTTCTGGCGGTCCTGTTCCTCCGGGAGGGGCGCCTTCCTCTCATCGACGAGCCCACCAACCACCTGGACGCCCATGGGCGGGAGCTGGTTTCAGCTTACCTCCGGCGGCAGCGGGGCTTTATCCTGGTGTCCCATGACCGCCGTTTCCTGGACGGTTGCGTGGACCACATCCTGGCCCTGAACCGGGCGGACATTCAGGTTCAGGCGGGAAACTACAGCTCCTGGAAGGAGAACTTCGACCGGGCGCAGCAGTTCGAAGAGGCCAAAGACGAGCGCCTCCGGAAGGACGTGCGGCGGCTCCAAAAGGCCGCCCGGCGGACCTCCGTCTGGTCCGACCGGGTGGAGGCGTCCAAAACCGGCGCCTATGACAAGGGCTTCGTGGGCCACAAGTCCGCCAAGATGATGAAGCGGGCCAAGTCCCTGGAGGCCCGGCAGGAGAAGGCCCTGGAGGAAAAGCAGGGGCTTCTCCAGAACCGGGAGGCCATGGAGGCGCTGAAGCTCTCCCCCCTGACCCACCATGCCAGGCGCTTGGTTTCCTGCTCAGAGCTGGACTTGTGGTACGGGGACCGGAAGGTCTGCGGGCCTCTGCGCTTCGCTGTGGAGCAGGGCGAGCGGGCGGCCCTGGAGGGCCGGAACGGCAGCGGGAAGAGCAGCCTTCTAAAGCTGCTGATGGGTCAGGAGATCCGCCATGGCGGAGAACTGTCCCTGGCCCCGGGCCTGCAGGTCTCCTATGTGCCCCAGGACGCCTCCTTTCTCCGGGGCTCCCTGGGGGACTTCATCCTGGAGCGGGGGATCGGCGAGAGCCTGTTCAAGGCCATTTTGCGGAAGCTGGGCTTTTCCCGAGAGCAGTTCGGGCGGAACCTGGAGGACTTCTCCGGCGGACAGAAGAAGAAGGCCCTTATCGCCGCCAGTCTCTGCGAGCAGGCCCATTTGTATGTCTGGGACGAGCCGCTGAACTTTGTGGACATCGACTCCCGCCTCCAGATCGAGGAGCTGCTGCGGAACTTCGCTCCCACCATGATCTTCGTGGAGCATGACCGGGCCTTTCAGGAGGCCGTGGCCACCAAGGTGATTTCCCTGTAAGAGGAATCGCCTTGGCGGCGCAAGCTGGCGAAAACGCGTTTTTGGCGGCTTGATGTTTTCAGAATTTTGTTTTGAAGGCTTCCGATGAAAATAGTGCGGGGAGCCCTTCCCGGGTTCCCCGCACGCCCCCCTCCTTCCCGTCTCGGAAAGGAGGGGTCCCTGTTCAAATCAGCGCGACAATCAGCCACAGCAGACCGATGGCCGCCGCGCCCATGAGGGTGTAGACCGCCGGGCTCAAATCCCGCCAGGCCCGGCTGAACCTTCCGTGGTCTCCCACGGCGTAATTCCGGGCCACCCGGCGGGCCTCCTCCACCAGCTCCCGGGAGGTGACTCCCTCCCCGGCGGCGTCGTTCCGCACAATAAAAATTGCCTGTTCGAAAAACCGCTGGTCCGGGGAGTCCACCACGACCACCCGTCTGGAAATACCTTTCACCATCTTGTGTATATGCCTCCTGCAAATTGATACTTCCAGTTTTCCAGAGGCGGGGGAAATTTATACCTGAACCGGAAAAAGAGAAGCGGCGGGCCGAATCCTTCCAGGGGGCTTCACTCTTTGCCGATTCCCATAGCCCAAAGCTCGTCCACATACCCGTCCACCCACTTGACGCCATGCGCGAGCCACTCCTGCTTTTGATCGTCCGGCGCCCAAAGGACCAGCCTGGCCGGGGGCGCGGCATAGATCTCGTTGAGCAGGGCCATGTCCTCCGGATAGCGGAACCAGAGGGAACGGTCCGGCTCCGGATGCTCCCGCCGCCACAGGGCGAATTCGGGGAGAAAGGTTTTATGCTCCGGCATTGGAAGGGCCTGGAACGTATCCTCCGGCAGCAGGAGCTGGGCCAGGCAGTACAGCCCGTGGGCAAAGGTGCAGAAGGGCCGGGCCCCCAGCACGTATTTCTTGTCCCTGGGATAGCCCTTGCATACCGCAAGCAGGTCCTCGCCGCCCTTGCCCACGTCGCCGCTTACCAGGTCCAGCAGAAAGGAGACCATGCCCTTTTCCAGCCGGGTGGACTTCTTCCGCTCCAGGAACCGCTCCGCCTCGGGGACGGCCCATTCCAGCACGGCCCCATCCCTGTACCACAGCCCGATCAGCACATGGGCGGCGGCGGGGAAAAAGGGGTCGTGGCAGTTCTGCACCTGGGCAAGCTCCGGGGGCAGGATGCGCTCCATGGCCTGGACATTCCCGCAGAGGAGGCACTCCAGGGCGCAGTGGACATTCTTTTCGTAGGTGTACCCGCCGTATATAACGGGCATCATGGCGCTCTTGCTCCGCTGGTTGATTACCCGGCACAGCCCGGGCCAGTCCGCGCCGCGGATACATTCCTCCGTCCAGGCGTTCCAGTCCCCTGGCTCGGGAGCCAGGGATGACACAAAGGTCATTTGGTTGTGGAACAAATGCCGCAGACGCTCCTTCGCCTCCGGCTCCCTGCCCTGACAGGTAAATTTCGCCATAATCTTCTGATAGGTTTCCCGCAGGGCCGCGAGATCTGTTTGCAGCTCCATGAATTTCCCCTCCCGGCGATGTTGAAATATCCTTAAGGAAGCACTGATTAAATCAACGTGTGCAGATTTGCGCCAGAAATTTCT
>ERZ779623.288-NODE-288-length-21316-cov-24.062509_pt1 | contig 21316 bp, 20 predicted proteins | sample MGYA00514189_ERZ779623 | MGnify/ENA primary metagenome ERZ779623 (study PRJEB29562, sample SAMEA4376712) | mouse gut metagenome | isolation source: Cecum | study: EMG produced TPA metagenomics assembly of the A DSS colitis mouse model was used to assess the... | reverse complement strand
CCGCTATGTTGTATTAGGCGAAATCTCACATTCACCCTTTACAACATACATCTTTGTATGCAAAAGCCGTCCCCCCGAGGGGGAAGGTGGCACGGCGAAGCCGTGACGGATGAGGGGGCGAATCGGAATGCGCCTTGAATTTATCGAAAAACAATAAAAAATACTTGACAAACGATATCACCCGTGGTAAGCTCTGGAGCAAGAGGTGGTTGAAATGGCACAAACTTCCGTCCAGAAGCTGGCCCGGGTGCTGCGGGTCATGGTGATCGTGGTGTTCATTAGTAACATCATCGTGCTGTTTTTTGTGCCCACTCTGGCGGCCATGTTCACGGAGAACCGCTGGGACGGGCAGACCATGGAGCGGCTTTTAACAGGGGAACGTGTGGAATTCTGGTTGAAATTTACTGTTTTTAGCTGGAACCCAGTGGTTTGGATGTTTGCGTTGGCAGGGGAGGACTTCTATTGGCCGGTGCTGACCCTGTTCCTGCTGTCCTGCGGCACCTGCACCGCCGTCATCCTCTGGCAGGCCAAGCGGGTGCTGGACACCATCCTGAAGGGGACGCCCTTCGTCATGGACAACGCCAAAAGTATGAGACGGGCGGCGATCTGCTGTTTCCTGATCTCCGGGGCGGCGTTCCTGCGGCTCATTTGGGGATTTGTCACGTACAAGAGCATCCTGCCCCTGCTCACCTACAACGCCCTGTTTGTCCCCATCTTCCTCATGGGCGGCCTGCTGTTCCTGGTGATGTCCGCCCTGTTCCGGCAGGCCGCCCAGATCAAGGCGGAAAACGACCTGACCATATAGGGGGCAGGCCCATGGAAACGGTAAGCCGGCCCGGCCCCCTCCGGGGGCGGAGACAGGAAGGAGGGCGGACGGTATGGCAATTATCGTCAACCTGGACGTGATGATGGCAAAGCGGAAAATGTCCCTGGGGGAGCTGTCCCAGCGGGTGGACGTGACCATGGCCAACCTGTCCATCCTGAAAAACAACAAGGCCAAGGCGGTGCGCTTCTCCACCCTGGAGGCCATCTGCGCGGCCCTGGACTGCCAGCCGGGGGACATTTTAGAGTACGTGCCCGATGGGGCGGACTGACAACCGCACAACCCAAATCGCATGACCGCCCCGGCCATGGGGCGGTCTTTTCGCGGCCCAATTTGGAAAGGAGATACCTAACATGAAGTGCTTTTTTGCCCTGCTCCTGGCCCTCCTGCTCCTCCTGCCGGCCTGCGCCCCGGATGCCGGGGACAGCGACGCGCGGACGCTGAAGCGGATCGGCAAAGCCCTGTCCCTGGACCTGTCCGCCGGGACGCTGGAGCGGCTGGAGAACACCCACGGCGGCTTCCACGGGGACGGTCGCACCGCCGCCGAGATCACCCTGCCGGGGCTGGCGGGGACGCTGGCGGACGCCCCCGGCTGGCGGCCCCTGCCCCCATCGGAGAGCATGGCCCAGGCCCTGCGCCTGTGCGGCATGGACACGCCGCCGGAGGCCGGCTTCTATTACCTCTATGACCGCCACAGCGACAGCAGGGACCCCTATGACGACAGCCTGCTCCACCAGCGGTATTCCTGGAACTTTACCGCCGCGGTATACGACAGCGGGGCCGGACGGCTCTACTACTACGAATTTGACACATAGGAGGAAAACGGTATGAAGAAATGGTTTATGGCGGGGCTGGCAGCCCTGTGCCTGCTGGCCCTGTCCGGCTGTGCCGGCTGCGACGGGGGAGAGAAAATCGACTACAACCTGGTGTTCGTCAACGGCTCGGACGCGAAAATCGTGGAGGTGGTGGTGGACTTCCAGGACCGGAACAGCGGCACCCGGAACGCCGACAGCTCCCCCCTGAAGCGGGGGGACTCCTTCGGCTTTGAGGTGGGGGAGTACCCGGCCACGGTGTATGTGTACGACAAGGTGGCCGATGAGGTGGTGCCGGGGGCGGTGGCCCAGCTCACCATCGACAAGGCCCCGCCGGAGGGGGAGCGGTGGTACGTCACCGCCCAGGACGGGGCGGGGGGCCTCGCCCTCTCCGTGGACACCCGGTGGCCTGATGGGGTATAGGCTTGCTTTTTCCAGGGTTTGGCGGTATAATAGGGCCAAACTGAGGAAAGAAGGTGCGGCCATGATCCCGTCGGAGCGTCAATTCCATATCAACTGCAAGGCCGGGGACGTGGGGCGGTACTGCCTGCTGCCCGGCGACCCGGGGCGGTGCGAGAAGATCGCCCAATACTTCGACAACCCTGCCCACGTGATGACCAACCGGGAGTACGTCACCTATACCGGCACCCTTCTGGGCGAGAAGGTGAGCGTCACCTCCACCGGAATCGGCGGGCCCTCCGCCGCCATCGCCATGGAGGAGCTGGCGAACCTGGGGGCGGACACCTTCGTCCGGGTGGGCACCTGCGGCGGCATTAAGCTGGAGGTGACCAGCGGGGACATCGTGGTGGCCACCGGGGCCGTCCGCATGGAGGGCACCAGCCGGGAGTACGCCCCCATGGAGTTCCCCGCGGTGGCGGACTTTGCGGTGCTCACCGCCCTGGTGGACGCGGCGAAGGCCTCGGGCCGCCGCTGGCACGCCGGGGTGGTGCAGTGCAAGGACTCCTTCTACGGACAGCATTCCCCCCAGGCCATGCCGGTGTCCTACGAGCTGGAGCAGAAGTGGGAGGCGTGGAAGCGTTTAGGGGTGCTGGCCTCCGAGATGGAGAGCGCGGCGTTGTTTACCGTGGCGGCCCACCGGGGCGTGCGGTGCGGCTCCGCCTTCCACGTGATCTGGAACCAGGAGCGCAACGCCGCCGGACTGGACCAGACCCGGGACGAGGACACGGACTCCGCCATCCGGGTGGGGATCGAGGCGGTGAAGCTGCTGATCACCCGGGACCGGGAGAAAAACTGACCGACGCGAACAGGGCCGCTTCCTTACGGGGAAGCGGCCCTGTTGCTGTCCATACTCAGTTATTCAGGAAAAATAGTCCACCTTGGTGCGGATGGTCTGGGTCCCCTTGCGGATGGCATAGGCCGCCAGGGGGATGGCGGTCTTGGGGAAGATGAGACTGGTGTTGGTGTCGGGCAGCAGCACCTCGCCCCGGCCGTCCCCCTCCAGCGACTCCACGGCGCAGAAATCCGCCCCGCACCGGGCCTGCGCCCGGGGGCCGTCCGCCTGCCGGACGGGGGACAGACGCTCGTCGGCGTTGACGGCGAAGCCGCAGTCCCAGGCGGCGCAGTCAAAGTCGCTTTGGATCACGTGGGTGCGCAGGTGGCCCGTGGGGGTGGGCTGGATGCGGGTGGTGACCCGGATGCCGTCCAGGGGGGACCAGCGGGTCTCGATCCCGTCCGGGCCGATGGAGTACCCCGGCTGGGCGGTGTCCCGCTGGTAGCAGAACCGCCCCACCTGGAAGCACAGCGAGCTGTCCGGGGCCATCTGCCCCAGTTCATAGCTGGCCCGGGCGATGCTGAACCCGAAGCGGCTGGAGTAGGCGAACTTGCTGTACTTCTCCGCGGTGTGGGCGTAGGGCTCCAGCTCCAGCCGCCCCGGCACCAGGGCCACCGCGCCGCCGTTCCCGTGCTGGACGATCATGCTGGCGTGGGGCAGGTATCGGCAGGGCTCCAGCGGGGGCAGGGGGGCGCAGTCCGCCGCCCAGAAGGGGTGGCCGTCGGGCAGGGCCAGAAACGCGAAGGTTTTCAACGCCCAGTAGGGGGAGCCGGGGGCGTTATAGGTCTCCGACATCTGGAGGTTGGGGTAGGCGTAGCCGATGGTGAGCACCCCCGCGTTGTCATAGATGGGCTGGTTCAGCCACCAGCACAGGTGCCGGACGATGAGCCCCTTCAGCACCGGAAGGGGCAGGACCTCCTCCCCCGCCAGCAGGGCCATGGACCAGAAGGACCCCTGGGCGAAGCGGTAGGTCAGCGACCGCCCGTAGGCGATGGATGCCCCGTCCTCCCCGAACCAGTACAGGTAGTCCCGGGCGAATTCCCTGGCCCGCCGGCGGAACCGGGCGCACCGCTCTGGCTCCTCCCGGTCCAGGAGCATGGCGTACAGCAGGCTGTAGCTCACCATGACGAAGGGGTTGTAGTAGTCCATCTCGCCCGCCGCCCCGTCGTGATACCAGCCGCCGCCGTGGTAGAAGTCCTCGATCAGCCCCAGGCCGGAGTCCAGCCGCTCTTGGCTGTAGGGCCGTCCCACCGATTTCAGGGCCAGGTTGGTGAGTATGCAGAACCACTGCCAGTTGCTGGCCACGCACTCGTGGCGGTTGATCTCCCACAGCCAGTCCGTCAGATGATCCCGCTCCCCCTCCGGCAGCGGCTCCCACACCCTGTCCGGGCAGAGGAGGAGGGCGTAGGACACCGCCGCCATCTCGCAGAACCGCTGGTCGTAGCGGCGGCACTTGCCCCAGTATTCGGGGTGCTCCGGGTCGGGACCGTGGGCGAAGCCCCGGCGGTAGAGGTCCTCAAACTCCGGCTCCCCGCCGCCCCCCGCCCAGAGGGGGGCCAGCCCCCAGAGCGGGCGGGCGAAGGACTCGATGGGGATGGTGCCGTTCTCGTAGTGGGTGCTGGTGACGCCCAGCTCCACCCGGGCGCCCCCCTGGCTGTAAAAGGGCTTCAGCGGCTCCAGCAGCCGCAGGAGGGAGGCCTGGGCCGCCGCCTTGGTGGAAAAGTCCGATTCCGTATAGTGATAGCGCACCATAACAATACACCTCGTTTTGAAGGGCCGGGGGCGGGCATTGGCCCTGGTCCCCGGCGGCAGGTTCACGCCGTTTGATGTTACCCCTTGGGGCGGCGGAAGGGGCTATTCCTCCTGCCCGTCCCGCCATTGGGCGATGGCGTCCAGAAAGGCTTTGCCGTACCGCTGGGCCTTCACCGTCCCCACGCCGGGCACCGCCAGGAACTCCTCCAGGGTGGCGGGCCGGCGGGCGGCCAGCTCCAGCAGGACGGCGTTGGAGAACACCACATAGGCGGGCACGCTCCCCGCCGCCGCCAGCCTGGTGCGCAGGGCCCGGAGACGCTCCAGCAGCTCCGGGTCCGCGCCGTCGGGGAGGGCGGCGGCCTGGGAGGGCGGGCGGCGTTCCGGCTCCTGGGCCTTCTGGCCCACAAAGGTCACCCGCTCCCCGTGGAACAGCACCCCCTTGGCCCGGGGGGCGGCGCGGAGGACGGGGTAGTCCGTGCCGTCCGCAAAGAGGTAGCCCTGCTCCGTCAGGCTGTCGATGTAGGCCCGGAGGCGGGCGCGGTCCACGTCCTTCATGATCCCGTAGGTGGGCAGCTTGTCCAGCCCCAGCTGGAGCACCCGCTGCTCCCGGCTCCCCCGGAGGAGCTGGATGATCATGGCCGCGCCCAGGGAGGAGCGGTACTGCCGCTCCACCCGGATGACGGCGGACAGGATCTTCTGGGCCTCCACGGTGATGTCCCGCCGCTCCAAATCCCCGGCGCAGCTGGAGCACTTGCCGCAGCGGTCCGGGGCGTCCTCCCCGAAGTACCGCAGGAGATAGGCCCGCAGGCAGCCGCTGGTCTTGCAGTAGCCCACCATCCGCTCCAGGCGGCGGAGATCCCGCAGGCGGAGCCGTTCCCGGTCGTCCGGGTCCAGCGTCTCGTTTTCCGAGGCGTTGTTGATGAGGAACCGGGCGGTGCGCACGTCGCCCTCCCCGAACAGCAGGGCGCAGTGGGCATAGGCCCCGTCCCGTCCGGCCCGGCCCGCCTCCTGGTAGTAGCTCTCCACGTCCTTGGGCATATTGTAGTGTACCACGAAGCCCACGTTGGACTTGTCGATCCCCATGCCGAAGGCGTTGGTGGCCACCATTACCCTGGCCCGGTCGTAGACGAAGTCCTCCTGGTTCTGCCGCCGCTCCCCGTCGGGCAGGCCCGCGTGGTAGCGGGTGGCGGCGATGCCCTCCGCCGTGAGGGCGGCGCAGACGGCCTCCACGGTTTTCCGGGTGGCGCAGTAGACGATGCCGCTCTGCCCGGGGCGTCCGGCGAGGAACCGCTTCAGATACCCGTCCTTGTCCCAGGGGCGGACGGTTTCGAAGAACAGGTTGGGCCGGTCGAAGCCGGTGGTGAGGGAGAGGGGGTTTTCCAGCAGCAGGAGCCGCCGTATGTCCTCCTTCACCTGGTCGGTGGCGGTGGCGGTGAAGGCCCCCACCACCGGGCGGCGGGGGAGCCGCTCCAGGAACTCCGGTATGCCCAGGTAGCCGGGGCGGAAGTCCTGCCCCCACTGGGAGACGCAGTGGGCCTCGTCCACCGCCGCCAGGGAGATGTCCACCTCCTGGGCCAGGGAGAGGAAGGCGGGGGCGGTGAGACGCTCCGGCGCGACGTACAGCAGCTTGTACTCCCCCCGGCGGGCCCGGCGCAGGGTGTCCCGGTACTCCTCCTGGGAAAGGGTGGAGTTGAGGAGGGCGGCGGGTATGCCCGCCTGCCCCAGGGCGGCCACCTGATCCTTCATCAGGGAGATCAGGGGGGAGATGACCAGGGACACCCCCGGCAGCAGCAGGGCGGGGAGCTGGTAGCACACCGACTTGCCCGCCCCGGTGGGCATGACGCCCAGCACGTCCCGCCCGGACAGGAGGGCGTCCACCAGGGCCTCCTGCCCGGGGCGGAACTGGGTGTGGCCGAAGTACCGCTTCAGGGCCTCGTATTTGTCCATGGGATCGCCTCCTTTCGCCGGGATGTTCCCTCCCAGTTTAGCACAATTTGCCGGGGCAGGCAAGGGGGCCTAACCACCCCCGCCGTCCGTCCGGCGGTATTCCCTGGGCAGGACGCCGTAGGTCTCCTTGAAGGCGGCGGAGAAGCGGCTGGGGCTGTCGTAGCCCACGGCCTGGGCGATGTCCGCCACGCTCCGCTCCGTCTCCCGGAGGAGCCGGGCCGCCTGCTCCATGCGGTGGCCCTTGATGTGGGCGGCCAGGGACGCGCCGTAGGCCGCCTTGAAGGCCGCCTTCAGCGTGGTGGGGTTCATGTGGTACTGCCGGGACAGTGCCTCGATGGTGACCCGCCGGTCCATGTGCCGGAGGAGCTGCTCGTGAATCTCCCGGACGATCTCCGCCTGCTCCGGCGGCACGTCCGGCGGGGTCTCCTCCCGGGGGCCGCACTGCTCGGGGCAGGTGATCTCCATGATCCGCTCCATCATCTGGTGGAGGAGGCGGCTGCGCTCCGTGTCCGCCGCCCGGTAGTAGACCTCCTTGCCCACCCGGCGGCTGACCACAAGGCCGCTGTTTTTCAGGGCCCGGAGGTGGTGGGACAGGGCTGGGCTGGACATATTCATCAAGGCGGACAGGTTGACCACGCACTCCTCGCAGTGGCACAGCAGCCAGAACAGGCGCAGGCGGGTGGGGTCGTCCAGCTGCTTGAACAGGTCCGCCACCGTCTGGAAGTGCTCGATCCGGCTGAGCTGCCGCCGCAGCGGGAGGGTGTCCCTCCCCTCGCCGTGGCGGTGGGGCAGGCTGATCTCGTCCATGGCGCGCGCTCCCTTCCTTGGTTCGCCCAAACGGAAATTCTTTTCGCCCATTCGGCAGGGAATGGGCCGGGGGCATTGACTTGCGCCCCTGGCGGCATTATACTACGGCCATGATAATTAAACAAGTACTTAATTATCGCGACAAAACTTTTTGGAGGGACACCGGTATGAAAAAGACCTATAAAATCGAAGTGGACTGCGCCAACTGCGCCAACAAGATGGAGGAGGCCGCCCGCGGGACCGCCGGGGTGCAGGCCGCCACCGTCAACTTCATGACCCAGAAGCTGATCGTGGAGTTTGCGGAGGGACAGGAGCCCAAGGCCGTCATGGAGCAAGTGCTGGCCGCCTGCAAAAAGGTGGAGCCGGACTGCGAGATCTTCCTGTAAGGCCATGCAGGAGCTTATCATCAACAGCCTGCTGGCGGCGGTGGTGCTGATGGCGGCGGTGCTGCGGTTTGTGGTGGGCGGCAGGGCGGACAGCGGCATGACCAAAAAGCAAAAGACCATGCTGGTGCGGATTCTGGCCTCCGCGGCCCTGCTGCTGGGCCTCCAGCTGCTCCCGGCGGGGGTGTTCGCGGGGCTGGACGGGGTGCTGTTCCCCGGTGCGGGGCGGTGGGCGCGGTTCGCCCTGTACCTGGCGGACTATTTCCTCATCGGCTACGACATCCTGCGCAAGGCCGTCAAGGGCATCCTCAACCGGCAGGTGTTCGACGAGAACTTCCTCATGGCGGTGGCCACCGTGGGGGCCATGGCCCTGGCCATCTACGAAAACGGCGACTACCTGGAGGCCATCGCCGTCATGCTGTTCTACCAGATCGGCGAGTGGTTCCAGAGCTACGCCGTGGGCCGGAGCCGCCGGAACATCAGCGAGCTGATGGACATTCGCCCCGACTACGCCAACGTGGAGCGGGACGGCAGGCTGGAGCAGGTGGATCCGGACGAGGTGGAGATCGGCAGCGTTATCGTGGTACAGCCGGGGGAGAAGGTGCCCATCGACGGCGTGGTTGTGGAGGGGACGTCCAGCCTGAACACCAGCGCGCTCACCGGGGAGAGCCTGCCCCGGGAGGCCGGGGAAGGGGACGAGATCATCAGCGGCTGCGTCAACATGACAGGACTGCTGAAGATCCGCACCACCCGGGAGTTCGGGGAGTCCACCGTGTCCAAGATCCTGGATCTGGTGGAGAACGCCAGCTCCCGCAAGTCCAAGTCGGAGGACTTCATCTCCCGGTTCGCCCGGATCTACACCCCCGCCGTCTGTTACAGCGCGCTGGCCCTGGCGGTCCTGCCGCCGCTGGTGCGGCTGCTGGTGCTGGGGGTGGACGCCGGGTGGGGCGTCTGGGTGTACCGCGCCCTGACCTTCCTGGTGATCAGCTGCCCCTGCGCCCTGGTGATCAGCATACCCCTGAGCTTCTTCGCCGGAATCGGCGGGGCCAGCCGGGAGGGGGTGCTGGTGAAGGGCTCCAACTACCTGGAGATCCTGTCCCAGACCCGGACGGTGGTGTTTGACAAGACGGGCACCCTCACCCAGGGCGTGTTTGAGGTAAACGGCATCCACCACAGCGGGATGCCGGAGGAACAGCTCATCGAGTACGCCGCCCTGGCGGAGAGCGCGTCCTCCCACCCCATCAGCAGGAGCCTCCAGCGGGCCTATGGCCGGGAGCCGGACCGGAGCCGGGTGACGGACATCCAGGAGATCAGCGGCCATGGCGTCACCGCCAGGGTGGACGGCGTGGCGGTGGCCGCCGGAAACGGCAGGCTGATGGAGCGGCTGGGCATTCAGCCCGTGGACTGCCGTTCCACCGGGACCATCATCCATATGGCGGTGGACGGGGCCTACGCGGGGCACATTGTCATATCCGACGTGGTGAAGCCCCGGGCTAAGGAGGCCGTCTCCGCCCTGAAGCGGGCGTGGGTGTCCCAAACGGTGATGCTCACCGGAGACAGCCGGAAGGTGGCGGAGCAGGTGGCGGCGGAGCTGGGCATCGACCGGGTGTGCGCGGAGCTGCTCCCGGCGGACAAGGTGTCCAAGGTGGAGGAACTGCTGAGCCAGAGCCGCGGCAAGGCCAAGCTGGCCTTTGTGGGGGACGGCATCAACGACGCCCCGGTGCTGTCCCGGGCGGATATCGGCATCGCCATGGGGGCCATGGGGTCGGACGCGGCCATCGAGGCGGCGGATATCGTGCTCATGGACGACGACCCCATGAAGATCGCCAAGGCCATCAGGATCTCCCGGAAGTGCCTGGGCATTGTCTATCAGAACATCGTCATGGCCCTGGGCGTCAAGGCCGTCTGCCTGATTTTGGGGGCGGTGGGGATCGCCAATATGTATCTGGCGATTTTTGCGGACGTGGGCGTGATGATTCTGGCGGTGCTCAACGCCATCCGGTGTTTGTTTGTCAGGAAGCTGTGAGGGGATAAGCCCATATACCCTTGTCCGCCGCCTGGGGCTGGAACGCCCTGGGCGGCGGATTTATCTTTGGGAGGGAGGACAATATGGCGTTTCAGCTGATTTCTGTTGCGGCCTTCGCCGCGTTTTACGGCTGCTATTTTGTGAAAATGCTTCGCCAGAAAAGGCGGGGCATACAGACCGACCAGCTCGGAAAGGGCAAAGCCGGGTTTGCGAAATTCGTGGAGATCACCATGAAAGCTGCGGCTGTCCTCGCTTTCGCGGCGGGACTGATCAGTATTTTCACGGGGACGGGCCGCAGTCCTGCCGCTGTCCGGGCGGCAGGCGCGGCAATGAGCGTCGGGGGAACAATCGTATTTATCTTTGCGGTGCGGGCCATGGGCGACAGCTGGCGGGCGGGGGTTTCCAAAACCGATCAGACGGAGCTTGTGACAGACGGGATCTACCAAATCAGCCGCAACCCCGCCTTTCTGGGGTTTGATCTTCTGTATATGGGGACGTTATTGATGTTTTTCAACGGGATCTTATGTACCCTGACCGTTTTTGCCGTCATCATGTACCATATGCAGATCGTCTGCGTGGAGGAGAAATTTTTGGTTGCCGCGTTTGGAGAGGAGTACCTGCACTATCAGAAAAAGGTCTGCCGCTATCTTGGCAGAAAGCGATAAATCCGGCCCGCCCCCTTGCAATCCCGCCCCGTTTCCGATATAATATCCTGACTTGAACCTGTCAAAACTTCACCCAAGGGAGTGTTCGCATTGAAATACGAGTTCGCCGCCATCGAGCCAAAGTGGCAAAAGCGATGGGAGGAGGCCAAGGTCTACGCCGCCGGGGAGCACAGCGGTAAGCCCAAGTTCTACGGCCTGGTGGAGTTCCCCTACCCCTCCGGCCAGGGGCTCCACGTGGGCCATCCCCGGCCCTACACCGCCATGGACATCGTCACCCGGAAAAAGCGGATGGATGGCTATAACGTGCTGTTCCCCATGGGCTTCGACGCCTTCGGCCTGCCCACCGAGAACTACGCCATCAAGAACCACATCCACCCCGCCAAGGTGACCCGGGACAATATCGCCAACTTCACCGCGCAGCTCAAAATGCTGGGCTTCGGCTTCGACTGGGACCGGGTGGTGGACACCACCGACCCCAGCTACTACAAGTGGACCCAGTGGATTTTCCTCCAGCTGTACAAGAAGGGGCTGGCCTACAAGGCCACCATGCCGGTGAACTGGTGCACCTCCTGCAAGTGCGTGCTGGCCAACGAGGAGGTGGTGGAGGGCGTGTGCGAGCGGTGCGGCTCCGCCGTCATCCGCAAGGAGAAGTCCCAGTGGATGCTGAAGATCACCGAGTACGCCCAGCGGCTCATCGACGATCTGGACGATCTGGACTTCATCGAGCGCGTCAAAATCCAGCAGCGCAACTGGATCGGCCGCTCCACCGGCGCGGAGGTCACCTTCAAGAGTACCGCCGGGGACGACATCGTGGTGTTCACCACCCGGCCCGACACCCTGTTCGGGGCCACCTACATGGTGCTGTCCCCGGAGCACGATCTGGTGAAAAGCTGGCTGGAGGCCGGGAAGCTGGCTAACGCCGATGAGGTGCGGGCCTACCAGAAGACCGCCGCCTCCAAGTCCGACCTGGAGCGCACCGAGCTGAACAAGGAAAAGACGGGCGTGAAGCTGGACGGCGTCCGGGGCGTGAACCCCGTCAATGGCAAGGAGATCCCCATCTTCATCTCCGACTACGTGCTGTCCACCTACGGCACCGGGGCCATCATGGCCGTCCCCGCCCACGACGACCGGGACTGGGAGTTCGCCAAGAAGTTCGGCTGTGAGATCATCGAGGTGGTGTCCGGCGGGGAGGACGTGCAGAAGGCCGCCTTCACCGCCAAGGACGAGACGGGCATCCTGGTAAACTCCGACTTCCTCAACGGCCTCACCGTCAAGGACGCCATCCCCGCCGTCACCAAATGGCTGGAGGAGAAGGGCATCGGTGAGGCCAAGGTGAACTACAAGCTCCGGGACTGGGTGTTCTCCCGCCAGCGGTACTGGGGCGAGCCCATCCCCATGGTGTACTGCGAAAAGTGCGGCTGGCAGCCCCTGCCCGAGGACCAGCTGCCCCTGCTCCTCCCCGACGTGGAGAGCTACGAGCCCACCGACGACGGCGAGTCCCCCCTGTCCAAGATGACGGAGTGGGTCAAGACCGCCTGCCCCTGCTGCGGCGGCGAGGCACGCCGGGAGACGGACACCATGCCCCAGTGGGCGGGTTCCTCCTGGTACTTCCTGCGGTATATGGACCCCCACAACGGCAAGGCCCTGGCCTCCAGGGAGGCCCTGGACTACTGGTCCCCGGTGGACTGGTATAACGGCGGCATGGAGCACACCACCCTGCACCTGCTGTACTCCCGGTTCTGGCACAAGTTCCTGTACGATATCGGCGTGGTGCCCACCAAGGAGCCCTACCGGAAGCGCACCAGCCACGGCATGATCCTGGGCGAGGGCGGGGAGAAAATGTCCAAGTCCCGGGGGAACGTGGTGAACCCCAACGACATCGTGGCGGCCTACGGCGCGGACACCCTGCGGCTGTACACCATGTTCATCGGCGACTTTGAGCAGGCGGCGGTGTGGTCGGACCAGGCCGTCAAGGGCTGCAAGCGGTTCCTGGACAAGGTGTGGAACCTGGCGGAGAGCTGCTCGGACAGCCTGGAGTACACGAAGGAAAACGAGGCGGGCATCCACAAGACCATCAAGAAGGTGGCGGACGATATCGAGGCCATGAAGTTCAACACCGCCATCGCCGCCATGATGACCCTGGTGGGGGACTTCCAGAAGAACGGCTGCTCCAAGGGGGACATGAAAACCCTGATCACCCTGCTGTCCCCCTTCGCCCCCCACATCGCCGAGGAGCTGTGGGAGCTGCTGGGCGGCGAGGGCTTCGTCTGCCAGCAGGGCTGGCCCGCCTACGACGAGAGCAAGACGGTGGCGGACACCGTCCAGCTGGCGGTGCAGGTGAACGGCAAGCTGCGCTCCAACATCGTCGTCCCGGCGGACGCGGACAACGAGGCCATCATCGCCGCCGCCCAGGCCGACCCCAAGGTGCGGAAGTTCACCGAGGGCATGGCCCTGGCGAAAACCATCGTGGTGCCCAAGCGGCTGGTGAACCTTATCGTAAAGCCCCAGTGAGCGGCGTTTCGGGGTTGCACCACCTCTGCCTGAAGGCGTCCGACAGCGGGTGGGGGAGAGCTTCCGGAAAAACCCCATATTTTGCAGTTGACAAACCGGATATTTTCCCATATAATAGTCCTGTTAAAGCCATCGCCAATGGCCCTTAAAGCGTCCTGGAATTAACCGGACGCCTCGGAGGGAGGGAAATCATAGATGTCCGAAGTTCATGTCCGCGAGGGCGAGTCTCTGGAGAACGCGCTGAAGCGTTTCAAGCGTTCCTGCGCCAAGTCCGGCGTGCTGGCCGAGGTGCGTAAGCGCGAGTTTTACGACAGCCCCAGCGTCAAACGCCGCAAAAAGAGCGAGGCGGCCCGCAAGAACCGCAAAAAGTTCTACTAAGACGGTGAAAACAGCGTTCCGCTTGGGCGGAACGCTGTTTTTTGCCGGAACGCAGATTGGTGGACGCAGGAACGGGGGAATTACGGTGGACGACATTGTGGCAAAAATCGAGGGAATTTCCTGCAAGGAGGATTTCTTGTCCTTTCTGGCCCAGCTGGCCGCGGACTTCCGGGCCAGCCCCCAGGAGTGGGAGAACCGGACGGTGGATCAGTACCTGGAGGCAATGCGGTCCTGGGTGGAGGATTTTTCCACGTCCGAATACAATGATACCGACTGGAGCCGGGTGGAGTATTCCATCATGGCGCGGATGTTATATATGGGGAAGCTGTACGAGTAGAGTCAAAATACTTGAAAATCGGTACCCGATTTTCAAGGCGGGCAAAGCCCGCCAGCCCATTTCATGGGTTGAGACTGTCGAAAAAGCTGCATCTGTTCCGATGGCGGGAAGGAAGATAGTGTGAAAGAAACCCAGGAGGGGTGTCTTTCACGTCCAATCATCGACTTTTCTGAACGTTCTTTGTTCAGAAAAGTCGCACCCAGCGGGGCGAAAAGACTTTTTCGACACGCTGGGGCTGTGTTTTGACTTTGAAGTCCACCGCAGGCCGCTTTGCGGCCCCTGCGGCGCATTTGCGCCGCAGACTTCAAAAGAAGTCATTTACTTCTTTTGAAGTGCGGTAACTATGAACAGATTCCGGACAAGGAGGGGGCAGCATGGCCCAGATCACCAAAACCGCCATCATGGACGCGTTCGTCCGCCTGCTGGAGCAGATGCCCATGGATCAGATCACGGTGCAGGCCATCACGGCCCAATGCGGCATCAGCCGCAACACCTTTTATTACCACTACAGCGACGTCTACGCCCTGCTGAAGGCGGTGCTCCAGCGGGACATGGATATGCTGCTGGCCCAGCGGCGTCCGGGGGAGCACGCCAGGGAGGGCCTGCGCCGCCTGTTTGAGTACGTGTCCGCCCGGCCCCGGATGGTGCAGCACATCTACAGTGCCATGGGCCACGCCGCCCTGGAGGAGTACCTGATGGAGACCACCCGGGACCTGTTCATGGCCTACCTGCGGGACGCGGCGGAGGGGCTGAACCCCTCGGAGGAGGACCTGGAGTTTCTGTGCTTCTCCTACCAGTTTATGCTGCTGGGCATCCTCCTGGGCTGGCTGCGCCGGGGGATGAAGGGGGAGCTGGCGGAGCTGCTGGAGCGGGCGCAGCGGCTGTTCTTCCACGGCACCCGGCGGATTTTGGAGGAGAACAGCGTTCCTCCTTCCTGACCTGCTGAATGCCCGCTTCCAACCGGGCTGGTGGGTTTGGCGTATCCGCCCGTTATAATTGACGCAGTGAAAAAGAAGTGTACACTTCTTTTTCACTTGTGCGGCACGTCAGTGCCGCACAGGCCGCAAAGCGGCCTTGCGTCAGATTTCATAGTCAGCGCACAGGCTTTGCCTACAGCGGCACAGCCGCTGTTTTGAAAATCGGTAGTATACCGATTTTCAAGTGTGCTGACTATACGGCGGGGCATGGGACGGAAACAGAATCAGGCGGGGGGACGTCCGGCGTCCCCCCGCCTTTCCTTTACCAGATGGCGATCCCGGCCACAAGCAGTGCGGCGATCCCGCCCCGGATGATATGGTGGGAAGCGTGGACCGTTCCCGCCCGCCTGCCGTTCAAATATGCCGCGAAGCAGATGGGCAGAAAGCCGCACACCGCGGCGGACAGCGCGGTTATCCAACCTGCTGAACCGCTATAGACAAGGTGGGCGATGGCGGAAGACGTGAGCAGCACGCCGCCGCAGGCCATCAAAGCGGCACCGCCCCGGGCGGCGGGGTCTTTGGACTGGAACTGGGCCGCCGCCGCGATGATATGCAGCAGTCCAAACAGAATGACCGCCGCACTGACAACGATTCGCATTGCAATCCCTCCTTAGAGCCTGTTTAACATCTGTCAAAACGCCATCCCGGCACATCTTTTTCTGCTGGACTGCGTTGATTTGACTTGAAATACACAAAGTATTCCTGCGTCAAATCGCCTTGCCCAGCGAAAAAATCCGCGCCTGTCTGGCATTCCGCCAGATTTTAAACAGGCTCTTAGAGCTTCTTCATAAGCTGGGCGGTGAATTTCAGCATGAGCCGCTTGGTGCCCACCCCGTCGAAGGCGATCTCCAGCAGGGTGTCGCCCCCCACCTTCTGGGCGGACAGCACCATCCCCCGTCCAAAGGCCTTGTGCTCCAGCATATCCCCCTTCCGGTACTCCGGCAGGGCGGCGGAGGGCTGGGACACCGCCGGCTGGAAGGAGGGCCGGGGCTTGTCCCGCTGGGGCCGTCCGGGGGCGTAGGCGGGGCGTTGCCCGCCGCCGTAGCTTCCGGCCCCCTGGCGGTAAGGCTCCCGGTAGGTGGAGACGGCGGGGCGGGTCTGGTCGAAGTCCCAGTCCTCTCCGGCAGGGGCGGGGTCCAGGTAGGAGCGGCCCGACTGCTCCAGCAACTCCGCCGGGATCTCCCCGGCGAACCGGGAGGGACGGTTGGTGCTGGTGCGTCCGAACAGCATCCGCTGTCCGGCGCAGGTGAGGAACAGCCGCTCCTTGGCCCGGGTGAGGGCCACGTAGCACAGCCGCCGCTCCTCCTCCATCTCCTCCGCCTCGCCGATGGCCCGCAGGCCGGGGAAGATGCCCTCCTCCATGCCCACCACGAACACCGTGGGGAACTCCAGCCCCTTGGCGGAGTGCATGGTCATCATCACCACCGCGTCCTCGCTGGGGTCGTGGCTGTCCAGGTCGGTATACAGGGCGATCTCGTCCAGGAAGCCCGCCAGGGAGGGCTCCCCGTCGGCGTTTTCCAGGTAGCTGTTGATGGAGGTCAGCAGCTCCCGGACGTTTTCCAGCCGGGAGCGGCTCTCAATGTCGTGCTTGGCCTGGAGCATGGCGGCGTAGCCGGTGCGGGCCACCGCCTCCTCGTAGAAGTTCACCAGATCCATGGTGCGGGACAGCTCCGTCAGGCCGTCCAGGAGGGAGACGAAGGCTCCCAGCTTGTTGGCCGCCTTTTGCAGCTCGGGGTAGTCCCCGGCGCGGGCGATCACGTCCCACAGGGGCAGCCCCTCCCGGGCGGCGATGGCCCGGGCCTTTTCCACCGTGGCGGGGCCGATGCCCCGGGGCGGGTTGTTGATGATCCGGGTGAGCCGCAGATCATCGGCGTGGTTGTGGACGGCGCACAGGTAGGACAGCATATCCTTCACCTCCGCCCGGTCGAAGAACCGGGTGCCGCCGATGATCTTATAGGGGATGCCGCTGCGCTTGAAGGCCACCTCCAGCTGGTTGGACTGGGCGTTCATCCGGTAGAGGATGGCGTGGGTGTTCCACTTCACCCCGTCCCGGAAATCCCCCATGAGCTTGTCCGCCACGTACCGGGCCTCGTCGTTCTCGTTCATGGCGGTGTAGAGGGAGACCTTTTCCCCCGCCGCCCCCGCCGTCCACAGCTCCTTCCCCTTCCGGCCCTGGTTGTGGCGGATGACGGCGTTGGCGGTGTCCAGGATATTCTTGGTGGAGCGGTAGTTCTGCTCCAGGCGGATGGTGCGGCAGTTCTTGTACTGATCCTCGAAGGAGAGGATGTTTTCAATGGTGGCCCCCCGGAAGCGGTAGATGGACTGGTCGTCGTCCCCCACCACGCAGATGTTTTCGTGCCCCCCCGCCAGCAGGGAGGCCAGCAGGTACTGGAGGTTGTTGGTGTCCTGGTACTCGTCAATCAATACGTAGCGGAATTTTTTCTGGTAATATGCCAGAACGTCCTTGTGCTGCTGGAACAGCCGGACGGTATGGAGGATGATGTCGTCGAAATCCAACGCCCCCGCCTCCCACAGACGCTTTTCGTAGGCGGCGTAAAGCCGGGCGATTTTCGTCAGCCGGAAGTCGCCGGAGGACTCCGCGTCCGCCAAAAAGTCCTTGGACAGCCGCAGCTTGTCCTTGGCGGCGGAGATGGTGCCCAGCACCGAGCGGGGGGGGAACTGCTTGTCGTCAAAGCCCAGCTCCTTGAGGCAGTCCTTCATCACCCGCTGGGAGTCGTCGGTGTCGTAGATGGTGAAGGAGGAGGGGAAGCCCAGCTTCTCGATGTCCCGGCGGAGGATGCGGGTGCAGGCGGAGTGGAAGGTGGACGCCCACACGTCCCGGGCGGACGGGCCCAGCAGCTTCTCCAGCCGGTCCTTCAGCTCCCCGGCGGCCTTGTTGGTGAAGGTGATGGCGATGATGGACCAGGGGGCGGCGGGGTCCAGGGCGCACAGGCGGTCGGCTTGCAGGCGTTTTCCCTTGTCAGGGCTTGCGGCGCAGGCCCGGAGGAAGTCCAGATCGGCCTCGGTGGCCCAGTCCGGCACCTCATCGCTGTCCGAGCCCCGGCCGTAGCGGATCAGGTTGGCCACCCGGTGGATCAGCACGGTGGTTTTCCCCGACCCCGCCCCCGCCAGCAGCAGCAGGGGGCCCTCCGTGGCCAGCACGGCCCTGCGCTGTTCGGAGTTGAGGGTTTGATAGTTTAAGCCGATGATCTCCCGGCGGAGGCGGCAGAATTCCAGCTCCTGCTCTGGTGTCAGCATTCAAATCCATCCTTTTCGTCAAGTACCAACATTATAACAGAGTTTTGGAAAAAAGTACAGGGGCCTTCCATTGCCAAGCCGTGGGGCGGTGTGGTATAGTCAAAGCACCAGACGCAGAATACAGGGGGAATGGAGCCATGATCCGCTATGCCGCGCAAAGTGACCTTGCCGCGCTCCGGGAACACGACCGCCACATCAGCGGGGACGAATTGGCGCGCGGCATTGCCGCCCAAAGGGTGCTGGTGATGCTGGAACAGGACGCCCTGGCAGGCTGGCTGCGGTTCAGCCTGTTCTGGGACGAAATCCCCTTTCTAAGAGCCTGTTCAAAATCTGTCAAAACGCCATCCCGGCACATCTTTTCCCGCTGGGCCGCGTTGATTTGACTGGAAATACACAAAGTATTCCTGCGTCAAATCGCCTTGCCCAGCAAAAAAATCTGTGCCCGTCTGGCATTCCGCCAGATTTTGAACAGGCTCTAAATATGCTGTACCTTCTGGAGGGGCACCGGGGACAGGGCCGCGGCACGCAGCTGCTCCACCGCTGGGAGGAGGAAATGTCCAGGCTGGGCCACCGGCAGGTGCTGACCTCCACCCTGTCCAGCGAGGGGGCGCAGTTTTTCTACCGGAAAAACGGCTATCTGGACTGCGGCTCCCTGCTGCTGCCCGGCGAGCCGCTGGAAATCATTCTGTTGAAGGAGCTGGCATAAGACGAAACGCCGGGGCCGCAGGCCCCGGCGTTTTACCGTATCCATCACACCTCCATGATAACAGGCAGTATCATGGGATTTCGTTTTGTCTTTTTGTAGAGGTAATTGGACAGGATGCCCTTCATCTCCGACTTGATGGTGGCCCAGTCCCGGATGCGCCGCTCCTGGCAGCGGTCCAGGGCGTCCACCGCCACCTGCCGCAGCTCCTCCATCAGCTCCTCCGACTCCTTCACGTAGACGAAGCCCCGGGTGATGATATCCGGCCCGGAGATCACCGAGCCGTCCTCCCCGGACATGGACACCACCACCACGATCATGCCGTCCTGGGCCAGGTGCTGGCGGTCCCGGAGCACCACCGCCCCCACGTCGCCCACGCCGTAGCCGTCCACAAACACCTTGCCCGCGGGCACCGTGCCGTTGATCTTCACGCTGTCCCGGGTGAGCTCGATGACCCGGCCCACATCGCTGATCACAATATCCCGGGGGTCCATGCCCATCACGTCCCGGGCCAGCCGGGCATGGGTTTTCAGGTGCCGCTGCTCCCCGTGGACGGGGATGAAGAACTTGGGCCGCACCAGGGCGTGCATGATCTTCAGCTCGTCCTGGCAGGCGTGGCCGGACACGTGGAGGGGCAGCTCCCGCTCGTTGACCACCTCGGCCTCCCGGCGGTACAGCTCGTTGATCACGTTGCCCACGGAGTCCTCATTGCCGGGGATGGCGGAGGCGGAGATGATCACCCGGTCGCCGGGCTGAATGTCCACCTGGCGGTGGGTGTTGAAGGCCATCCGGGTGAGGGCGGACATGGTCTCGCCCTGGCTGCCGGTGCTGATGATGCAGACCTTGTTTTTGGGCAGGGTCTTGATCTGGGCCAGATCCACCACCGTCCCGGCGGGTATGTTCATATATCCCAGCTCGGTGGACACCTTCATGGCGTTCTCCATGCTCCGCCCGGTGACGGCCACCTTCCGGCCGTACTTGGCGGCCACGTTGATGATCTGCTGAATCCGGTCGATGTTGGAGGCGAAGGTGGTGATGATGATCCGCTCCTCGCAGCCCCGGAACAGGGTTTCAAAGGAGGCCCCCACGCTCCGCTCGCTCTTGGTGAAGCCGGGGCGTTCCACGTTGGTGGAGTCGCACAGCAGGGCCAGCACCCCCTCGTTGCCCAGCTCGCCCAGCCGGGTGAGGTCGGCCATGCCCCCCTGGATGGGGGTGGGGTCGATCTTGAAGTCCCCGGTGTGGAGGCACACGCCCAGGGGGGTGCGGATGGCGAAGGCCACCGCGTCGGCGATGGAGTGGTTGATGTGGATGAACTCCACGGAGAACCTGCCCGCCTTCACCGTCTCCCCCGCCTCGCAGGTGATGAGCTTCACCTTGTCGGACAGGCGGTGCTCGTCCAGCTTCAGCTTGATCAGCCCGGCGGACATACGGGTGGCGTAGATGGGGGCGTTTACGTCCCGCATCAGGTAGGGGATGGCCCCGATGTGGTCCTCGTGGCCGTGGGTGATGAAGATGGCCCGGATACGGTCCCGGTTCTGGATGAGGTAGGTGAAGTCGGGAATGACCACGTCGATGCCGTACATATCGTTGTCGGGGAAGCCCATGCCCACGTCCACCACGATCATGTCGCCGCCGTACTCGTAGACGGTGAGGTTCTTGCCGATCTCGTTGAGACCGCCCAGGGAAATGATTTTCAGTTTTTCTGCCATAAATACTCCTTCATATGTTTGGGTAAAGTTTTTTTGCGCAAGGAACCACAGGCGGGCCTGGAGCCTGCGTGCCCAGCCGGAGCCGCCGGCGGGAAAGACCGCCGGACGGCATGGGAGGCTGTGGACGCAGGCGGTGAAGGTCCCGCCGGACTGTTCCTATGTAGATGGCAAAGGAGCATGGGCATGACAAAGAACCGGCGGCGGAAAGCCGCGCCTGTCCCGCGCGGGCGGCGGACTGCGCCCCGGCCCGCCCCCTGCGGCCCTGTCTCGCCGGGGGGGCGCGTCCGGGCCGTCCGGCCCCGCGCTGATGCCTATGCTGAACTGTGCCTATCAAACACCGCTGACACCAGCGGGATACGCCGTCGTCGAAGCAAAGTCCGCTCGGCTCCGTTTCCGCCTTCGGCGAAAACTGCGCCCGCTCCCTTGCTTCTCCTCTCCCCACAAAGCCTGGAGGGCGGCTTTGCGGGGGGCCCATTGGCTGGAGAGGAATCATTTTAGGCAGTATATCACACCCCGGGGGAAAAGTACAGCTTTTTTTGTCGAGGAGTCAGCCGTGGTAGCACCCGCCGCCGATAAACTCCCGCATGATGGAGGTTTTGGGGATGTTGTCCCCCGGTATGGGCAGGAAGTAGTTCAAAAACTTCAGCAGCCGCTTGGCCTCAATGTACTCCTCGCTGTCCCTGGGCACCCCGAACAGCAGGGGCTGGACGTAGGGCTTCAGCAGGGCCGTCTCGTAGATCAGGGAGGAGTTGAACACCATGTCCGCGCTGTCCTGGAAGGGGAAGATGTTGTTTTCCTCCCCCCGGCGGACGGAGGGCCACATCTTAATGGTGGCCTGGGCCTTGTAGCCCCGGGTGCGGGCGTCCCGCTCGATGCGGCGCAGCAGGCGGGCGTCGGTGGTGGGGATGCGGTTGTGGTCGTCGATGTTCAGGGTGGT
>ERZ779623.287-NODE-287-length-21425-cov-6.974965_pt1 | contig 21425 bp, 9 predicted proteins | sample MGYA00514189_ERZ779623 | MGnify/ENA primary metagenome ERZ779623 (study PRJEB29562, sample SAMEA4376712) | mouse gut metagenome | isolation source: Cecum | study: EMG produced TPA metagenomics assembly of the A DSS colitis mouse model was used to assess the... | reverse complement strand
TGAAGGGTACCACGAATGGTAGCATTACGGATCTTGATGGTAAATTTACCTTAGGCAATGTGAAAGACGGAGATATTATCCAAATATCTTTTGTCGGTTATAAAACGCAGGAAATTAAGTTTGCCGGACAGATGTTGAATGTCATCTTACACGATGACACGGAAGTTTTGGATGAAGTGGTGGTTACAGGTTATGGTGGTTCTCAGAAACGTGCGACGTTGACGACTGCAATCTCAAAACTGGACAACTCTGTTTTAAAAAATGCAGCGTTCAGTAATGCGGGACAGTCTTTGCAAGGATCGGTAACAGGTCTTCGAGTGGTAAACACTACCGGTCAACCGGGTACGAATCCGGATATTACATTGCGTGGTGGAGCGACTATCACTGGTGACAACAGTAACGCTTTGGTTGTTGTGGACGGTATAGTACGTAATAGTATGTCGGATGTTAATCCTTCTGATATTGAATCTATCCAAATTTTGAAAGATGCGGCTTCTACGGCTATTTACGGAGCTCGCGCGAATGGTGGTGTTATCTTGATTGAAACGAAAAGTGGAAAGGAAGGAAAGACTTCAGTCAATTATAAGTTCAAGATAGGCAAAAACTTCACTCGTAAGGGATATGAATTTGTAAATGCGGAAGATTATATCTATTATAACCGTTTGGGTATGCTTCGTACCAACCAGGCAAGGGATGGACGTATGGGCACATACAATGTAGATGCACAAGCCGGATATGGCGTAGGGAATGCATTGTACGATATTCGGTATCTGACGGATGAAACAGCTCATCTTCAGAATGAAGGATGGTCTGTAATGAACGACCCATACTATGACGGAAAGCAAATTTTATTTAGAGATTATAACGGGCAGTTGGATGATGAGGTATTCAGCAGCAGTGCCATTACGCAAGACCATTACCTCAATATTACAGGTGGTAACGATAAAAGCACCTTTGCGAGCAGCTTGGGGTACTATAATGAAGATGGTATGATTAAAGGAACGGGGTTCAAGCGTTTCAGTGGATCGTTCAACGGATCGTATAAGATTTTTCCGATATTAAATATAAAAGCGGGTGTCTCTTATGTATGGTCTCCCCGGCCGGAGTTATGGATCCGTACTTATGATTTCTTTTATCGTACCCGTTCGCAGCGTCCTACATGGAATCCTTGGATGGAGGACGGTTCTCCTGCGTCAGGGGGTGGTACTGGGGATGGTAACCCGGCTTACTATCGTGATTTGCTGACCCAAAAGAACAGTACGGCACGTGCTACATACAATATCGGCTTTACGTTGGATATTCTTCCAAAAGAATTGGTCTTGAATGGAAACGCTTCTTTATTGAACTATCAGTATCAGAGAGAGAAGTTTGACAAGGCATATCAAACACAGACAGCTTCTACGCCCAATACAACTCGCAATGCGGAAGCTTGGATTCAAAAATACAATCAGATTCAGCTGAATGCTTCATTGACATATACCAAAACATTTGCCGAAAAGCATAATTTGGATGCAATGATTGGCGGAGAGTATTATACTTACAATCAATTTGATTTTGAAGCTAAGACGCAAGGTTCTCCTACGGACGATATCCCGACCTTGAATGTTGGTTCTGAAAGGACTTTCACTCGTACGGAAAAAACGGCTTATCGCATTCTTTCTGGTTTCGGTCGTGTCAATTATAACTACAACATGAAATATTTGTTGTCTTTCACGGCTCGTTATGACGGAATTTCTCGTTTGAAGGACAATCGTTGGGGATTCTTCCCGGGGGTATCTGTAGGATGGAATATTATGGAAGAAGATTTCTGGAAAGAATCCAAAGTGTCAGATATCGTTTCCAATTTGAAACCGCGTATCAGTTATGGTGTGAATGGTAATGTAAATGGTATCGGAAATTATGAAGTCTATGGAGAATACGCACAGGTGGATGCTAAAACTTATGGTGGGGCGACAGCTCTTTATAATAAGAAATTGCTCAATACCAACCTGCGCTGGGAACAGAGTCAGACCTTTGAGGTGGGATTGGATATCGGATTCCTGCAGAACAGACTTTCTTTTATTCTCGACTTCTACAGCCGTCGGACAAAGGATTTGCTGACCAAACAAGCATTGCCCGGATATACCGGATTCTCGGATATTGTAACGAATATGGGTACGTTGCGCAACTCCGGTTTCGAAGCGGAAGTGAAAGCAAACATCATCAACAAGGGTGGTTTCACATGGGATATGACTGCGAATATCACTTCTGTTGCCAACAAGATAATTGCATTACCTTATAACAATGTTGAAAACAACCGCGTAGGCGGTTATGAAGTAGCGGCTGGTAAAGTAGATGCCAATGGCAAGTTCCCGACCAAATGGATTGCTGGTCGTCAGGAAGGCGGTAAACTGGGAGAACTGGTTGGATATAGACAGCAGCATGTTTTCAAAGACTGGGATGACGTAAAGCAACATGCAAATTTACGTGTGGATGAAGTTGCCAACTTGTATGGTCCCGGACTGGCTGATCAGATCAACCCCGCTACCGGAAAGACTTATAAGGAATCTTCGGGATGGCAGCCTATCGAGCCGGGTGACGCTTGTTGGGAAGACATCAACGGTGATAATATTATTAACGGTTACGACCGTTCTGTGATGGGTAACATCTTCCCGAATGTTACGGGTGGTTTCTCTACTACATTCGGATATAAAGGTCTGTCACTCTATGCCCGTTTCGACTATGCTTTGGGACACACCTTATACAATGACTTGAAAGCTCGTTCGTTGGGACAATATCAGGGGCAATTCAACATCATTACGGATGTGAAAGATATGTGGAGCGAAGCAAATCCGAACTCAGACCTTACGAAGTTCTACTATGCCGACCAGTTGGCGAAAAAGAATATTACCCGTTCGAACAATGCTTCTACCGCAGCCGACAACAACAGTTCCCGTTATTATGAAAAAGGTGATTATCTGGCTTTGCGCGAAGTTACATTGAGCTATCAGTTGCCGAAATCGCTTATCAGCAAGGTACATATGACAGATGCATCTGTGTATGTCACCGGACAGAACTTGTTCTATATCACCGGATATGGTGGTGTATCTCCTGAACCAGCCGTATCGACTACATACGGTCGTGGTATTGACAATGGACGTTATCCTACTCCGAGAACGCTCTTGTTCGGTTTATCTCTAACATTCTAATTTGACAGGACTTAAAAAGGAATAGAATTATGAAAAATATATTCAAATATTTATGGGCAAGTGCAGCTTTGCTGCCTTTCCTGACAGGATGTAACTCTTTGGATCTGGAGTCGGAAAGTACGATAACCGATGCCAACTATTGGAAGAGTGACACGCATTTCAGTGCTTTCAACGTTGGTTTGCATGCACAACTCAGAGAGCGGTCGTACAATTTCTTTATATTAGGTGAACCTCGTGCTGATATTTATGGTGATGCGCCGTTCGGTGGTGAGGCGACTCAAGGTATGGAAATCTTCCCTGCCAATTCGCTGAACAGGGAGAACGTAGGGCTCAGTAATTTTGCTAATTTGTACGGAGTTATCAATCAGATAAATCTGATGATTGCCAAAACGGAAGAAACCGGATTGCTGCCCGAAGCTACCAAGAAATATTATTTGGGAGAGGCTTATGGGATGCGTGCTTTTCTTTACTTTCACTTGCTCCGCTCATGGGGGGATGTCATTCTGCATTTGACTTACACCAGTGGTTCGACCATTGATTTGGCAAATATACAGAAGGCTGCTTCGCCGGCAACGGAAGTGATGGCCCGTATCAAAGAAGACATTACTGCGTCTGAGACGGCATTTAATGGTGACTATTCCTACAAATACGGAAAACATTACTGGTCGTTGGGAGCTACAAAAATGTTGAAAGGTGAAGTATACTTGTGGAGTGGCAAGCAGATGGGGGGTGGTGATGCCGACTACCGTACTGCTAAAGGGGCTTTGCAGGAAGTGAACAATTGTCCGGGTATTGGTTTGGAAGACAACTTTACCAATGTTTTCGCCTATGCGAACAAGAAAAATAAAGAAATAATCTTCACCATTCATAATGGACGTGATGAGTATAATATGTGGGGCGGGACTAGTTTTAGAAATAATCTTGTTCCTCAGCAGGCTTACATGACTTCCGGCAATTATTTTGATGAGAACGGAGTTTCTTTTGCCGAAACGAAAGATGCTGAACTGAATGGTTTGATAAGACTTCAGATTAAAAAAGATTTTTATGATAAGGTATTCCGTGAAGGCGATACTCGTAAAGCCGGTTCGGTGAAGGCTGTTTATGTGAAAGAGGGGGAAGACTTGGTATATAGGGCTTGTTTCCCTTATAAATTCCAGGGTACGATGTTGCCTGGCGGCTCAGAGCGTGCATGGTTAGACGATTATCCTATTTATCGGTATGCAGACTGCCTGCTGCTTTTGGCAGAAGCCAAAGCTTTGCTAGGTGAAGATATCACTACTGAAATCAATACTGTTCGTAAACGTGCGTACGGTGAGACTTATTTCGAGGCGAATAAGGCAACGGTGGCCTATCCGAATGAAAAAGGCGGTGAATTTTATTCCGGCAATCCGTTTGTGGCAGGTGATGATGATCCTATTGAAACAGTTCTGAAAGAACGTTTGCGCGAGTTGATGTATGAAGGAAAACGTTGGTATGATATACGTACTTTGGGTTGTACGGCAAAATATTCTACAGCAAATCAAAAGCGGTTGCTATGGCCGATTGATGCTAATACGCTGACCAATAATAGAGAGCTGGTTCAGACTGAAGGTTATCTCACCGGTGGAGAAGGTGAAGAATAATAATACTTCAGGCTGATAACCGAATAAAAAACAAGAGAACGTATGTGTGGTTTAGCATGTGCGTTCTCGTTTTTGTAATGGGTAGTTTATTAATTATGTATTTTATAATAAATTATTTTATTAAATGTAGAGGTGATTCGTTGTAATTTTATATATTTGCAGCATGAAACATTTAAATAATACCATGAAAAAGAATCTATTCTTATCAATCGCCTTTTCTGTTTGTGCGATTTGGCAGTCAGTTGCATCGGATACTGTATTTGTGCGTGAAACTCAGATTCCTGTTTTGATTGAACGACAAGACAATGTGTTGTTTATGTTGCGTATGAACGCAAAAGAGAGTCGTGTTTTGGATGAAGTGGTTTTAAATTTCGGCAAAGATGTGAATTTGTCAGATATTAAATCCGTCAAGTTATATTATAGTGGTACGGAAGCCCGTCAGAACTATGGCAAGAATCTTTTTGCTCCTGTGTCCTATGTTTCCAGTTATACGCCGGGAAAGACATTGGCGGCCAATCCTTCTTATTCGATTAATAAGTCGCAAGTGGACAATCCGAAACAGAAAGTTACATTGAAAGCCAATCAGAAGCTTTTCCCCGGAATCAACTATTTCTGGATTAGTTTGCAGATGAAGCCGGATGCTTCTTTGCTGGATAAGGTTTCGGCTAAGATTGCTACTGTGAAAGTAGATGGTAAAGCCGCCCTTATGCATACGGTTTCACCGGAAAATATAGCTCATAGGGTAGGAGTGGGCGTGCGTCATGCCGGTGACGACGGCTCGGCTGCTTTCCGTATTCCGGGACTGGCAACTACCAACAAGGGAACTTTGCTGGGAGTATATGATGTACGTTACAATAGTAGTGTCGATTTGCAGGAGCATGTAGATGTTGGTCTGAGCCGCAGCGTAGACGGTGGTAAAACATGGGAGAAAATGCGTTTGCCTCTGGCTTTCGGTGAGACCGGCGATTTGCCCGCTGCTCAGAACGGTGTCGGTGATCCTTCTATTCTGGTGGATACCAAGACCAATACGGCATGGGTGGTAGCAGCCTGGACACATGGGATGGGTAATCAGCGTGCCTGGTGGAGCTCTTATCCGGGAATGGATATGAATCATACGGCCCAGTTGGTGCTGTCAAAGAGTACGGACGACGGTAAAACGTGGTCAAAGCCTATCAATATCACAGAACAGGTGAAAGACCCTTCCTGGTATTTCCTTCTGCAAGGGCCGGGACGTGGTATCACAATGCAGGACGGCACACTGGTATTTCCGATTCAGTTTATCGACTCTACCCGTGTTCCGAATGCGGGAATCATGTATAGCAAAGACCGTGGCGAAACATGGAAAATACATAACTACGCACGTACCAATACGACTGAAGCACAAGTGGTGGAAGTAGAGCCGGGCGTATTGATGCTGAACATGAGGGATAACCGTGGCGGCAGCCGTGCTGTTGCTACCACCAAGGATTTGGGCAAGACGTGGACAGAACACCCTTCTTCGCGCAAAGCATTGCAGGAACCGGTTTGTATGGCAAGCCTGATTAGCGTAAAAGCCAAAGACAATGCACTAAACAAGGATATTCTTTTATTCTCCAACCCGAATACGGTGAAAGGCCGCCATCATATCACCATCAAAGCAAGTCTGGATGGCGGTGTCACATGGTTGCCCGAACATCAGGTGATGCTCGATGAAGGTGAAGGATGGGGATATTCTTGTCTGACTATGATTGATAAGGAGACAGTCGGCATACTGTATGAGAGTAGTGTAGCCCACATGACTTTCCAGGCTGTCCCGCTAAAGGATATAATAAAATAGAGACACACTCGACCTGTAATCATGAAAAACAAATTAATACTATTAATATATTTTACAATTAACTTATACACACTTTCAGTGGCAAAAGCAGGTGATTACCACCTGCTCCCCCAGCCACAAAAGTTTACCCCCTCTCATATAAACTTTCAAGTGAATAAGGTGATGCTTTCCACTCCTGTGCTTCAACAGGAGTGGGAAGCCTTTATCGCAGAAATGGGTGGAACAGTCTCACCAAAGACAACTGCCGTCATCGAGGTGAAACTACTGCCTTCTCTACCTGAAATACCGATGAACCGGGATGAGGCTTACCGCCTGAATGTAACCAGGAAACGGATAACCGTTGAGGCTGTGACTGAACAGGGCGTTTATTGGGCTATGCAGACTTTAAGGCAACTGGCAGAGAAAAAGAACTCAAAAACACAGATTCAAGGAGCTGAAATCGTTGACTGGCCTGCTTTCCGTGTTCGCGGATTCATGCAGGACGTAGGGCGGAGTTACATTTCATTGGAAGATCTCAAACGTGAAATCGCCGTACTCGCCAAATTCAAAATCAACGTCTTTCACTGGCATCTGACCGAGAATCAGTCCTGGCGACTGGAAAGCAAGATTTTCCCGATGCTTAATGATAGCGCGAACACCACCCGCATGCCCGGCAAATATTACACGCTGGAAGAAGCCAAAGAACTGGTCGCTTTCTGTAAGGCGCATCACATGACGTTGATTCCTGAAATAGATATGCCCGGACACAGTGCAGCCTTTATACGCACCTTCCGTCACGACATGCAAAGTCCCGAAGGAATGAAAATCCTGAAACTTCTGCTGGACGAAGTGTGCGAAACGTTTGACGTGCCTTATTTGCATATCGGCACGGATGAAGTGCAGTTTACCAACCCCCGTTTCGTACCGGAAATGGTGTCCTATGTACGTTCCAAAGGCAAGAAAGTAATCTCATGGAATCCGGGCTGGCATTATAAACCCGGAGAAATTGATATGACCCAGCTCTGGAGCTACCGCGGGAAAGCGCAGGAAGGTATTCCCGCCATTGATTCACGTTTTCATTATCTGAACCATTTTGATACATTCGGTGATATTGTCGCATTGTACAACAGCCGTATATATAATAAGGAACAGGGAAGCGACGACCTGGCAGGAACGATTCTGGCTATCTGGAACGACAGGCTGATTGATTCCGAATGGGATATGATTATCGAAAATAATTTTTATCCCAATATGCTGGCTGTGGCAGAACGTGCCTGGAAAGGTGGCGGAACTGAATATTTTGACAAGAACGGCACAATACTTCCTACTGACGGACAGTCGGAGCTATTCAAGAATTTTGCTGATTTTGAACGTCGTCTGTTGTGGCATAAGGAACACACCTTTGCCGGTTATCCGTTTGCGTATGTCCGTCAGACAAATGTGAAATGGAATATTACGGACGCGTTTCCGAATGGGGGAGATTTGACAAAGACTTTCCCGCCGGAAGAATCCTTGCGGGATAGTTACACTTATGAAGGAAAGACATACAATGTACGTCCCGCCATTGGTGCCGGCATTTACTTGCGCCATGTATGGGGTACGTTCGTTCCCGGATTCTATAAAGAACCGGAAGAGAACCATACAGCCTATGCTTACACCTATGTCTATTCACCGAAAGAACAGACAGCCGGTCTGTGGGTGGAATTCCAAAATTACAGCCGTTCGGAAGCCGACCTTCCCCCTTTACAGGGAAAATGGGATTATAAAGAAAGCCGCATTTGGATAAATGAACAGGAAGTGTTGCCGCCCGTATGGACAGCCACCCACCGGACTAAAAGTAATGAAATCACTTTGGGTAACGAGAACTGTGTAGTGCGTCCCCCTTTGGAAGTCCGTCTGCAAAAAGGATGGAATAAAGTATTTATGAAATTGCCGGTAGGAAAGTTTACTTCTCCCGAAGTCCGGTTGGTGAAATGGATGTTTACCGCTGTTTTTGTTACTCCTGACGGACAGAAAGCGTTAGAAGGACTTGTGTATTCACCGGACAAAACATTGAAATAGCCAATCATAGAGGGAAAGACTTTTATGGATATGCCATGAGCTAATAAGAATATGCTATAATGAAAAACAGATATGCTATAATGAAAAAGAAATATGCTATAATGAAAAACGGATGTGCTATAATAAAAGACGGATGTACTATGATGCAAAACGGATATGTCAATGAGCCAATAAGAGGAATAGCCTGTAGGAAGTTCTTTTTTTTAGTGCTCGTATTGTCCTTGGCATTGGTATGCCGTGCGCAGGAACGTAAATATTCTACATTTTATTATCAGCGTGCCACATTGTTTGAAGAGCTGCCTGTGACTTCCGATGATATTATATTCTTGGGGAATAGTATTACGAACGGCGCCGAATGGTCGGAACTGTTTAATAACAAGCACGTCAAGAACCGCGGAATTAGCGGTGATATCTGTATGGGAGTGTATGACCGTCTGGATGCTGTCCTGAAAGGAAAACCTGCTAAAATATTCCTTCTGATTGGCATTAATGATGTGAGCCGTGGAACTCCTGTCGATACCATTGTGTCCCGTATCGGGATGATTGTCCGGAAGATAAAGACGGATTCACCGAAAACAAAGCTTTATCTGCAAAGCGTTCTCCCCGTGACCGACCATTATAATATGTTCAAGGGCCATACTTCCCGTTGGCAGGTTATTCCGGAAATTAATAAAGGATTAGTCCGTCTGGCAGAGAAGGAAGGAGCGGCATATATAGACTTGTACTCCCATTTTATAGACAAGGAAACCGGAAAGATGAACACTGCATACACGAATGACGGTCTGCATCTTTTAGGAAAAGGGTATTTGAAATGGGTAGAGATTGTAAAACCTTATATCGGAAAGAAATAAAAACCAAAGAAATAAATCAAAAGGAGCTCGATATAAATCATAGGCTGTGCTTCTTCTCCTTCTGGAAGGAGGGGAAGCCATGCGGAGATTGATTATATTGAATTGACGTTAAAAAGGGGAGGAAATACATGAAAAAGATTCTGATTCTATCTGTCTGTCTGTTTGTATGTTGGACTATTTCGTCCGCTCAGCAACAACGGATAAAAGTAGCCTGTGTAGGAAACAGTATCACCTACGGAACCGGATTATCCGACCGTTTGGTGCAGTCTTATCCCGTGCAGTTGCAAAAAATGTTAGGCAACCGTTATGAAGTCGGAAACTTCGGAAAACCCGGCGCCACCCTGCTCAATCAAGGACACCGTCCCTATACCCGGCAGGAAGAATATCAGAAAGCATTGGATTTTGCAGGAGACATTGTTGTCATTCATTTGGGAATCAATGATACCGACCCTCGCAACTGGCCCAATTACCGTGACTTTTTTGTGAAAGATTATCTGAACCTGATTGATACCTTCCGCAAAGCCAATCCCGGTGCACGGATTATCATAGCGCGAATGACCCCGATTGCCGACCGGCATCCGCGTTTCCAGTCGGGCACCCGTGACTGGCACGGCGAGATACAGACAGCTATCGAAACAGTAGCGCGTTATGCCGGTGTGCAGCTGATAGACTTCCACGAACCGCTCTATCCATATCCTTTCTTGCTGCCGGATGCCGTTCATCCTACTGCCGAAGGGGCAGCCATCATGGCAAAAACTGTTTATTCGGCTATCACCGGAGATTATGGCGGCTTGAAATTATCCCCGCTTTATACGGATAATATGGTTCTCCAACGTGATACCCCTTTACTGATACAGGGAACAGCCAATGCAGGAGAGCAAGTAACAGTCAGCATAGACCGTCAGCAGTGGATTACAAAAACTGCACCGGACGGGAAATGGTCGGTGAAATTATCACCGTTGAAAGCAGGCGGCCCTTATACGTTGGCAGTCTCCACTCAAAAAAGAATCTTGAAGTACACCAACGTCCTGGCAGGAGAAGTCTGGTTATGCTCCGGACAGTCGAATATGGAATTTATGTTGAGCCAAACCACTACCGGAAAGAAAGACATTCCTCAAGCTGCCGACGAACAGTTGCGCTTGTATGACATGAAAGCCCGTTGGCGTACGGACGCGGTGCAATGGGACGCTTCCGTCCTCGACTCCCTGAATCATCTTCAGTATTATAAAGACACGGAATGGCAAACCTGTACTCCCGACAATGCCGCCCGTTTCTCGGCGGTAGCATCTTATTTCGGCCGGATGTTGCGGGATAGCTTGAAAGTTCCGGTAGGGCTGATATGCAATGCAATCGGTGGTTCGCCTACTGAATCATGGATAGACCGGAATACGTTGGAATATCACTTCCCGGCTATATTGAAAGACTGGACACACAATGATTTTATACAAGACTGGGTACGCGGACGCGCTGCATTAAACATCAAACAGTCGAAAGAGAAATACCAACGCCACCCTTACGAACCTTGTTATTTGTATGAGTCGGGGATTCGTCCGTTGGCGCAATATCCGGTCAAAGGTGTGATTTGGTATCAGGGAGAATCGAACGCCCATAATTACGAAGCGCACGAGAAACTCTTCAAACTCTTGATAAGCAGTTGGCGTAAGAATTGGGGGAATGAGGAACTGCCGTTCTACTACGTTCAGCTTTCCAGTATAGCTCGTCCTTCCTGGCCGTGGTTCCGTGACAGCCAGCGCAGGATGATGAACGAAATACCGAATACAGGTATGGCGGTGTCGAGTGATAATGGCGACTCATTAGACGTACACCCTAGAAATAAGAAACCGATTGGCGAACGTCTCGCCCGTTGGGCCTTGAATAAAACGTATGGCATGAGCCATATACTGCCATCCGGCCCGTTATTTCAGCAAGCCGATTTTCGTGAAAATGCCGTATATGTGACTTTCAATTACGGTAAAGGCTTAAAGAGTTCGGACGGTCATTCTTTGCGTACGTTTGAGGTCGCCGAGACGGACGGTATTTATTATCCTGCCGTTGCCGAGATAATAGACGGTCAGATAAAAGTATATAGTGAACAAGTAAAGCATCCGCGATATGTCCGCTACGGCTGGCAGCCTTTCACACGCGCAAATCTGGTGAATGAAGCAGGCCTGCCGGCTTCGACCTTCCGTGCGGAAGCACCCGCGCGGTTCATTACGGATATTCACTTGCAGAAAATGGAAGGATTCCCCCAATCGGAGAAAGGCTTCAAACTTGGCGTTTCCGCCTGCTACTCAGGAATCCTGAGCGGCAACCTGCTGATGGCGGGTGGTTGTAATTTTCCCGGTGTTCCTGCCAGCGATGGCGGAAAGAAGAAATTCTATCGGGGGATTTATGCGGCAGCGATAAATACCGATACGGTACTTGCCTGGCGTAAGGTAGGAGAGTTGCCTGTCGCTTCCGCTTACGGAGTTTCCGTGTCTTGTCCGGACGGTATCATCTGCATAGGGGGAACCGATGGAAAAGATGCGCTGACGTCTGTCTATAAAATCAGTTGGGGGAGAAATCCGAAGGCGGCAAAACAAGGGAAAGTCGTAATAGAAACTCTTCCTGCTTTGCCTTATGCGTTGGATAATATGTGCGGCACGTTGATAGGCGGGCAACTGTTCGTTGCAGGTGGTAACAGAAACGGCAAACCTTCCAACTCATTCCTTTGCCTTGACTTGGACAGGCTTGAGACTGGTTGGCAGGAGTTGCCGGATTTTCCCGGAGATGCACGGACACAAGCTGTCTGTGCCGGACAGCTTAAAGACGGTGAAGCCCGTATCTTCCTATGGGGCGGATTCGCCGCTTCTACCGATGGCAAACCGGCAACACTTTCCACCGACGGTTATTGCTACTCGTCCCTGTCCCGCCAATGGACTCCCATAGCTACCCCGACAGGAAACGACGGTGAAACCATCTCCTTAGGTGGCGGAACAGCTATCGCCATCAATGAAAACCTGATACTCTGTACAGGCGGGGTGAATAAAGATATCTTCCTTGCGGCTCTCCGACAGCCCCAGAAGGACTATCTTCTCCATCCTGCCGAATGGTACAAATTCAATGACCGGATATTAATATATGACATCAGCCAAAACACATGGCAGGAAGTAGCCCGTACCCCGCAAACAGCCCGTGCCGGAGCAGCATTGGTGGGATGGGATAAGACTTATTACAACATAAACGGAGAATTGAAGCCGGGTATCCGCACACCCGAAATAATCAGGATAACAGTGGAATAATAAAAACAATGCCGCTTGTAATCTATATTTTGTTAAATTATCAGGGAAAATTGATGGAAAAATAATATCTTTGACACCGTTAATATCTAATGCCCCCACTATGATGATTAATTTAACCGGAAAAAAAGCTCAGATAGCGTGTGGATTACTCTGCTGTTGCAGCATGGCCTATGCCCAGAGCAATGACAATTCAGAAGTTCTAACTTTGCACACAGGCTGGGAGTTTTCCCAAGTGGGGACAGAGGTATGGCGCACAGCCGTAGTCCCCGGCACGGTACATCAAGACCTTATCCATCACAACCTCATTCCCAATCCCTTCTACGGTATCAACGAACAGAAAATCCAATGGGTCGAAAATGAAGACTGGGAATACAGGACGGCTTTTACAATCACCGCCGACCAACTGAAACGTGATGACGCCCAACTCACCTTTGAAGGGCTCGATACCTACGCCGATGTCTACCTCAACGGAGCATTGCTGTTAAAAGCCGACAATATGTTCGTCGGCTACACAATCCCCGTAAAACAATATCTTCGTTCCGGAGAAAATCTCCTTCACATATATTTTCATTCGCCCATCCGGCAGACATTACCCCAATACGCTTCCAACGGATTCAACTATCCCGCCGACAACGACCATCACGAGAAACACCTGAGTGTATTCTCCCGCAAAGCCCCTTACAGCTACGGCTGGGACTGGGGTATCCGCATGGTGACCAGCGGCGTCTGGCGTCCGGTAACCATCCGCTTCTACGATGCCGCTTCCATCAGCGACTACCATGTGAAGCAACTATCACTGACCGACCAGGTAGCGAAGCTGTCCAACGAACTGGAAATAAACAACATACTTCCCCATCCGCTTCAAGCAGAGATCAAAATAAAAACCTCGCTCGAAGGGGAACAGGAATCCGCCATCACCCAAAACGTCACCCTGCAACCCGGAATCAACCACATCTGTATCCCTACGGAAGTTGTCTCACCGGTACGCTGGATGCCGAATGGCTGGGGAGCGCCGACCTTATACGAATTCTCCGCCCAAGTTATCGCTCAAGGCAACATCGTAGCTGAACAATCCCACAGAATCGGACTCCGCACCGTCCGCCTGGTGAACGAAAAGGACGCGGATGGAGAATCCTTCTATTTTGAAGTGAACGGTATCCCGATGTTTGCCAAGGGAGCCAACTATATCCCCCAGGACGCTCTACTGACGAATGTGACTACCGAACGCTATCAGACATTGTTCCGCGACATTAAGGAAGCGAACATGAATGTCATCCGCGTATGGGGTGGCGGAACCTACGAAGACGACCGTTTCTACAATCTGGCAGACGAGAACGGAATACTGGTATGGCAGGACTTTATGTTTGCCTGCACCCCTTATCCGTCCGACCCCACCTTCTTGAAAAGGGTAGAGGAGGAAGCCTGCTACAACATCCGCCGTCTCCGCAACCACCCTTCGCTAGCCATGTGGTGCGGAAACAACGAAATACTCGAAGCCTTGAAATACTGGGGATATCAAAAGAAATATACCCCGGAAATCTATCAGGAAATGATGACCGGCTACGACAAACTCTTCTGCGAGTTGCTTCCCGCCAAAGTGAAGGAACTCGACGCAGACCGTTTCTACATCCACAGCTCTCCCTATCTCGCCAACTGGGGACGTCCCGAATCATGGGGAATAGGGGATAGCCACAACTGGGGCGTCTGGTACGGAAAGAAACCCTTTGAATCATTGGATACCGATTTGCCGCGTTTTATGAGCGAATTCGGTTTCCAGTCCTTTCCCGAAATGAAAACCATTGCCACATTCGCATCTCCAGAAGATTATCAAATCGAGTCGGAAGTGATGAACGCCCATCAGAAGAGCAGCATCGGCAATGACTTGATTCGTACCTATATGGAACGAGATTATATCGTACCCGAGAAATTTGAGGATTTCGTCTACGTCGGACTTGTATTGCAGGGACATGGCATACGTCATGGTCTGGAAGCGCACCGGCGCAACCGTCCCTATTGTATGGGTACATTATATTGGCAATTGAACGACAGTTGGCCGGTAGTGTCATGGTCGGGTATCGACTACTACGGCAACTGGAAAGCCTTGCATTATCAGGCAAAGCGTGCATTTGCCCCCGTTCATATCAATCCTTTGCTGGAAGGTGACAACTTGTGTGTTTACTTGCTTTCCGACCATCTTGACACCCGGGAGAAACTGACGTTGGAAATGAAACTGACGAATTTTGCGGGAAAGAAAGCCGGAAAAACGGTTGTCCTTCCTTCTTTGTCTCTTCCTGCCAACACTTCCCAATGTGTATACCGCACTCCGCTCACCACTTTGTTCTTTCCGGCAAAGCGCCCGCTTACGGACGACCTGCGCAGTAGCTTCATGCAACTGACCTTGAAAGACAAATCCGGTCATACAGTAGCCGAAACAGTCTACTTCTTTGAAAAGACCAAAGACCTGCTCCTGCCCGAGACGACCATCACCTATAAGATGAAGCAGACAGACGGCAAATGCGAACTGACACTTCTTTCTCCTGCCCTGGCAAAAGACGTCTTTATCGAAATACCTTTGCAGGGCGCCCGTTTCAGCGACAACTTCTTCGACCTTTTGCCCGGAGAGCGTAAAACGGTCATCATCACTTCTCCCGACATCAAGAAAGGAGAAGAATTGCCTTTGGGACTCAAACATATTCGTGAAACCTATAATTAAATATCTATTAGTAACTTAACACTTAATTTTTAGTTTATGAAACAATTCTTAAAACTAACCGGATGCCTGGCAGTGGCGGGACTTTTTGCTTCGTGCCAATCCGCGCAACAGGAAGCTGATTACCAAATCATCCCTTTGCCGCAGGAAATCGTTACAGCTCAGGGAAGTCCCTTCATCCTGAAGAGCGGAGTGAAAATCCTTTATCCGGAAGGTAACGAAAAGATGCAACGCAACGCAAAATTTCTTGCCGACTACTTGAAAACAGCTACCGGAAAAGACTTTGCCATCGAAGCCGGAACAGAAGGTGAGAACGCCATTGTACTGGCATTGGGAGCGGAAGCCGAAAATCCCGAGTCCTACCAGTTGAAAGTAGCAGGTGACGGAATCACTATCACCGGCCCGACGGAAGCCGGAGTATTCTATGGAATCCAGTCTTTGCGCAAATCCTTGCCCGTGGCAGTGGGTGCGGATATCGCATTGCCGGCAGTAGAGATAAAGGATGCTCCCCGTTTCTCTTATCGTGGCGCGCACTTCGACACCAGCCGCCATTTCTTTACCGTAGACGAAGTGAAGACCTATATCGACATGATGGCTTTGCACAATATGAACCGTTTCCACTGGCATATTACTGAAGACCAGGGCTGGCGTCTGGAAATCAAGAAATACCCGAAACTGACGGAAATCGGTTCCAAGAGAACGGAGACAGTCATCGGACGCAACTCCGGCGAATATGACGGCAAACCTTACGGCGGTTTCTACACTCAGGAACAGGCGAAAGACATAGTAGCTTATGCTGCTGAACGTTATATCACGGTTATCCCCGAAATCGACCTGCCGGGACATATGCAGGCTGCTCTTGCCGCTTATCCGGAACTCGGATGTACAGGTGGCCCGTACGAAGTATGGAGACAATGGGGTGTATCCGAAGACGTGCTTTGTGCCGGAAACGACCAGGTATTGAAATTCCTCGAAGACGTATATGCCGAACTGATTGAAATCTTCCCGTCGGAATATATCCACGTAGGTGGTGACGAATGTCCGAAAGTACGTTGGGAGAAATGTCCGAAATGCCAGGCACGTATCAAGGCGCTAGGCTTGAAATCGGATGATAAGCATAGCAAGGAAGAACGTTTGCAGAGCTTCGTTATCAATCATATCGAAAAATTCCTCAACGCCCATGGACGTCAGATTATCGGTTGGGATGAAATCCTCGAAGGCGGGCTTGCACCGAACGCGACGGTTATGTCATGGCGTGGTGAAAAGGGTGGTATCGAAGCGGCCAAGCAGAAACATGATGTTATCATGACACCGAACACTTACTTGTATTTCGACTACTACCAGACAAAAGACACGGAGAACGAACCTCTCGGTATTGGTGGTTACCTGCCTCTTGAAAGAGTGTACAGCTACGAGCCGATGCCGGCTTCCCTCACTCCCGAAGAACAGAAATATATCAAAGGCGTGCAGGCTAACCTCTGGACTGAGTACATTCCTACATTCTCTCATGCCCAGTATATGGTATTGCCCCGTTGGGCTGCCTTGTCCGAAATCCAGTGGTCGGCTCCCGACAAGAAGAATTATGAAGACTTCCTGTCCCGTCTGCCGCGCCTGATTAAGTGGTACGATGCCGAAGGATACAATTACGCAAAACACGTATTCAACGTAACTGCCGAATACACTCCGAACCCGGCAGACGGTACGCTGGATATCACCTTGTCAACCATTGACGGTGCGCCTATCCATTACACACTTGACGGCACGGAACCTACCGCTGCTTCTCCGCTTTATGAAAGCCCGCTGAAAATCAAGGAAAACGTAACTTTCTCTGCCATTGCTGTCCGTCCTACCGGAAACAGCCGTGTGGTTTCTGAAAAGGTTAATTTCAGCAAGTCCAGCATGAAGCCGATTGTAGCCAACCAACCGGTCAATAAGCAATACATGTTCAAGGGTGAATCTACTCTGGTGGACGGATTGAAAGGAAACGGCAATTACAAGACCGGACGTTGGATTGCATTCTACAAGAACGATATGGATATGACTATCGACCTTCAGCAGCCCACCGAGATTTCGAGCGTTGCTATTTCTACTTGCGTGGAGAAGGGCGACTGGGTGTTTGACGCGAGAGGACTTTCCGTAGAAGTTTCGGACGATGGCAAGAACTTTACCAAAGTCGCTTCCGAGGAATATCCTGCTATGAAAGAAAGCGATAAGAATGGTATCTACGAACATAAACTGTCATTCAGCCCGGTGAAAACTCAATACGTGAAAGTGGTTGCCCTGTCTGAAAGTAAAATACCGGCATGGCATGGTGGCAAAGATAGTCCGGCATTCTTGTTTGTAGACGAAATCACGATAGATTAATGAATATAAGAAATAGATACGCTAAAGTTTGTCTTTTCTTATGGGTATTGGGAATGTGCTTGACCGCACATTCCCTCAAAGCACAGTCCGTCATTCCTGTCCCGTTGAAAATGGAGCAGGGGACGGGCTCTTTTTTACTCACGGGGAAAACAAAACTTTATACAAACTTACAAGGTGGAGAAGCGCAGCTTCTTGAGAATTGTCTGCAAGCATTGCCGGTTCATCTCAAGAAAGGGAAAAAGAAAGATACGCAGAATGTACTTTCTCTATTGATAACGGAAAAGAGCGGACAGTTGCCTACTCCTGAAAGTTATACGCTGTCCGTCACTCCGTCCCGAATCCTGATACAGGCAACTTCGGGAGCCGGACTGTTTTACGGGATTCAGACACTCCTGCAATTGTCGGCGGCTTCGGGTGAAAGTATTACCGTTCCTGCCGTTGAAGTGCAGGATACCCCCCGTTTCGCCTATCGCGGATTGATGTTGGACGTGTCCCGCCATTTCCTCTCCAAAGACTTTGTGAAAAAGCAGATAGACGCACTGGCATACTATAAAATCAACCGCCTGCACCTGCACCTTACGGACGCGGCAGGTTGGCGTATTGAAATCAAGAAATACCCCCGGCTGACAGATTTTGCCGCCTGGCGTACCGATGCCAACTGGAAGAAATGGTGGAACGGCGACCGCAAATATCTCCGTTTCGACGAACCCGGAGCTTCCGGCGGTTACTATACCCAGGATGATATCCGCGAAATCGTAGAATATGCCCGTCAGCATTTTATCACGGTTATTCCGGAGATTGAAATGCCTGCCCATTCGGAAGAAGTATTGGCAGCTTATCCGCAACTTTCCTGTGCGGGCGAACCGTATAAGAACGCGGACTTCTGTGTCGGAAACGAAGAGACATTCACCTTCCTCGAAAATGTACTGACCGAAGTAATGGAGCTTTTCCCGTCGGAATATATCCACGTCGGCGGTGACGAAGCCGGTATGGCAGCATGGAAAACCTGCCCGAAATGCCAGAAGAGAATGAAGGACGAACATCTCTCGCACGTAGACGAACTGCAAAGCTACCTGATACACCGGATAGAAAAGTTTCTGAACGCCCGTGGCCGCCGCCTGTTGGGCTGGGACGAGATATTGAAAGGCGGTCTGGCTCCTAATGCGACAGTCATGTCATGGCGTGGGGAAGAGGGTGGCATCGCCGCTGTCACTTCCGGTCATCAGGCCATTATGACCCCCGGCGCATTCTGCTATCTGGACAGTTATCAGGATGCCCCGTATTCTCAGCCGGAAGCTATTGGCGGATACCTGCCCTTGAAGAAAGTCTACTCCTACAATCCCGTTGCCAAATCATTGTCGGCAGAACAGGCGAAGCTGGTATATGGCGTGCAGGCTAACCTGTGGGCTGAATATATCCCGACTCCGGAACACATGGAATATATGATGTATCCTCGTGCACTGGCGTTGGCGGAAATAGCCTGGTCGGTTCCCGAACGCAAGTCGTGGACAGACTTCCATGCCCGTGCCTTGAAAGCGGTGACGGACTTGCAGTCAAAAGGTTACCACACTTTCGATTTGAAAAACGAGATAGGCAGCCGTCCCGAATCCACCCGTCCTGTTGACCACCTTGCTTTAGGCAAAAAGGTGATTTACAACGTTCCGTATAGCTCTCATTATACCGCCGGTGGAAATACTGCCTTGACGGACGGGATACGTGGAGACTGGACATATGGTGACGGCCGCTGGCAAGGCTTTATCAACGGCGACCGTCTGGACGTGACGATTGACCTCGAAGCCGCGACTACCATCCACTCCGTTACAGCTGCCTTTATGCAAGTGATAGGAGCGGAAGTATTCTTGCCTGCATCTGTCACGATTTCTGTCTCCGATGACGGAACCAACTTCACGGAACTGAAACATCAGACCTTTGAAGTAACCAAAGAAGTCCCTATTAAATTCACGGACATCTCTTGGGAAGGGAACGCACAAGGAAGATATGTGCGCTATCAGGCAAAGGCCGGAAAAGAGTTCGGCGGATGGATATTTACTGACGAGATAATTGTGAAATAGATATTCGGACATGGATTAAAAAAAAGAGGGAATCTACTCAACCAGATTCTCTCTTTTTTTGTTATATTTATATCAGAAGTCTGCTTTAAAAACGAAAGTATCTCAAATTCCTTCCGGAAGGAAGAGATTTGAATAGAATCAACAGCTTGGAGTAGACACTATTGTAACATTACCTTAAAAACTAATTATTATGGTGCGACGACACGGTAAACTAATTTTTCTCGGTCTTCTTCTGATAACCTTTTGTGGCAACCTGTTTGCACAGAAGATTCCCGTAACAGTTCCCATAGATTCCTTAATTACGGTAGGATACGCCACCGGAAGTCTGAAAACTATCTCCGGCTCCGTAGAGAAAATCACGGAAAGGCAGATGAACAAAGACCAGATAACGAATCCTCTGGAAGCGATTCGCGGCCGTGTCCCCGGTCTGACCATCCAACGGGCAACGAACGGGCCTGCCGCCCTCGACGCCGTTCGCCTGCGGGGAACGACCTCTCTCACCAGTGGCAACGACCCGCTGATCATCGTCGACGGAGTATTCGGCGACCTTAGTATGCTGACCTCTATTTACCCCACCGACATCGAAAGCTTCACCATCTTGAAAGATGCTTCCGAAACCGCCCAATACGGTTCACGCGGTGCGTCTGGTGTCATCGAAGTCACCACGAAAAAAGGAAGGCAAGGCCGGACGCAAGTCGCCTACAACGGCAGCTTCGGCATCTCCACCGTCTATAAAAACCTGAAAATGCTCTCCGGCAACGAATTCCGCCAGGTAGCTTCAGAACGTGGCATCTCCATCCTCGACAAAGGAAACAACACCAACTTCCAGAAAGAAATAGAACAAACCGGCTTACAACAAAATCACCACATCGCCTTCTACGGCGGTTCCAGTGAATCCAACTACCGTGTCTCCCTCGGTTTCATGGATCGTCAGGGAGTCATACTGAACGAGGACATGAAGAACTTCACCTCCAACATGAACATGAACCAAAAGATGTTCGACGGTTTTCTGGACTGCGAACTGGGAATGTTCGGTTCTATCCTCAAGAACCATAACCTCGTAGATTATCAGAAAACTTTCTACTCCGCCGCCACCTTCAACCCTACATACCCCAACCACAAAGACCCCGTCACCAACTCTTGGGACGGCATCACCACCGCCAGCCAAATCACCAACCCGCTGGCATGGATGGAAGTGCAGGACGACGATGCCACCTCACATATCAGCACCCACGCCCGATTGACATTCAACCTGATGAAAGAACTGAAACTCACACTGTTCGGTGCCTATACCTACAACATCGTCGAAAACTCCCAATACCTCCCTACATCCGTATGGGCAAACGGCCAAGCCTACAAAGGAACGAAAAAACGTGAATCCCTGCTAGGCAACATGATGCTGACCTACAAGTAGAACTGGAGAAAAGACTTTTTCGACGCACTCGCCCTTGCCGAAGTCCATAAATATTCTTACACCGGAT